>Ga0209681_1000020_pt1 | contig 49429 bp, 37 predicted proteins | sample WorMetLIZISLAND2_3_FD_187416 | JGI IMG/M metagenome (GOLD analysis project Ga0209681, IMG submission 187416) | Marine gutless worms symbiont microbial communities from Max Planck institute for Marine Microbiology, Germany - Olavius clavatus LIZARD... ... | reverse complement strand
GCGGGCAAGGTTGTGTATCATGCGGGCGCATGTTGGTTAAAGGTGCGACGGGACATGGAGGGGTTGTTTTCCGGTATCCGGCATCGGAGCTGGTTGTTTGCCGAGGGATAGGGGCCGTCAGGCAATGTCTCTTTTGGGTTGTGGGATAGTTGCGTCCGAAGGGCGGGTATTTGTAGTTGATTTGGAATCATAGCGTCGTCGCTGTTCCATAATCACCATGCCGGGATGATTTTATAGCGATTAGGGCTGTTTTTGGGGCCGACATGGGCCCATGAGCCGGTTGCACAAAATCAATCGCGGATTTTGGGAATTTTTTGATGTTGACAGGCCAGTGGTTATTCGATAAGCAGTTTCTTTCACAAAAAAGGATGAATTTCATCCGGGCGGAATGCCTGCAACTTTATTACCAGAATGTAAAAAGGAGGAGCTTCAATGCCGGAAATCGAATTTATGGGAAAAAACTTTTCAGTGGACGAAGATGGCTTCATCGATGATTACAGCAACTGGTCCGAAGAGTGGGTCCAATACGTTAAAAAAGAAGAGGGGATTGACGAACTGAACGAAGAGCATCAAAAGGTCATCACCGTTCTGCGTGACTACTATGAAAAAAACGGGATTGCGCCCATGGTGCGCGTGCTTTCCAAGGTGACCGGTTTCAAACTGAAACACATTTATGAACTGTTCCCGTCAGGACCGGGTAAGGGCGCCTGTAAAATGGCCGGCCTGCCGAAACCGACGGGTTGCGTGTAAGCCACATCCCTATTTCCGAACTGAATGAACAAAGGGCCCCGCGAGCTTGGCAGCAACGGGGCCCTTCAGCGTTGACGGCGCTGAAAAAATCGCATCTGCGGCGTTGTTGCGATTCATCAGGCGCTCGGTATCCTTACGGTACAACTTCGCTCCTGAAAAATCACAACGCCTTATACATGAACCCTTTTTCTCAGCCATCTGAATGACTTTGCCCGGGCCTCTCTTTTATGAACGAGATTGAAATGACAATAACGGCAACCGAACGCAAATTGATCAACCGGATTCAGACCGATCTTCCGTTAACCGCCCGGCCGTTTAAAACCCTGGGCGACGAGCTGGAACTGGAAGAAGCTGAAGTTTTGGATATGCTCGTCAACTTGAAGAAAAGGGGCGTTATCCGCCGGATCGGCGGTAATTTTGCGCCCCATAAGGTCGGTTTCGTCAGCACGTTATGCGCGGCCAAAGTTCCGGGTAACAAGGTGGATGCTTTTGCCGCCGTGGTGAACCGATATCCGGGCGTAACCCACAATTATCAGCGGGATCACGACTACAATGTCTGGTTTACCTTTATTGCCGAGTCGCGCGAAATCATAGCGGACCATCTGAAGGCGATTGCGCAAAAGACCGGCGTCGAGGAGATTTTGAATTTACCGGCGACGGACGTGTTTAAAATCAAAGCGGAATTCAAACTCTGACGGCGTCGTAAAAAGGTTCCATTTTATTTTAGCATGTAATCAAACCGGTGAGAATGGTCTCGGACTCCATTTTTCCGGACTGGCTGTGGCCATTGACCCTTCGGGCCGGATCATGGCAAAAGATCTTTCCGGTGAGCCGGGACTATTAATCGTTGATTTAACATCCGAAGATTTGAAACGTGTCCGGGAACACCGTATGCGTTACTTTCTGCCCAACCGCCGACCCGAAATCTATGGGCCTGAAACCGTTATAAATAATTTCTGGTAAAATTTCATGCAAAATTCGGGTTTAAAGCGTACCATCGGTTATGCGATTATTGTTTGCTGCCTGCCTTTCTTTTGTCAAACGCCGGACGCTTCTGACGAAGATTGGTTCAAGCAAGGCGTCGCCCACCTTGTGGACAACCGTCCTGATGCGGCGATTGAGGCGTTCACGAGGGTTATCGAATTGGTTCCCCACGATTATGAAGCCTATAACAATCGTGGCATTGCCTACACTCGCAGAGGCGAATCACACCTAGGCGAACTCGATTTCTCCAGGGCCCTGAAGCATAACCCCCAATTTTACAGCGCCTTTTTAAATCGCGGACTTGCCCGCCAGGAACAGGGTGCTTACGCATCAGCCCTGCTCGATTATCTGGAGGCGCATCAGTTACAACCAGACCGTAAACGACCCCGGCTGCTCATGGCCTGGGTATTGGCCACCTGCCCGGATAGCCGTCTGCGTGACGGCGCCCTTGCGCTGCAAATTGCCCAAACGCTTTCCGATCATCAGCAAAATAGCCGGCTGGCTCTGTTGGCGGCGGCCCACGCGGCGGACGGAAACTTTACAACGGCGGTGGCTCTTCAAAAAAAGCATCTTGACCAGATGCATATCAGGGGAGTCGACGCCGGCCAGGCGGCGGCGCAGCAAAACGCTCTGGCGCGATTTCAATCGAAAAGGCCGTTCATAAAAGGCGCGCCCGCATCCAAAACAGTGCCCGACAGTGACGCGCGCGCCCTCATGACGGCGCTGGATCAAACCATGAATACGGTTATCGCGCCGGCAGAAAGGGATAAGAAGGTGTCAAAAAAACATACTGCCAACTCCCCGGCGGGAACCGACACCTTACCGGAAAAACCGTCTCATGCGCCGATTACAATCAAAGTGAAGCGGCCCAAAAGATTCCGTGTAAAAAAAGAGCGACATAAGAAGAACCCGGTCCACAAGCCCCTGCCCAAAAAAAGCCCATCCCTAAAAAAAAACCGCTTTTCTAAAAAAACTCGCCTATAAAGGTCGCAAAGAAAAACCCGGCTACGCCGCCAGCCGGATTTCCAAGTTGCAGGCTGCCTCTTCCCCGGGGAAAACAGAGGCAGCGAAACACCAGCGCTCAACAATAGAATTTTCCGATTTGAAGCGTTCTCCGCAAACGGCTCCTGCCAAGACCCCGACCGCTTTCCCCTACGTCCTGGTCATCGGCTCTTCTCAGGACGCGCACATCGGCTTTGCGACCGCCCGCAAGTACGCCCAAAAGAGATTCCCTGTTTTCACCTCGATGATCGCAGACGCATCCGGCCGCCAATGGTACCAAATCTATTACGGATGGTATCCCGATAAAAACAGCGCTGATGACATGGCGGCCACGCTAAAACAGCAAGGATTTCATTCCGTTCTCGTGCGCCTGGCCCCTTTTGCCCTGCAGATTGAACCGGATCAAACGCGGGCCGCCGGTGAAAGCGCCGAAACCCGTCTTGCGGCGCTCTATTTGATCGGTTACCGGATCGAAAACCGTCTTCTGGTTGGGGCTTACAAGGATAGCGATCTTTCCGATAACATCATGGTCGCGCAATTGGCCGCCGCGGGCCTGACCCACCGTATGATCCGCCGCTAATCAATTCGGGGAATGAGACCTTTGCATAACACCCCTCTTGGCCCGATTTCGGCGCCCGGCTCAAAATGGTATCCTCGAAATAATCAATATATTCATCCGGTACCATTTTTCGCCTTCCTTGAACGTGAACAAAAAATAGATGTCCTGCAAAGGTCTCGTTGAATAACCGCTCAGGAAAAACACCGGACGTTAAAACACGCCCAATAGAGGTATTCCTTGGTCATACGTCAGCCTCGGCGCCTATACTGTCAACCGTTACACTTGTGAGTTGAATTGACGTCATATTCCCAATAATACTTTTTTACTCTTTCCTCAATTGGGGTTGTCTGTGCTATTTGACTATTCATAAATTTCTTGTCTTATAACGCTCCAAATCACGGGCAGGAAAAAGCAGAGCGACGCAGGAGCCGAGCTTTTTGCTGCCCAAGTGTATTTGGTTTGTTAGGTTTTCGTTCTATTTTTTTCTTATAATCCATGTCCGATCTCCCTCATAGGGTTTATTTCGTTCTCCACCTATACGCAGCATCGATTTATAATGCCGTGCAAATTCGCCCCTGACGTTTGATGATTCAAGATGAATCGAAGAATCATATTTGACCGATTGTTTTTGAAGGTTGGCAAGGCTTCTTTCAACTGATTCTATCTTGGAATTTAACTCTCGTAGCCTCTTTAGTTCTTCTTCATATTTATTCTTAAGCTGACTTAACTTATGCGAAATACCCTCAGCTATTCTCGCGTACTCATCTGCTGAAGCAGATGATGCCTCTGTTTTCTTTAGAGATTGCTTTGCTTTGGATTCAATATCGCTTAAAACACCTCCTTTTATCAGATCCTTTGCATGTTTTGCAGCAAGACCATAAACACCAAACCCGGTTAAGAGTGCGAGAATCGCAGCCAATAACCCAAAGATTCTGAGCGTTTTAGCGCGCGATTCTTCTGTTTCTGTTTTGACATATAACCGAATCTTTGGATCAATACTTTGTTCATTCATTGGGCTTCCTCCTCTGGGTGTGATCGACGCGAAGTACGCCCTAACGCCTGGTTCAGGTGCGCCGAAGGCGTCACCTGGAACCACTTGTTAGGCGCATTTTTTGTTGACAGAGACGGTTTTGCACTTTACCCCAAGTAACCTGGCTCTTTCTTTGAGTTCCGGGGGAAGTTCTCTCTCTGTTACTAAAATTGACTTAGATGTAACCTGTTTTAATTGCGAAACCCGCACGCCCGGCCAGACGGGCAGTCCCAGCCGCCACCCCCTCGCCAGCCGCCACCCCCTCGTTTGCCGCCAAACCCACGCTGATGAAACCCCCGGTCCAAGTCGGGATGAATCTTTTTCATTTCCATGCGATGTTCCAGCCATCTTTGGGCGACATCGGCTTTTAGGGTGGCAATTTCTTTCAACAAATCCGAAGCCACCGCCGCATCCGGTTCCGGTTTGGCCATTTCCGCTTCCAAAGCCATTTTCTTCTGGTAAATGGTTTGCCTTAGTTCCCGGCTGGACTGCCGAAATGTGTCAATGGCCGCCTTTGCCTTTTCCTGATCTGTTTCGCTTAGCTCATCCATCATCCGACCATAGCCATACCCCATGCCATGGCCATACCCCATGCCATGGAAGCCGCCTTCCCATCGGTCATACCCGCTATCCCGATAACCGTGATAACCGTGTCCGGACCAGACCACTCCGGCGCCGGTTATCATCACGACAACAACAAGCCCAATTAACATCTTTTGATAACGTTTCATTTTTCCGCCCTTTCCTGTTTCATAAATGTGTAATACGTGACGAAAAGACCTGTTTCGAACCTGTTCGACAAGGGTAATTCAAGTTGCGTGCCAATATTGAAGCGATTTGGCCCTGAATTGAGGGAACATACGGTTTTTACTAAAATAAACATACTTTTACGGATTTTGCAAAGAAAGATATCCTTTTTGGGTATTGATTCAATGGTGCCGGCTGTGTAAAAATTACCCGTTATATGACAGTTGAATCTGACAATTCGGGTAATTATTTCACGCCATGGTTGCAGGAATCATAATTGATTCATCTATTCCGGTGGTTATCGGTTTTTAGGATCGGCATTATAGTTGCTTGCCAATAAAGCCCATGAACCCTTTGAAAAAACCAACGCTCAATCGATACCGTATTCCATTATGGTTGATCATCGGCGCCATTCTCTTAATGGCGCCCATCATCGCCGTTACCGTTAGACAGCAGATTGTCGACCGTAAAACCGCATCCAAGCGGCTGTTGGTGGCCAAGGGGGCCGCCCTGATCCGCTCACTGGAAGCCGGTGCGCGGACAGGCATGCATGCCACGCCCCGCCGATTCCGGATTCAACGGCTGATTGAAGAGACCGCCGCCCAACCGGATATTGCCTATATCTATTTGGCCGATCTAAAAGGGCGTATCATCGCCCATAGCGACCCCGGCCAACTTGAGCGCCGGATTACAGCGCCCATTGAACCCGGCATGGATCTGAATTGGCGTAGCTCACGTTCTGAGGCCGGTGAACCGGTCTTTGAACTATACCGCCTCTTTCAACCACTGCATCAGCCCATGGGCAGGCATAAAGCCATGAGGCGTCATCGATCCCGGCCGCGTCCGTCCATTGAGCCAACCTTACAACCCCCGCCATCTTCCTATGTGCTGGTAGGTCTGACCACCGACCCCCTGATCATGGCAGGAAAGAACGAAATCCGGCGGATGGTCGCTGCATCACTCCGTTTGGCTATCCTTGGGATTGCGGGTGTACTGCTGCTCTTTTTGTATCAGCGTTATCGGGAGACCCGCTCATCGCTCTCCCGGGCGCAAGCCTTTTCCGATGTGGTGGTCAACCATATGCCCACCGGGTTGATCGCCATTGATCCGGATGGCGTCATTGTCACGGCCAACACTGTTGCCGCTCGGATTCTCAACCTGGCGCCGGAAGAGATAATGGGCCAATCCACACGGGTACTTCCCGAAGCGTTGCAAACCCTGCTTACCCAAGAACAGATCCAACCATCGCTTTACGAAGAGCAGCTAAACTGCACCCTGGCCGACGGATCAACGGCTCCCCTGGAGGTAAGCCTTGGCGAAACAGTGGGCGATGACCAGTCGGTTGTCGGTAAAGTGTTGCTGTTAAAAGATCTGAGTGAAATCATCGCCCTGAAAAACGAGGTGGCCCGCAATCAGCGTCTGGCCTCCATCGGACGCCTGGCAGGGGGTGTAGCCCACGAAATCCGCAACCCTCTGAGTTCCATCAAGGGCTTTGCCACCTATTTCAAAGAACGCTACAAAAAAGCGCCCGAAGATCAAAAAATCGCCGATATCATGATTGACGAAGTGACCCGGCTTGATCGCGTGGTGGGTCAGTTGCAGGATTTTTCACGACCGATCACGATTCGTAAAAAAGCCACCGATCTCAAGGAACTGATCAACAACACCCTGACCCTGGCGGCGCAAGATATCAAGGCGCACCGGATTGATGTTCACCTTCAAATCGACTCGGAAACAGCACCTGCACGGATTGACGGCGACCGTATCCGACAGGTACTACTCAACCTTATTCTCAATGCCATTGATGCCATGGAGGCAGGAGGGACACTTTCCATTCACGTGGAGTCATTACCCCCAAAGAGCGTGGCCATTCATGTTCGTGACACCGGACCCGGGATCAGCCCGGAAATGCTGAATCACATTTTTGACCCCTATTTTACCACCAAACCGTCAGGGACAGGCTTGGGGTTAGCCGTCGCCCACAATATCATCCAGGCCCATGGCGGAACCCTGACGGTTACAAGCCAACCCCATGAGGGGGCAACCCTAACGATCACCCTGAATGATATGTAAATGAAGCCTACGCCCGAAATACTCATTGTTGATGATGACAAAGCCCATCGCACCATGCTGACCACATTAATGGGTTCCTGGAAATACCAGACCCATACCGCCGATGACGGTGATACCGCAGTCACCATGGCGCAAAAACGCCCCTTTGACCTGATCGTGATGGATGTCCGTATGGTACGCATGTCCGGGATTGACGCCCTGGCCCAAATCAAAGCTATCAATCCTGCCATTCCCGTGGTGATAATGACCGCCTACGCTTCGGTGGAGACGGCTGTGGCTGCACTCAAAGCCGGAGCATACGATTACCTCACCAAACCCCTTGATTTCGACAAACTTAACATCACCCTGCAACGGGCCATGGAACATGCCCGCCTGACCGACGAGAACCGTCAACTCAAAGCGCGGCTGCAAAACCGGAATCCCCAACGGCGCATTATCGGAAACAGCCGGGCGATTCAATCTCTTCTGGAAGCCCTGAACCAAATTGCACCCACCGACGCCACGGTTTTGATTACCGGCGCGTCGGGAACCGGCAAAGAACTGGTGGCGTCGGCCCTTCATACCGCCAGCCCGCGCCAAAAAAGGCCGTTTATCGCGGTCAATTGCGCCGCCATCACCGAAACCTTGTTGGAATCGGAACTCTTTGGCCATGAAAAAGGCGCCTTTACCGGAGCCGACCGGCGCAAGGAAGGCTGCTTTGTAAGAGCCCACGGCGGGACCCTCTTTCTGGATGAAGTCTCGGAGACGCCGCTGATCATGCAGGCCAAGTTGCTCCGGGTCCTTCAGGAGCGCGAAGTGGTTCGGGTGGGCGGCGAAACGGTTATACCGGTGAATGTACGCATTATTACCGCCACGAACCGCAACCTCAATCAAATGGTTACAGAGAATACGTTCAGGGAAGATCTCTTTTATCGACTCAATGTCGTTACCCTTGAGGTGCCGCCGTTACACGCGCGCCCCGGAGATATCCCCTTGCTGGCCCAAACCTTCCTAAACCGTTTTTCCCGCCGGTATCAAAAGCCATTGAAAGGCTTTTCCCCGACGGCCCTGGACGCCTTGGTTCAGTATGCTTGGCCGGGCAATGTCCGGGAGTTGCGAAATGCCGTCGAAAGCGCCGTCGTCCTTTCCCGCACAGAGTTTATTCAACCGGAAAACCTTCCGGAAAACATTCAGCAGGCCACCGATCAACCCGCCCCTTCCGCCGACCCACTTTTTACCAAAGGGATGAACCTGGAACATATTGAACAAAAAGCCATCAGGATGGCACTGGAAGCGGCCGGCGGCAACAAAACCGAGGCGGCCCGACGCTTGGGAATCACCCGCAAAACCTTGCACAACAAATTGAAAAAACGGTCATCGTCACTATAGTTAAGAAGTCCTTACCTTCCAACCGCATCGACCGGAGTACTATATGCGACAGTATCTTGATATATGCCAAAAAACATTGACCGGGCTGAAAAAAAAGAACCGCACCGGCATGGATCATGTTGGTTACCATGGCGACATGATGAAGTTTGACCTGGCCGATGGTTTCCCCGCTGTTACCACGAAAAAGCTGACCTTTACATCAGTGTTTGGCGAGATGCTGGGGTTTTTACGCGGCTCCGATAACGCTGCTGATTTCCGGAAACTGGGCTGTAATGTCTGGAATGCCAACGCCAATGACGACCCCGCCTGGCTTGCCAATCCGAACCGCAAAGGCACTGACGACCTGGGCCGGATTTACGGCGTCCAGGCCCGGCGATGGCTGGGAACCGACGGCTACACCATTGATCAATTAAAGGGTGTGATTGATCGGATTCACAAGAGAAAAGATGACCGCCGCCTCATTGTCACCCATTGGAACCCCGGCGAGCTGGACCGTATGGCGCTGCCGCCTTGCCATATGTTTTACCAGTTCGGCATCCAGGGCGACCGTTTACATCTTACGTTGTACCAAAGAAGCTGTGATGTACCGCTGGGAATCCCGTTTAATATTGCCGGCTATTCGTGGCTGCTTTCAGTGGTCAGTCAAATCACCGGCCTGATCCCCGGCTGCTTCACCCATTTCATGCACGATATCCATGTTTATGAAAACCAGGTAGAGCCATTAAAAGAACAGTTGAAGCGAACCCCCCATCCGCGGCCGACCCTTTCGATCAATCCGGATATCAAGAAATTGGAAGATCTGGAAACCTGGGTGACGCCGGATGATTTTACCCTGGAAAACTATCAGCACGACCCGTACATTCATTTTCCGTTCAGCGTGTAGCCGGTTTTGCCACTTGCGGTGGTCAGTAAGACCTTTCCTGCGCGTCATTGTCAGCAAAAAATCCACACCTGTCATTGCGGGCAGAGTGAAGCAATCTTCTCCCTTTTGCCCCTACCGTAGGGCTTACTTCTTCGTTTCTCCTTGCAAGATTGTTCATGTTTTTGGTAACACAAACCTGCCGGATTGAGGACGACGCTTTCAAAATGTGCGAAAAATATTTTACGTGATCCACTGAGAAATACGACGTAAATGGTCTTACGGGAAATGAGGATCAAAACAATATGAAGTGCAACTGCCCGAAGGGATTGATATGGAAAAGTTCACCACGGCCCTGCGGAATAAAGCCTCCGAATTGAATTTAAAGATTTCTATCCAGCATCGGGATGTTTTTAAAGCAATCAACCGAGTGTAGTCCCTTCGGTAGTAATTGATATGACTTCCCGGCGGGGAATATGAGTTGCCCGGTCAAAGATCTGAGGCGGCAGATCCGTCATGCCAACCGGGGTGTGTCTGAAAAGGCCCTAATTATTGACCGCCCAAACAGCCAGTTTTTCGCGTAAAATCTTGGCATTGTGACGGACATCCACGGGAAAGCCGGGATGAAAGCGAATCTCTTCAATCTGACGGGTTACAGGATTCTTCGCGGCCAATTCCATTAGCTCTTCTGCAATGTTCTCTTCGGCGATTTCGCTGTCCGGTTTCAGCTCAATGCAGATAACAGGTATTTGGGCGCCCATCTCGCCCACCCCCACCAGGGCGCTTCTGAAAACCGCCGAATGTTGGTTGAATATCGCTTCCACGGGGATGGTGAAGAGGGTCTCTTTTTCCGTTACCACCCGGTGGCTTTTGCGTCCGCAAAACCAGACACGGTCTTTGTTGTCCCGCCAGCCCAAATCCCCCATACGGTGCCAGATCCTGGTGTTGTCATTGATTTTATGCAATGCGTTGGCGTGTTCATTTTTATAATATTGGCGGGTCACCACATCCCCGGTAACGACAATTTCGCCGATATCACCGCTTCCCACGATAAGATCCGACGACCACGTTTTAATGGGCTCATCACTGATACCGATAATCTGAAGATCGATACCCCTGACCGGTTGGCCCACGCAGACGCCAAAACCCTGTTCAGTCCGTTTTTTGGTTTGGGTAAGGATCTCACAGCCGGAAATGGCTGTGACGGGCATTGCTTCCGTGGCGCCATAAGGGGTGTGGATGTCGGCGCCACCTGTAAGGAGCCTGGAAAAAACGGCGATATTTTGTGGCGACACCGGCGCCCCGGCGCTCACAACACGGCGAAGAGTGGGGAAGCATATTTTTTTGTCCCGGCCCCATTGCCCCAGTCGGTTGAGCAGCGCGGGCGAGGCAAACATATTGGTGACACCGTGGTCTAAAATGGCCTGGGCAATGTTAACCGGGTTGGCACCGGCAGGGCGGGCGGGGTCCATCTCCGGGATCACTGCGGTCATCCCCAGGGCGGGATCAAAGAGGGCAAAAAGCGGAAAAGTGGGCAGGTCAATCTCATCATCACCGATTTTAAAATGTTCGTGGATGCTATCGATCTGGGAGTTGAAAATTCCGTGGGTATAAACAGCACCCTTGGCCGGGCCGGTACTGCCCGTGGTGAAGAGAATCGCCGCCGTATCATCACTTTTACGTCGCATCGGCTGAAAGGGCCGATGATGACCGGATTGTATCGATTGCAGGGTCGGACCGCGCCAAAACCAGCGTTTGCCCACGGTGATGTGGGTGTCGATACCGGAAAAGGCCTTGGGGTTTAGAAGCCTTGCCACATGCGCCTTGGGAATCCCGATAAAAGCGGTCGGGTCGGTGTGCCGCAAACAGGCGATCATCCGTTTGACACCCATTCCGGGGTCCACCAACACGGGAACGGCGCCCACTTTAAAGAGAGCAAAAGTGATTTTGAAAAAATCGATACCAAAGGGCGCCATCAGAACCGTGCGGGCGCCTGCAGAAATACCTGCCGCTTCAAACCCCGCCGCCAGGCGATCAGACGCTTTATCCAACTGCCGAAAGGTTACATGACGGTAGGCCACGAGCCCGCCAGGGGTTTCTCCGCACGGCTCAATCACCGCCTTTTGGTACGGTGTGCGCGCCGCCGCTGCCTTGAGACGCCAGGCGACATTGGCGCAGTGGTCTCTGCCGGAATCATTCATTTATCGTTTGATTTCCTTCGGCTAAACTGGTTCTTTGGTATTGTTCTTTAGTCACCGCCAAGGACGCGAAAATCACGAAAAACATCATTTTCCTTCTTGGTATTTTGCGTGGCTAAAAAGTGCTGGATGAGTAAAATCACTGTGTTACTTTCATCCTCTAAAATGTAGTGGCCTGCCTCTTCGAAGTAGTGCGCCGCGGCATGAGGAAATCGCCGGCGCCACTCATCAAGGTAATCCTTGTCAAACACAAAATCGCGGCCGCCCCAAATGAAGAGGCAAGGGTGCCCTGACAAGCGCTCAAGCCGTTTTTCGGTTTCACAAACGATGTAATAGCCGGGATCCCGGGGCCGAACCGGGATATCCTGGACAAAGCGCAGTGTCGCCAAGCGGTTGCGGGGCGTGTTGTAGGGCGCCAAATAGCCTGCCTTGACGTCCGGAGGCAGTTTTTTTCTAACAGCCAAATGGCAGGCCCCTTTGGCAAAAAGATTGAAATTGAGCACGGCAAACCGGGCCAAGCCCGGGAATCCTTTTAATAGACGCAGTTGCCAGGGGAGCTTTTTCCCGGCCGGAGGCAAGAAGGCGGTGGTGTTCATCAACACAAGCCGGGCCACCTTTTCCGGGTTTTGAACCGCCCAGGCCATGGCGATCATGCCGCCCCAATCGTGGGCGATGAGGGTCACCGGTTTTTTTAGCGCCAATTTTTTCAAAAACAAAGTGAAGTCGGCAATGCGCTCCTTTAATTGAAAGCCGTACTCACTGGAAGTCGGTTTTGCGGACAACCCGCAACCGATATGATCAATCGCGATGCAGCGAAACTCAGGCGACAACGCCGTAATCAGGTCGCGAAAAAAAAACGACCAGGTGGGATTACCGTGGACCATTACCGCCGGCGCCCCCCGGCCCTGGTCCAGGTAGTGCATCCGGTGTCCATTAACCTCCATAAAACTGGACGCCTTGGGATATCGCTGTTCCCATTCAGGGCTATTTGAAGTATCGGGAAGAGACATATAACCAAATATTCAAGATGTCTGAACTAACCCTCATGGCCGTAAACAGCCACAACGAACGATGAAAGTCTTGCTTTTTGTACATATTTGGTAAGACTTTTCATATAAATATAAAAGTCACGCATACAACATCACCAGTGAACACCCACTAAAAGACAGTTCAACCCGCTCCCAATTCCAAAAAGACCCACGCGATCACCGGTTGTAAGAAAGCCCCGCTCCTGGGCAATGGCTAAGGTGATGGGTAAAGAGACGGTGCCGATATTGCCCAAATAGGGATAAGTTGAAAAATCCTTCTCTTTGCAAATATTTAACGCCTGTAATATTGTCTCCTGGTGGGCCGAGCCGACTTGATGGCAGATGATCTTGTCCGGTTCGTCGGAACCCCCCAGGAAGGCTTTTTGAAAATCCTGGTAGGTGGCCGTTCCCAAGGCAACACCGTATTGTAACACATTTACCGAGTCCGTATTCATCCGCATGGTTTGGGTAGCCGGAATACCGGTATCCGGGCCCCATGTGCATAATGAGTGCCGCGAAACGTCATTGCGGATCACTCCGCCAAAAAGCCGTTTTGGCTTTTGGCCGGAGTCATCTCTGACCAGGAGTAACGCGACCGCGCCGGAGCCGCCGGTTAACGTGGCCAGGCAGTGCTTGAAAACCTCCATATCTTCTGATGCCAGCATCCGTTCAATGGTCAGATCCACAATCTGGCGGGCCGATTCGCAGGAGACCACCATGCCTGCCCGGATTTGACCCGTCTCAATGGCGTTGGCCACCTGGATCATGCCGTTTAACACTCCCAAACAAGCATTGGAAACATCGTATACCAAGGCTTTGGGGCCTACACCAATGGCGTCGGCCACGGCGCAGGCGGTGGCCGGTTCCAGATAATCCCGGCAGACGCCGCCGTAAATCAGCATCCCGATATCGTTGGGCAGGATGGCGGTTTGGGCCAATGCCTTTTTTGCGGCTTGGATGGCGCCGGAGCGCATATGAAACGCTTTGTCCCACCAGCGACGCTCGGAAATCCCGGTGATGGCGGACAGTTGCCCCTTTCGCAGCCGCAGTTTGCGGTAAAGCGGTTCAAGCCGGTCTTCCAGATCTTCGGAGGTGATCACGTGGGGCGGTAACTGGTAACCGACGGATTCAATAACGGTGCGGTTGAATCTAAAAGGAGAGGTCATGATACGTGATCTTTCACGGGTCGCAAACAAATCCCAAAATTGTCGATAGTGTAAATGGTTACATTGTCAATATGTAAAGCGCCTTTGGCCAGTAGCGTTGGCTCTGGTGCGTCCTCAATCCGGGTGATGCTGGCCTCAACGGTAACCCGATTATTGGATGGAACCACCTGTCCCCTATATTGCCATCCATGTTTTTGTCTTGTGATGAGCGAAAAGAGGCTAGTGTCAGCCTTTTCGGGCCACCGCTGCAAGGCGACGTATTTTAACAACTGAATAAACGCTTCCAGCCCCAGGGATCCCGGCCAGACCGGATCCTGATAAAAATGGGCCTTGAAAAACCACTCATCAGGATGGATGCGCTTTGACCCTTTGATATACCCCAGGCTTTCGGTGCCGCCGTTGGGGAAATAGCAATCGATTTGATCAATCATGGCGTATGCCCTGGAAGGCATCTGCAGGCCCAATGGCGGTGCTTTAGGCGGGGTTGCCGCTTCTTCCGGCGTTACGGGTTCGGTCATTTCAAGTGGGGTCGGTCGGTATTTCCCAATTTCAGGCAATGGCGATTTCCAGCAAAAATCAGCGGGGTTCCGGACCCCTTCCTGCCTGGCCAACGCCCGGGAGGTGAAAAAACCAAAGTAAGTTGCCCCCGAATAAACAGGATTTTCGTTTTGGGAAATATCAAATGCAAAATGCTCGATGATCATATCGGCCGCATGAGAAGCCCGGCTGAGGCGGACGGTTGTTGTCAAGGGGCCGTCATCAGCCGTTACATCCTTGAATAGAGTCGCCTGGCCGCCCAGATTGCGAAAGCGAAGATCCTCGTTTTTGCCCAGGAGGGCCGAACCCGTGTAAGCGGCTAAAAACCCGCAGGGTTGCAGCGCAGCCTCAAGCAGGACGCCATAGGGCATGACAGCGGAGCGGTCCGCCGCAAAAAACCAGTCATCCGGATGAACATCTAAAACTGCGGTTACCGAGCCACCCGGCTTGACGATCCAAGGCTCCGCCTCGGCCTTGACGATACGGTCAATCATTAAAAAGGGCGGGGCCGGTAAACGGGCAAGGAAGCGTCCTTCATCATAAGGTTGGTAGTGTTTCCCAAAGACACGGGAAGACTGACCTGTGGCAAATTCCACCAGGTCATTTCGGTTGGCAACAGCCAAGGCCGGGTTTGTAGATGACCGATATCGATTCCAAAGCTCCGTCAGACGCTCTTTACCGGTATTAAGCAACCGCATGGAGATGTTATTGAACCGGACAATACGGCGCCCATCGGCGTATATGTAGGCGCCCCCAATCACAAACGGTTCGGGTTCGTAGCCGATTTCACGAATTTCCACTTCATACACCACCTGTTTTGTTGCCGGGGTGACCGGCCCGCGGCATTTTAGAACGCTTTCAATCCCCAATACCGGTTCGTAACCGCTGTTTTCATGGTCGGTGATCCAGCCCATGGCTTGCAGCAGCACACGCAGCGTCTGGGCGCAGCATTCGTACATCAAAGTACCCGGCATCACCATGTCGTCCACAAAGTGGCAGGTGAGAAACCAGTCGTCCGGAGAGATATCGGCTTCAGCCCGGATCAGGCCGCGTCCAAAGCGTCCGCCGGATGGATCCATGACCGTCACCCGATGGATCAGCCGCATACGGTCATCGGGCAGCCATAACGTTTTGGGAAACGGGATATCCTGAAAGGCGTCACCAAAACAACCCTCCAAATCACCCCGCCGCAACGCATTTAGCGCCTTTGCCGACAAGGCGGCCGGTGGGTCCGGCACGAGAGGCAGCCAGTGACCTTTACCCAGCCCGGATGACAGTGCGGCCATCTCTTTGGAAAAGATAATGCCCCCGGAGCTTTCTACTTCGCTTTCCGTAAAAAAACCGGCGCAACCCTCTTTCATGGTAATCAACGTTTTTCCGTCAATAGTGCCTGAAAAATGAAACAGGAACAGGTAGGTATCACCCTGACGGATAAACTTATCGATACTGATGTCGTATTGAATGGTCTCACCCGGACGGGGCAGGGCGCGGTGAAAGGTGACTGTGGCGTCCAATAAGCGGTAGGTACGCAGCCCTTTGACTTTCAAATCAATCCCCAAATACCCGCTTAAAAAAAGATCGGCCTGGCCCGCTTCCACGGAAATGCAGACCGGTGCGCGGCCACCATCCAGGTACCAGGCATCGAACGGAACATCATGCTCGGTAACCACCCGGCCCGGCCCTAAACCCCCTTTTTCGCCTTCAACGGTCAGGATGCGGTCTACCAGCATTAGCGGCTCGTCGGGCAGCCGTACGCGGGCAGGGTACGTGTCAACCACCTTAAATTCAGGTCCCAACACTTTCGCCACCGAGCCAATGGCAAACTCCAGGCACTGTTCCCGTGGTAAGAAAGGTTTGATGATGTTGTCGGGGACGGAATCGGCCGATTCCACAGGAGGATCAGTCAGTTGGGCCTTGAGCGCAACCGTTTGCGCGTATGCCCGTGTTCGCTCATTTGACAAATCCAAATAGCGCTGATGCACCCGGGCGGTTGTTTGATGGATCCGGGTGGCCGTCTCCATGGCTTGTTGTAATATGGCCGCATCAACTGCCTGACCCGATGGGTGTAATATGCTGGTAGCCGGTTTTTGTAACAAAAGCGGAAATGGTGCGGGCATTTTCCCCATGGCCAATCGTATTCCATCGTCTGGGAATCGTTGCCGGATCGCTTCTGTTTCTGCCAACCTTGCGTGATCGTGGGCCCTGAGAATAACATGACCACATTGTCCCCAAACCGTTTGAGCGGCCGTCGCTGCAATGGCTTCACCGGAGGATCGAGGCTCGATGGGTTCGGGCTTTAGGCCGTTCCTGAAAGGAGGCGACAGGCGGTGATAAAGCGCCAAGCCGGTTGTCACCAAGGCCGTCAATACCGATGCGGTGTTGGCGCTTACATATGGCACCTCCTTTTTCATTTGGGGTTGCAGATCACCTCGGCTTGTAAAGAGGATCTCTTCGGAAGTCAGCCCCGCGCTTTTCAACGCTTTTTGACAGGCGAGTTCCTGTGGTGCAGAGGAGGCCTTATTGCCGGACTGCCACTGATCGGCCAGTCCGGTTCCATCAACAACAGCGTAAATAGTGTCGTGATGATGCTTGGCATCTTCCAGCCGTTTCAGGACCACGGCCGCCGCACCATCACAAGGGGGTTGCTCAACTCCCAATGTATGGACACAGACTGACGCACGGACATCACCCATTAAATCCACCCCACCAATGAGCATTGCGTCGGTCTCTTTATTTTGCAACGAATCAACAGCCATTTGTAAGGCATGCACACCGGAAACCGCCCCGGCGGAAATGGTAAAGCAAGGGCCACCCAAACGCAGTTCACGAGCGATCCGGCTGGCCGCCATGCTGCCCAATGCGCCCAATGTGCGGCTGTGGGTTAATGATGGAGAAACAGCGTCGGCCAGTTGACTTCTCCAGTGTTCCAGGTTGTTTGCAGTTACGCCCATCCGAAAACGTGAGTTCCATTCCTGAACCTTTTCAAAAAGCGCCCAGCGCAGGTGAAAATCGGTTGCCTCGAAATCAAAAGCAATGCCGATAATTGCCCCGATCCGGGGGTTTTCAGCGGAAATGCTGATTCCGGCATCCTTGGCGGCGGCTTTGGCTACCCGCAGCATAAAAAGATGTTGAGGAATGATGTCGGGGATTTCGGATGGCAGGATGCGGAACTCGTCGGGTGGAATTGTTATTTCCGCCGTGTAGTGCCCTTTTTCCGCTACTGTTCCCAGGAGCGGTTCAACATTTGCGTCGATCCCTTTCCAACGGTTGGCGGGTCGCATGGTGATTTCGGTTTCATTGTTAAAGAGCGCTCGACGAAGTTCCGACAAGTTTTCTAAAGCGCCCACAGCGGCATCCATCCCCACAATGGCGATTTTGGATTGTGTGTCGGAAGTGACTGTCGGTATTGAATACCCTTTTTTGTAAATTGCGGCGGGTTGGTGCTCTTCCAGAAGCAGATGCGCATTAATGCCCCCAAATCCAAAGCCATTGACCGCGGCCCGTCGGGGGGTGTTGTCGTTTCGTTTGCGCCATGGGGCGCTTTCGGTTAGAACATCAAAGGGACTCTGATGCAAAGGACTCTTGGCCGGGGCGTGGTTAAAATTGAGCGATGGCGGCAATGTTTTTTGCCCCATTGCCATGACGGTTTTGATCAAACTGGCGGCGCCGGCCGCGGTTAAAAGATGGCCCACCATCGACTTGACCGATCCAATAACGCAGCGGTTATTTGCAGGTTCTTGCCAAAGCCGCCGCAGGCTTTCCAACTCCGTATGGTCACCCAAAGGGGTTCCCGCGCCGTGGCATTCAATGAGGTCCACATCTTCCGGCCGCCATCCGCATTGCGCGTAGGCGGCGCGCATGGCCCGGATCTGTCCCTCACTATCCGGGGCCAACAGGTTTCCCCGCAGATCGTTGGATAGACCGATGCCGCGGATGATGCCCAAAATTTCATTGTTCCGGGCCAGGGCGTCATCAAGCCGCTTTAAAACTATAATACCCGCGCCTTCACCCACCACCAGTCCATCGGCGGATTGGTCAAAAGGGGCGCAACGGCCCGACTTGGACAACGCTTTTAACTGTGTAAATCCCACCTGGGTGTAAAGGCTGTCGGGCCGGGAGACACCCCCGGCCAACATTGCATCCATGCTCCCATTTACAAGCTGGTCGCAGGCCAGCTTCACCGCATAAAGCGATGAGGCGCACGCCGCATCCAACGTCACGGCGCCCCCTTGCAACCCCAATGTAGCCGCCAAAAGAGCCGCCGGGAGATAGGTCACCTGAGCGGAATGGGCCTCTACAGGATCAAATGGCCGAGGGGTGAATTGCGAGTCGATTCCGGCCCGGGTCAATATCTGGTCTGCATAGGTGTCGCCAACAACCTTCCGGGCCCAGCGGGAGGCCCCGTCCGTCGGCAGCGCAATGGCCGCCAGCACGACTCCCACGCGGTCCGGATCAAGGGTATGGGCGTTGGCGGCATCAAACGCCTGGCGGCCCGCTTCAAGGGTCAGGTGAAAAAGCGGGTCCAAGGATGCCAGAAATTTTTCAGGCAACAAGAAGCCTTTGGCATTAAAATCAAAATGATCAATGAGGGCCGCCTTGGCCGTAAACGCCTTGTCCGGTTCGCCCTTTATTGAAACCATCGCATCAAAAGGGGCAATCCAGCGCTCCGGAGAGATGGTTTTGACGGCCGACTTTTTATGCACAATATTATCCCAAAATGTGGTAGGATTGTTCGCTTGAGGGAAAACACCACCCATCCCCACGATGGCAATCGGCGCGCCATGGTCGGGAGGTGCGGTTGAATTACGGGTACGATTTGATTTCATGGGTACAATGAGTGTTGCTTCAAGCATGAAAAAGAGCCATCTATAACGGATTGCAGACGTTTAGGCAACATCAGATAAACGATGATCAGCCTTTATCAAAAAGAACATCTGGAAACATTTCGGGCGGTACGGCGTTACCTGGAACTTCTTGACCGTAAGCTTCCGGATGATGTTAAAAAAGATGGGTGCATGTGGGCGGTCCGACCGCCGGTGTGCGCCCTGTTTTTATGCGAAACCGCTGAAAAGGCGGTTTTAGCGCCCACTCAGGATTTGGAGAGAAAATGGGTTGCGTTTCGTCGGCCACAGCGGCAATTTAGCTGGCCCGACCGGGAGGTTCTGTTCGACACGCTTGAAAAAGCATTTCATCGCTTTGGGGTTGATGCGCTACTGATCTATTTTCACAGCAGCCCGGGACTGATAACTATAAAACGCAAAGCGGGGCTTAGGTAATGGCGCCGTTGCGGATCGTTCTTTCAAATCAGTTGGCTATCCACCACTGCCCGGAAGATCTGAAAGCCGACCTGATGGAGCGTTTCACCTTCGCCAACCCCAAATGGGTCGAGAACCACCGCATGGGTCGCTGGAATCGTGGAACCCCCAAAATGCTGCGCTATTTCCGCCGGTTTGGCGGTCATGGGATTCGTATCCCAAGGGGCTATACGCGTCAATTGCTGTTAAAATGCCGTAAAAAAGAGCTCGTCTATCGTCTTGAGAACCGCTGCCGTAAATTTGAAACCAATCGGTTGCAGTTCCACGGTCGTTTGAAACCGTTTCAGCACAAGGCGGTGGCGACGATGCTAAAGCGCCGTTTCGGCACCTTGACAGCACCCACGGGCAGCGGAAAAACCGTGATGGCCCTGGCCCTGGTTGCGGCACGCAAACAACCGACGCTGGTTGTGGTGCACACCAAAGATTTAGCACACCAATGGATTGAAAGAATCGAGACTTTCTGCAAGATTCCCCAAAACGAGGTCGGGATGATCGGCGGTGGCCAAAACCGTTTGGGTCAAACCATTACCATCGCCATGGTGCAGTCGCTATACAAACAGGCCACAGATGTGTCAAAAAAGATCGGCTATCTTTTGGTGGATGAATGTCATCGCTGCCCAAGCCGCACCTTTACCGAGGCGGTCAAAGCATTTGATGCGCAATATATGACGGGTCTGTCGGCCACACCCTGGCGGCGGGATCAGCTCTCCAAGCTGATTTTTTGGTACTTGGGTGATGTCCATCATGAAGTGGACCAGAAAAAACTGGAGGCCACCGGCGATATTTTAAAGGCCGAGGCGGTGATTCGTCCCACCCGTTTTAAGCCTTATTTTGATCCCGTCCAGGAATATAGCAAGATGCTGTCCGAGTTGACCCAGGACAATAAACGCAACCGCTTAATCGCTTCGGATGTGGCCCAAGAGGCGCAAAGCACCCAAGGTGTGATTTTGGTGCTGTCAGACCGCAAAAAGCATTGTCAGGCGCTTTACAGCCTGATCCATTATGGGCATGGGGTTGCGGCGGAAGTGTTGACCGGAGATTTGAAAGCGACGGAGCGGCGGGAGATCGTTCAACGGGTTAATGCGGGGAGCGTTCGGGTGTTGATTGCCACGGGTCAGTTAGTCGGCGAAGGGTTTGATTGCAGGGAACTGTCCACTCTCTTTTTGGCGACACCCATCCGCTTTACCGGCCGCTTGATTCAATATTTGGGCCGCATTTTACGCCCTGCGCCGGGTAAAGAGTACGCCCGGGTATACGATTATGTCGACTCGGCGGTGGCCCCGCTGTTAAAGGCTGCCCGCGCACGACAGCGGATCTATTTGCAATGATCTTTTGCACCAAAAGAGGGTGTCTGTTGGAGAGTCCATGGCGATAAAACTTACGCAAAATACAACATCTTTTTGGGTGATCGTTGCTGTTTCGGCGGTGTTTGCCTGTTTTTTGCTGCTTTTGCCACCCCTGCTCAGCATGGCGCCATTCAATAAGGTCATCGTGACCATTTTAAATCACCAGGTTGCGCCCGCCAGATTTTCTATTGAAGATATTTCCTTAGGGTGGCTTTCACACCAACGCGCCAAGCGCATTCTGTATGTCCATGAAAAAGCGGGTGTTGAGGCGGATATAGAGACTTTGACCATTGAAAAGAATCTGTTGCAACTGCTGTTCAACCGGACCGATTTGGGATTTATCCGGTTGGAGTCACCGCGGCTTGCGGTTCCTTTAAAAACGATCGCCGATTTTGAAACGGATCGCTTCAGCGACGACGATCAGGACGGGGAAAACCCGGAGGATGATAAGCGCGCCGGGAAAGGGAAAAAGCCGCTGGGCCAAAAACTTTTGGCATGGGGCAGAGTCTCTTTTAAGGGAGGCCAAATCCTTGGCGTTACAAATACCGGCGAAAAGATGCTGCTGCTCGATCAGGTTCTTTGGCAAACCCTGATCTCAAAGGTGAAATCACAGGCCACCATTAAACTGGCGGCTAAATCAGGTCGCGATAGAGGGGAGGTGGCGGGAAATATTGCCATCACGATCCCTGAAAGTGGCGTGATGGATAAAACGACCTTTGTGGGACAGGGCCGGCTCAAAATTACCGACTGGGATCTCGAAGAACTATTCCCGTTGGTCAGGTCATTTTCAGATCAGCTTCCCTTTGGCAGCGGCCGCCTGGATGGTGAGTGGCGGATGGAAAATCCATCCGGCAAAGAGCTTGAAGTCATCGGGGATTTTAAGGCAAAAGATGTTTTGCTCTATGGTGGTTTTCTTAAAAAAGATCAACCCGGAATCACTCAAATTAATTGTCAGCTAAATGTCCTTCGCCAAGGAGGCCGGTGGGCGCTGAAAAAACTCCAGTTTACTTCCCCGCTTGCCAGTGGCACCGTTTCCGGTTTAAAGGAAAACCGGATAGACTTGGACGCCCGGATCAATATTGCGCCGACGTTAAAGCAGTTTCCCGGGACCCTCAATATCCGGGATGACCTGATAATCACCAACGGATCCATCCAGGTTTCCGGTAAAGCCGCTTTTCTGGATACCGGCGCCCATTTTACCGGACGACTGACCCTACCGCGGTTGGAAGGGCGGCAGGACAAGCGCAAATTTGCCTGGAAAAAGCCACTCACCGTTACGGGGCAGGGAAGGTACAATGCGGACCGATGGGCTGTAGAGCAGGCCCAAGTCACGTCGACCTTTATAAACGGAGAAATCAACGCTACGCCGGACAAATTTAAAAGCCGACTGACAATGGATGCGGCCGAAACCTTCCAGCAAGCCGGGCAATTTTTTAAAATACCCCCCATCGCATTGCAAGGTTTTATTACAGCCGATCTAACCGCCCAAAAAAACGGCAATACGTGGGATTTGAACATTGATACCTCTTCGGAAGCTTTGGAGATCCGCTCTGCAAATAAAACCCTTTCGGCCGCAGCACCTTTCACACTAAAGGGAAAAGGCCGATACCAAGTAGAAAACAGGCGTCATATATTTAAAGCGCTGCGACTGATTTTAAACTCCGGACCGGCAGATGGTGACTACAGGGCGGATCAAATGGAATTGCGGCCTGGCGGTCGGATGCTGAAAATGGAGAATGCGCTCGCTTCCGGAAGGGTGGATAACGGGAAACTGGGCGCGATTTATGCGGCGGTCACAGATGACAAACCCAAGCTGACGATCCTGGGTAAGACCCGTTACGAGGCCGCTTTTGATTTCAATCAAGATCAGGTAACCCTTCACAACATTGCCCTTACCGGGACACCGTTTAAAGTTGATAACGGCTGGCAGCACTTTTCCGATCAAAAGATCGTTTTAAGCGGTTCCGGCGTTATTGATATTGATAAACGGTCAGCCGCGTTTACGCCGGTCAAGATTACAGCAAGCGCGGGAGAGGCGGCGTTTGAATCATTTACGCTGGGCAATTTGCGCAATCTTTTGGAAGACATGACGGTTAAAGGATCGGTGAATTTTGATTTAGCCCTACTGGCGGCAATGGATGGGGTCAACCACAACCGGCAGACCTCGCTGGCCGGCAATGGGAAGGCAGTGCTTGAAGGGGCCTGGCGTAACGGGGTGTTAACAGCACTTTCAGCCAAGGGCATTGTGGCGCCTTTTCAGTGGGGGTTTGATGATCAGGTGAAAATTGATGCGCCCAAGGTGGTGGTGGACCTTGAAGTGGGACCGGGCAAAAATAAGGCATCGGCCATTAGCCGCCTATTGGTTAAAAGCGATGTTGTCAGTCTCAACGGAACAGGCGGTATTCATCCCGATACCCCCAAAACATGGCTTCGGCTAAAAGGCAATGCAGACACTAATCTTGAGAAACTCTCTCATTTTCTGAGCCAGGTGTTTGACCAGCCTGTTATGCTGACGGGTAAAAAAGAGGCTCCCTTTGCGTTACAGATAGGCCGTAAAACCGAGCCACAAGATAGTTGGCTCCATATGCTGGACTTACAGGTACAGTTTCCGGCAAGCCGCATGACAATAATGGGCGTTGTGTTGGATCAATTGACGATACCTTCAACATTTCAAAAAGGCCGGGTCCAATTTGACCTGAAAGCAATGGTGAATGGCGGCAAAATGAGACTGGCGCCTTTGGTGGATCTGAATCAGGAGCCACGATTTACAGTTGGCAAAGGGATCGTATTGAAGAATGTGCACATCACCCAATCCATGGTTGATCATCTTCTAAGCAAACTGCACCCCGCGTTTGTGGGGGCCACAGCCAACCAGGGGGTGGTGGACCTTTATCTGGAAAAATTCGACTGGCCGTTAGCGGCTCAACCAAAGGCTCCTTGGGAGTGCGACGGCCAAATGAGCCTGAACCGGGTGGTTTTAAAGTCGGCGGGAGTGCTTGAAGAAATTCTCGCCTTGTTAAAAGCGGATCGTCGCAACCTCACTATTGAATCTGAAATGCTGACATTTTCCTGTCGCCAGGGGCGAGTGGTGACGTCGCCGCTAACCGTAAAGGCCGATGACACAACGATTATTTTGGAAGGATCCGTGGGGTTTGATCAATCCCTGGATTTTACGGCCCAAACGCCCATCTCTGAAAAAATGGTCGGCGATAACATCTATCCTTATGTAAGTGGGTCCATGCTGACCATCCCCATTGGGGGCACCGCCACAAAACCGCAAATCAATACCGCTCAATTTTACGCCGAGTTGGAGAACCTTATCAAAGAGGCGGGTGGCAAAGCGCTCAAAAAAGAGGCGGAAGCGTTTCTCAAAGAGAAGGCCGAAGGCTTGCTCGAAAAAATTTTTAATTAAATAGAGCGGGGTAGCTGCAAACCGGGAATTGGCCCCACATCCGGCCATGGAATCGCAATATATGCCCTTTTTGGCCCAATTCCGGCGTCCGGCTCAAAATATTCATCCGGTTACATCTTTCGCCCTCCTTGAACTGGAACAAAAACAGATGTCCTGCAAAGGTCTCGCTATATTGTTACCGCGGGGTTTGGCGTCGAAGTCGGCGCCGCAAAAAAAGTGGTTTTACGGCGCCGTTGAATGAAGGTTTCTCCCGGCCGGATTCGGGCGGGATCAGGTCACTTGACATTATAACGAAATTTGAGTGCCCAACACCGTTAGAAATTTTGCCAGCCAATCGGCGTGCGCCGGCCAGGCGGGCGCCGTCACAAGATTGCCGTCCACATGGGCCTGATCCACGGGGATATCCATGTACATACCGCCCGAGCGGGTCACATCGGGGCCCACCGCCGGATAGGCCGAACAGGAGCGGTTTTCCAAAACCCCCGCCGCGGTCAACACCTGGGCGCCATGACAGATGGCGGCGATGGGTTTATTGGCGTCGAAAAAATGGCGCACGATATCCAGCACTTTTTCATTTAAACGGATATACTCAGGAGCCCTTCCTCCTGGAATCACCAGGGCGTCGTACGCTTCGGCTTTCACGGCGTCAAAATCGGCGTTTAAGGTAAAGTTGTGGCCCGGTTTTTCAGTGTAGGTCTGATCACCTTCAAAATCGTGGATTGCCGTGCGGACGGTATCCCCCGCCTTTTTATCAGGGCAGACGGCATCCACCTGATGTCCGATCATGGTCAGCGCCTGAAACGGAACCATGGTTTCATAGTCTTCGGTAAAATCGCCGGTGAGCATCAGAATTTTTTTGGCAGCCATTTTGAAACCCCCTCCTGGTGAATGATTTACATAATTTCCTTCCTGAAAATCCTTCAAGAAATATAAGGCTCAATTTGTCAGTTGGCAAGTGAAGCAACCGGGTCAATCAAACAGCGTGAATGTTGGATGTTGACGCACCCGGCCGGCTTGCGCTGGGAGGGTAAAGGAACTATGGTAAAGAGACCCATGACTACCAGCTCAACCTGCGGTGAAAGGGCGTTCCATGTATCCGTCCAACTTCGACATCGGCATTCAGGAAGAGTATCAGATTATTTCACCCGAAACCCGCGAACTGCTGGGTTATGTCAGCCGTTCCATGACCGACGGCTCTTTAGTGGTTCAGGAGCGCGACCCCGAAACCGATCTCAACCGCAAAATCGGCGAAGCGATGTTTGCCGAGAAAATTCCTTTTTACGTTGATATTTCTGAAGCCAGCGGCCAGCTGCTGCGCACCCGCCAGGCGCTGTTGGATTTGGTGCAAGCACAGGGTTTTCAATTGATGGGCGCGGGAACGCACCCTTTTAGCAACTGGATGGATGCACCCCTTCTGGCGCCGCGCTATCAAAAAATTCACAAAGACGCCCAGATGGTGGCCCGGCGGATGCTGGCCTTCGGGTTACACGTTTACATCGGTGTCGGCAGCCAGGACTTGGCCATCGATATTATGAACACCATGCGTTACTTTATGCCCTATCTTCTCAGCCTGGCCACCAGTTCGCCCTTTTGGCTAAAAGACAACACCGGCTTGAAAAGTTACCGGACAGTGCTTTTTAACGCCTTGCCGCGTACAGGGATTCCCGATACCTACCCCAGCTACCAGGCCTATCGCGATAATATTCATACCCTGATTCAAACGGGCAGTATCACCGATGCGGGCAAAATTTGGTACGACATCATGCCGTCCCACCGCCATCCGGCATTGCTGGTTCGCATCTGTGATATGCTGCCCAATTATAAAGATACTTTGGCCATGGCCGCCCTGATTCAGGCCATGGTGGCGTGGATGGTGGCGTTGCGGGAAAACAACATGGCGTTCAGGATTTATAAGCGGCCCTTGATTCAGGAGAATAAATGGCGGGCCGTGCGTTACGGTATTGAGGGGGAGATGATCGATTTTGGCAAGGAAGAACCGGTTGAAACCCGTGCGCTGATTCATGAACTGTTAGGGCGGGTAACGCCCATGGCCCGTCGATTGAACTCAACCCGGGCGCTGGAGCATGTCGCCACTATGCTGACCCGGGGGACCTGCGCCGATCAGCAGTTGGCGGTCTGGAAGGAGTCCGGTGAAGATTTTAACAGGGTGGTCGATTTTCTGGCGGCCGAAACGGAGAAAACGGCATGATCAAACCTCCTTCACTCACCATTGGCATCGAGGAAGAGTATCAGATCGTTGATCCCGAAACCCGCGAGCTGCGCTCTTACATCACCGACCTGGTGGATGGTGATAAAAAGGTGCTGGTGGAAAGGGAGCTAAAACCGGAACTGCATCAATCCATGGTGGAGCTGGGTACCCCGGTGTGCGCCAATGTGGCTCAGCTTACAGAGGAGCTGGCCCGCCAACGCCGTTTTATCTGTCATCTGGCCAAAGAGCGGGGGGTCTCCATTGTGGCCGCCTCCACCCATCCGTTCAGCGACTGGAGCCGGCAGGAGGTGACCCCGTACCCCCGCTATATGGGTGTTCTTGAGGAGATGAAGATGCTGGCCAGCCGGCTCTTGATTTTCGGTATGCACGTCCATGTGGGGGTTGAAGATCGCGATCTGGCCATCGATACGATGAACGTGGCGCGTTACATGCTGCCCCACATACTGGCGCTTAGCACCAGCAGTCCCTTTTGGGTTGGGCGCGACACCGGTTTAAAGAGCTATCGCGCCAATCTGTTTCAGGATTTTCCCCGTTCGGGCATTCCCGATGTTTACGCCACCCCGGCCGATTATGACGCCCTGGTGCGAAGCCTGGTCAACACCGGCTGCATTCCCGACGCCAGTAAAATCTGGTGGGACGTGCGGCCCCACCATCTCTATCCCACGCTCGAATTTCGCATCTGCGATATCTGTCCGCGCATGGACGAGGCCGTTGCCCTGGCCGCGCTGTTTCAGGCCCTGGTACTATGGCTTTGGAAGCTGCGCTGCCGCAATATCACCTTTCGGGTTTATCAACGGAGCTTAATTGAAGAGAACCGCTGGCGCGCCGCCCGTTATGGTATCGACGGCAAGATGATCGATTTTGGAAAGTCCACGGAAATCCCCACGCGCGCGCTGATCCGCGAAATGCTGGAATTGGTGAAAGAGGAGATCGATGAGTTGGACACTGCCGAGGCCATCGCGCCGATCTATTCGATTTTAGACAACGGCACCAGCGCCGACCGCCAGCTACGGGTCTTTACGGAAACCGATGGCGACTTTAACGCCGTGGTGGATCATTTGGTTGATGAGACCAAGGCGGGAGTGGGGTGATAAAGCTTTTAGCGTTGCATAGGATATACGACGCAATTGCAGATGATTTGGAAAATCTTAACCTACGCCCTCATCGGCTACATGGCGTTGCTGCTCTTGGTATTCGTCCTGCAGCGCAAAATGCTTTATTATCCGGACGGGTCCCGTTTGCCTGAAGCGTACGCCCAAAAAGCGGGGTTGCGCTCCTGGCCATCGGCTAAGGATTTTCGTGGTTATATCGGCGCCGCTGGAAAGGAAGGGATTGCAGGAACAATTATTGTTTTCCATGGCAATGCCGGGGCCGCCTATCATCGCCGGTATTATGTTGACGCGTTAAGCCGCCTCGGATTAGCGGTGATATTGGCCGAGTATCCCGGCTATGGCGGCCGTGAAGGAAACCCCGGTGAAAGCGTGTTGGTGGAGGATGCCCTGGAAACGATCCGGCTGGCATATCAAGCTTACAAAGAACCAATCTACCTTTGGGGAGAATCTTTGGGTGCGGGAGTTGCCGCCGCCGCTATCCAAAAGAGCGCGGTTCCCATTAAAGGCGTCGTCCTGTTTACGCCGTGGGATTCTCTGCCCGATGTGGCCCAAACCCACTACTGGTATTTCCCCTCCCGCTGGCTGGTCATGGAGCAGTACAACAGTATCCGTAACTTAAAAGCGTATCAAGGCCATGTGGCCGTGGTTCTGGCGGGAAACGACAAGGTGATTCCGGTCAAATACGGCCGGAGACTCTACGACGCAATCACGACCCGCAAGCGGCTTTGGCGCTTTGCAGGTGCCGGTCATAACACCATGCCCATTGAGCCTCATCTCTCGTGGTGGCGGGAGGTCATCGAATTTATTACCGAATGAGCAATGGGGGTTCCATGACCATGATATCCGGACACAACCTCCCTGTTTCAGTAAAAACGAGTCCAATACGAGCCGTTACGCTTCTTTTTCCTCGTCTTTCACTTCTTCAAAATCGGCGTCCACCACATCTTCACCATCATCGGCGGCCTGTTCCTGCCCCGGCGCCTCCTGGCCGGGCGCGGCGCCTTCCCGGGCGGCCTGCTGATACATGGTTTCGGCCAATTTGTGCGAGGCCTGGGTCAACGCTTCGCTCCGTTTTTTGATCTCTTCAGCATCATCGCCGTCCATCACCTCTTTCAGGCTGGCCACGGCCGCTTCTATGCTGGATTTGGTCTCATCATCGATCTTGTCGCCCAGATCCCTGATTGATTTTTCCGTGTTATAAATCAACGTATCAGCCGTGTTGCGGGCATCCGCCAGCGCGCGCTTTTTGCGGTCATCATCGGCGTGCATTTCGGCATCTTTCACTGCCGCGTCAATCTCCTCCCGGGTCATCCCCGAAGAGGCGGTAATCTGGATCGACTGCTCCTTGCCCGTGGCCAGATCCTTGGCTGAGACGCTGACGATTCCGTTGGCGTCGATATCAAAGGTTACTTCGATTTGGGGTACGCCTCGCGGCGCGGGCGGAATGCCCACCAGCTCAAAACGGCCCAGGGTCTTATTACCCGTGACCATTTCGCGCTCACCTTGAAGCACATGAATCGACACCGCCGGCTGGTTATCCGCCGCCGTGGAAAAGGTCTGGCTCTTTTTGGTGGGGATGGTGGTGTTTTTTTCGATGAGCCGGGTCATGACGCCACCCAGGGTTTCAATCCCCAAGGAGAGGGGGGTGACATCCAGCAGCAGCACATCTTTCACATCACCCTGGAGCACACCGCCCTGGATGGCGGCGCCGATGGCCACCACTTCGTCGGGATTGACGCCCTTGTGGGGCTCTTTACCAAAGAGTTTTTTCACGCGATCCTGCACCGCGGGCATACGGGTCATGCCACCCACCAGGATCACCTCGTTGATGTCGCTGGGGGTCAGCCCCGCATCTTTCAGGGCCGTGCGGCACGGTTTTTCCAGGTTGTCCAGAAGATCACTCACCAGTGCTTCCAATTTGGCCCGGGTCACCTTGACATTGAGATGTTTGGGGCCGTTGGCGTCGGCGGTGATAAAGGGCAGATTGACGTCGGTTTCCATGGAGGTGGAGAGCTCCATCTTGGCCTTTTCCGCAGCCTCTTTGAGCCGCTGCAGGGCCATTTTGTCGGAGCGCAGATCAATGCCCTGCTCTTTTTTGAATTCATCGGCGAGGTGGTCAATAAGCCGCAGATCAAAATCCTCACCGCCCAGATGGGTATCGCCATGGGTCGATTTGACCTCAAACACCCCTTCGCCGATTTCCAGAATCGAAATGTCAAAGGTTCCGCCGCCCAAATCGAACACGGCGATCTTTTCCTCGCTCTTTTTGTCCAGCCCGTAAGCCAGAGACGCCGCCGTCGGTTCGTTGATAATCCGTCTGACATTGAGGCCGGCGATTTTGCCCGCATCTTTGGTAGACTGGCGTTGACTATCATCAAAATAAGCCGGTACGGTAATCACGGCATCGGTCACCGTTTCGCCCAGATACTCTTCCGCCGTTTTTTTAATGTTGGCCAATATAAAAGATGAAATCTCGGCCGGGCTATATTTTTTACCCCTCAAACTGATGCGGATATCGCCGTTGGAGGCCTCTTCCAACGTGTAGGGCAGAACTGTAATATCCTTTTGGACCTCGGCGGATTTGAATTTGCGGCCGATGAGGCGCTTGACGCCAAAAACGGTATGGTCGGGGTTGGTGATGGCCTGACGCTTGGCAATCTGCCCCACCAACCGTTCGCCGCTGTCGGAAACCGCCACAATGGACGGTGTGGTACGGTTGCCTTCGGCATTCGTGATCACTTTGGGGTCACCACCTTCCATAACGGCCACGCAAGAGTTGGTGGTTCCTAAATCGATTCCAATGATTTTACCCATCTTAAAAACTCCTCCTTTAATAATAAAAACGATCTATTGTATTATTGCTGAATTTTTTTGGAAACAATCACCATGGCGGGCCGCAACAAGCGGTCATGCAATAGGTAGCCTTTTTGCAACACTTGAGTGACCCTGTTTTCCGGGTGTTCGTCGCTCTCCTCCTGTTGCATCGCCTGATGCAGAGCCGGGTCAAAAGGCTCTCCCACCGCATCAATGGGTGTGACGCCGAAATTGGCGAAGATTTTCAGGATCTCCGCCAGGGTCATCTCCACACCGTCAATGAGGCCTTTGGAGTCGGCGTTTGTTTGGGAAACATCCAGTGCCCGCTCCAAGTTGTCAACCACGCCGAGGAGGTTTTTAAGCAGGGTTTTGTTGGCATACTTTTTAAAGTCCGCTGTTTCCCGCGAGCTGCGTTTTTTATAGTTATCGAACTCTGCCGATACCCGTAGAAAACGGTCGTAAGACTGGGTCGCCTCTTCTCTGGCCGCTTTCAGCTCCTTTTCGAGTGCCAGGAACGGATCATCCTCAATGGCCTTTTCATCCGTGTCGGGAGCATCTTCCGTCTCGACGGCCACCTCTTTGTCCGCCCTGTCTTCGGCGTCTGCATCATCGTGATGGTTGATTTTAACAGGGGTCCCATTTTCCGCAACGGTACCGTTGGTGTCGTTTTCCGTCATTTTTCCTAAATCTTTAAAATTTCAAGTAAATTAATAGTTATGGGGTTATTTTTGGGGAAAAAATAAGGCCGCTTAAAAGCTTGTCAAGCGGAGCCGTCGCAACTGTAACGGCCCTGAAAAACATCTAACCCGCTATCATTTCAGGGAAAAGACAATTCCCGCAATCGGTATTCGGATTTGCGCTTGACCGGAAAAGAGGCTTGCTTTATGCCCGCTAACAATCAACACGCGTTGTTACTGGACCCATCTGTCGCCTGTGGAGCCTGCCAGGGGCTATTACCACAGTTTTGAAAAGATGCGGGGCCGACGCCGAACCTGGTACACGGGGGAGTTTCTTTCCTTGGCCACAGTGAAGCATGTGGCTGCCTATTCGCGGGAATTGATGAACCGTTTTTTTAAAACCGGTGGGAAGGTTTGTGCACCCTCCTTCGAATGGACCGCCGGCATCGGTTCAGCTATGCGGTCGGGACATTCCGCGACACAGAATCCATCACTTATCGCTGCTTCCTTCCGGACCTGACGAGGTTCGTGTGTTTCTGTTGCGCGGCGACCGGCCGGAACGAACCATGACGCCATTGGCCACCCTCGGGAGGGGATTCGGTCCCGCATAGAGCGGATTTCGGGTACAGGGCACCGCTAACTCCCCACCTAGCACACCGGGCACTTTATATCGGCTGGTCGTTCTTTTCAAGGGCCTGCGTCCCGAAAAACCATTCTATCTGATCAAATTTTTTATAGGCAGGATCCAAATGAAACAGCGGAATTTGATCCAGGACAATTGCAGGGCGCGGACAACGGATTATATTTAAACCGGATCTGAAGAATATGAATGAGTGGCAATTAACTATCCAAATTTTATTTAAAGGTACCAAATGCATATACCCGTCAATAACATCATCCGGCCCCGCCGTAACGGGCTGGTTAAAGATGTCGAAGAACGCAGCCACGTTCCCCTCGGCCGCTGCTATCACTGCCAGTCATGTACCAACGGTTGTCCGTTTTACAAGGCCATGGACGTCTTCCCCAACCAGATTATCCGCATGGTCCAATTGGGAATGGAGCAGGAGGTATTGCACACCAGTACGATCTGGACCTGTGTGGGGTGCAACACCTGCTCTTCCGTTTGCCCCATGGCCATTGATATGGCGTCGATTATGGATGCGTTGCGGCAAATGGCTCTGGAACAGAAGATTTTACCCGGCGAGCCGGATGTGCTGGCTTTTCACCAGGCGGTGTTGGCGTCGGTGGAGCGTTACGGCCGGTCGCACAAGTTGGAAATCATGATGCGCTTCAAATTACAAAAGCGGGACTTTTTTAGTGACTTTAATGTGGGGCTCAAAATGCTGCGCAAAAAGAAATTGGATGTAACCCCATCGAAAGTGGGTGATATCGATGCCATCCGCAACATATTCCGCGAAAGCCGACGGGAGTGGCCCCATGGGTAAAAAAATAGATGCGCGCCTGGCCTATTTCCCCGGCTGCTCTCTGGCCACCAGCGCGAAGGAAAACAATCAATCCCTGATGGATAGCTGCCGCAGCTTGGGTTACGAGCTAAAAACTTTGGAAGATTGGAACTGCTGCGGCAGTTCATCGGCCCACAGCATCAACCAGGCTGTGGCCTGGCGGCTGCCGGCGCGCAATTTAGCCTTGGTGCCGGAAGGGATGTCGTTATTGGTGGCGTGCCCCAGTTGCATGTTACGGATGGTCCAGGCCCATACCGAGCTGAAACACGATACTGAAAAACAAAAAGCGTATGCGCAACTTTTTAGGCGGCCTTTTGATCCGGGTCTGAAAATCATCCATTTTTTTGAATTGTTGGATCAAGCGACGGCGCAGATGAATCGAAACGACGGCCTCCTGAAAGGATTAAAAGTGGCGCCCTACTATGGCTGCATGCTGGCCGCGCCGCCACAGTTAAAGGTTCCCGACTATTTTCATGGCAGCATCGAACGGGTGTTGTCCCGTTTTGGAACGGAATCGGTGCGGTGGCCCTATCCATCACGCTGCTGCGGCACCTTTTTGTCCGCGGCCCGGCCCGATGTGGTGGTGCCGTTGGTTAACGAGGTGATGACCGGCGCCGTAACGGTCAACGCCGATTGCATAGTGACCGCCTGCGCCATGTGTCAATTGAACCTAGAGCTGCGCTGCACGATCAAAGCACCGCTGCCCGTATTTCATTTTTCCGAGCTGTTGGCCCTGGCCTTGGGCTGCGAGAGCCGTAAGGAATGGTTTGACCGTCATCTGATTGATCCGCGGCCCCTGCTGCAAAAGTATCATCTGCTTTAGCAAATTGTATCCAGGGTTATTCGATGGCCTGAAACTCTTTAATAAACCGGCAGTCGATATAGTCTTTGATTCGAAAGGCGATTTTACCGCTAAAGGTCATCCTCGCTTTGTGCAAAACGCCCTTGCCGCCTCCCAGATTAAAAATCAACAGATAGTCGCCTCCGGGGTCAAAGGAGGTTAACTCGCCGCCGTTTAAAGCGGCGGTGAGATTTGCAAAAAGGACCGGGTTTTCCCGCACTGCGTAAACCCCAACCTTATCCAACGGTTGCGGGCTAAAGTGAATACAGTCACCGCCGCCGAAAATATTGCCCCATTCGATACTCTGGAGGTATTGATTAACGGCCAAACCGCCGTCGGGACCGACAGCCATGTTGGACGCGGCGAAGATGGGTGATGGTTTGACCCCAACGGCCATAAAGATCAGGTCCGCCGGATCGGTGGTTCCGGTTGTGAGATGGATGCCGCCACCATCAATTTTATCCACAGGCATGTTTTCATGAATGTGTATTCCACGGCGGGTTAATACCTGCCAACATTTTTGATGAACACGGCGGGGGAAGCCTTCCATCAGCCGTCGGCTGGTATAGATGTGGACCTGGGGCTTATACCCGCCCAGAATTTGTCCCAGTTGCCAGATATTGCCGGCGATTTCCGTTGCCGAGGATCCGCCGCCCACAATGGCGATCCGGACGTTACGGCCGGCCATGAGCGATTGAATACGGGTCTGCGCCTCCTGCAGCCGTTCAATGGGCTTAACGGTGAAAACCGAGCCTGCATCGGCTGTCACCATTGCTTTGGGAACCTGGCTCCCGGCATTACATGAAGCGACATCATACGCAACCGGATCGCCGGATTTAAGAAAGATCTTTTGTGCTTTGGGGTCAATCCCCACAGCCTCATCGCGGATAAACGTCCCGCCCTGTTTCGCCACCACATGCCGGGTGCGAAAACGAATATCGTCGGGTGCATAGGTTTTGCCCAACATGCCGGGACCCATACCCGAATAGTAGTGGTGATCCGACGGGCCGATAACGGTGACCTGGTGACCTACGTCGGTAAAGGTGTGTAATTTGGCGAGTGTTACCATATGAGCATGACCGCCGCCGATCAGAACAAGATGTTTTCCCATGATCGCTCCCTGCAATTAAACACGCTGTTGTCGATTTATATATCTGTCGTAATTTCGTCCATTAACTGACCCAAATAGCGCAAGTGAGCCTTTTCTTCCGTTGCAATTTGAAGGAGTATATCGCGGGCCGGGCCCGGCGCCTGTTGGCCCGCCGCCCGCTGGTAAAGATCCATGGCTTGGGCCTCAATGGTCATGGCGATGGAAATGGCGCTGTCGGGTTTGGATCGGTCCGCGATAAAACGTTTGCGATACTCCGCGATAGAAAAGCCTCCTTCGGCGACAGTTGGTGCAGTTGCCCGCTTAAATTCTTCCAAGCTGACCGGCGCCGCTTCCACCTCCTGGTATAGGGCGTACAGCCGCCGCTGATGCTCGGTCTCCATCTCGGCCAGGCGCCCAAACACTTTTTGAACCGCCGGGTTGGAAACGTCGGCCATCATCGCTTGGTACAGGTTGCGCAAACCGCCCTCCAAGGCATGGGCAGTCGCCAAAACTTGGGTGAAAGAGTCTGCTTCGGCAAAAAGCTCCAGCCCCATCTTTTCATCACCCACGGCCACATTCCGGCCCCAGGCTTTAATCCCGCCGGAAAGGTTATAGACCTCCTTGAAACCGTTCCCCGACAACATCTGCGTAGCCACCCGGCTTCGTCCGCCGATGGCTCAGTATACGAGGGTAGGCTTTTCAGGATCCAATTCACCGATCCGTTTTTCCAGCTCCGTAAGCGGAATCAGTTTGGCGCCGGGCAGATGCCCGTTTTTGTATTCGCCGGGCTGGCGGACATCCAGCACTGTCACATCCGTGGCATCCATGGTTTCCAACCATTGTTCGGCTTCTTGGCTGTTTTTCGACTCCATGGAATGAAAAAGGGTTTTTAAAATCATGATCTTCTCCTCAACGCTTGGGCACTGTCTTTCAGCGCGTTAAACAGCAAACAATGATAAATTGCGCCTGGTGGTCGTTGAGATAGTGCTCTCATTCCGGCATGGCAGACCTCATGTTGATACACTCCTTCTCTTTTTAGGCCGATCCATCTCAATCGTCAATCCATTCCTGGCGGAATTGGTGTTCATATAAAAGCGGTCCGGCGTAAGCGTCCCTAAAAACTTTCATTTTTATGATCCCGACCTACTCGATACGAGTGCCGGCAAAGAATCACCTTTTGACTTCTTTTTTACAACGAATTATATTGATTGAACGTGTGCCGGGGTTTGTTATTTTGAGTGAATTCTCAACCGCCTGAAGGCGAGGGTTTTTCATTCCCCGAATGGGACAATAAAGGTTTAAAATGACTTTGGATTCGATGCCCGAACTGAGTTCCAACGGCGTCCAGATCTTGGATAAAGTGCCCGCAACAGTGGGTCTATCGGATCCGGGCGCTACAGATGTCGTTTGCTGTGGCGGAAAGCCGGCTCGTCCCGCCGGTGAAAATGAGCGGCCGGGATATCATATCGCACATTTTGTGGTGGGGTTTTTAGACACTGCGGTGGGAAAAGTCCCGAGGGTGCAAACTGCCCTTGAGTGGCGGGATCGATTGGGACAGTTGCGGGCAAGAGTTGGTATTTCGCGGGATTTTTACCGCGTAGCGCCTGGGCTTTACGCCGTGGGCGAACCGGATGAAAAGAGTGAAGTGCTGGTAACGGCCAGCTATAAGTTGAGCTTTGATGCGTTACGCCGGGAACTTCCCGGTCTCAACGCCTGGGTCTTGGTATTGGACACCCACGGCATCAACGTCTGGTGCGCCGCGGGCAAGGGGACTTTCGGGACCCAAGAGCTGATTGGCCGGATTCGCCAAACTCAGTTAGATCAGCTGGTGACCCATAGACGGCTGATACTCCCGCAATTGGGCGCCACCGGCGTAACCGCTACAACTATTCGGAAGAAGACCGGTTTTCGGGTGGTGTGGGGGCCGGTTCAGGCCCGTTTTATCCCTCGGTTTTTGAAAAGCGGACACAAGGCCGACAGCCGGATGCGAACGGTCACCTTCACCCTTTTGGAACGATTGGTGCTAATTCCGGTGGAGTTTTACACCATCAAAATAAAGTGGGTGCTCTGGGCGGCTTTGGCGGCGTTTGTTTTGTCAGGGATTGGTTCCGACATCTTTTCCCTTGGCGCCGCTTGGCAAAGAGGGCTGCTGTTCATGTCGGCACTCATTGGGGGCGCCGTCGCCGGAAACATTCTGGTCCCGGCTTTCTTACCATGGCTGCCCGGCCGGGCCTTTGCCGTCAAAGGAGCGGTGGCGGGTCTGGTTCTGGGTGTGTTGTGGCTCTTTTTTATTTCCGTTACCACTGTCGAGGCGATAGCGCTGGTCCTGACGGTGATCGCTTTGGGATCGTTTGCCGGGATGAATTTTACCGGTTCCACGCCCTATACGTCTCCGACGGGTGTGGAAAAAGAGATGCGCCAATTTATGCCGCTGCAATTACTGGCCAGTGTGGTTGCACTGGTCGGTTGGGTCGCGGCCCCATTTTTATAGGAGTTTACAATTGGAAGATTTACAATACTTAGCGGGCGTTTCGACGCTGACCCTATCCAAGGATCAGTGCATCGCATGCGGTGAGTGCCAACGGGTCTGCCCTCATCAGGTGCTGATTCTCATCGACGGTAAAGCCGAAATCGTGGATCACGACAGTTGTATTGAATGCGGCGCTTGCGTCAACAACTGTCCCGTGGCGGCGCTTTCCGTCACACCCGGTGTCGGTTGAGCCAGCTATATCATCCAGGTCTGGATGAAAGGCAAGGAAAACGCCTCCTGCGGATAAGCCGTCTATTGTTGGAAGCCGTCTGTGGGCTTTTGCTTATTGTCAATCAGATGACCAAAGGCGCCATGCTAATCGTAATTTTAATGCTGACTGTTTTTATTGGTGCATTGGGCGCCAGCCTGGTTCGCGGTTTGGATATCAATTGCGGCTGTTTTTCACTGTCGGATACATCCCGGTTCTCTTTGGTCCGGGCGCTTCTTCAGGACGTATTGATGCTGTTCGTGGCGGTCTGGATTTTTTTGTTGCAGCTCAACTGGATCCATCGCCCCAAAACGCCTGAATCGGGATCGGGGTAAAATCCCGCCCCACTGGACTTTTGATACTCTTTAAGGTGCAAAAAATTTAGATGTTTACCGATCCTGTTACCTTTCCGACTGCTTTTGTGGCGGGTTTGCTCTCGTTTTTCACCCCGTGCGTATTACCGTTGCTGCCAGCCTATTTTACCTTTATCAGCGGTTATTCTTTGGAGGAGCTAACCAATGATCCCGATGCAAACGTCCGCTACCGGGTATTGGCGTCCACCTTCGCTTATGTGTCCGGGTTCTCTTTGGTTTTTATCCTTCTGGGTGCGTCTGCCTCCGCTTTGGGAACACTGATCAATATTTACAGCGATTGGATTCGGATCGGTGGCGGGATTGTCGTCATACTGCTGGGTATTCATTTGCTGGGAATCATCAAAATCAACCGCCTTAACGTGGAACGAAAAATCTCCGTCAAGCAGAAGCCGCTCCATTTGCTGGGCGCCTTTTGGGTGGGTATGGCCTTTGGTGCGGGTTGGAGCCCCTGTATTGGCCCGCTATTGGGATCGATTCTGATTTTAGCAGGCAATCAGCAAACGGTATGGCAAGGCGTACTTCTATTAAGCATCTACTCTTTGGGGCTGGGGCTGCCCTTTATCCTGATTTCGCTTTCCATCAATTCACTTCTGGTGATTTTAAGGCGGCTAACGGGTGTCTTAAAATATGTTAATCGGGTGGCCGGCGCCTTGATGCTTGTGATCGGGGTGATGCTGGTTTTCAATTGGGGGCTGAACTTCGGTATTTCGCTATAAAACAACCCAAAGGCCTCAAAGGAACGAATATGTTTAGATTATCCATTCAATTGCTGATACTCTTCATGGGGTTACCATTATTGGGACCACCTGCGGGGATAGCCAAAAGGACCATCGACTGGAAATCTTATGACGAGGGGATGGCCCTAAGCCGTCAGGAGGGTAAAAAACTTTTTATTCATTTTTACGCCGACTGGTGAAACCTCTGTAAAAAGATGAAAGAGGAGACTTTTTCACAATCGGCGGTCGTCGATTTCCTCAATCAGCATTATGTTGCCGTCAGAGTCAATTCCGATAAAAACCGCGAACTGGCTAAAAAATATTTTGTGCGCGGGTTGCCCGCTTCCTGGTTCGTTTCGGAAAAAGGAACCAAAATCAGCAGTATCCCTGGGTATGTTGAACCCAAAATAATGCTTTATGTATTAAAATTTATTCATAGTGACAGCTATCAAAAAATGAATTTGAACGAATTTGTCAAACAGGGCCACTAAGAGGTGCGCCCCAACTAAATGAGACCCTTTTCCGAAAGCTTAAAACCCCGCCTGGGAGCCATCCAATGCCCGGTCACCTTAATAGTTCTGGTAATGGTATTCAGCGGCTGCGCATGGAAAGCGGATTCAATGAGACCGTCCAAAGATCCTGGTAATATCGTCGACGATTTAGAGCCGGGAACGATTCTATCCGGTCAAACCGGCCAGCCCCTCTCTATTGAGACATTGATGGCCGATTTAAAAACCGTCACCCTTGTTTTTGTGGGGGAATCCCACCCATCATCCGCCCATCATGCGGTTCAGCTGCGGATCATCGAGGCCTTGAACCGGCATCACCAGGGTGTGGCCGTTGCCCTGGAGATGTTTTCAGCGCCTTACCAGCCGGTGCTTGAAAAATGGCGCAACGGGGGTTTGGACGAACCGGCCTTATTGCAAAAATCCCACTGGTATGCAAACTGGCGCTTTCCCTTTGAACTCTATCGGGATATTCTGATTTATGTCCAGTACCACCGTCTGCCTCTCTACGGCATCAATGTGCCTTTTCATATTCCGGCCAAGATCGCCATCGGGGGAATCGATTCTCTTTTACCCGATGAGAGGACTTGGCTGCCAAAAGAGATTGATACCACGAATACGGCCCACCGCGAATATGTCCAAAAGATATTTCAGAACCATCAGATAAAGGGCCGGGAAGATTTTGAGCACTTTTATGAGGCGCAATGTGTGTGGGAAGATGGCATGGCCTCGGCCATCGCCGCAAATCTGGCTGACCGCCCCATGGTGGTCTTGGCCGGTAACGGCCACATTGTTCAAAAATTCGGGATTCCCGATCGGGCCGCCCGGCGCACAGGTGCTGATTATCGAACCGTTTATTTGGTGGACGCCGGCGGCCGGGCACGGTTGGGAGATGGTGATTATATCTGGATCACCGAGCGCACAGCGCACCCCGTTATGGGCAAAGCCACGTTGAAGAAAAAACAGGATTAGCAAATAGGCGTTCCGGAAGGCATGACGGCTTCGGATTGAACATAACGCCGGGCTCACCCCTACCGACTGACATCATTTCCTGATGTAGACGTCCCTTTTCACTGTTTGAATCGAGCACTAGAGGTTTTTCAATCTTTTTCGTTATAAATCCCTGGTCAATCGCGGATCCGGGGGAGCAGTATTTCAATTATATTTTTCCGGTGTAGCCGCCCTGACCAGGTTGGCTTCCATCATCGCCTCGTAGCCTTTTATTTGGCCCACAACATGGTCTTGACGGTCCAGATAGGTGATGTCCGCAATGATCCGGTTTTGCTTAGCTGCGCGTACTTCCAAAATCGCCAAGATGCCGTCTTGGGGAAACCGAGAAGTGTACTGTCGGTAACGGTGCGTGTAACTGGGCAAAGAGACCATTTGATAGTTTTCAAAACACCAAATGGATGCCATTTGAAAAGCGGCGTCCAATACCAACGGATCGGCCAGCCAACGGCTACGGAGCGGCTCTTTTATCCATTGTGATGGTGGCGGCGCTGACTTTAGTTCCGCCACCATGCCACTGGCGTTGAGGCAGTTGACTTCCACAATGCCCTGCAGGGTTCTACCGTAAAAGAGGATTTCGTTATAAATTGATTCCGCCGAACGCGCGTAAGGAGGGGCTTTTAACAAGGCTTCGGGGATATGGTAGGCCGGCGGGGCTGCCAAGGTGCTGCTTAAAATCGCGCGCCCGCGTGTGTGGATCACCTCCCGATCATCTGTCTCGCCGTTGCGGATCTCAACATGAACCTCTATCAGGTGATCTTTTTGTTTGGCTTTACCCGTTAAAAATCGCAGTTGTTTGCCCTTATTTTCAAGACGGATACCCTTTAAAAGATGAATTTCATCCAGGCCGTGTATCTTCAGCCCCGGATTTTCCAAAAGCGCCCCGTGGCTCATCCATTCGGTCATCAGGGCGAACGGCACCACCGGGCTGCCGTTGATTTTATGGGCATTCAAAACCGGGTAGTGCTCAAGGTCAATCTGGCGATCATAGACGAGTGACAAGGATGGGGTGTCATCTTTTTTTTTCACCGGGTGGGCGCTATCCAATAGTCCGTTGCCTACCACCACTTCAATTCCGCGCCCACCGGCCATTTCGGTGATCATTGATTGTGCCCCGGCAAAGGCGGGGATCAATTCAATGCCACGCTGTAGAAAGGTGCGTTTTAGCGCTTCGGTGACCATACCGCTATCCCATGGCCCCCAGTTGATGCTTTTAACGCGGCAGTCCGGCTTCAAGGCGGCCACTTTTTGAGCCATTTTGTTGAGTACTTCGTTGGCCATGGCGTAATCGATCTGACCGGCGTTTCCCATACGGGCTGAAACTGAAGAAAAGAGGGTTAAATGACGCAACGGATCTTCTCCAATAGCGGCCAGAAGATTTTTAAGGCCGGTGACTTTGGTGTGAAACACATGGTCGAATTGTTGGGTTGTCTTCTGGATAATGGGATGGTCGGCTAAAACACCAGCGCCATGGATCAGGGCCGTGATCTTTCCATGGGCTTTACGAATGGCACTCACCGCTTTGGAGGTGACATGGGCATCTAAAATATCAACGCTCTTATAAAAAACTTTGGCCCCGCCGGCCAGGGATGTAAGGCTACTTAACGTATTCAAAATCTCCCGATTGGCCATATGGCGCTGATAAGCTGCCTCCAGTTCATTGGGTGTAAGAGCCTTGTTTTTAAATTCATGCTTTAAGATCGCCGCTTTAATTTCATTTTCGGCGGTTAACGTCTTCAGCCACTGCGGTTCCGGTTGGGGTGCGGGGCTGCGCCCCAGTAAATAAAAAATCGCGTTAGAGGATTTAGCCAGCAAGGTGACACATTTGGCCGTGATTCCTTTGGCGCCGCCGCTGGCCACCACCACATCTTGATCGTTCAAAGCCAGTTGACCGGGTTCGATTTCATCCAACTCCAGGGTCGGGGTGTAGGCCTGCCCGGCCGGAAGCTCAGGATGAAAGCCCCATTCCGGCCAAACGTGGTTGTCACTATGGGTAATGATATTGACGATAAATTGAGCGACTTGCCCCGGGTTGCTCAAAGGAGCGACATCAATAGCGGTACAAGTGACATCGGGCCATTCCAGCCGGGCGGTTTTGCTCATGGCGGCCATGGCGCCCTGTAAGGGACTGATATCGCCGGGGGAGAGCAGTCCAAAACCACCGTCCAATCGGGATACCGTTGCAAATACCGCCGGATGGCGTTTGCCTGTTCGCTGTAGGTCTCCGCCCAGCTCTTTGGTGAGCATCAAAAAATTTCGCAGGGTCTGGCTGCTCACATCCTCGGGGGCGATTAAAATCAACCCGCCGATACTCTCAATTTTATTGTGAATCACCTCAATTTCCGTCGAAACCAGGGTCGCGGGAATTCCTTCCTGGTTGAGTGCCGCTACTACCGCTTCGGACAGTTGTGAACCATCATCCACAACGGCAATTTGTTGTTGTGAAGGCCAGTTAAGCGCTTTGCCATCACTTAATCGGCGGGTTTCCAACTCCAGGTCATAACGGGGTAATCTGGATGATGTTTCCAAGGGCCCTTCTTCCATATCATTTGGGGGCAAGACCCCCGCTTCCGCATTCTCAGTTCCCCCCAACGGGCTGAGATGGGCAATCATCTCTCCCAAGGTTTTCAGTGTTGCGGCGGTTTCAGGATCAATGGAAGGCAACGCGGGAACCTGTTCTTCCAATGCCGAAAGGATCTCAACCCGTTTAATGGAGTCGATCCCCAAGTCCGTCTCCAACTGTTGGTCTAAATTGAGCATGTCAGTGGGGTAGCCGGTCAAGTTGCTGACGATTTCAAGAACGAGATCCTGAAGGTCATCTGGCGTTTCGTTACCTGCAGTGCTTTGTTTGGTTGGCCCGGGAGTCGGGGGTACGACCGGTTTCGATTTTTCCAACAATTTTTCTTCCGTTGCATTGAGTTGAGCGATCATCTGCCGTAACGTTTTAAACCGGGCCATCTGATCCGGTACCACTTCGGACAAACCGGGCAACCGTTCTTCCAATGTAGAGAGAATTTCAACCCGCTTGATGGAGTCAATCCCCAGATCGGTCTCGATGTCCATATCAATGTTGAGCATCTCCACAGGATAACCGGTGAGGCTGCTGACCACCTCAAGTAATGTGGGGGTCAGCTCTTGGGCGGTAACAGTGGGCGCGGATTGTTCTTGAAGCGGCGGGGCCGGTAGCGTAGGTTTTTCAACAAGCGGGCTCTCTTCTTTTGGGGCCGCGGATTGTATCTGAGGGCTGTCAGCGGGTCTCAGCTCCGGTTGAGGAACCACCGCTTGCTGTGGCATAATAGGCAACGGCGTTTCTGCTGCCGCTTCAGAGGATTTTATGCCTGCCGGGGCCGGTTGACCGATGGAATGGATTAATTGCTCCAGAACGCGGCTCGCTTCGGCTTGGGACTCCAAAAATTTCTCATGCGCCCGAGCGGTTTGTTGCTGCATGGCCTGAATCGATTTTAATCCTTCCTGCACCACCGCTGTCAACTCAGGCCGATTGCCTACCTCAGGCGAAGCGCTAGGTGAAGAAGGTGGGTTGCCGGCATTGAAAGAGACCGCCGGTTCCGAAGCGGTTGTTTGCTGGTGCTGTGCTGCCGGTTGTCGTGCGATATCGGTTTTGGCCGTCGTCGCTCCTTTTTTCACTTCCGGTTTGCGGTAGTTGGCACCACAGATGGGCACTTTCATCATCGGCTCTTTTGTCTCCGGCGGCGGGGTTTCCCATGGGGTCAAATCCACATTATGTCCCAAGGCAGCCAGGTGTGAGAGGGTTGCAGCCAAATCAAGGATGCCAAACCGCCGTCCGGCAGAGCGGTCAACAGCCACCGTGTGATGGGCCCGCTCGTTTAAAATGGCACCCACCAGACCGCTTAAAACACGTTTGGGACCAATTTCCACAAAGGTGGCAACCCCTTGGGAAAAAAGGGTCTCGATATTTTGAACAAAATTGACGGGATTGGCCAACTGGCATCCCAATTGCTTCCGCGCTTTAGCGCTATCTGTAGAATACGCGTTGCCGGTGGTGTTGCTCATCACCGGGATTGCGGTGGGGGCAAAGTCAACCGTTTTTAATGCTTCCTGGAAAGGAATTTGGGCATCGGCCACCAGATAGCTGTGAAACGCCGCAGCCACGGGTAACCTCACTGCTTTAATTTTCTTTGCTTTGCATATTTTAGCCGCCGCATCAATGGCGGTTGTGCTTCCGGATAATACCCCCTGGTTCGGGCTGTTGCGGTTGGCCAGTACAATGTCGGTATGGGCATCGGCCACCAATTGATCAATATCAGCTAAAGGCGCCTTGACCGCCAACATGGTGCCGGGGTCACCGTCGCTTTTGGCACCGGCTTCGGCCATAAGCCGGCCGCGGGTAATGGAGGCGCTGAAAAGATCTTCCCTATTGATCCACCCGGCGGCGTACAGCGCCGGCAGTTCACCATAGCTGTGGCCTGCGGTGGCATCCGGTTTGAGTCCGAATAAGGTAAGGACCTGTAACATTCCCAGGCTCACCGCACCAATGGCCGGCTGGGCAATGTCGGTGCTGCGTAAAGCACTCTCCTGAGCCATTTTACCTTTACGGTCGCTAGCCGTCACCATAGGGTAGATGACTTCCGTGGGGAGGGGTTTCCATGAGTTGCTTTGGTTCAGTTGTTCCAGGGCGACCATGGCCTGGGGGAAAAGCGCCGCTAAATCTTTGGCCATGTTGACATATTGACTGCCTTGACCTGGAAAGAGAAACGCCAATTTTCCAGGGGCCTGTTTACTACCGTAGAAAATATCGTCTTTCCGCCATGCCTGTGCGTTGTCGTTCTCAGCCATTATGGTTTTGGCTACAGCCAACCTTGCAGGTAGATCAGTTGTCTCCAGATCGGTTTGGTCAAAGACGACCAGCAGGCGGTGTTCTTTTTGGGAGTTGAAATTTTTGCGGCTTTCCATCGCCATCCGGGCAAACTGCTGCGACGACAACCCATCCTGCGCCGCTTGATGCCACCGGTCCAACTCGGCGCTCAACGCTTCTTTACTATCTTCACCAAGGGCGATGATTTCAACACTGCCGTCCCATGCGATCATGCTTTTATTTGTTTGCAGTTCTTCTAATATCACGTGAAAATTACTCCCACCAAAACCAAAGGCCGATACCCCCGCGCGGCGGCGGTGGTCGGCCGTTCGAAACCACGGCCGTGCGGCCGTATTGAGATAGATGGAACTATCATCAAGACCCAACCCGGGATCCGGTGGATCCGCTTTTAGGGTGGGCGGTAAATTTTTATGGTACAACGCCAGGGCAGCCTTAATCATCCCTGCGGTTCCAGCCGCAGCCTTGGTGTGGCCGATCATTGACTTTACACTGCCCAAGGCCCGCTTTTTGTTACCGTTTTTGTTTGCGTCAAAAAAGGCGGTTAAAGCGGCGACTTCGGTTTGGTCGCCCACCCGTGTGCCGGTTCCATGAGCTTCAATCAATTCAACGGTGTCGGGGTCGATTTCCGCCGCTGCGTAGGCTATTCGCAACGCCTTGAGTTGGCCTTCTTTCCGAGGGGCGTAAATGCTCCGGGAGCGGCCGTCACTGGCACTGCCGATCCCGCGAATCACTGCGTAGATACGGTCATTAGCGCGCTCGGCGTCGGTCAGCCGTTTTAGGACTACAATCCCAACCCCTTCGCCCAGCAAAGTGCCATCGGCATTAGCGGAAAAGGGCCGTATATCACCAGTGGGCGACAAAATTTGCGTCTGGCTGAAGCACGTATGCATAAAAATGTCGTTGATCGTGTCCACCCCGCCGGTAAGCACCATGTCGGTTTTGCCGGCCAGCAGCTCCAGCACGGCCATGTGAATCGCACCCATGGAACTGGCGCAAGCGGCATCCACCACACAGTTGGTACCCCCGAGACCGAGCCGGTTGGCGATACGTCCCGCCACCACATTACCCAAAAGACCGGGAAAAGAATTCTCCTGCCAGGCCACGTACTGATCGGCGATTTTTTCCATAATCGAATCGGTCGTTTTGCCTGTAATACCCGATTCTTCAAGTGCTTTTCGCCATTTGGGATGCCCCAGGCGCGCACCCAGCGGGATCACCAGCTCCTGGGTGCCGGTGACCCCTAAAATGACGCTGGCGCGTTCACGACCAAAAGGGCGGCCGTTTTCGCCATAGCCGGCATCTTCCAGCGCCTGGCGCGCAGCCAGAAGCCCAAACAGTTGGGAGGTGTCGGTGGCTTCTAAAAGGGCCGGAGGAATGCCAAAGGCCACCGGATCGAAATCCACCGGGCTTAAAAAGGCGCCTTTATTGCAGTAGACGTGATCCGGTTTTTTGCTGTCCGGGTCATAATAATCGGTGGTAGACCAATGGCTCTCGGGGATGTCGGAAATAGCGTCGATCCCGTGGTAGAGTAAACGCCAGTACTCCTTTACTCCGGATGCTTTTGGGAAAAAACAGCCGATGCCGATAATGGCGATGGGTGTGTGGGTATTGGATGAATGCTTAGGGGTCACAGGTCACTTGTCGGTTACAGTTTCTGTGTAAGTATTTCCATGGGTAGCGGTGCAAAAGAACCGTCCAAAGATGATAAGCGGTTGTTTTGACTTTGCAACTGCCATAAACGGAGCGCCACGGCGGCACCGTACAGTAAGTTGTGAGCAACAACGGTGACTTTGCGCGCTTCAATGGGTTCCAGAAAAGTGCCGCCGACCCATTCGTTAAACGCACCCATGGCGGGACCGCACCAGATTTGATAGTCCATCTGCCGCTCCGGGACGCCGGTGATGGCCCAGATGGACGATTGGCCCAAATAGGAGCGAAAAACCAGGGCCATTTTGTGTCTGGGGTCTTTTTGGGCCCGCTCGATTTGACGGGGATCGCGCTCGGCAAAAAATTGCATGGTGGCGTCCCAGGTCACATCATAGGGTGCTTTGAAAAAATCCCGCTCTAATAGGGCCCGGTCATTGTCCGGAATTTCTTCCCATGAATCATACCGGGTGTAAAGGTCATAAAGTTTTTGGGCTCGTTGGGGGAACATGGTGCCCCGTTTCAACACCTGTACTTTTACACCCATTTCAAACATATCGGCCGAAGGGGCCATCACCATATCAGCCTGACGTGTGGCGGCCAACATTTTGCGAACCGTCTCCGAGGTGCCGGCTTCAATGCAGCCTTGGTTAACGGAGCCGGTCAAGATAAACGCCGCGCCCATGGCAAAGGCCGCCGCCGCCGCTTGAGGGGTGCCGATACCACCAGCCAAGCCGATTTTCGGGATTGTTGGGTAGCGGTATTTTTCCGCCATACGGTCACAAAGTGTGCGCATGGTGGGAAAGAGCGCCAGGGTGGGGCGATTGTCCGTATGGCCGCCGGAATCGGCTTCAACAGTCAACGCATCGCACATTGGAATTCTTTGAGCCAGCTGAGCCTGATGGTGATTGACCCGGCCGTCGTTCCGAAGCTGCTGAACAATCTTTTCCGGCGGTGGTGATAAAAACCGCCGGGCTACCTCTTCCCGTGAAATCTTGGCAAAAATGCGGTTTTTACAGACCACGTTTCCTTGGGGGTCTGTTGAGATGCCCTGGAGACGATACCAAACGAGATTGGGTGTCAGATCCATAAAGGCCGAGGCGCTGATCAACGTGATGCCGTGTTTTAGATAGCAATCAACTGTAGACCGTTCCAAATCAGGCGTGGTGGGGGAGTGGATAAGATTCATGCCGAAAGTACGGCTCCCCAGATGTCCCTTGATCTGCTTAATTGCCTGCTCAACCCGGTCCAAGGTCAAACCGGCCGCGCCAAAAAAGCTCAACATGCCGGCTTCAGCCATGGCAACCACCATCTTGACCGAGGTGATTCCATTGGCCATGGCACCGGCCATATAGGCGTAATCCAGATGGTACTGATCTCTGAATTCGGCGTCACCCAACTGGTGGGGATGAAAAGCGGGCGCATAGCCCAACAGCGGCAGCAAATCCGGTTGGAGCGATGTCGGCTCCATAATGATCTGTCCGGAGTGCCCCATGGCGAGCCCTTGGGGGGTTTCCACAAAAAAAACAGGCCGTGATAGGTCGCGGCATGCATGTGAAATGATTGCCGGGTCTGTCGCAAGGTGACTGCTGTCGCCTTTCCACCAGCCGTGTGAGTGTAACCCAAACGTTTTTGTTGATGCGGCGTTTGTCAGCGCGATGGTATCATTCAAGGGGTTCATCTGCCCGATAATCACCTGAAAAAGCATAAAAAAGATTAAACAATAAATTTAATCGGGGATAACCCTATCTGTCAAGATTTTATGAGCCCCCTTTTATGAGCCCCCCTTTTTCGTTATAAATCCCTTGTCAATCGCGGATTTTGGGCCTTGAACAGGGCCAATGGGCCGGACCTTCCATTGATCTAAAAATCGAAGCAGTTTGGTTTGGAGTTCAAACGGCATTTCCCCAATCTCATCCAAAAAGAGGGTTTCTTTATGGGCTTTCCAGATCAATCCGGTCAAATTTAGACTATTACACGTAAATCTATGTGCATAATATCTTTTTAGTTACATTCATGAATGCTTTTAAGGTCGGTGAAAGCCAACGATGTTTATACCAGATCATCATTAGCGCCACTTCTATACTCCCCTCTTCCCATTCAAGGGGAGCTAATCTTCCTTTGGTGATATCCCGGTTAACAGAGGCGTTTGGAAGTATGGCAACACCAACACCTTCCATAACGCAGGTCTTAATTGCTGCAACACTGTTTATCTCAATCAGTTTTCTGGGGTGGATTTTTTCTTTATCCAAAATCTGTTGATATGTTCTTCTATAACTGCAATCCACTTTGGATAAAAGATACGTCTCATTTTTTAAATCTCTATTTCTCACAACCGTTTTGTTCGCGAGAGGATGTTCTGGATGGGCAACCATCACCAGTTGTTCGAATTTAAGGATCGTTGCATTGAGGTCTTTTGCCTGGATAGACTCAGTCAATAAAAATGCAATATCCGTTAGGCCTTTACGAAGATCCTCTTCCAGACCTTTATGATCGCAAGAGATAAATTTCAACCTGATATCGGGAAAAGATGTTCTGAACCTTTTGATAACCGGAACCATTTCATAAACTCCAATTGTTTCGGGCATCCTGATAGTTAATGAACCACGTGGTTTTTTTATATTTGCAACCTCAGTTTTAGTTTCTTCAGTAATATCCAAAATTTTTTGGGCATAACCTGTTAACCGGTGTCCGGCTTCAGTTAGCATTATTCTTCTACCCAATCTCACTGCTGTCCCAACGTTTTAAGCCGGAAACAGTCTAACTGTTTAATATAAATAACAAAAATGGCAAAAACCGATTTTATCGACTTGAAATCAAGATTCACCAACCCCTACATTCGCCTATTTCCAATCGTATCAAAGGGAATAGCCAATGTATTTGGGTCGGTTCGTCTTTTCTCAAGTGATCGCTCATTTGCCCATGTCAGCCTTTCGTACCTGCGTCAAACGCTACCATGGCAATCGCAAAATCAAAAACTTTACCTG
>Ga0209681_1000019_pt1 | contig 49859 bp, 46 predicted proteins | sample WorMetLIZISLAND2_3_FD_187416 | JGI IMG/M metagenome (GOLD analysis project Ga0209681, IMG submission 187416) | Marine gutless worms symbiont microbial communities from Max Planck institute for Marine Microbiology, Germany - Olavius clavatus LIZARD... ... | reverse complement strand
ATGAGACCTGCCGATAAAGTGCAAGGGTTTGGTGCCTTATGGCTATGTTTCGCTTTCACTTCTAAGGACGAAAATAGCATAATAATGTAAATTTATCAAGTGATTATATGTTATTCAGGAAGCCCTATTTAACGGTTTTGACTTTGATTTCAAAATTAATCTGGGATGTTTCCTTCTACTACTCAATGCTATTTCATATGGTTTGCACTTGGTCATCCTCAAGCCAATTACAAAAAAATACAGTCCACTGACCATTATAAAATGGACCTTTCTATATGGATGCTTTATGGTCTCTCCATTCGGTTACAAGGAGGTTGTCATGGTGCAGTGGGACAAGATGCCGAATCATGTATGGTTGTCGGTCGTCTTCGTTGTGGTTTGCGCAACGATTCTCACCTACCTTCTCACTATGTGGGCCATTAAATATGTCAACGCTTCCGTTGTAGGAATCTATTCATATGTCCAGCCGTTTCTGGCGTCCATTATTGCGGTTTCTATGGGAAAAGACACATTGACGATAAGCAAGATCCTGATTGGATTTTTTATATTCACAGGCGTATACTTGGTTAGCTACACGGGCAAATATATTGAAAGGAATCGCACCGACACAAACAGAGTAAAAGGGGCCACCTATAAAAGGACCAGTTAAGAGAAAAACACTCCCTTAGTACGAAAAATCAAGTCTTTCCGTTGGCCTTTCTCCTCTATGTTAAGAGACTGTCAAATTATAAATGGCACAATTTACAAATCATCAAAACGCAAAAGGCCGCGCCGCAAAAGCGGCACGGCCTTTTAAACGGGCACATACAATCGTCGCGCGTTTCGGACAGTTACCCGAACAGCGCGGCGATGGCGGCTGCCTGCGGATGTGCAAAGATCAGAATCAACGCGATAACCAATGCGTAAATACAGAGCGATTCGATCAGAGCCAGGCCGATGAGCAGGGTCACGGTCACTTTACCGGAAGCTTCAGGATTGCGGGCAATCCCTTCAACGGCGGATTTCAGACCCAACCCCTGGCCGATGCCACAACCAAAAGCGGCGATGGCAATCCCAAAACCAGCGGCGGTTGCACAGGCGATAAAAAACTGCAGTGCTTGTTCTTCCATAATCTCAACTACCTCCTTTAATGAAAATTAAACCTTCGGCTTCTTCCAAACCCTATACCCTTCCATATAGGGAAATAATCTTTCTCTACACCTGATTTTAATGGGTGTGCTCCATGGCGCCGGTAAAGTACATCACCGATAAGAGGAAAAACACAAAGGCCTGCACCAACGCCACAAAAATGCCCATTGCCATAATAGGCAGCGGCACGAAAAAGGCGCCGGCCAATAAGAAAAGGATCGTCAACACCAGTTCGTGACCCATCATGTTCCCAAAAAGACGCAGCGACAATGAGAGGATGCGAGCCAGGTGACCGATCACTTCAATGATGAAAATAACGGGCATCAGCCACCAGACCGGCCCCAAAAAGTGTTTAATATAGGCGCCTCCGTGATACTTGATGCCGATCACATGGGTGAAGACAAATACGATCAAGGCGCAGGCCAATGTGGTATTCAGGTTCGCGGTGGGTGGTAAAAAGCCCGGTATCAGGCCGACCAGGTTGGAAACGGCAATGAAGATAAACAACGTGGCGGTTAGAGGCAATAACCAACGGCCCTCTTCTCCGGTAATGCCCACCATAAACTCTTCAAGACGGGAAATGAGCATCTCAAAGACGTTCTGGAGTTTTTGCGGAACCAGCGAAATTCCCCGTGTGGCAAGGAACGCCACCCCGATTAAAAAGGCCATCACCACCCAGGTATAGATCACATGGGGGTATGTATGGGCAAAATGATCCAACCCGATCCCTTCAAACAGTTTGACAAAAATAAGATAGGGATGTTCCACCTTAAGCGGCCTCCTTGAAAATCAAATGTGTAACCTCCACCAACGTGGCCAGCATAATGCTGAAGACCACCACCGACAATCCCACAAAGAGCCCCAGCGGATGAACCCGTTGGGACAGAACAACTAAAAAAATTAGAATTCCGCTGATGATAAAACGCACATAATATTTAGCGATCACCACGTTGGGTGAAACCAGATGCGGCGGGGTCAGCGCTTTTTTCAGGGTTCCGGCCAGCAGATGAAAATTGACTGTGACGATGATCCCGCCGGAAAAAACACCCAAAGCAAATTTGGGTGACATCAACAGCAGCCCGGCCAAACTGGAAAGCACCATCAGAACCCAGTTGGCGCGGGTCACAAATGTTAATATTCGGCGTTGAATCCCCACCGATCATTACCCTTAAAAAGCGGTTACAGTTTCCGGCTTTTTTTAATGGCCAGGCCGAGGTTGCGGAAGCCGGCCGCAATCCCCAACCCTAAACCGGCGAACATGCCCCAGGGTGACCACCCCGTTTTGCTGTCGATCAAAAGGCCGACACCCAGCCCGATAAAGATCGACAGCGCCACCGAGAGGCCGACACTGCTAAAATAGGCCACCTCTTTCAACCAGCGTACATCACGTTTTTTCATGGTCTAGGCGCCCGCACCTCAAAAGCGGTCAAATACCGGATTTTACGCGTTTGACCCGAACTTCAAAAGCGCCCCACCATCTGCTTCTGACACGCAATTCAGGTTTTTGACCTACGGGCATTTACCATGGGAAACAATCAAAGTCAACGATATTCAAGTAGGGTCGCAGGGCAAGGGGTCAGGATATCAAGGCCGCCAGGTCAACCACCGCAGCGTCAAACACCGGCCCGTCGGTGCAGGCGTGCAGGTAGGATGTAGACGCTTTTTTCGGTTTGACCGCACAGCCCAGGCAGACGCCCATCCCGCACGCCATCACCGTCTCCAAGGCCACCTGACAGGGCGACTGCGCTTTTTCGGCAATCCCCATCAAACAGGTGATCATTGGCAGCGGACCGCAGGCGTAGATCATATCGGGACACGTCTCTGTCACTGCATCCGCCACCGGATCGGTGATCAAGCATTGATCGCCTGCGCTGCCGTCGTCAGTGCCGACTCGGCAACGATAGCCCAGCCCGGCAAAATCATCTCGGCAAAAAAGCTCCTCCTCTGTCTGGCCGCCGATATAGACCTGGCAGCATTTACCGGAGACCCCGTTTTTGGCCATGCTCCAGGCCAAAAACACCAGCGGCGCCACCCCAATTCCACCGGCCACTAAAAGATGGTTTTTTGCCTGTATGGGAAACTTGAATCCGTTACCCAAAGGTCCTAACAGTTTTAGCTTCGCCCCTGGCTTCAGGGCGGCCATGGCCCGGGTCCCTTGGCCCACCACCTTATAGATCAACTCAATGCCGATGATCGCGCCGTTTTCCTCGATGGGTTTGCAGATGGAAAAGGGTCGCCGCAACAGGACCGGACTGCAGGGTAAAAGTTGGACCATCACAAATTGACCCGGCACGGCATCAGCCATCTCCGGACCGCATGCCAGCCCGATGCGATAGTGCGCAGGCCCGATGGGCCGGTTCCAGAGTACATTGGCGATCTGATCCTGCATCATTGTTTTCTCAACCCAATCACTGTTGCAAAGCGACCCGTTCTCTTTTCACGTCGGTATGAAAAAAAGAGGCTGTTGCAACAGGTGCAAATACGGCTCTGTTCAATATGACCTCCCAAAACCCCCTGTCCGGTCAACTGGTCAAAACTCAGATGCCAGAAATCAAAGTGATTTTCCGACCGTTGGTACGAATGGATCGCTTCGGGCAACTCTTTGCGGTAATTGATAAATTCGGCGCAGCATGGCCCTAAAGACGGCCCAACCCCGGCAATGATGTTTTTCGGCCGACTGCCCAGCCGCTGCATCTGTAGAACGGTTTTGCCGATAATATTCCGCACCGAGCCCCGCCAGCCGGAATGGATATTGGCGACGATGCCGGATTTTGGATCATAGAGCATCACCGATTGGCAATCGGCCACCTGGATGGCTAAAAAGAGGCCGAAATGATCCGTCACCAGCACATCGCCTTTGGGGGTGGTGACACACATTTCGGGATCGGCAATCACTATGCCATCACCATGGGTCTGTTGACAGTAGACCGGCGGTGATATTGCCAAACCTTCCATAATCCGTCGACGGTTTTCGGCCACCGCCTCCTTTTGGTCCCCTACACCAAAAGCCACATTTAACCAATCAAAAGGCGCCTTGCTAACGCCTCCTTCCCGGGTAAACACCGCGTGCGTCAACTGGGGAAATTCCGCCAGATGCTCAAACTGATAGTACGGCAGTTGTCCGATTTGACGTTTAATCATCCCCAATCCCAAGTTGAACCATGAGACCATCAAGCCCGTCCCAATGTCAACAGATCCACCCGCCGGGCCCTGTGCTTTTTTAACACCTTGGCGCACGCATCGGCCGTGGCCCCGGTGGTACACACGTCATCGATCAATAAAATTGCGCGATCCTTGATTCGCCCGGGTTCCGTCACGTCAAAAGCACCTCTGATCACCGTTCGCCGCTCCTTGCGGTTGAGCCCCGTCAAAGAGGGTGTATGCCTGACCCGTTTTAATATATCGGTTACCATGGGCGGCAGAGACACTTCAGCATCTCCCTGCGAAGATGACGGATACCAGCTTGATGTTAAAAGCGCCGCCTGATTAAATCCCCGTTGCCGCATTCTTTTGCTGTGGAGCGGTACCGGGATGATGAGGTCGTAATGGCCGATTCTCCCGAAACGTCGCCGGACCGACAGGAGCAGCCGCCCCAAAGGGCGGGCCAACTCCACGCGGCGCTGGTATTTCAGCCCATGCACCAGCCTTCTCAAACTGCCCGCATAGCGCCCTACGGAATGCGCCTGGTCAAAGATCGGCCTCTTTTCTAGGCAGCGGCCGCATTGATGATCAACGCCCACACCGTCAAAAGGGACCCCGCATATCGTGCATTGCGGCGAACCAATGGGAACAAGTTCGGTCCGGCACGTAAGGCATACCCATGGCCGCATCATGCGGTCAAACGTCCTCTCTATCCAGCGTGTCCCGTCCGTCCCCTTTTCATTGGCACCTTGCAGCCGGGCGCACGGATCAAACAGCTCTCCGCACGATCGGCAACGGGACGGATAGAGGGCGTTCATGACCCCCGCCATCAATCTGCTCTTTTTACATGGGCCGGGTCGGCTGAATCGATCCATCAAAACTATTCCATCAAAACTATCCATTGGCGCCATTTGGCTGGTTACATATACCGCATTATGAAATATTTAGCAGGTAGTTTTACTAAATTACCATCGTCTTAAAGACGATGGGTTTGTGGTGCGTCAACGTTATTTTAATGATCGGTCGGAAGGCCACCCCATTTATGGGGTGGTTGTTTACTTTTATCACATTCGTTTTCGAACGATTTCATACATAGCAATGGCCCCGGCGGCGGCGGCGTTTAAAGAGTCGATCCGTCCCTTTTGAGGGATGGAAACGACCAGGTCGCAGTTTTTTTTCACCTGTGGCCGCAGCCCCTTTTCCTCGCCGCCCACTACCAATACCAGCGGCACAGTCGCGTCCAATTCGAAAACCGAGTGCGAACCGCTGTGGTCGAGCCCGGCCACCCAAAAGCCTCCTTGTTGTAACGCATCCATTGTCCGCGCCAGATTGGTCACCCGGGCCAGCAGCGTATGCTCCAGCGCACCCGCCGAAACCCTCGACACCGTGGGCGTTGGCCCCGCCGCGCGGTCCTTTGGGATGATGACCCCATCCACTCCCGCACAGTGAGCCGTACGGATCAGGGCGCCCAAATTATGGGGGTCCACCACGCTGTCGAGCGCTACCAAAAAACCGGGGTGACCTTTCGCCGCAGTCTTGATCTGATGCAGATCCGCCACAGGAAAACGGTTGACCAAAGCAACGATACCTTGATGTTGACTCGATTGACACAGGATTCGTAACGCTTCCGTCGAAGTGGTTCGAACGGCGATTTGCTGCTCATTGGCCAACTGAACCACTTCGGCCGGCCTCTTGGTTAAACGGCCATCTACAACCCGGATCTCCTTGAAGCGCCGCCGACCGGCCAGCAGGGCCTCTTTCACGGCATGATACCCAAAGAGCAGTTCTGTTTCGTCGGTCATTGTTACCGCAGCCCTGGGGTCAGATAGCGTTTAAAAAGCGCCGCCAATTCGTCTGTGGCCCGATCCAGATCATCATTGACCACAATGTGGCGGTAGTTTTTACCTTCCGCCATTTCCGTCCCGGCTTCAGCCAAACGGCATGCGATCTTGACCGGATCTTCGCCCCGCCCCCGAAGCCGCTCCTTAAGGACTGCGACGGAAGGCGGCATGATAAAAATAGAGACGCGGTCGGGATAGATCCGGGCGACCTTGCGGGCGCCCTGGAAGTCAATCTCTAAAATAACCGGCTCCTGATCAGCCAAACATTGATCAATGAACAGTTTTGAGGTCCCGTAGTATTGGCCGTAAACCTGCGTCCACTCCAGAAACGCTTTCGCCTGGATCATCTTTTCAAACTCTTCCACGGAAACAAAATGGTAGGCTTGGCCATCTACTTCTCCCGGCCTTATTTCACGCGTTGTGTGCGAAACGGAGTAGGCGATTTGGGGAAAGCGTTTTCGTATCCGGTTCAACAGGGTTGTCTTGCCCGCGCCTGATGGCGCAGAGATCACAAATAGACGGGCGACGGTGATTCTACCGTCTTTATAAGACATCGCCGCCTCCACCGGAGGTCAGCAGCATAAACCGCTGGGCCACGGTTTCGGCATTGATCGCCGACAAAATGATGTGCTTGGAGTCCAACACAATCACCGAGCGGGTTTTACGGCCATGGGTGGCGTCCACCAGACGGCCCTCCTCCCTGGCCCGGTTTTTCATCCGTTTGATGGGCGCCGTGTTAGGGGTCACAATGGCAACCACCCGCTGCAAAGTCACCTTATTTCCAAAACCGATGTTGAGTAGTTTCTCGCCCATATTTATTTGCTCTTACTCGACATTTTGCACCTGTTCGCGAATCTTTTCCAACTCAGCTTTGACCGCCACGATCCGGTGAGCCAGATCAGCGTGCCCCGCCTTGGAACCCATGGTGGTAAACTCACGATGCATCTCCTGAAGCAGGAAATTGAGTTTACGGCCCGAAGCATCCTCTGCCATCAGGCGATCAAACTGATCCAGGTGGCTACGGGCCCGCACCACCTCTTCGGAGATGTCGCTGCGGTCGGCAAGCAACGCCGCCTCCTGGGCCAAACGCTCCGGATCCGGGGTCACCTCACTGTCCAGCAATCGGGCGATACGCTCCTGAAGCCGCTCTTTGTAAATTCGCGGCAAGGTTGCGGCGCCCGCTTCAATTTGATTCAACAGGCCCCGAACTGATGTAATCCGGCCTGCTATGTCCATTGCCAGTGCACGCCCTTCGGTTTCGCGCATGGGGATCAATTTATCTAAACAATCACTTAATGTTTTGTCGATAACACCTTTTATCTTATCTATATCTAATTCTTTTTCTTCGGGGACAATCACCCCATCGACTTGTAACAAGTCGGCCACGGTAAGCTCACCTTTGACGGCAAACGCTTCATTCAACATTTTAGCCGCGGATAGATACCTTTGGGTCAAAGCTTCATCTACAAAGAACCGCGTCGCCCCTGTTTGAGTACCGTTTACTTGCAGTCGCACCTCGACGCGCCCACGGGAGATGACTCGGCCAATAGCGCTCTTAATATCCGCTTCTATGGGCAGGCAGGTATGGGGCAACCGCACGGTAATGTCCAGATAGCGGTTGTTGTAGGTTCGTATTTCAAAAGAGACCTGAGTGTCGCCAATGGTCGCATCACTCTTGGCAAAGGCGGTCATGCTTCGAATCATGGTAGTTGCCTATCTTGTAACATGGACGCTTATGTCAAACATATATTTTTGCCGTGCCTTATATAAAAACTGCTGTACCGGCTCCGAACGATAATCGGGATAGGTCCACGGCAACGGTTGAAATCGATCTTGAGTATAGATGAGCGTCAAATCGGCATAGAACCCCTGGCCGATATAGACCCGATGGGTAAAATCCTTACCGCTGGCCAACACAAAGCGCGACGCCACGAGATAGCCCGGATCGATATTGATCCGCCGCAAATCATCCTTGGCCCACTGCTCTTCAAGTCCGTTGGTGATCAGCTTTATCCCCGGCAGATCGTCCTGTTCAATCAAATCGGTAAACGCCAGCATCCGCCGATAAAGGGGCCGCCCCATCTCTGTAGTGTAATAATCGGTATAATCAAAGGACATCCAGGAACTGACCAAATCCACATGGCCAAATCGCTTGACCAACGCCTCTGCCACCGGCCGGGCCAGGGAACGCTCCTTCAAAAAAAAACCGATAATCAGCTTTGCCGGTTTGGGTGTTTTACGCTGCGACATATTCCCCAATTAGGGCCGGAGCGCCTGCCATAAATATTGGAGTGATCATCCGCATGGCCGGTTTCGGTGTTTTGGGCCGCTCACCAAGCAATCCGTTGTTTCAGGAGGTTATTGATCCAGCGACTGCGCATGTTCCACCAGCATAATGGGGATATCATCCTCAATGGGATAGCCCAGTTTGCAGGCGTTACAGGCCAGCACACTCTCTTCGGCGTTGATTATGACCGGCCCCTTGCACCGGGGGCAGGCCAACATTTTCAACAGTTCCGGATGGAGGCTCATGGGCGCTTCTCCAACAGTAATAATTGCTTTTCAAAATAACAGAGGCGGGTTCTTTTTTCAACCACATGGCAAGTTCTCCTGGTCTTAAGATGACCTCTCGCATGCGATATTTTTGCTTGTATTCAAAGTCCTGTTGATATAAAAATTTTGCGATTTGGGGTGTTTTCATCAAAATGACAGAATTGACAGGTTACCTGATAATTGAGCCATAATGAGGCGAATGGATTGACAGCATCGATTCTTAAAAATGAACTGAAGGCCCATCGTCGCTGTTTTGATGGCCTTTCCCAAAGCGAAACACAGATTGACGCTGTTGGCCGGAAACTGGCCGAGGTGGTGACGGGCGGCGGCAAGATCCTGCTTTGCGGCAATGGCGGCTCCGCCGCTGATTCGCAGCACTTTGCCGCTGAAGTGGTGGGACGGCTTGTCACTGACCGCCCCGCTGTCCCGGCTGTAGCCCTTACAACCGACAGCTCAATTTTAACAGCCATTGCCAACGACTACGGCTACGATGCGGTTTTTGTGCGCCAGGTCGCCGCGTTGGCAAAACCGGGTGACGCTCTGATCGGCATTTCCACATCGGGAAATTCCGCCAATGTGATTGCCGCGGTGGATCAGGCTCGGGCGCTCCACTGTTTTACCATCGCCCTGACAGGTCGAAGCGGCGGTGATCTGGCCTCTGCCGCCGCCGCCGCCGTTAGTGCGCCTTCTTCCAGTACCCGGCGGATTCAGGAGGCCCACATTTTTATTTTGCACTGCTGGGCCATGGCCATTGAGCGGGCTGTTTTGGCCACAAAAACCGGACCGCGCCCATGACCCCGATCCCCGCTTTTTACAGGCGCCACGTGACCGTTGTGGGCGATGTGATGCTGGACCGCTACTATTGGAGCGATGTGCGGCGTATTTCACCTGAAGCGCCGGTTCCCATTTGCCGGGTGCGCAATGTCACCCGGGTGTTGGGCGGCGCGGGCAACACGGCCTGCAATCTGGCCGGGCTGACATGTAATGTGTCCCTGGTCGGCGTCTGCGGCAGAGATCGCGCCGGAAATATATTGGCCGATTTGCTGGAAAAAAGCGGTATCGCGGGCCGTCTGATTTCATCAAACGCAGTGACCACCACCATCAAATCGCGCATTGTGGGTCAGGGGCAACAATTGCTGCGTTTGGATGAGGAAGATATCCGGCCCCCGACGGAAATGTTGACGGCAAAATTGACCGGGGAGCTGCAAACCACGTTACCAAAGACCCATGCCGTCATCCTTTCCGATTATGGTAAGGGTCTTTTTCAGACGGACCTGGCCCAAGCAGTGATTCAAAGCTGCCGCGACGCCGGAAAACCGGTTTTTGCGGACCCTAAAGGCAAAAATTGGGGGCGGTATTTCGGCGCCACCTGCATCACCCCCAATCTGGCTGAATTTAACCAACAATTTGACGCACCACACAATTCGACAACAGATTTGGATTCCCGTGCAAAACGCCTGATCGGGAAACACAATTTGGGCTATCTGCTCATCACCATGGGGGCCAAAGGGATGGTTCTCTATGATGCGAATCGGGCGCTGGTACAAATTCCCGCCCGGGCCCAGGAAGTGATTGATGTCTCAGGAGCCGGTGATACCGTAATCGCGACTTTGGCAGGTGCGGTGGCGGACGGCTGTACAATGATCGATGCGGCGGGTCTGGCCAATGCAGCAGCCGGGGTGGTGGTGACCAAACTGGGTACCCGGGCCGTTACCCTCGGCGAACTGCAAAGATCCCTTTTTCGGCAGACGCTTCACACGGCTGCGACAGTTGAGCCAAGAGAATCGGCCCAACAAAGGATTGAGAAGTGGCGGGCCGAAGGGAATCGCATCGTCTTCACCAACGGCTGTTTTGACATTTTGCATATGGGGCACATCAAACTGCTACGGTCCGCGGCTCAACACGGCGACAAGCTTGTGGTGGCAATCAACTCCGACGACTCGGTGCGCCGTTTAAAAGGGCCCGAGCGCCCGGTGATGTCGGAAACCGCCCGGGCCGGACTCATGGCCAATATTCAAGGAGTGGATCTGGTTGTGATTTTTGAAGAGGAGACCCCGCTAACGCTTATCGAACTATTCAAACCCGATGTGCTGGTCAAAGGCGGCGACTACGCAAAAGAGACGGTGGTGGGCCACGATCGGATCACACAGTGGGGCGGTGAGGTGGTGTTCATTGACCTTATGGACGGGCTGAGCACCACCAGCGTCATTGAACAGTTGAACGGTCAACGCACCCCAAAATCGTGACACTATTTATGAAAATGGCCTTTGGCGCCTATCATGCGGCCTGGAGCACAGCGACCCCTTTCCTGCGCCGCAACAAGCGTTTGGCCAACGGATATAACGAACGCGTATTGGCCAATGCCGCTCCCACTCCTGTTGACATTTGGTTCCACGCCGCTTCTACCGGGGAAGCCTACCTCGCGGCGGATTTAGCCGGATCAATGCTCCAAACAGAACCCTACTCCATTCTGTTTACCACCCAAACTGAACAGGGAAGGTTCATCCTGGAACAAGTTGCGGCCATCCGCGGCGATGTTGATTTTCAATTCCGCTACTTGCCGCTGGACATACCGCCCTTGATGAACCGCTTTGTACAGACGGTCAACCCCAAGGCGGCGGTCCTTATAGAAACCGAGCTTTGGCCGGCTATGTTGCGGGCCCTAAAAAAGAATGGTTCCAAAGTGATGATTGCCAATGGCCGCATAACCGAGCGCAGCTTTCGCCGTTTGAAATGGGTCTCCTCCATCTGGCGGAGGCTTGCCCCGGATCTGTTGCTGGCCACTTCAGACGATGATGCCGAGCGATTTGCGGCGCTGTTTGACTGTCCGGTTCAGGTGGTCTCCAACATAAAATTTGACCAACTTGAAATCCAGCCGGCCATGTCAAAAATCAGCAAGGCCGATTTATGTTCCAAAGAGGCGCCGCTGGTGGTGTTGGGTTCGGTGCGCACCCAAGAGGCGCAATCTGTTGAAAAAATTATCAGGGGCCTTTTGGCGGAAAAACCCGATCTGACATTGGCCCTTTTCCCGAAACACGTTCACCGGCTGGGGGTTTGGGAAACGTTGCTGGATGACATAAAATTACCCTTCCAGTACCGTTCGCAAATGAAGACACCCGCCGCATCGGGCAGTGTCATTTTGGGGGACACCATCGGTGAGTTGAAAATGATATATGGTCTCGCTGATGCGGTATTTGTGGGTGGTAGTTTGGCGCCCCTGGGTGGTCAGAATTTTTTAGAGCCTCTCCTATACGGCCGCAGACCGGTGATCGGTCCATTTTGGGATAATTTTCAATGGGTGGGACCAGGCCTTTTTGATCAGGGATTTGTTCAAATGGCTGACAGCCCCAAAGCAGCGGCGGATGCCATCTTACAAGTTTTAAAACAATCCGACCATCAACAATGCCAAGAGGCGGTTCAGCGCTACCTTGCCGTCAAACAGGGCGGTACCGAGCGGACCGTCAAAGCACTCAAAACGCTTTTATCAAGCGAATAAGAAGAAATGGTGACTCCATGAGCAGCTCCCCTATTCAGGCGTTTGGGATTATTCCGGCCCGTTATCAGTCAACCCGCTTTCCGGGCAAACCACTGGCGGACATCTTGGGCAAACCGATGTTTTGGCATGTTTACCAAAGAGCCTTGGGGTGCAGTGATCTAAATGCGGTCTACCTGGCCACAGAAGACCAAAGGATTTACGACATCGCCCAAACGCTGGATGTACCCGTGGTCATGACCCGTACGGACCACATCAGCGGCACTGACCGGATCTTTGAGGCCGCCCGGATCCTTCAAATCCCCCAAAAGGCCATTGTGGTGAATATCCAGGGGGATGAACCGGCGCTCAACCCGGCCAACATCACCCTGGCGTTACAACTCTTTGTGAACCCGGCGGTGGAGGTGACCACCCTGGCCTACCCGTTGGATCCGGTTGAGGCCGAAAATCCCAATCGCGTCACAGTGGTGATCTCTAAATCGGGCAAAGGGCTCTACTTTTCACGGGCCGCCCTGCCCCATAGAGCCGGGACGGCGTCAACCATCTACGGCCATATCGGCCTTTACGCTTATCGCATGACTGCTCTGAAACGCTTTGTGTCATTAGACCCGGGCCGCCTCGAACAGACCGAAAAATTAGAGATGCTGCGTCTTTTGGAGAATGATATTGATATTTATGTGGCGCTTGCTGAAAGCGCGGCCATTGGCGTAGATCATCCCGATGACCTTAAAAAGGTGATTGCCCTGATCCGGTCCGAACCTGTTCGATCTTACAACTAAGGAACTGATCGAAATCATCATTTTCAAATTCGATCCGGGCATCCAAGACAATCAACGACCTTGACCCGGTCCAATCCTCCGGCAGCCTTACGGCATCCTTGGCAGTGGTGAGGAGGGTGTCAACCTTGTAAAGATCCGCCTGGCGCTCAATTTGACGAAGATGCCCGGTCTCGTAGGTAAAATGGTCGGGAAACGAAATCCGGGCCACCAGCCGGGTTCCAGCCGCCTCAATCATCTGAAAAAAGGTTTCGTTTTGGCCAATCCCGGCAAAGGCCAAAACCGAAGCATCTTTTAGGTCGGCCAAGGTTTGAACGGTCGCCCTTTCCGGCGCTGAGGATGACGATACAATTTGGGGCTGATGTCGGGCGCAAAAAAGCGGTTTGGCGGAAAAGCGGCCTTGAATTTTGTCCCATCGGGATTCATCGTAATGGTCGGCACGGGTCATAATGAGGGCATCGGCCCGTTTGAGACCGGAGGGCGGTTCCCGCAGCGTCCCACGTGGCAAAAGAAAGCCGTTGCCCAAAGGCCGCCTTCCATCCAGCAGCACCAGGTCAATGTCACGATGCAGCCCATAGTGTTGGAAACCGTCATCTAATAAGGTCACATCCGGTTGAAATGTTTCCTCCGCCACTTTTCCGCTGTGAAAGCGATCTTTCCCTACTACAATGGGGATACCGGGGAGTTGTGCTGCCAATAAAACGGGTTCATCGCCGGCATCCTCCGAAGTCATCAGCACTGTTTGGCCATCGGTAACAATGCCCCCTCGGGATTCAGCAGTACCGCCATAGCCCCGGGTGAGAATCGCCACTGTGACACCTTTTTTTTGCAGCCATTTGGCCAAATAGACCACCATGGGCGTTTTACCGGTGCCGCCCACGGTTACATTTCCCACCGAAATCACCATGCAATTGAGCCGTTTTCGCGAAGCGCCGGATTGACCCATGATACGATGAAACTTTTGTCCCCAGCCGTAAGTAACCGCAGCGGCCCGGAGTAGTCCGGCGATGAAACGGTGCTTTTCAGGAGGACCGGCTTGGTGCATAATGGTCTCGATGGTTTCACGCATCATTGAAAGGCTCCCGGTTAAACCACAGCCAAACCTGCTTTTCGATCTTTTCAGGGCCGCCGAGCCTTTCCGGCGGCACAAAATATATCCCCGTTGATCCTGCTTTCGTCAAACCGCGCAAATAAAGATAAAAAACACCACCCAATTCAAACTGTGCCGAACGGCCCGGATTCAACTGCGCCAGCCACCGGTAAATGGCGACGGCGTAAATTTTGTATTGTCGTTCATACCCATCTTTGGCAATACTGGCCTCCAGCGTTTCCGGCCCATAATCGGCCAGTCGGTTAGATTTAAAATCCACCACATAGTAACGGTTCCGGTATCGGAATACCAGGTCTATGGCGCCTCTTAGCCCTCGTGTTTGGGCTATTGCCTCTTTTTCAGCGATGGTAAACATAAAAGCGGTTTCGTGGAGTCTGTCTTTTTGCGGCAGCGCCCCCAGGGTAATTCGTGAATCACCCACCTTTAATGGGGTCGTCAAGGTGGACCAAATAATCCCAACAACCGCTTCACGCCATTTGGGGTCGATTCCAAATGCGGCCATGGCCTGATCCACGACCCTGCCACAAGGTTTGCCGGGCGCCAAACTCTCCTGGCTGCTTATCACATGGGCATAGTCAATGGTTTCCAATAGTAAATGCAAACAACTCCCCATCGTTTTCCCACCGGGGAGCCCATCCGTCGTCATCGGCGATACAACCCATTGGGAGGGTTCGTCATCTTCTTTGAAGGAAAGATCCCACCGGAAAGACTGCGGTGCAGGACCGCGGGAGGACCTTTTCTGCTGCAAACTGGAAAAAGATGCTAACCGAGTCACACGGTTAAAGTAGGTACTGTTATCATGAAACAAGGGTTGCGGCGGCAATGCCGGTTTTGGGTGTTTCAACGTTGTCTCATTCAAACCCGGCAAAGGAGTCGTTGCTACGATTTCATCGAGATGCCGCCAGGCAACATCACAATTGCATCGAGAAAATGCGTTTTCGATGGCTGCGGCGATAAAGCCACCTACCGGACCGGCCCTTTTTCTGCCTTTCCAAAAAGGGAAATAGAGCCGCTGCCGTGCCCGGGTCATGGCCACATAGTAAAGATTTTTCTCTTCATTGAGCAGCTCTTTTTTTACCCTCCCGGGATTGCCCTTCCCCGTTACATCAATCACCTGCCGGCTCTCAAAACCTTCCATCTGATGGAAGGTTTTTATGGCCGCCGCCCGCCCCTGGGTCAACCCTCCCGCCACAAACACAATGGGAAACTCCAGCCCTTTGGATGCGTGAACCGTCATGATCTGCACTTTGGGCAATTCCGTTTCAATACGGTGCACCGCCTCCTCTTTTCCGCTTTGGGCGCCCCGGATCCGCATTTGGTCAAACCAGACAAGAAGACGCTCAAGACCAAGATTCGACCCCAACGCCTCTTTGGTCAGTTGTTCAATAAGCTGCTTGTAATTTGTAATTTGCCGCTCCCAAAGGTTTTTTTGAGCAGACCTGTAAGTAAACCCCGAAGTGGTCAGGAGCGCCTCAAATAGAGCGCCCCATTGCCGTTTCCGGGCCAACGCGACCCAATCCATCAGGTGCAGGCGGGCTTTTTCCATGATATCACCAAATCGTGGATCAACCACCTCGTTCGGTGTTAATGCAAAAAAGGGCGTTAAAAAGGCCCGCCTGACGGCACCGCGATCGTGGGGGGTTGCCACAGCCTGGAGCACCGTGGCGAGAAAGTAAGCTTCCTTGGATTGAAACAGACCCGGTTTTTTATAGTGGGAAAAAGGTATCGCATTGTCAGACAACGCCCGTTCAATAAAAAGAGTTTCCGGCCCCTTTTTACGACGGATTAAAATTGCGACATCGTTCCACTGGATGGGTCGAGATGGCCGACTTTCCCCTTGATAAACGGTCATCGACGCTTGCGACACCAAAATTCGAATCTCCCGGGCAATAAATTCAGCCAAGGCTGCATAGGCTTCGATCGGGCGCTCTACAGGGCGTAAATCGATCAAATGGAATGCTCTCGCCTCTTCATCATATTTGCCTTGAGGGTCGTGGCGCACTTCCTTATAGAATATTCCATCTCCGGTCTGATTCGAATCCCCAAACCATTCCAAACGCCCAAAAAGCCGGTTGCAGGCAGCGATTAATCGACGGCTGGAGCGATAGTTGACGGATAGTGTATATAAAACGGCTCTCTTCTTTTGAGCCAGCCGGGTTAGCTCTTTTTTAGCCGCCAGATAGGTATAGAGATCGGCCCCGCGAAACCCGTAAATCGCCTGTTTGGGATCACCGATTAAAATCAGTCGCTGGGACGGCCCCTGCAAAAAAAGTTTTCTAAATATCCGCCATTGCAGCGGATCGGTGTCCTGAAACTCATCCACCAGGGCGACCTCAAATCGATCCCGTATTGCTTCCAGGAAAAGCAACCCGTTATCGCCAAAGAGGGCCTCATGTACTTGCCCGATCAGGTCATCGTAGCTGAATAAACCTTCGCGGGCTTTGGCTGCCTGAATCCGTTGTTGAAGCGGTTCGATGGAAGTGACCACAAGGTAATGGGTCATCTGTTCGTGCAGCACTAAGAGACGGTCAAGGTGGTCTTTTACCCGTAGCAGCGTCGGGCAAGCCGTCGCGCTGTTATCACCGGCCTTTAACCATTCAGGCGTTAATGCTTCGGCCCCCTCTTTTTTGATTTTATCATATTGGGTGATGGCTGTCAGATCCACCGGGTCGGGTGACTGTGACCAAAGCGCCAGGGGGTCTAAAATATTTTTGATATTGGCCTGTTTGCTGTTTTTTCGAATATGTAACTGCTCGTACTGCTCAACAAAAGATGGCGAACCGTTTAGCAAAATATCCAACTGTTTTGCTGTCGCCGTCAACTGGTCGCGCAGATCATGATACTCTTGATCAATTTGAGGTAGTAAACGGTCTCCCCGATCCGGGCGTGGTGTTTTTTGCAATATGGCGCTGATTTTTGCCTCAACACCCCCTTTACCTCTTGCGAAACCGGCCAGCCGCATCATCTCCGGCAAATAGCGCCCATACCGCAGGGGCCATGTTTCCAACATTTCCCTTTTTAACAAGGGCGCCACCAAAGGCGGGTCAGCCACCATCTCGCTGCTGAAAAGCGCCCCGGTCTCAAACGCATAATCTGTAAGCAAGTGATGGCAAAACCCATGGATGGTGTAAATTGCGGCCTCATCATCAAAAGCGGCCATCATGCTGAAAAATCGCCGGGCGGCAGAAGGGTCGTCGTGGGCCAGCTCCTCGGCGGTTGCTGCAATTTGTTGCCGCACCCGCTCTTTGAGTTCGCCCGCCGCTTTTTCGGTAAAGGTCACCAGCAAAATATTACCAATATCTAAATCCGCCCGCTCTTTGAGCAGCCGAATGGCCAAATGCGAAAGCGTGTGGGTTTTGCCGGTACCCGCTGACGCCTCAATCCAGGCGTGTCGGTTTACATCAACCGTCTCAATCCGGTCTATTTCCTTACAGGTTATCGACACTGAATTTCTCCAAACGCGGAAAGACGCCAAACCGGCGAACCGCCCGATCCCAGCTAGCGTCACTGGTCTCCGTTTCAACCAGCGCCCTGTTTCCCGGAGGAGCGCTATCAAATGCGTTTATCAACATCTGCTTAAAATCGTGTTGCGGTGTCTCAGTCGACGGCTGGTTTTGACCATCAAAGGGTCCTGCGGTCAGTGACTGCAGGATTTGCCACGGCAGCCAATGCGGCGGCCGGGGAGTGACATACTCGGCCATCAAATGAGACAGATATGCCTGGGCCTGTTCTGTATCAACCGTAAGCTGAGACCGGAAAATACCATTGACCGCAGCTAAATAGAGATTCGCTTTTTCGGTATTTTTAAATTGCGGTAAGTTACCCGCTTTTGCCGCAAAGCAAAAGAGTGCCGCATTGATCAACTGTTTGGGAAATTTTGGGGGTTTGCATTCTAATGCCGCGGGCACTACGATATGCCACTGCTTCTCTTCATCCTGCCAAATGAAGTCCGCCGAGCCTACAATTGCGGCAGACATGGGTTGCGAGTGATACTTTCGTGGAAATTCGAGAACGGTGGCCGGACAGTCCAAGCGGTCCTTTTGACCAATGGCCCCCCCGTCATGTCGCTGTTCATCCCCTAAACAAATCCGGCGGTATTTTTTTGACTTGCGTAAAACCGCCGACAGCAGATTTTGGATGTTTGCCGTCGTTTCCCGTAAGGTTGACAACAGCGCCTTTTTATCCGCCGCGGCAAAGGGCGCCCGGGGAACTCTGTTTTGGCGGGTAAACCGGGCGTAGATCTCGTCGAAAACTGCGGCCATATCGTTTTGGATTTTTGAAGGGCCTGTATTCAGGAAAAAGGACCCTGTCAGACGGTTTAATACTGTCATGGCGATCTGCCAGCCAAAGGGAAACCCTGTATGGAGCGGCTCCTCATCCGTTTCAATAAGTAATGTTCTTAATGCATCACGATCCACAGGCCCCAGCCGTCTTTGGGTGCTTTGGTTTACCGGATCCAATAAAAACCAACGCAGCTCGTCCAGGGTAACGTTTCCCAGGTCCTCATGTAATGTGTTATCCCGGCTTGGCGCTATTTCGGCTGTGGGCAAACGCTCCTCAGGGCTTTGCCAAAGCGGATCAAAACCATAGCGGGTCAATCGCTCTTCACCGCCTGCTTTTTCAAACACCTGCGGCCAAAGATCATAAAAGCCGTAACCCGCCAGACGGTCAGACAGGCTTTGGTTGGATAGAAAATCGGTTTTTGAATTGATGGAATCGGTGTCATAATATTGGGCGCTAAAACCATTCAACGGGATCTGTTGAATTTCAAATGAACTTCCCGGGAGGAGTAAATAGTTTTCGATATAGTGAGACAACTGGATCAGCAGGCTGCCCGGCGCCAGATCCCGGTCTTTATCGAGGTCTCGGGAAACATAGGTCAAATAGAGCTTCTCACGCACCGACAGCAGCATTTCCAAAAAGAGGTACCGTTGGCGCTCAGGGAGGGTCACATCGCCGGGCTGACGTTTTTTCCGACGTACATCCAACGATGACATATCGGACCGGCCGGGAAAACGACCCGCCTCCAGACCCAAAACAAAGATGACTTTAAACGGGATCGGGCGCATGGGGGCCAGTTCGGCGATGGTCACCCCGCTGGTCAAATAGTCCCCTTGCCCTCCATTTATATTTCCCACCACCATTTTCAAATAGTGTTTCATCTCTTGAAACCCCAGCGCCGGGGTCGTTTCCTTGAAGCTGCCCTGATTGCCTTGGTCATACTGCGCCAAATCGGTCAAGGCGTCGTATAGTTTGCGCTGAACACCACCCTCGTCGGGAAACATCCCCGGAATCGACATCGTCTTCCGGCAGGCCCATTGGATCTGTTCGGACCATTCCTCTGCTCGATTCAGAGGCTGTCTCAGTCGGTCACATACCCGAAATAGCGTTTCCATCACCAGGCAAAAGTGCTCCACCGCGTCGGGGTCACTGCTCTGGATATCGGTATAGGGCTCTACCCCTTGGAAGTGCTCGACAGGTGTTGGCCCGTCATGGGTGGCGGCGGTAAAAATATGTCCCAACCGTAACCGCAACAATCCTTGCTGCCAGCTAAACAGGCAAGTAGCCAACGCTCGCGGTGATTTTGTATCTGAACCATCCTCAGGCGATCGAAAAATACCCAGCGCCGTAACCCATTCGGCCCAATGGGTTACGTCCGTCCGGGTGATGTTAAAGCGGTGCATCACACATGGGTTTTGAAGAAAAGCGAATACCGCTTTACGGTTCAACTGCGATTCAACCAGGTCGAAAAGAGACAACACCGCTTGCCCGTAATAGCTTTGTCCATAGGCGCCGGAATCCACCAGGTTATAAGTGATTTGTCGGAAAGCGCCGTTAAAAACCAACTCGATGTATGGTAGATATTCAGCCATATCGGAAACCAGCACCGCAATATCGGTCAACTGGAGATCATCCTGTTGGGTCAAATTGTGCAAAATGGCGTTGTGAACCGTCTCCACTTCGCGCCGTCTTCCCGGACAGGCGGCGATTTGAATGGAGCGATCCTGGGGTAAACGATCATGAAGATCGGGCGCGCGTAATGTTAAAAAGCTCTGTTGCAATCGACCCAAAACGGTTTCGGGAAAGTGCTTAGAAAAATCTTCCTGTATCTCGTAGTCGGTCAACTGGCAAAGCATTTCCATGGTTTCCCGCCCCGGCCGTCCCCAGGCGCTGAGAAGTTCATGTTCAACGGGAAAATCAGCCAGATCCCGCCCTTTTTTGCTTTGATAGCGCAGTTCCGTAGCGGATGGAATATCCTCCCAAAACTCCCGGCACGGATTGAGCGTATATAGGTGCATGGAAAAAAAGGGCTGCAGCCGATGTATCAGTTTCAGATGAAACCGGCTCAAATGCGACAGACCGAAAAAATGCCAGGGAGCATCGGGTATATGCCCTCCCCTTTTTTCAAGTTCCGCCCAACGCTTGGAGACAAAATCAAAAAAAGATTCATTGAACGTCACAGCGGCATTGATCTTTGCAGAGCGATGATACATCCAACGGTAGATGGTGGACTGACAGAGCGCCGCATCCCGGCGTTCTTTCCGGTCCTCCGGTCCTCCATGCAACCAATTTTGGATCAGCTCCTCGCGATGGTATTCATACTCTTGAAAAAGTCGCGCCAAACGACCACTCAATTGCCAGATGCGTAAGGCGTAATCAGGCCGAGGGGAACCATTTCCATCGAAAAGATAGCGGGAGACCGGCGCCAACTCCGGTTGATCCAACGCCATGGTTTTCAATGCGAAAAAGACCTGCAAGGAACGCTGATCAATGCCCGAAAGTTCCACCCGGGGTATTTGATCCGGGGCCTTTGCATGGCCTGTTTCCGAGATCATCTCGGCCAACCCTTCTTCCAAATAGACAAATTGCAGATTGAAAACCACCGACTGCCGCCGGCAAAGAGCCAACTGCAACCATTTGGTTAAATTGGTATTGGGGACAATAATGCGGATTGGCATGAAAGGATCAACGGTTTGATAGGACCTGCGCAGATTTTCCGCTAACCGGTCAGCCAGTTTTTCGATGCGATTGCTAAAATAGAGCGTTGCCGTCATTAGGCTCCGTCTTGTAATGCCAGGCCCGCCAAAAAAGCAGAATATACCGTGAAAGGGGAATATGGACCCGGATCAAATACCTGATCCATTCCAATAACTATGCCACCAAAACATGGGTACGACCATTGAATGGGTAAACTTCACCGATCACTTGAACCTCTGTTTCCCCTTGCTCGATTAAAGCCTCCAGCGCCCCTCGACCTTGGGCCTTCGGGATGCTGACCAGAAGGCCGCCGCTGGTTTGAGGATCGAAAAAGAGCTCTTCCTGCCACGGCTTTCGCTTTGAACCAAACTCAAAATGGTGCTGCACCAACTTGCGGTTGTGACTGTTGACACCGGTCGTCATTCCCTTTTCATACATGGCCAGCGATTCATCCATGGCAGGTACGCTATCTCCGTCGATGACCAGTGTCACATTTGACCCTTTGGCCATTTCCAAACCGTGGCCGGCCAAGCCGCAACCGGTGATGTCCGTGGCCGCGTGCACATCAAAACGGCGAAATATTTCGGCTGCCGTTCGGTTGAGCCGGGTCAATGTTCCAATGCACTTGTCCAAGGCCGCTTTTGACACCCACCCTTTTACATTGGCGTTGAATAACACACCGCTGCCCAATGATTTGGTTAAAATCAGTACATCACCGGGTTGAGCCCCGGTATTCCCCCAATAACGATCGGGGTGAACCGTACCGGTCACCGCCAGACCGAATTTGGGTTCGTCATCTTCAACGGAATGACCGCCGGCCAACACCGCGCCCGCCTCGGTGATCTTGGAAAGTGCGCCCTGAACAATCTGGCGCAACGTCTCCGCCGGAAGTTTTTGTGAGGGGAAATTCACCAGGTTGAGGCACATGATAGGCGTGGCGCCCATGGCGTAAATATCACTTAACGCATTGGCCGCCGCGATCTGACCAAACAGATATCCGTCGTTGACCGGCGGTGTGATGTAATCCGCCGTGGAGACCACGGCCAATTCATCGGTGATCCGGTAGATACCCGCATCATCACTGGTGTGAAAACCGACCAGCAGTTTGGGGTCCTCTCTCTTTGGCAAACTTTTTAATAATGTTTCGAGTCCGACCGGATCGATTTTCGCAGCTCAGCCACAGGTTTTTGAGAGGCTCAACAGGGTCGGTTTTCGAAATATTTTCATCAGTTTCATGCTGACTCTTCATCTTTTTACCAATACCGCGTCTGGCCCGAACAGCGTTACGGGCAGACCCATCGCCACACGATAATGGATGAAATATACGCCACATTCAAACGAACAGCAAGATGTATAAGACTTTGATAAAATTTATTGAAAATTAATCGGAAGCACCGTAACCTACTGCCAATGTCATCCTCGTTGATGGCGGAGCATATACCTGTTTGGAGATGGAGCAACTCATGGCATCCGATTTAACCCGTCAAAAGATTGAGCAAAGCATCAAAGACCGCAAAAAGCTTCATCGTACTTTTGTGGACAATAGTAAAACATTCAAACCTTTATTGGAGCTGGAAGCCAAGGCATTTAAGAATGGCGCGCTGGATCAAAATAGTTATTGTTTCACACAATAGTTTTGGTTATAAAGCCGGCATGGTAAAAACAGCACCCACACATACCGAACGCTCCTTTGATTCTGATAAATGGGTAGATCGCTATGGCGATTATCTCTACCATTTTGCGCTGGGTGTTGTTCACGACCCTCTTATCGCCGAGGAACTGGTTCAGGAGACCTTTGTGGGTGCTTTGCGGTCCGCTGCAAAATTCGGTGGCCGCGCCTCGGAACGCACCTGGCTCACGGCGATTTTGAAAAACAAAATCGTTGATCATTTCCGCGCAAAAGCAGGTAAAGAGCAGTACGTCGACGATTTTGACACCCTGGGTCCGGCCATCGAAAAGGGGTTTGAAACCAACGGGAAGTGGAAATTAAAACCAACCATGTGGCGGATTGATCCTGAAGATCACTACTCCCAAAAACAGTTTCTTGCGGTTTTTTACCGATGCATGTCGGAACTGCCCAAAAGACTGGCCCGTATCTTTCAACTACGGGAGATCGATGGCTTAGACACCGATGAGTTATGTAAGGAAATGGAGATTTCCAGGTCTAATAGTTGGGTGATGCTCTATCGGGCGCGCATGGGGTTGCGCAAATGCCTGGAAGATCGTTGGATTTCAAAAAATGCAAAATGAGAAAACATCATATTATCCGGCGGTTAAAAAACAGGGGCCGGGGAAGTAAATTCGCAACCGTCGAAAGGCGGGGATATTTCTCCATTCCCCAATGGGGCAATAACAGTAAGCATATGGTAACAAGCTGAAATATCAAATATAAATAATTTTCCGGTAAAATTTTATGCAAAATCCGGGATAAAAGAACCCTACTGTGTGGATGATGAATTGCAAGGATGTTTCGGAAAAAATATCGCTGGCGATGGACCAGACGCTGCCGATCCATCAGCGGCTGATGATCCGAATGCATGTGCTCATGTGTAACTGCTGCACTGCTGTTGAAGCCCAACTGAAATGGCTGCGACAGGTCGCCCAAATGCAGGGGCCGGAACCGGAACCGGAAAATGACCTTGAGGCCATGGATATCGATGGCACCCTTTCCGAAGATGCCAAGGGTAAAATAAAGGTGGCCCTGGAAAAGGCCGTCCAGGAAACTTCAACGGCGAAGTAGCGCGTTACCGGTCACCTCAGGCCCTGTTTTATGCCTACCGCTTTTCGCACCACTCCAATAGCTTCGGTAAAAACTTCAAGTTGGCTTTGGGCATGGGGTAGCGCCTGAGGGTTCGGGGAGACACCCATCTAAAATCGACGGGTCCGTTTAAGGTCACCTTTCCACGAGAGTATCGGCAGACAAACACATCCATAATAATTTTAAAATGGGTGTAGGCATGCTTGATTCGGGTAAGGTGAGCCATCTGTTTGACAATCAGGCCGGTCTCTTCTTTGATCTCCCTGCGGCAGGCAGCCAAAGGACTTTCCGCCGGGTTGATTTTACCGCCCGGAAATTCCCATAATCCGCCCAAAAGACCATTTTGGGGCCGCCGGGTTATCAGGAACTCATCCCCTTTTACAATCACACCCACGGCGCACGGACGGACGGGTATTTCCTCGCGGGCTTTCCTTCGTGGAAATTGTTTCACCTGACCGTTGTTGTGAGCCTTGCAAATGGACGCCACCGGACAGGTTCCGCACAGGGGTGCGGACGGTTTGCAAATTAACGCCCCTAACTCCATCATCGCCTGGTTGTGACGGCCCGGACAGGAGGTATCCAGCAAGGCGTCGGCATGCCGCTGAAATATGCCGTGACTGCGGTTATCATTCACCAGCGCTTTTTCGCCAAGCAACCGGGCCAATACCCGTTTCACATTGCCATCCACCACGGCATACGGCTGGTTAAAGGCGATACTCATGACGGCCGCACTGATGTAAGCCCCGACGCCGGGCAATTTACGAAAAAGGTCGATCTGATCCGGGATGTTCCGATCAAAATCCCGGGTCACGATCTTTGCCGCGGCGTGGAGGTTGCGCGCCCTGGCATAATACCCCAATCCCTCCCATAGTCTTAATACCGTTTGCTGTCTCGCTCCGGCCAGCTTTGCCACCGTCGGAAAGCGTCTGATAAAGCGATGATAGTAAGGTTTGACCGTCTCCACCTGGGTCTGTTGCAGCATCACCTCGGAGACCCAGATTTTATACGGGTCGCCGGTTCCACGCCATGGCAGGTCTCGCCGGTCGGCTTGATACCAGCCGGCCAAAAGACGATGTATGCTCCCTTTTTCTTGAAAACCATCCATTGTCTGCCGATTCTTTGCCGATTATTTGACATGGCCTGAAGAATATAATATAGTAAACAAAATTGTTCAATCGACACTATCCAACCGGCCTTGTTGTAGAGAGGAAAACCCATGGGAATCCAAAAGATGCCACGCCTCATCCTTCTTTTCGGTCTGCTCCTGGTTCCTTTTATACTTAGCGGCTGCACCATCGAAGGGTGCGACTGCGAGGATGAGATTGCAGCCACCTACGACCATTTCGGCCAACCGGAAGAGATATCCTCGACGGGCGAAAACAATAAATTCACGACGACGCTCTGTTACATCGCCCTTGGCTTTAAGAAAACCTTCACCTGGGGGGATGAAGAGGATCTTTGCTGTAACGAGGTGACCAATACCATTACCGGGAATGATTGCCGGAATGATACGGGCGAGAACAATCCGCCAATGGCCATCAACCAGGAGGTTTATCCCCAACTGAACGAGCCCAAGAAGATTGAACTGTCCGCCAATGACCCGGATGGTGATTCTCTGACTTATCGAATCACTACCGAACCGGACAAAGGCCAACTGGATCCTCGATTAAACAGCAATGACGGCGTTTTCACCTACACACCCGACGGTGATGCTATGGATAAAGATACCGACGAGTTTACTTTTGTTGTCAATGACGGCAAGGTGGATTCCACGGACGCCACCGTCAAGATCACCTTGGGCAACCAGGTACCGAAAGCCGAAGATGTCCAGGTTACACGCACCGTCAATTCTGGCCATAAAGTCACTATTCAATTAAAAGGCTCCGACCGCAACGGGGATACTCTTACCTATGAGCTTGTTGATACTTCCGGAGTTACCAGAGGTACGTTAAAGGCAAGCGAGCTGAACCGGGTAACTGGTACGATCCCTTACGTACAGGGAGCGGGAGCCTATGAGGAAAAATTCACGTACAAAGTGACCGACAGCGAGGGTGAGGAGTCAACAGATACCGGAACCGTTACCATTACCGTCAGGGAACCCAAGGCGGCGGCCTAGTTTCCTTCTTAGATCCAAAACAGGATGTATTTATGGGGCTTGTGGTTTACCGCAGCCCCATTTTTTTCATCAACTTTTTGATATCGGCCCACACTTCCGCTTTTTTATTGGGGTTGTGCAACAGGTAGGCCGGATGAAAGGTCGGCATCAGTTTCGCCCCGCCGTAGTCGAAAAAACGTCCCCGTAACCGGGAGATGGGTTCGCCGGTCTCCAATAGCGTTTGAGCGGCATGACGCCCCAGGGCAACAATAAACTCCGGGTGAATCGATTCCAACTGCGCTTTTAAAAAGGGGAGACAGGTTTCAATCTCGTCCGGCTGAGGGTCACGATTCCCCGGTGGGCGGCACTTGACCACATTGGCAATATAGGCATCTTCCCGCTTCAGCCCCATGGCCGCAATAATCTTATCGAGCAGTTTGCCCGCCGCCCCCACAAATGGGCGTCCCTGCCGGTCTTCCTCGGCCCCCGGCCCTTCACCGATGAATACCAGCCGGGCATTGGGGTTGCCTTCACCAAAAACAATATGATTCCGTTTCAAGGATAATTTGCAACGGGTACAATCTTTTAAAGCGGCTTGAAGTTCATCAAGTGTTTGGGCGTGGGATACGCCTTCTTTTCCGGGCGGTTTGCCCCACCCTGCCAACAGTTCAACGTGATTCGGTTTGCAGTTAAAGCCCCGATAGCCGTTTTGGGCCAAATATTCGACCGACCGGGAGATTTCATCAATGAGTTCGTCAATTCTCATGCCGGGTCGGCCGATAGGCGCACCACCCGATCCAGCAGGTGATGGGCCACCTTCTCTTTGGAGAGGGAGGGAAGTTTTTCCGGCGGCCCTGTTTTTGAGAAGATGGTAACGGTATTGGTGTCCAAGGCAAAACCGGCGTCATTCCGGCTCACATCATTGGCCACAATCAGATCCAGATTTTTTTGATCCATCTTCTTCCGGGCATTGGCGGCAACGTTTTCCGTCTCCGCGGCAAATCCCACCAAAATCTGATCTTTTTTCATCTTCCCCAAAATCTGTAAGATGTCGGGACTTCGCACAAGATGCAGGTCAATGGTCGCCGCCGTCTTTTTGATCTTTTGGTTGGCCCGGGTTTCCGGACGGTAATCGGATACCGCGGCGGTTTTGATCACTACGTCACTTTCGTTAAAATGGTTTTCCACAGCGGCCGCCATTTCCAAAGCAGTTGCAACCCGCAGGGTCTTGACCTTGTGCGGGCTGTCAAGGCTGGTGGGGCCTGAAACCAGTGTCACATCGGCGCCTCGTTGCGCCGCGGCCCGGGCCACCGCGTAACCCATCTTTCCGCTGGAAGGATTACCGATAAAGCGAACCGGATCAATGGCCTCAAATGTAGGCCCCGCCGTTACCAAAATACGGCGGCCGGCCAAATCCTGGGGCAACATGCATCCCAGGGCCTTTTCCAGAATGACCGCCGGTTCGGGCAGCCGACCCGGCCCCACAGCCCCGCAGGCCTGCTCACCCACTCCGGGTTCCAGCACGACCATGCCCAGTTCGCCAAGCCGCTTGATATTGGCCTGAACCACCGGTTTTTGATACATTGCAACATTCATGGCAGGACAGACGAGAAGCGGCGCCGTGGCGGCCACAGCCATGGTAGTGACGGCATCGTCGGCAATTCCGGCGGCCAGCTTGCCGATCACATTGGCGGTGGCCGGCGCCACCACCATGAGTTCTACATCCTGTGCCCATTCAATGTGGCCCATGACGGCGTCTTGCTGATCAAAAAGATCCCGGCACACAGGCAGCCCCGTGATCCCTTCAAAGGTGGCCGGCCCCACAAAAGCGGTAGCCGCCCGGGTCATCACCACCCGGACCACCGCCCCTTGTTTGACAAATAATCTGGCCAGCTCGGCACATTTGTAGGCGGCGATGCCGCCGGAAACGGCCAGCAGAATGGATCGATCGGCAAGCATGGTGTCTTATGATCCCTTTAACAATCCGCTTCCCGCAGTGGCTGTTACCGGAGAGACCCAAATCTCGACATGGGTGTTCCAACCCTTTTCGGTGATTAAAATCACACATGAACGATTCGTTTTGCGAAAGAGAAGAATCGAGCGGTCGGACTTAAAAGAGCTTATTTTGGCCCAATTGTCCTTGGCCATGTTGTTTTCAAAAAAAGTGATCAGTGAATTGGTGTTCACGCGCCCTTTCAATGTCAGCAAACCGGCGGTCATTCCGGAAGCCAGATAGACAAAGGAGTCCTTGTTCCTGATTTTCAGCTCCTTGGGAACCAGCACATCGTCAAAGTCATAATAGACCGGCATAGGCCCGGCCGCCGCCGTGGTTTCACCCGACCGTTTTCGTTTTAGCTGTGTGCCGCAGCCCGTAACGGAGATCACTCCAAAACAAATCAGAACCGCGGTGATTATCCATTTTTGCGAACGCCCCAAAACCATTGGTCTTCTCCTTATCTCAACTATTATTCATCGGGTCGTAAATCGGTTCAGATGCTATTAAAAAAACCGATCCGGGTCAACCTCAATTGCGGGCCGTTGTCGCCGCTGCAGATTTAGCCCGAATTTTGCATGAAATTTTACCGGAAAATTATTTATATTGGATATTTCAGCTTGTTACCATATGTTTACGGTTATTTCCTGAACACCGCGTTGGTGTTTTGACATTGCTGACAGTTGATAAAATTTCATCCGGACGGACGCTCACGGGCTGCGTCCATTGGCTGTGTTATCAAGGGCTCGCAGTATTAGAATACAGCTTCGCCCTTGCTGCCTTGCCAATGAACCCATCCGTGGCGTGCAAAATCCGGGTTAGAGGCCTTTTCCCTTGATCCCTGGGACGCCGTTGGATAATAATAGCGTCAATGGTTTTTCAGGATACGACCCCCAAGGAGGAATCGCGATGAATTTTGAACTCACCCGTGAGCAAAAAGAGATTCAAAAAGCGGTCCGCGCTTTTGTCAAAGGTGAATTTAAAAAAGAGGTTATTGAGGAACTGCTTGAAAATCATCAGTTCCCCGAAAAGATCTGGCGCAAGGCGGCCGAGTTGGGGTTTATCGGTATTCATTTTCCCGAGGCGTATTCGGGGCAGGACCTGGGCGTGTTTGAAAATATCCTGGTGGCTGAAGAGCTGGCCCGGGGTGACAGCACCATCGGCGCCTGTCTGCTGATTGCCGACTTCGCTTCTGAAATTGTTCTCCACTTTGGCAGCGATGAACAAAAAGAGAAGTGGCTGCCAAAAGTGGCCGAAGGCGAGTGCCTCTCTTGCGGCGCCTTTACCGAACCCAACCACGGATCAGCCATTACGTCGGTGGATACCACGGCGGTGCCGGAAGACGGCCATTGGGTGATCAACGGCTCGAAGATATTTATCACCAATGCCGGTCCTTTGGCGGGCTTTTATGCGGTGCTGTGTCAAACGGACCCCGAAGCCCGTCCCAGCCACCGCGGCCTTAGCCTGATTTTGGTGGAAGCCGACAACCCCGGTGTCACGACTCAGGATGTAGGCCACAAAATGGGCATTACCCTCACATACACGGGTGAAGTGACGTTTACAGATGCACGGGTACCCGAAAAGAACCTCATTGGCAAACTCAATAGAGGTTTTTATCAATTGATGGCGTTTTTTGACGAAAGCCGTATCCTGGTAGCCGCTCAGGCTTTGGGAACCGCTCAGGGCGCCTTTGACCGGGCCCTGGCATATGTCAAACAGCGGGAACAGTTCGGTAAAAAGATCGCCCAATTTCAAGCCACCCGGCATAAATTGGCCGATATGGCCACCAAGATTGAAACCGCGCGGCTGCTCACCTATCAATCGGCCTGGAATTTCGACGAGGGCCGCATAGACCCGAAATTGACCGCCATGGCCAAGATGTGGGCCGCCCGTGTTGCGGTAGAGGTATGCGACGAGGCGATTCAGCTTTTGGGCGGTTACGGCTACATGGCCGAATATGAAGTGGAGCGCTTCTACCGCGACGCCAAAATTACCGAGCTGTATGAAGGCACCCGGGAGATTCAGAAGAACACCATCGCGAGTTATTTGATCGGAAAAATCAAGTGAATTTTCAACCGCCTAAAGGCGGTGGCTGCGACGACAAGGTTCCCTCGGCCGGATTTCATCCATCCCAATGACGGTGACACGGCGTTAAGCGATGAATCATCCGGAAAAACCTGTGTCACTAAATCATTCAAATTTCAGGGAATTAACGATCTATCAAACACGGTGATAAGTAAGTATACCGTCCCCGGAACTCGGGAACGAACCCGAACTGTGTAAGGGGTTATTGAAGTACATGCGCATCACCTCGTCAACAGGGGCGCGCCGATGAGAGGCTTGGCTGATCCGTTTGTCGTACAGCCCTTCGATACCCTCTTGTTCATAACGGTCAATATACCGCCGAAAGGTACGTTCGTGGACGCCTACTATCCGAGCCGCCTCGCTCTGGGTGAGTCTTCTCTTTTGCCATCCGTTGTAAGCCTCCATAAACCGCATGATCCTGATCTCCTGTAAAAGCGTTGTTCGTGTCATGGAATCACCTCCGTGATTTCAATTGTAACAACCGGACAGTTTATGTGCTCCCAACATTTACAAATATTTTCATTGACGCAAGCTAATATTGCATGTTAAATATTACAAACATTTAGCATGCGATAAAAAATCAAAGTGTGCAGTTTAGCAAGCCGAGCCCAATTCAAGCGAAAACGGGATACCGCTCTAAATGAGTGGCGGGTTGTTGGCGGCTTGAGTTTGCGCGTTGGCTCGGAATTGAGGCGGGTTGGATTTTGTCTGACAGCACCGTACTGGGAAATGCCACCAGAGCAGGAGAAAGAAAATGATCAATGGGTATAAAAAAATTGTATTGGGATTTTGTTTTATCTTAGCGACTGCAGGTTGTATGCCTGCAAAGTTAGTCGTTTATCACGTCGACAGTGATTCGGAAAAGATAAAAGGCAAACAGGGCGTGTTCTATACGCTACCTAAGACCGTAATAGATGTTGTGGTGCCGGTAACAAAACATACGTTCCTTGCTGGCAGGTACCAGGACCATGAAAACGACGGGGAAATAAAAGAATTGGGTTTAGTAAGCAAGAAACCGGATAACCAATGCGAAAAAAACAATGCTTGGTATAGCTTGGGAGATCCAAAGATACTGTCTGGCGCAGTACCCGACCCTCAGCACTTGTATTTTGCTGAACTAGATGCTGGATATTTTGAAGACCTAACCTTTCACACCAGTTTTAACGTCGACGGCGTGCCAACAAAACAACTGGTGGAGGTAAAGGATAATTTCGCAGATGTGGTGTCTGATTTGATTGCGGAGATTTCCCGTAATGCTATTTTAGCCAAGCCTGTCGAACAGCCGTTACTGCCTTCCAATAAAACTAATGAAGAAGTGCCGCCATCTCTATCCTCCACAACAGCATACGACCATCTGGTAGAAACAAAGAAACTTCGTCAGGATATCCTTACGGGAAAAGCCAACCCACCGTATTTAGCTGGCTCAGGCATAAAAGAAAGCTTGGCGCAGTTGGATGGGTATATCCAAGGCTTGGAGAGTGAATTTACCGGTAGTGTTAAGCAGGAGGTGGTTAATAAGATATTTAGAGTCAGTTTAGAGGAGAAAACAGAAGTAAAGTGTGAAGATAACAACAAAAAGAAATTTTTGGCTTTCAAATTTGATAAGTGTTTCATGCCGTTCTCAAAAGATGAGGAGGAGCATTTTAAAGAGGCCAAGCCGAAAAAATATGAGCTGGTTGCCAAATTTAACAGCGATAGTGAAAGTATTATTAAAAAGATTAGAGGCGCAAGTCGTACTGGTGGAGCTGCTCTAACAGAAGACTTGAGGGGAAACAGCGATGAAAATCTGGGCTTGAGATACCGTATACCAATGATGACCAAGTTCACGATTGAGTCTTCGGAAGATACTTCATCGACAAATGGAGCCAAAAAGAACATTGTACATGCCTTGGCGGAAATTCCGGTTGCTCAATGGGGGGTGGTGGAAGCATTGCCAGCAAAAATCGGAGGAAAATCTAACATTGATATAGAGCTATATGAAAAGCTGGGGGCTTTGAAAATATTAAAAGTTGGAGCAACGGGCGCTGATCCCACGCCAATATCGGAGGGTTTGAAAGAAAGGATTAAAAAAGAAGATGACCTTGAAAAACTTAAACGTAAACACGATATCTTGGATTATGAAAAAAAGATAAAAACGTTAGAGAAAGAAATAAGCGATAAGTGAATTCTCAACCGCCTAAAGGCGGTGGCTTCCAACCTCTTGACGCCTGTAAGGCGTCTTGATGAACCGATGATAAAGTCATCATCGCGGGATCGCTCTTGGAAAAAGGGGTCAAGTCTGCTCTTGACTCTTCTCTATGACCATTTCCATCTTCAATAACCCCTTACACAGTTCCGGTTCGGCCGCAAGCCTTTTTGTCATCCGCGCAACCGCTGCTGACCGTGCTGCCTGGATCTTAAACGCCCGGACAATTTGACCCAATGTATCGCGCCGCAGCTTTCGGACAAGATAGATCGCCGTGTTCCGGGGCTCATTCCGCCGCCCGCGCCGCGCCTTCAGAATATCGGACCGCTCTACACCGTAAAAAGCGCAAACGACCGCCCAAATACGATCCACGTCGGGCGCCGGTTCCCGGCTGGAAGAAATCCCCTGCTCGATCTTTGCCCCACCGCAGCGCTCCTTGATCCGGGCACTAAATTACCATCGTCTTAAAGACGATGGGTTTGTGGTGTGTCAGCGTTATTTTAATGATCGGCCGGAAGGCCACCCCATTTATGGGGTGGTTGTTTACGCCGACTGGACGAAACCACCGGCTTTAGCCGGGGGTGATCGGTATCTACATACATACTGCTATCTGAAAGATGACCGTCTTACAGACGGTGGTTTGAACCTTATAACGGACGAATGAACGCCTGGGGACCGAGGCAAACGGGCCGCCTGCTCCGATTGACGGCCCGGCTGACACCATCCTCCTCAGCTACAGGTACCCATCGACGATAGCGGCCCAGCCTCTCTACGCTCCGCTGAAAGTTTTTGTTAGCGAAAATACACTATACGGCTCTCATAATATAAAACGAGTACCCGTAGATTTTTTGATATTCTTTAAAGATTTTCATTTCCTCTTTACGAATACTCTGTATCGCCAGGGCCTTGTCTCTCAAGGCCTCGGTGTAATTCGACAAGCGCCCTAATATATCCCGAATTTTCACAGCAACTATTCATGTTTGTCCTTTCAATCTTGAAAGGCAGTACGGTTTGTCTTATCATTGTTTTCACCTCGCTGGTGAGGGTTGCGGGTTGATCAATGACCTCCTGTCTACCTGAATCAACGAGGTTTTTCAATCTCTTGCACTTCTATTCCATTGGTAATCGAGAAGCCTGGATTGATGGTGACGAGTTTGATCTTAATGGTTTCAAGGCTGCTGCAGCCTTCGCCTGAAGGCGAGGGGTTTTCTCCCATTCCCCGAATGGGACAATAAGAAGTCAGCCAAGGTGAAACACATTTCTTTAAAACAAAGAAAGAAACAGGGAAAGGAACGAATCGTGCAACGAAATATATATTTGAGGTTAAATAAAGTGGGCTTGGGAAGAAGATGCGTCAGTCGGTTAGCAGTGGCGGTGACGGGTCTCCTGCTGGTTTTGCTGCTGCTGTTGCTTCCGGCGCCGGTCTGGGCCGCGGGCGGTTTAACCGGCGGAACCGGTAACAACATTGGCGCAAATACGGATGACAACATCATCGGTGGAAATAGCAACATCCTTGGCGCCGACGCGGATGGAAACGTCGTCGGCGGAAGGCGCAACTCCCTTGCCCCTGGTCTAAGGGATAGCTCGGTGACCGGCCGGGAAAACATCAACAGCGGCGATTACAGCCAAGTCAGCGGCCAGAGCAACACGAACACTGGGACCCACAGCGACGTCAGCGGCTACCGGAACACCAACAGCGGTGATTTCAGCAACCTCAGCGGCTACCGGAACACCAACAGCGGCGATTTCAGTGAGGTCAGCGGCCAGGAAAACACCAACGAGGGTACCCACAGCGCCGTCAGCGGCTACCGGAACACTAACAGCGGCGATTCCAGCGAAGTCAGCGGCCAGAGCAACACGAACACTGGCATCTACAGCGACATCAGCGGCGGGGATAACAGCAACAGCGGCTGGGGCAGCACTGTCAGCGGCGTGTTCAACACCAACAGCGGCCATTACAGCGCCGTCAGCGGCGTCTATAACGCCAACAGCGGCTATTCCAGCCAAGTCAGCGGCCGACAAAACACCAACAGCGGCAGTCACAATATCGTCAGCGGCTTGGAGAATACGGTGAATGGCGCCTATAACGCCGTGTTTGGCCGGAACTCCAGGGTGACCGGCGATAACCACCTGGTTTCCGGTCAGGGCAACACAGTGACGGGCAACAACAATGTCGTCACCCAGGGGGCCCGTGCCACCGGCAACAACATTATCGCCATGGGTCAGGGCGCCCAGGGCATGGCCACCGGGTCCATCGCCATCGGCAACCGGGCCGTTTCGTCCAGTGGCGCCGATACGGCCCTGGGCAACGATGCCAGTGCTGTCGGCGGCAGTTCCACGGCCGTGGGGAGCGGCGCGACGGCCAGCGCCGCTAACAGCGTCGCGCTCGGGGCGGGCAGCGTCGCCGACGGGTCAACCCTCGCCCAGCCTGCCTATAGTCCCCCCGGTGGTACCATTTCCGGTACAACGCCGGCGGGTGAAGTATCGGTGGGCAGTTCCGGTAACGAACGGCGTATCACCAACGTCGCCGCCGGCGCGGCGCCGACCGACGCGGTGAATGTCAGCCAACTTCGGGCGGTGGGGGATCAGGTTGAGACCAATACCGGCAACATTGCCACGAATACCGGAAACATAACTACCAATGCAAGCAACATTGCCACCAATGCCGGAAACATCGCTGTCAATGCAGGCAACATCGCCACCAATGCAGGCAACATCGCTGTCAACGCCGACAACATCGCCACCAACGCCGGCAACATCACCGTTAACCGGAATCTGATCAACAGTAACAGCCGGCGAATTTCAACCAACGCGAACAACATCGCCGATAACCGACGGCTGATCAATGTCAATGCCGGAAACATCGCCGATAATCGCGATCTGATCATCACCAACGCGGACAATATCGGCGATCTGCATCAGCGTATGGCTCGCGCCAAAGGCGACATCGACACCAACCGCCAGGGAATCGCCCTGGCCATGGCCATGACGGCGCCCCGGTTGGACCCAGGCAAAAATTTGGCTGTGTCGGCATCCGTAGGCCACTTTGACGGCGAAAGCGCCCTGGGTGTGATGGGTCTCGGCCGCATCTCCGAATCCACCTCGGGGTTTGCGGGCGCCTCTTTTAACGAGGACGAGGTGGGCTACAAAGCCGGTGTGATGTTCCAATGGTAGCCGCCAGGAGATATCCAACTCGTAGAAACACTGACGGCGAACAATGGTCGGAAGTTGACTGAACAGGCTGGAATGGCGTACCATGGGGCATCTTCCTGTTTGCGGGTCATTGTTTGTTGTTTGGGCGCTCCACACATGCCCCGCAAGGAGGATTTTTTCAACAAACCTTTATTGTCCCATTCCGGGAATGGGAGAAAAACCCTCGCCTTTAGGCGGTTGAGAATTCACTTTACTTGTCAAAGAGCTATTTGGGACAAGAGTGACGGTAAATATATACCACCCATAACCGTGGACTCTCCGGAACGCCATGCAGCCTGTCACCACCGGACTGGATAATTTCCGCCAATCACCACCTCATTTTGTGGGCCGGAGGAGATTGGGCTTGCTGTGCAACCCGGCCTCGATCAACAGCACCTTTGTTCACGCCCGAGAGCTGATCGACCAATCATTTCCGGGCAGGCTAACCGCGCTGTTTGCTCCCCAGCATGGCTTTTTCGCCGATAAGCAGGACAACATGATTGAATCGGATGATGGGGTGGATGATACCGTTACGCGTCCCATTTTCAGTCTATATGGTAAAACCCGCAAACCCACTGAAGCGATGATGGCGGCCATCGACATTCTACTGGTGGATCTGCAGGATGTGGGCGCCCGGGTGTACACATTTATCTACACCCTTTCCCACTGCATGGAAGCGGCCAAACAGTTCGGGAAAAAAGTGGTGGTGCTGGACCGGCCCAACCCCATTGGCGGCATCCGGATTGAGGGCAATATCCTGGAACCGGAATTTGCTTCGTTTGTTGGGCGTTATCCGATCCCCATGCGTCACGGCCTGACCATTGGCGAAATGGCCACACTTTTCAACGACCACTTTGGTATCGGCTGCGATCTCACCGTGATCCCCATGACCGGTTGGCAACGAAAGATGGATTTTACCGCAACCGGACTCCCCTGGGTGCCGCCATCGCCCAATTTGCCCACAGCCGCTTCTACCTTGGTTTATCCCGGCCAAGTAATTTGGGAGGGCACCAATGTTTCCGAGGCCCGGGGAACCGCCCTTCCCTTTGAAATGATGGGCGCGCCCTACCTTGACGCCAAAGAGATCCTGGCAAAACTGGAACCTGAGGTGACCCGAGGGGCCATTCTTCGCCGGGTCACCTTTGAGCCCACTTCCAACAAATGGCAAGGGGAAACCTGCCAGGGATTTCAAATTCATGTGACCGACAGGCGCCAATACCGTCCGTACCGGTTAAGTTTACGGATGTTGCAACTGATCATGGCCCTTTATCCCAATGATTTTGCCTACAAGCAGCCGCCATACGAATATGAACATAAAAAGCTGCCCTTGGACCTGATTGTAGGATCGAGGATCGTCCGCCGGGCTCTGGAAACGCAAACACCTTTTGAAGATCTTGAAAGGAGCTGGCAACCACAATTGGAGCAATACCAAAAATTACATCGGCGGTTTCATCTCTATTTGGACTAAAGTAGAGCTGATTTCAGGGAAGTGAATTCTCAACCGCCCAAAGGCGAGGGTTTTTCTCCCATTCCCCGAACGGGACAATAATCACGATTCAGGGTAGGGTGCGGATACAAATGACCGGCTCACAATCAGATACCACAAAAGAGAACCATGTTTTTGAGTGGAAACGGATGCAGTTCAAAGGCAACAAGGTGTGGTTGGCCATGACCGCTGATTCCACCCCGCTGACCCGCGCGGGCAAAGTGCGGATCAAATATAATCTTGATCAATCTTACGAGTATTGGGTGCATGCGGACAGCGTCATAGCGTTGGGCCCAGGGGGAGAAGTAACGACCCCTTCGAAACCTGATGGATCGGGTTCAAAAAGATCGTCAAAGCCCTCAAAACAGCCTTTGAAATCGGGTGTCCCTATCGACGCCATCCAAATTTATACCGATGGCGCCTCATCCGGAAACCCGGGCCCGGCAGGCGCAGGCGTGGTGCTGATCTACGGAAAGCACCGTAAAGAGATCTCGCAGTATTTGGGTCGCACCACCAACAATGCGGCTGAACTGACAGCCGTTCAAATTGCGCTAAGCCACTTGAAAACCACCACAAAACCGGTGGCGCTCTATACGGACAGCAGCTATGTCATTGGTATGTTGACAAAAGGGTGGAAAGCCAAACAGAACGGATCATTGATCGCTGATATTAAGAAACAGATGGCCCGATTTAAAACGCTCACGTTGATCAAAGTGGCCGGGCATGCAGGCATTGATGAAAACGAACGGGCCGATCAACTGGCTGTCGAGGGAATCACCAACGCTTCAAAATAGTCGGCCCCGCTTAACATTCGCCTGTGTCAAATGGGGCCGGATAGATCTGCAATGTAAACGCGAAACTATTTTTTCAGATCATCGATCTCTTTTTTCAGGTCTGCAATCTCCTTTTCATACTCCTCTTTATCCGCCTGGGTCGAGGCGTCCTCTTTTTTATCTTTTTTCCAGTTATCTTTCAACTCATCAAAGCCCAGATAGAGGGCCAAACCACCTCCCAACAACAGGATAATGGGCAGCACCCCCGCAACCACTTCCAAAAACTTCCCAAACCAGATGGAAAGACCGATGAGCCCCAATACCGCGGCAATCGCGCCACCAATCAAAGTTATCATAAAACGCCTCCTCCTTAAATGTAACTCCCTTTAAATAATGGATAAAATGATGAAATACCCTTGTGGAAGGTATCCCTTCTGTCGCCTTCATGCACAACCTGTTGTATCGGTTTTGTATTCGCTTTTCAACACCCAATCGTGGCTGTTCGTCGTTATCGCAGTCCAAAAATTAACACAGCCCCTGTTTCATGGCAAGGGAAAAAAGATCCCCAAAATCCGCGATTGATTTTTTGCAAACCTGTTCATTGACCCATGTCGGCCAAAAAACAGCACCCCGCAGCCTCCTGTTGTAAGCCCTGTTTTACGTGGAGCGCCAAACCGAACCGCTCGCCGTCGCCCGCGAGCCGGGGTTTGGCGGATGCCGGTCCGGCTTTTTCAACAGATCCGGACCCATGGCCAATTCACCCGACAGGACCGGTCCCGCATGGGGGGTAATCAGGTCGTTTGTCTTTTCAAGCTTGAACCCGAATTTTGCATGAAATTTTACCGGAAAATTATCTATATTTGATATTTCAGCTTGTTACCATATGTTTACGGTTATTTCCCAAACACCGTTTGGGTGTTTTGACATGGGTAACAGAGTGGCGTGCAAAATCCGGGTTGAAAGGCGGTGCGGTTTGTCTTATCATTGTTTTCACCTCGTTGGTGAGGGTTGCGGGTTGATGAATCACCTCCTGTCCGCCTGAATCAACGAGGTTTTTCAACCTTTTGGACTACTTTCCGTATGATTCATCACGGATCCTCGGAGATTCATTGAAACTGCATTCCGATTCTGGTAAATTTTCGCTCTTACTGATACTTGGATGAAACATTCAGTAAAATTCTCAACCCGGATCATGCGCCTCAATATGATGTAACTCATTATGGCTGCTGCCTCAAATAATAACCCTTCGGGAAATTGGTTCAAGGACCGGCTGTTACGCGGGAATGAGTATCGGTTTTTATGTTACTTCCCCTTTAAAAAGAGCCTGTCCCAATGGCTGCTAACCCTTTTTTACTCGGGTATTCGCATCGACCCGGAACAAAAAAAACTGCTCCGGCAGCTCCCGAAAAACGCCTCGATTGTTTACGTCAATAAAACCCCCAGCCAGTTTGAGTATCTTTTTTATCACAACCGGTTTCCGCAGTTAGGGTTACCGTCGCCCGAAATCGGCATGGAATATCGGGTGCTGATTTGGCAGCCGATACTACGTTTATGGCGGGTGGCGTTGTCCCATCTTTACCAGAGTCTGATACGCCGCCATTTTCCCGATCCTTACGATAGCGGCTATATCCGCAGGCACTTAGATGATGGTAAAGCCGCCATGTTGGCCTTGATGGGTGAAAAGGGGTTTAACCGTCGTTTCGTAAAGCATAAGACCGGCCCGCTCCAGTTTCTGATCGAATACCAGAAAGAGATCCACCGCCCTGTCTGTCTTGTGCCTCTTTTGATGATCTTTGGCCGCAAGCCTGAAACGGCATCCGGTTCCTTTAGGGATATTCTTTTTGGCACCAGCAGCCGTCCCGGATTTTGGCGCAAGGTGATCCGTCTCTTTACCCAGCCTGAAAAGATATTTGTGGAAGTGTCCGAGCCGCTGAATTTACAGACGGTGCTCAACCAGACCGCGCCGGAAGACCACGATTCCGTGCGTCTTTCATTGGCGGTACGGGGGCAACTGCTGGATCAGATCAACCGTCACCGCCAACGAATCACCGGCCCTTCGCTAAAAAGCCATCTGGAGATCAAGGAGTCCATTTTAACCAACCCGCGCCTTGAATCGTACCTGACCCATTACGCCGAATCAAAAAAAACAGACCTGCGCAAGGTTCATAAAAAGGCCAGCGAGTATGTGGATGAAATTGCCGCCAGGTACAGCCCGACCTTTGTGGAGTTTGCGGCGCCCATCGTCAAATGGATCATCACTACCATGTTTGACGGTATCAGCGTCAACACCCAGGCCGTAACCCGGCTTAAAACGAAAGCGTTCAAGGGTCCGCTGATTTTTGTGCCCTGCCACAAAAGCCACCTCGATTATCTGACGATCCCCTATGTTCTTTATGCCAACAACCTGCCGTCACCCCATATTGTAGCCGGTAAGAACATGTTTTTTTGGCCCTTTGGGGCCATCGCCCGGGCCGGCGGAAGCTTTTCCATCCGCCGCACATTTCGAGGCGCCGCCCTCTATTCCAAGGTATTTGCCGAATATGTGCATAAATTGCTCAGCGAAGGGTTTAATATTAAAATATTTGTCGAGGGCACCCGCAGCCGATCAGGCAAACTTCTCGTACCCAAGTTGGGATTTCTCTCCATCCTTGTTGCGGCCTGCAAAAACGGTGCTTGCGAGGATATGACCTTTGTGCCGATCTATATCGGTTATGATCAGGTGGTGGAAGACAATACCTATCTTCACGAGCTGGAAGGCGGGGAAAAAAAACCTGAGAGTTTTTTCCAGGTCATCAAAGCGCGCAAATTTTTAAAAAAACGCCACGGCAAAATCTATGTGCGTTTTAACACCCCCATTCCCTTGACGGAACTGGCGAGAACCACCCGCATCGATCTGATGAGCGCCACTTCCAAACAGACCAATCAATTGATCCGCACGCTGGGCGATCGTATCATCAATGCCATTGACACGGCCTCTTTAGTCACTCCCCACGCTTTGGCGGCGGCGGCGCTTCTCAACAGTCCGCAAGATATCATTACCCATAAAGCCATCAAGCAATACGTCGATACCTATTTGAAATTTTTGGATCCCCAAAAGACAGCGCTGTCCGACACTTTGATCATCAATACCGAACATGCCGTTGAGCAGGCGGTGAACCATTATATTCAGAAAGGATATATCGATCGGGTTGATTCAAAAAAAGAGGCGATCTACCCGGAAAGCCGCTTTCAGGTGGATGCGGCAAAACGGGCCGGGCTCGATTATTATAAAAATAATTGCATCTTCTTTTTTGCGCCCGCCGCTATTACCGCCACCGTCATTCTTACCCGGGACGCCTTTTTATTCGCCTCGGCCGACCTTCGCGCGGGGTACCGTTTCTTAGAAAATCTATTCCAAAATGAATTTTCTTTTGATCCCGACATTTCAGTTGAAACAAAACTGCGCAAATGCCTGAAGGCGTTTATTGACGACGCTATGATCATCCCCCATCCCACAATACCGGATGCTTACAACCTCACATCGTCGGGTTTTCGTAAATTGCAGTTGTTTGCCAATTTTTTAACGCCCTTTTTAGAATCATACCTCATTGTGGCTACGGTGTTGCAGTCAACACCCCGCAAGAAGCTGAACGGCAAAAACCGGCTTAAATTAACCATGGCCGCAGGCAAACGGATGGTCAAAAACAAGGATGTCCGTCACAGTGAGGCGGCCAATAGAAACTATTTTGAAAACGCCCTGGCCTACTTCAAGGCCCAACAGGTTCACGGCGCTGAATCCATGGGTCACCTGGGACCAATCAAAGATCAAATTCAACGCCACCTGGAGTATCTGCGGGAGTAGGGGTAGATTGAAGGGTCACCTTTGATGAATGCATTGATTTTAGCGGCCGGACTTGGCACCCGTCTGCGACCCTATACGGAAAAGCTGCCCAAACCGCTCTTTCCTATAGCCGGGACCACGCTTTTGGACACGGCTGTTTCCCGGTTGGCTGCCGCCGGCTGTCAAAAAATTGTCATCAACACACATCACCTAGCCGATCAGATTCACGCCCATATTGATGCCCACGATTACCCTGTCCCCATCGCTGTATCCCATGAGCCGGAAATTTTAGGGACCGGCGGCGCCGTTCAAAAAGCGTCACAGTTGTTGGGCTCAAAACCCTTTTGGGTGGTGAACAGCGATATCACGCATGACATTCCCCTGGCCGCGGTCTATGCATACCATCTGCAACATCCCCATCCGGCTACTTTAGTGCTGGTGAATGATCCTGACTTTAACACCGTCTGGCTGGACGTAAACGAAAACATCCGCCATTTCCGGCGACAATCCGTTACGGATACACGCAAGGGCCGCTGGTTAACCTTTACCGGTATTCAGTTGGTGGATCCACGAATATTGGAGTACATACCATCCCGCGGTTTTTATTCGATTATTGATGCCTACCGTTCGCTCATCCAAAGCGGTTTTGAAATTCGAGGCTACTTTGTAAAAAAGGCAAACTGGCTTGATGTCGGCACGCCGGATCGTTTTCAGCAGGCGGTTCGCCGAAAAATAGCATCCACCCTTTTAAAGCAGAATAAAGGTACAAAGAACCAAAAGATCAGTGTGAAAGCACTGGCCGGCGACGGTTCGGATCGCCGCTGGTCACGCCTTAGCATGGACGGTGACAGCGTTATTTTATGCGAGCACGGGATCACCATAGGCGCCGGGACCCAGGAGATAGACGCCTTTTCCGCCATTGGAACGCATTTAACAAACCGGGGAATCAGCGTCCCCACACTCCTCCATCACGACCGCTTTAGCGGCCAAGTGTATCTGGAGGATCTGGGTGATACGCATCTGCAGGATGTGGCGGCCAAGACATCAGACCCTGCAACGCTAACGACTCTTTATGCAGGGATTTTTCGGCGTCTGTTTCAACTGGCCACAGACGGCGCCAACGGGTTTGATCCGGCCTGGGCCTATCAAACCCCTTATTATGATAAAGATGTGATACTTGAAAAGGAATGCCGCTACTTTTTAGAAGCTTTTGTCAACGACTGGTGCGGTCAAAATGAAAAATGGGCCGCCTATGTCCCGGAATTTGAAGCCATTGCCGATGTTATTGAAACCCACGCTATTCAAGGGTTGCTGCACCGGGACATGCAGTCGCGCAACATCATGATGAAAGCACCCGCCGAGCCATATTTTATCGATTTTCAGGACGCCCGGCTGGGGCCGGTGCAATACGATCTGGCATCACTGCTCATAGATCCCTATGTGGTTCTTTCCCATGCGTTCCGCAGTGAACTGACACACATGGCCTCGGCTTTTTATGTGAGCAAATTGAGGTGCGACCCAAAATCTTTCAACCGCGCTTTCGTCGCCTGCGCCCTTTCCCGTAACCTGCAAATACTGGGCGCCTTTGCGTACCTGACCCTGCAAAAAGGCAAAACGGCTTTTGCCCGATATATCCCCAAGGCGCTGGAACAGTTGCAATCATCGCTGGCGCAATATACTATTGAAATCGGGGATGATTTGCTGCCCCGGTTGAGAGCTCTGGCGGCGCGCCTGAAGCGCCACCTCCCGGAATCATTCAAACCGGTATGAGAGGGAAACGTCAATGCAACCGATTCAGATCATGGTCAACGGTATGCCCGGCAACATGGCGATGCGGGTGGCCGCCGCGGCCCGGAACGACATCCGTTTTAACGTGCTCCCCGCTTCGCTGACAGGGCCGGAAATTGAAACCACTGAAGTTGAAGTTGCCGACATGGCCGTCCAACTTTTTCAACCCCGCCAACGCCCCGAGGCCATCGCCGGGATCGACGCCCTTAGCGGCCCTCTCATTGCCGTTGATTTTACCCACCCGACCGCTGTGCACGAAAATGCCGCCTTTTATTGTGATCGTCAAATCCCTTTTGTCATGGGGACTACAGGGGGTAACCGGGATCAATTGGTTGAAATGGTCGAAAATGCGAAAAATATCGCCGTTATCGCCCCCAACATGGCCAAGCCCGTCGTGGCCTTTCAGGAGATGGTAGCGCACGCCGCGGCCTCTTTCCCGATGATTTTTCAGGATTACCAGTTGACCGTGGTGGAAAGCCATCAACAGGGCAAGGCCGATACCAGCGGCACGGCCAAAGCGGTGGTGGGCGGTTTCAATAAAATGGGCATCGATTTTGGTGTTGATGAGATCACCCGAATCCGCGATCCCGAAGCACAGCAAAAAATCGGTATTCCTGAAAAATATCTGGACGGCCACGGCTGGCATACCTACACCCTGACCTCACCAGACCGGACGGTGAAACTTCAATTCACCCACAATATCAACGGCCGCCAGGTTTACATGTCCGGGGTCCTGGATGCGGTGGAATATCTACAGACAAAAACGGCGTCAGGCGCTTCCGGGAAAGTCTTTGATATGATGGATGTGCTGAAGGGTCATTGAGCGAACATCCTCCAATACTTTTTTTAGGGGAATGTTGTATTGGGTCGCCGCCCGCTTGCAATCATCATATTCAGGAGAAATGTTGATAATCTTCCCATCGTAACGCGCCACCTTAACTTGAATGGCGCCATAATCCGTATCGATTTTTTCAATCCTCCGTTGGGCCGTGACTCGATTTTCGGTGCGCCAGCGAACCCCGATGGTTGTCGCCTCTTTCAGCAGGGTCTCCGTTAATTTTTGTCTCAGGTCTGGTGGGCAAAGAACGGATAGAACAGTACCCGGACGATTTTTTTTCATCTGTACCGGGGTCAAAAAAACATCCACCGCACCCTCGTCAAACAATCGATCAAACAGGTAATCGTAAAGCTGCGGGTTCATATCGTCAATATTGGTTTCAACCAGAACAACGCTCTCCTTTTCATCTTTTTCTTCTTTACCTTCGGTATCTCCGATAAAGAGGCGCAGAAAATTGGGAATTTCCAAATCGGCGGTCCCGGAGCCATACCCGATTTGGCGGACGGTCATTTCCGGCATTGGCCCAAAAGCGGATGACAGTGTTGACAGGATCGCCGCGCCGGTCGGAGTCAAAAGCTCGCCCTTAACGCTGGTTGAATAAACCGGCTTCTCTTTCATTAGCGCCGCGGTGGCAGGCGCCGGTACCGGTAAACTACCGTGAGCGGATTCAATCGCGCCAAAACCCGTATGAATTGGTGAACAGACGATTTTTTGAATCCCCAGCAACGAAATGCCAATGACACTGCCGACAATATCAACGATGGCGTCAACAGCGCCCACCTCATGAAAATGGATCGAATCAATATCGGTTTGATGAACCTGGGCTTCCGCTTCGGCCAGGCGCAAGAAAATCGCCTTGCTGTTCTCTTGGATGGATAGGGCCAGACCGCTCTGTTCAATCAGATTGTAAATATGAGAAAGGTTTCGGTGTTGATAAGCCTCGGGCCCATCAATATGAACGTGTACTTGAGTACCGCCGATCCCCTTTTTGACGGCCTTTTCGGTGGTTACGGAAAAATGGGGCAAATTGAGCTTCGCCAATTCTTCCCGTAAATCTTCCGGCGGCATCCCTGCATCAATCATTGCTCCCAGCACCATATCCCCGGAAGCACCCGCAAAACAGTCAAAATAGGCGGTTCTCAAAGTTCTTCCCCGACCATCGGTTGATGTGATTCACCCAATTGATTAATCAGGCCGGCCTGGTAACCCGCGCCGAATCCATTGTCAATGTTAACCACCGAAACACCGGGTGCACAACTGTTCAACATGCCCAGCAACGCGGCCAGGCCGCCAAAACTGGCCCCGTAACCAACACTGGTGGGCACACCGATGACCGGGCAGGCGACCAATCCGCCCACCACACTGGTCAATGCGCCTTCCATGCCCGCCACCACCACGGCAACACGCGCTTGAAAGAGATCTTCCCGGACTTCCAGAAGCCGATGGACGCCCGCCACACCGACATCGTACAGGCGATTCACTCTATTCCCCAGTGTTTCCGCCGTCACCGCCGCCTCTTCGGCTACAGGCAGGTCCGATGTCCCTGCGGCAACAATGGCAATGTTGCCCACAGTAAGACTCTTTTTCGGATTGACCACCACGATACGGGCCACGGAGTGGTACTCACAATTCAGATCCATTTCTCTGATTCCGTCATACACCTGAAGGTTGGCCCGCGTCGCCATGATATTATGATGCGATGGCGCCAAGCGCTCCAGGATCCCCTGGATCTGATCAACGGTTTTCCCCGCACAATAGACCACCTCCGGCACGCCCAGGCGAAGCGAACGGTGGCTGTCAATTTTGGCGAAGCCAATATCTTCGAAGGGGAGGTTTTTCAGCCGCGCCCGGGCGGTATCGACATCAACCGCCCTGTCTCTAACCTGCTCTAATAATGTCGTAAGTTTTTGGCGATCCATTTCATCTGTCCGTTACTGTGGCAAGTAAGGCGCCCTCTTTTATTGTCCCATTCGGGGAATGGGAGAACATCCTCGCCTTTGGGCGGTTGAGAATTCACTATGTCTCGTTGATCGCGCGATTTAAACGTCCCATGCCGTAACCTTCAAGATCCAACGCAACGTAAAGAAACCCCACGCTTTTCAGATAAGAGACAAGTTTTTCCCGCACCGGCGGGTCCAGAAAAGCGTCAATCGCGTTGGCTGCTATCTCGATTCGGGCGGTGTCCCCTTCATGCCGGACGCGGACCTCTTTTGATATGCCCAGGGTACGAATAAAGGCCTCCCCTGCATCCACCTGCTTCAATTTTTCCGGGGTAATCAATTGGCCATAGGGAATCCGTGACGCCAGACAGGCGCCTGAGGGGTTGTCCCAGGTTGGCAAGCCCAGCGATCTTGACAACTGCCGGATCTCCTTTTTTGTGAGCCCGGCTTCCCGTAAAGGGCTGCGGACATGTAGCTCCCTTGCGGCGCGGCTGCCCGGTCGGTAGTCGGTTTGGTCATCCATATTTTCGCCGTCCACCACCCAGGGGATCTGTCGCTCGGTCGCGATACGGAGCAATGCCCCAAAACGGATCTTTTTGCAAAAATAGCACTTATCCGATGGATTCTCAATAAATTCACGGTGCTCCATTTCGTTGGACGGCAACGTTATGTAACGGACGCCCGTTGCCTTGGCATACGCTTGGGCGGCCTGTTTTTCATGGGCCGGGGTTGTGGCCGAGAGTGCCGTAACGGCAAGCACACGGGTATTCAAGGTATCAATGGCAGCCCGCAATAAAAAAGTGCTGTCCACGCCACCTGAAAAGGCCACCAAAACCTCGCCCAACCCCTTTAATATTATTTGCAACTCTTTATATTTACCTTGGATTTCCATTTCAGCAAAACGACATTTCATCCCAAGACCGCGGGTATTACGCCAAACGCTGTTTGGCCTGGGCCATCAGTCTGCCGATGGCGATTTTCTGGGGACAGCGATGCTCAGCTTCGCTGTAATCGATATGGTTCAGGCGACGACGGGCGCTTTCCGGCAGATTTCTGAACCTGGCAGCCGCCCTTTCATAGTCGCCGTAACTTTCGGCGTACATCAGGTAGCGCATGATATCGGCGATGGGAACATTTCCCGCTACGGCGTTTTCACAAATATCACTGCATCCCGCACAATAGGAACATGAAGTCGCATCGGCATAGCCCGCCATCTGTTCCAAATCCGCTGCTGACAAGCGCGTCTTGTCCATGGCCGCAGCTATATTCGCCATTAAAATCGTCATGTTGGGCATCTGGGAACAGATTGCCGATATCTTGGGATTTTCCCACACCGCTTTTAGCTTGGCCTGTTCCTGGGTAAACCCCTTTTCAAGAAAGCGCTCTTTAAGGGCCGGTTCCTCGTCGGAAGAGAAGAGGCCCTGGCCGCCGCCCTGGGTTTTCATGGCTGTCAAGCCGATGCCCATATCTACGCAGGCGTCCACGGCCTGTTTCATCTTCCGTTTGTGCATGAGTCGATAATTGTAGGTCATCATGATGCCGTCGATCCAGTCAAACTTGGCCGCACTGGAAAGGCATTTCTCCATGTTGCGGTGAGTGCTGAACCCGAACAGCCGAATGTTGCCCGCTGCTTTCTGTTTTTCGGCCCAGGCGCGCACCTCATTCGTCAAGGGCCTTGTATTCCGAAAGGCGTGCATGAAAAAAAGGTCGATGGTATCGGTATTCATCCGTTTGAGAGAAAGGTTGAGATGCCCGGTCATCCCATCCGGGTCGCGATCAGGCGATTTGGTCACCAAAAAGATTTTTTGGCGCTCTTCGGGGTACTTTTTGAAAAACCGACCGATCCCCTCTTCACTGGCGCCGTTGCCGTACACATGGGCCGTATCCCAGTAGGTCACTCCGAGGCGAATCGCCTGTTTGAGCATCAACTGGTTGTTGGGAATATCAAACATGCCCCCCAGGCTCAAAATCGGCACCTCGATACCGGTTTTTCCAAAGGGGCGGGTGGGCATTTGAGCATGCTGGTTGGCATCCTCTTTCCCGGCCCGCGCCATTTTCGGCCCCAGTACGGTGCCGATGCCGCCTACACCGGCGGTTTTTAAAAAATTTCGACGGGATATTTTCTTTCGGTCCATTTGTCACCCTCCTTTTTGAAATGAGACATAAGTGTAACGTTTTTCATTCCAACGCTCCGCATCAGCCGCCGACCGCTGCGAACGGAGCGAGTGGTGGGCGGTCGGGCTGCATGCGCTTGTTATGTGCCAATTTCAATCTTTAATCACCCTCTACAATAAATAGCGTGCAGTCCGCATTTTCCTGCCGGATTGGTTTTACCGGGACGTACTCTTCAGAATCTGCGAATGCTTGTGCACTTTGAACGTCAGGAAATTCAATAATTACTATTCTTGTAGGAGACCACAGGTCCGTTTCTCGAACATCAATTGCTCCTCCTCTTACGCGATAGGTGCCGCCATATTTTTCTGCAATTGGTTTTGCCAGTTTTTTGTATTCCTCATATGCATCAGGATTTTTTATTTTCGTGTCTACAACTAGAAGGGAGGTGGCAAGCCCAATTAAAACTCCAATAAAGGTAGCCGACATTTTTGTTCCTTTGAATATTGTTCTTTAAGAAAACTAACGATGAGCTAACGGGCGGGCGGTGCTGATTCAGAAAAGCCGCCGCTGGTGCGCGTCTCGTTTAGCGATTGATTAGCTTAATGTGTAATGCTCAGCATTGATTGTTTTAAATACTTTCCCAGTTCTGTAATTATATCCATTCCCGCTAAAGAAAGTTAATCTCCACTCCTGCTCAATTTCAAAATTATTTATTTTAGGCTCCAGTATTTTGTAATCTCCACTGTTTAATCGTGTTTCATAATTCTTCATAGCTATGGGATTTAAGCTACTGAATTCATGTATTGAACCAATGTCTCCGCCTAAATCTATTATTTCTGGTTGATTTGGTTTTGGGGGTGGTAATGGAGTTTGCCTAATGCGCTTTAAACAATGTATTATGTGGCACTTTGGTTTTTGGTAACAATGTAGGTCGTTGTTGTCTTGTAATGGCGGATATTCACCTAATTCGTTTTTATTATATTCCACCTTATGCCATCGAAAGTAAGCAATACGATATTTATCAATTGAATTCCCCCAAGCAGCTAAAATATTACGTGTCAAGCAAAAGTTATCCTGAATAGATATGCATATGGCAGGCTTGTCATTGGCTCCAAATTTATTTGCAAGATTATCTATATTCGTACTCCTATTTAACTCCGTGAAACATAGAGCATAATAGCAACCCGACGAAAATGATCCATATTGTGAACCATCACTGCAATAATTTAAAGACTCTCCCTCGGTTGGGTCCGACCTACGATCAAGTTCGGCACTCCTATATTTTTCCAGATTTCCGAAACGGTATTTTCCTTCATTGAAATCATCAACGTAGCATGGTTTTTTAAAAAACCTGCACAGTTCAATGCTTGGCACATGACTTGCCGTAATTCCCTGAGATGGTGATGTTATTTTTTCTAGATTCAATGTCACTCACATTATTCAAAGTTCAATAGGAATGAGAAATGAGCCAGGCGTATTCCAATACTTGTCAGCAAGCTCTTTACCTGCTTTTTGCTCGGTAGGGGAAAGTTGTTTTTCACAAGACATTTGTAATTTGGTGAAGTTGTTTAATCTTTCTTGCCCCTTGGCGGAATCAATAAAATTTGTATTTTTGACCCCTGCAATGGCAAGGGAAGACCATATATAGGGCTTCCTGAAAAACGCAAAAAACGGTCAAATCATGCAAATAAGCAGCGGTCGGGTCGGGTGGAGTGCATCCACATTATCTTGAAAAGGGCGCATCAAAGTCGCCGACCGCCCAAAGAGATC
>Ga0209681_1000018_pt1 | contig 50339 bp, 51 predicted proteins | sample WorMetLIZISLAND2_3_FD_187416 | JGI IMG/M metagenome (GOLD analysis project Ga0209681, IMG submission 187416) | Marine gutless worms symbiont microbial communities from Max Planck institute for Marine Microbiology, Germany - Olavius clavatus LIZARD... ... | reverse complement strand
TGTCTTATCATTGTGTTCACCTCGTTGGTGAAGGTTGTGTGTTGATTAATTACCTTCTATCTACCTGAATCAACGAGGTTTTTCAATCTTTTTCGTTATAAATCCCTTGTCAATCGCGGATTTTGGGTCCACCCAAAATCCGCGATTGATTTTGTGCAAACCGGTTCATGGGCCCATGTCGGCCCAAAAAACAGATGGAATTGCTATAAGACGTTCCAAACAAAAGGGCCGCCTTTGAGTGAGGCTTGAGGTAACCGCTTCTTCGATTTAATGCTACGCGGCGGCCTTGCGGGAGAAGAGATTCTTTACATATGTAACCCAGATACCGCTCAGAAACCACGCATAGGCGTAGGTGCCGATGATGATTAATACGAACGCCTTTACAATATCCATTGCGCTGCCGTCCAGGGAAAAGGCCGGCACATACCCGAAGAGGAAGGGCCCCAAATAGAGAAACTTGGCGAATTTAAACGAGGCAAATGCTGTTCGCCACATATTGGCCTTGGCGATAGTGGCCCCGGCAAAGGCGGCAATACAGACCGGCGGCGTGATGTTGGAGTCCTGACTGAGCCAGTAGACGATCATGTGGGCGGCGATCTCGTTGACCCCCAGATGGGTCAGGGCCGGAACCGCCACAACGGCGGTGATCAGGTAGGCCGCTGTCACCGGAACTCCCATGCCGAGGATCAATGAGGCCAGCGCGATAAAGAGAATCGTCAGCCACAATCGGCCGGCGGCCAGTTCGATGACAATATCGGCAAAAGTCAAAATCAGACCGCTGAAGGTCAACACGCCGATGATAATACCGATCACACCGACGGTGGCGCCGATCTTCAAACTGTTTTCGGCCCCCTTGCGGGACGCCTCCACAAACTTGACCAGTTCCCCTTTAACATCCGCCCCGCGGCGGTGACGCATCAGCGCGATCACCACCGCGACGATGATCCCCGCAAACAGCAGCAAGTTTCTTTTAAAGAGGCTTTTGGCACCCAAGGCGCTGTCCAACCCTGCACCCAATTGGCTGATCGTAGTTGCAAACCGGGGTAACAGCACCCCCAGCAGTACCACCACCATGATCCATACCATGGCCAGATCGATCTTGGTGTCGGCGGTTTTATGGCTCACGGCAATACAGGTGGCGATGCCGATAATAGCCGAGTAGCCCGGCGAAAAACCGGCCAGCATCAGGATAGTGATCACCACCAGCGGGGCGATATAGAGCCACTGATCCTTGAAAATGGTCATGGCGTCCTCTGCACTTTTTTCACCCTTGATGTTGTACATCTTGGCTTCGTAGTGCACCATGACAAAGACACTGAAAACGTACATGACGGCCGGAAAGATGGCTACCAGCATGATCCACGAATAGGGCATTCCGGTAAGCTCGGCCATGATAAAACCACCGGCCCCCATGATCGGCGGCATAAACATGCCGGAAATGGAGGCGGCCGGTTCGATGCCGCCGGCAATATGGGGCCTGAAACCGGCTTTTTTCATCATGGGAATGGTAAAGGCGCCGGTTGAAACGGTGTTGGCGATGGCACTGCCGGAAATGGAGCCGAAAAGACCACTGGCAATCACGGAAACTTTGGCCGGGCCGCCGACTCTGTGACCCACAGCGGCCAGGGGAAAATCGATAAAAAAGCGCTGCGCGCCGCTGGCCTCCAAAAAAGCTCCGAACAACACAAATAATATCACGTAGGTGGCCAGCACGTTGGCCATGATGCCGAAGACGCCGTCACTTTTATAGAAAATACTGGTACAGAGTTCGGGAAAGGTGGCCCCGGCATGGGAGAAGAGATCGGGGGCCAGATTGCCGTAGACTCCGTACAGCAGCATCAGGATACCGATAATGACAAACACATTGCCCACCACCCGGCGGGCCAGCTCAATACCGATGAGTACACCAACGATGGCCACGGCCATGTCAAACGGTGTTTCCGCGCCGGTGCGGTAGTTGATGGCCTCAAAATTAATGATCCAGTATCCGACGGTAAAGATCGACAAAAAGAGCAGGATATAATCCACTACCCGCAAAATGGAATTTTTCGACTTGTAGGTCAAAAAAACCAGCACATAGGTGATGATGACATATATCCCGCGATGATACTCGGTGGATGCCGGCTGCAATACCGCAGAGTACGAATAGAACAATACCAGCAAAACAGCCAGCACATCAAATACGATTTTTTCGACCGGGTTGAGCTTGCTATACACGGATCACCCCCCCACGCTGTGGATGTGTAAAAAGGGTTAAAGGCGTATGCCTCTAACCCTTTACACCACAAGTTCTCTGCTAAATCAAGAGGTTCATCATCTGTTTTACAGTTTGCCGTTCTCTTTCCAGAACTTCTCGGCACCGGGATGGAACGGGGTGACAATATTGGTGGCGCCGGTATCGAGACTCATGTTTTTAAAGGTCTTTTTCTGGGCGATCATATGGGCCAGCCCCTCTTCGGTGTATATGGCCGACAGCAGCTTGTAGACCACGTCATCAGGAACGTCCTTGTGGGCAACCCACAGGGCGCTGTCCTGGAAGGAAGGAACATCAACGTCCACCCCTTTGTAAGTTCCCGCGGGGACGGCCAGTTTGCCAAAATAGGGATAGCCCTCGAAAAAGCCGGAGGCTTCCGCGTCAGCCTCCAGGTCGATCATGGCGATATCGTTGGTCTGGGCCGCCATAATCACTGCACCGCTGGGAAAAGCGGTAAAGAGCCAGAAAGCGTCCAGCTGATTGTTGCCGAAAGCGGCGGCGGCGTCGTTGTAACCCATGGCGTTGCGTTCGATTTTATCCCACACGCCCATATGGGTGAAAAAGAGTTCGCAGTTGGCAAAGGCGCCGGAACCGGCGTTGCCCACACCCACTTTTTTACCTGCGAGGTCTTTGACGCTCTTGATCCCCGAATCTTTCTTGACCACCAACTGCGCCGGGGCGCCGTAGAGCCAGGCCACGGCCATGACATTTTCATACTTCTTGGTGTCGTTTTTCATTTTGCCTTCGCGGCCCAGCCAGACATGGCCCGAGTAAACCACGCTCATCTGCTGTTTACCCGCATCGGTTTTACGCAAATTTTCAACCGAGCCGGCGGAAGTTTGGGCCTTGACGGAGATGTCCTCCATCTCTTTGACCGGGTCGTAAACCTGAAGGGCGTTGGCCACCACCTGGAAGGTGCCGCCCGCGGGGCCGCCGCCAAAGATAACGCGTTCTTTAGCCAGGGCGCCGGCGCCAAAAGAGAGCACCAGGGTGAGGGCCGCAATCACGGCGATGGTCGTCAACAGTGTTTTTTTCATCTTCTACTCCTTTCAATTGGGTCAATGGTTCGGCGGTTTCGGATAGACCTTATAAATATAAGTCCATGATGCCAAAACCCGCCTGCAATAATTTCCAAGGGGGTAAACAGAAGATAGTTGGTTTTGACATGGGTTTCAATTGGGCAATTTCTGATTTTGGTGTCAGAAATTTTCTTACAGCCTCACGGTGGGATTTGAAAAGCCTCCACCTGAAACGGCATGATTTGCCAACATCTCCCAAATGGATTCGCCCGATATCAGTCGTGCAACCCGGGCTTTTCCGCGGCCTGAAAACCGACCGACAGATTAAGTTTCCACCAGCTGATTTTGAATGGCAAAGCGGGATATCTCGGCGTTATTGCGCAAATTAAGCTTTTTCAAGATTCGCAGGCGATAGGTATCCACCGTTTTGATGCTGATGCCATAGGCCTCGGCGATTTCGCGGTTGGTATGCCCCATGGCCAGGCGGCGAAGCACCTGCAACTCCCGCCGGGAAAGAGCGTCTATGAATGACTTCTGACTGCCGCCCCTGGCGACCCTTAGGGCCAGCGACTCGGCCGCCGCCTCGGTCAGATAGCGTCCCCCTGTGGTCACTTTATGGATGGCATCCACCAACTGTTCCGGCGCAGACTGTTTGGTGATATACCCTTTGGCCCCCGCCTCGATAGCGCGAATCACATATTGATCCTCTTCGTGCATGGTCAAGATAAGCACGGGTATCTTCGGGCAATAGTGCTTTAACTGGGCTGTCACTTCAAGGCCGTCGATATCGGGCATGGAGATATCCACCACCGCCACATCGGGTTTCTTGGTTTGGGCCAATAAAACGGCGTTTTTACCGTCGGCGGCCTCGGCTACCACGATCATTTCGCCGTTCTCCTCGATAATACCCCGCAGCCCGTGACGTACAATGGCGTGATCATCGGCCAACAAAACCGTAATCACGCCGCCACCTCATAATCATCCTTGACGGGCACCATTAGAACCACTTCAGTTCCTTTACCAATGGTGGATGTGACGGTCAATTGCCCCCCTACCAAGCTGGCCCGTTCACGCATACCGGCAACTCCCAGGGCCGCTAGTTCGGAAAGGGTTCCTGTGTCAAAGCCTCTACCGTCGTCTTTCACCCGCAAGGTCAAATAGCCCTCCCTGACCCGCAGGGTTACGGCGGTATGACCCGCCTGGGCATGGCGACCGATATTGGTGAGCGCCTCTTGCACAATCCGGTAGGCCGCTGTAGCGATGGTTCCGGAAAGGGACGGGATGGCGCCATGGTCAAAAACGACGCTGATGCCGGTCCGTTTTTCAAAGTCGGCGGTAAGCCATTCCAACGCATCCACCAAACCCAAGTCGTCTAAAACCCCAGGTCTCAGACGAATCGCCATATTGCGCACATCCTGAATATTTTGATCGATCAACTGGCACATGGTCTTGGCCCGTTTGGCCGCGACCGGATCGGCCGATTTTAACCTCTCGGCCATCCAGACGGCATCCATCCGCAGGGCGGTCAGCACCTGGCCCAGTTCGTCGTGCAGCTCCCTCGCGACGGCGGAACGCTCTTTTTCCTGCCCTTCCATAATTCGCGCCGACAGCCGCCGAAGCTGGTTCTGGGCCTTTTTCAGGGCGGTAATGTCCGTTGAAATCCCGCCCACCCCCAACGTTTCGCCCGCCTCATTATAAAATGGAAACTTAACCGAAAGATAGGTATGCAGACCGTCCTTGTGGGGAAAGTGCTCTTCCACCTGCAAAGGGTGCTGCCCTGTTAAAATCTTCAAGTCATTGATCCTGAATTGATCGGCGATTTCCCGGGGCAGCAGGTCATGGTCGGTTTTGCCCGTCACCTCCTCTACAGTGCGGCCTAAGATTTTTTCATAACGGGTATTAATCAACATATACCGACCCTCACGATCTTTCATGTAAACCACATCGGGGGTGTATTTTAAGATATTGGAAATCTCACGGGTTCGACGCCGCACCTGACGCTCCAGATCTTTGGAATAGATGCTGAGCTGTTCCTTGGCCTGCCGTAAAGCGGCCTCGGCCCGCTTTAATTCCGTTACATTGACCGATACGGCCAAAGAGCGCAGGATTTGCCCGTCATCGCCCCTCACTGCATTTCCGGAAAGTAAAATGTCGATGGTCGTGCCATCTTTACGGATGTAGCGATAGGGAATATCTTTGCAAAATCCATCTTTGAAAAAGGAAGGAAATACAACCGTTTCGGCATACTCCTTCGATTCCGGGGTTAAGTATTGGGTCAACGGCTGACCGATCACCTGGTCGCGAGAATAACCCATGGCTTCCAACCAGTAATCGCTGACACTGAGCAAGCGGCCGTTGGCGTCAATGGAGTGCAGCATGGCCGGTGTATCATGATAGAGAGAGCGATAACGCCCTTCACTTGTGCGCAGGGCTTTTTCGGCCAGCTGACGCCGGACAAGCTCCTGGCTAGCCTTACGATATAAAATCGCCACTGCCAATCCAATCAAACAGCACAGGGAGAGAATGATCGGCCCCACGGTATTGAACAGAGGGGAAAAAATACTCTGTTCAATCACCGCCAGATCTTGAAGATGATGGATCTTCCAATCTGCATAATCAGGCAGGCCATCCACATGGTGCAGATACGAAACGCCCTCCCGGCTCTTCAGATGATTTTCATCCTGGGCTTTAAGTCCGGACCACTCCCACGGGCCGCCGCCAAACTGCCGGGTAACGGCAATCTGATCGATTTTGTGAGGATTTAGGGGGGGGAACGTTTTGTAACGCCACTCGTCCCGATTGGTTAAAAAGATGATCCCTTGGGGACTCACCACCAACACCACCTCTTCGAGAAACAGCTTGAGATCGTCTTCGATGGGTTTGATGGGGCCTTTGATCACGGCCAAGCCGATGGGGCTCTCTTTATCACGATCAAACACCGGGTAACTGAAGTAGACGCCCCGCTTCCCCGAGGTGGTTCCCACCGCCATATAGGTGGCGGGAGCGCTGTGAAACGCTTGGGTAAAATAGGGCCGGAAGGCGAAATTCTTCCCTACAAAACTGTCCGCGGCGTCGCGATTGCTGGAAGCAACAGTGTTGCCTTTGTAGTCCATCAAGTAACAGACCTGAACATCCAATGAACGCTTGAAGTGATCCAACACCGCATTGGCCGCATTTAACGCATTGCGATCACCCGGTTTGTTTAACAGATCATAGAGGGCGTCAATCCCCGCCAACGATTCCACAGGCTTGATATATTCCGATAAAAAGGCCGAGAGATTTTTTTTAATCAATGCCAATCTTGAAACCGCCTGCCGCTCAGCCTCTTTCACCGCTGAAGAGTGAAGCGCGTTATAGTAGAGCGTCCCACCCACGGAAGCAGACAAAAATGCCAGTAACGACAAAACCAAAAGGATGGTGCGCAACCGCATGGATGACCCTTTTTCCGAGGTATTGATTCAATTGCTACGGATCAATATAGGCTGAAATAGTTTGACAAATCAAGCCGGTCACCCAACTATCTGATGATCGGATGGCGCAAACAGGTATGAATCGATTTGCATTTGGGTTGATCATGAAAACGAAAATATATTGTCCCTTTTGTGCTGAACGCCTAACCGACCGTTATTTAGAGGGGCGCGAACGGCGGTTTTGTCCACGCTGCGACAAAATCCTCTATGCAAACCCAATTCCCGCCACCTGTCTGGTCGTCACTGCTTCCACCGATCAAATTTTGCTGGTGAAACGCCGTATCCCGCCCAATCCGGGCGATTGGTGCTTACCCGGCGGCTACATCGAGATGGACGAGTCTCCATCAAACGGTGCCGTTCGGGAACTCAAGGAAGAGACCGGCCTGAATGGGGAGATCCACCAGCTACTCGGCGTCATCAAGGCCCATAGCCCTATTTACGGCTCCTTGGTGATGGTCGGCTATCATGTCTGTCGTTTTCAGGGAGAATTAAAAGCCGGGGATGATGCCGAAAAAGCCGCTTTTTTTGCTATTGATGACATCCCGCCGGTGGCTTTTAAAAGCCATCGCCATTTTGTGCGTCAAGTTTATGCCGATGCGCCGGTTTTACCCCCATAAAACATTATAAAAGAAGGACAAATGAAAATGATGGCAAGAAGCTTCATGACGATTGTTGCTTTATTGGCGACTGCTTATAGCTATGTTTGGGCTGATACGGCCGAGGTGCTGGAAAAGGTCCGCCGGCGTTACGCCAACCGTGATTTTACGGCGCGATTTTTCCAGGTTTCCATTCTCAAAGCCATGGAGATCACCGATACCGCCGCGGGGACCTTGATGGTCAGCCCGCCGGGCAATATGCGTTGGCGCTATGAGACGCCGGACCCCCAGCTAATTGTCACCGATGGTAAAACCTTGTGGATTCATCGTCCCGACGAAAATCAGGTGATGATCGGCAAACCGCCCACGATTTTTGGCGATGGTAAAGGGGCTGGATTTCTAGCTGATATTACCGAACTGGAAAAGAACTTTGAAGTGAGTATGTTGGATCAACTGGCCGATGAGGAGTCGGTTTATCTTAAATTGACACCGAGAAAGGAACATCCAGACCTGGCCAAAGTACTGGTTCAACTGGAGCGGTCAACCGCCACCATTAAGACAATCACCACCTATAATGCGTTTGAGGATGAAACCCGCATTGAACTGCAGAATGTTCAGTTTGGACCACTGGAAAAAGATCTCTTTACTTTCGACCCGCCCCAAGGAGCGGATGTGGTCTCTTTAGACGAGAGTTGAAAAGGCCTTTGAGAAAGTCGGAGGTTCGCATGAAAAAAATCGTTTTCGTTTTGAATCGGCTTCCTAATAACGGTTTTTGGGGCGCACCGGCCTGTTCAGGCGGACGAAACCGGTTTGCAAGCGAACCACCTGATGAGCGACTGAAGCGCGCGTCTCACACCTCCATCAGCGCATCGGGAATATCGGCATTGGTATAGACCTTTTGTACATCGTCGCAATCGTCCAGCATCTCCATCAACCGGATCATCTGTTCGGCCTGTTTGCCCTCTAAATTGGTGGTGTTTTGAGGCAGCATGGTTACTTCGGCGGCTTCATAATCAAAAGGCGCTTCTTTAAGGGTGGCCTTGACCGCCTCAAAATCTTCGGGATCGGTGATCACCTCAAAATTGGCCCCATCCTCCCGTACATCTTCGGCACCGCCCTCTAAGGCGATTTCCATTAGGGTCTCTTCGTCGGTAGCCGATTGGGCCACCACAAAATAGCCTTTTTGCTCAAACATCCAGCCCACACAGCCGTTTTCGCCAAGATTCCCGCCGTTTTTGCTGAAAATATGGCGTATATCAGCTACGGTACGGTTTTTATTGTCGCTGAGCGACTCAATGAGCACCGCCGCACCACCGGGACCGTAACCTTCAAAGGTGGACTCTTCATAATTGACCCCCTCCAATTCGCCGACACCCTTTTTAATAGCTCGGTCAATGTTATTGTTGGGCATATTTTCGGCCCGGGCCGCCGCCACAGCTGTGCGCAAACGTGGATTGGCATCGGGATCGCCGCCGCCCATACGGGCCGCCACGGTGATCTCTTTGATCAATTTGGTGAATATTTTACCGCGCTTGGCATCCGTGGCCGCTTTTTTATGCTTAATGGTTGACCATTTGCTGTGTCCCGACATACTGCCTCCTCTATCGTTTCACCAAAGCCATCATGATAACCTTCTAGAAAACCAACAATTTTTGCGATTTGTCTGTTGATGGATGAAGTTACCGAATCTGAACGGCCAGGGTCAACTCTTTTTCAATATTGACCATGGTTGTCATACCGTAAGCCCTCGTCCCACCAGGTACATCTCTTTACTTGTTTTGCGGCTGCCGGGGGATTTGAAAAGATCCAGCTTTGCAAACATTTCACGCATGGTATCCCGAAATGAATTACATCCGGCGCCTTGGAATATTTTGAAGGCCGCTGAACCTCCTTTTATTAGTCGCTCACGGGCCAAAAAGAGGGCCGCTTCGCACAACGCTACGGAACGGGCGGCATCGGTGTTTTTATTGCCCGTTGTGGCCGGGGCCATATCGCTCAAAATCAGGTCAAAGGGCCTGGACACCTTTGCCCAAAAATGTGCGTCCAGTTTAAAAACATCGGCTTCCACCACGGTGACATGATTGGGCAGGGTAATGGTCACTGGTTTGAGGTCAATCCCCCAAACCCGGCCTGAAGGGGTTACTTGCTTGGCGGCATAGAGCAGCCACGCTCCGGGCGCGCAGCCCAGATCCAAAACGGTGTGGCCGGGCCTCATGAGGTTGAACTTGTTATCCAACGCCTGCAGTTTGTAAGCCGATCGGGCAGGATAACCCTCTTGGCGGGCTTTGTGGGTATAGTGGTCGGCCCATTTTTTTGAGGGCTTTTTCGAGGTGTGTCGACGTGGGACCATTAAAAAATCAGCTCCAAGGCCGCATCCAACCGGCCGGCGGTTTCAATTTGCAGGGCTGGTTCGGATTGGGTGACTCTTTTGGCAACGCCTTTGGGCAGCACGCAGCGGGTAAACCCCATTTTTTGGGCTTCGGCCAGGCGCGCTTCTATCTGGCTTACCGCCCGGATTTCGCCCGTGAGACCCACTTCTCCTAAAATGATCATATCCGGGGGTACCGCTTTATTGAGAAAGCTGGCGGCAATGGCGGCAATGATACCCAAATCCACCGACGGCTCCAGGATTTTTACCCCACCGGCCACATTCATAAATAGATCCTGGCCGGCCAAGTCAAATCCCGCCTGTTTTTCCATCACAGCGCTTAACAAGGCGACCCGATTGTGGTCCAGGCCCAGAACAGTCCGTCGTGGCGTGCCATAATTGGATTTTCCCACAAGAGCCTGAATTTCCACCAATATCGGCCGGGTACCTTCCATGCTGCAGGTGACGACCGATCCCGGGGCATACGCAGGACGCTCCGTAAGAAACAGGGCTGATGGGTTGGAGATTTCCGCCAATCCGCTGTCGCGCATTTCAAACACACCGATTTCATTGGTGGAGCCAAACCGGTTTTTAACCGCCCGAAGCACCCGGAATATATGATTTCGGTCGCCCTCAAAATAGAGGACCGTGTCAACCATGTGTTCCAATACCCGCGGTCCGGCGATGGCGCCGTCTTTGGTCACATGCCCTACTAAAAATATCGGGGTCCCGGTCTGTTTGGCCAGCAGCATCAACTGCAGGGCCGATTCACGCACCTGGCTGATGGTTCCAGGTGCGGCGGTCAGGGTGTCGTTAAACATCGTCTGGATTGAGTCAATCACTACCGCTGCCGGTTTTGTTTGAGAAACCATCTGGTTGATGGCCGCAAGATCGATTTCAGCCGCCACCAGCAAATTCTGATCACTTTTTTCAAGACGTCTGCCACGGATCGCCAACTGCCGCACCGACTCCTCGCCGGAGACATAGAGGGCGGTCTTACCTTGGCAGGCAATACCGTTCAATGCTTGCAGCATTAAAGTGGATTTGCCGATGCCGGGGTCGCCACCAATTAAAACCAGCGACCCGGAGACAACACCACCGCCCAGAACACGGTCAAATTCGCCAATTCCCGTCAACAGTCTTTTTTCAATATCCACGGTGATGTGACTGATGGGCGTGGGCTGGTTGGTTTGTGTGGAGCTTGTCGTCAGCCGGTTGGTGGATGTTGCCGTTACTTTTTCCTCCAACAGGGTGTCCCACCGGTTGCATTCAGGACAACGGCCCATCCATTTCGGGGATTGTTGACCGCAGGCCTGGCAGGTAAAAATAACTTTTGATTTTCCCATAAAAACCGACTTCTTGACAATTTACAGATCAGCCCCATTGGTATCATGGCCCAAGTTTTTGATCAATAGTACCTACCGGTCTTTTCGAGCGGCGGATCTTTGTGGCCGGATGGTATGACATCGAACGGAGTGGCCAAAACTAAAAAAAAGGCTTGCAACCCCCTACAGATGGTGCTAATTATTTACACTTTTGAGTTACCATCCAGGCCATGCGTCACGGAGGTTTTGGCCGCCGCTGGTGGGCGGCCTGATGAAATATCTGGATCAAAAGGCCAGCGTAGCTCAGTTGGTAGAGCTACTGATTTGTAATCAGTGGGTCGGGGGTTCGAGTCCCTTCGCTGGCTCCAAAGTTGATAGGAAACGGCCATCCCGGTTCGCTGGGGGTAAAAATGAGATGCCGGCTGGATTGATCACTAAAGTTGTTGGCTTCACATATTTAATTGCAGAATTGTTACTAAAACGTGAAACGGTGGGGTTCCCGAGTGGTCAAAGGGAACAGACTGTAAATCTGTCGGCGATGCCTTCGGAGGTTCAAATCCTCCCCCCACCACCACACTTGTTAATACGACGGATTTAACCGGATGATTCCGAAATTGCTTGGGTGGATCCGTTTGAATGGGTCGCAACCTGTTGTAGGAGATTTCAGGACGGCTGGGATCGCTTGGGACTACACAACCCTCTAATATCAGGGTTGCCTTAAAAAGGGTTTGGATTTGTGCCTGATGCAATGCGTAATTTTAGGTGTGCATCGGTACAGATACAAATGTGTTTGCCCGTCTCGTCGCGTGAAGCCAAATGCGGGAGTAGCTCAGTTGGTAGAGCTTCAGCCTTCCAAGCTGAATGTCGCGAGTTCGAGCCTCGTCTCCCGCTCCAGCCCTGAAATCGAAGCCTAGCCCACGTAGCTCAGTCGGTAGAGCGCTTCCTTGGTAAGGAAGAGGTTCACCGGTTCAATTCCGGTCGTGGGCTCCATTTTAGCTGAAAATGCCTGTTAGGGCTTTTATTAGGCGGCATAATTTGTGAGACGGTATTTGTCATGTAAACTTGGTGGCGACAGGACTTGTCCAAAGTTTTTTACGTTGCCCGCAAAGAGGAGGTAAAGATGGCCAAAGAGAAATTTGAGCGCACCAAGCCCCACGTCAATGTTGGCACGATCGGTCACATTGACCACGGTAAAACGACCTTGACGGCAGCGATCACGAAGCACATGGGATTGCGCGGGATGGCGGATTTTGTTCCGTTTGACCAGATAGACAAGGCGCCGGAAGAGAAGGAGCGCGGGATAACGATTGCAACAGCGCATGTGGAGTACGAGACGGATAACCGTCATTACGCTCATGTGGACTGTCCGGGTCATGCGGACTACATCAAGAACATGATTACCGGGGCGGCCCAGATGGACGGTGCGATATTGGTGGTGGGGGCCGATGACGGTCCGATGCCCCAGACCCGGGAGCATATATTGCTGGCGCGTCAGGTGGGCGTTCCGCGGATCGTGGTATTTTTGAACAAGTGCGACATGGTGGACGACGAAGAGCTGATTGAGCTGGTGGAGCTGGAGCTACGTGAGCTGCTGGACAAATACGAGTTTCCAGGGGACGACACGCCGATCATCCGTGGGAGCGCGTTACAGGCGCTGGAGAGCGACGATCCCGGCAGTGACGAAGCCAAGTGCATATTTGCGTTGATGGATGCGATTGACGGGTACATACCGGAGCCGGAGCGGGACATTGACAAGCCGTTTTTGATGCCGATAGAGGATGTGTTCAGTATATCGGGGCGCGGTACGGTTGTGACGGGTCGTGTGGAGCGCGGCGTGATCAAGGTGGGGGAAGAGGTGGAACTGGTAGGTATTCGGGACACGGCCAAGACGGTGTGCACGGGTGTAGAGATGTTCCGAAAGCTGCTGGACGAGGGGCGGGCGGGCGACAACATCGGCGTATTGCTTCGGGGGACGAAGCGCGACGAGGTGGAGCGTGGCCAGGTGGTATCGCATCCGAAGACGATCACGCCGCACACGGATTTCAAGGCGGAAGTGTACATATTGAGCAAGGAAGAGGGCGGTCGTCACACGCCGTTTTTCGCGGGGTACCGTCCGCAGTTTTATTTTCGGACGACGGACGTGACGGGGATTTTGAATCTGCCCGAGGGAGTAGAGATGGTGATGCCGGGGGATAACATCACGATCACGGCGGAATTGATCACGCCGATTGCGATGGAGAAGGAGCTGCGCTTTGCCATCCGCGAAGGCGGCCGCACGGTGGGCGCCGGTGTGGTGAGCGAAGTGGTTGCGTAGGGTGTCACTAGCCTGGCAACCTATTTGATATTATTAAGCTTATTAGATGTGTCCATTCCAATGAAATAACCGGAATGGGCTTTCAATTTATTACTATTCGGTTGGTCTGTGCGTTAATCGGTGGCCCTTCAGAAGAGGCCCCTGCCGCAACGGGCCGCTAATGACCCAGTGTTGCTGACGAGGAGCTTTTCGTGAGAGTCATTGTAAATTTGGTATGTACCGAATGTAAGCAGCGTAACTATTCAACCACCAAAAACAAGCGGACAACACCCGGTAAGCTTGAGTTTAACAAGTACTGTCGTTTTTGTAAAAAGCATACGCCCCATAAGGAAGGCAAGTAGGCAAGCCGGGGTAAGCGGTTTGGATGGTAAGGCGGATTCTTGTCGGTTGATTGCAGGCCAGTAGCTCTAACGGCAGAGCACCGGACTCCAAATCCGGGTGTTGGGGGTTCGAATCCCTCCTGGCCTGCCAAAACAGACGGCGAATAAAATCTTTACCATGCGGTCAATATTATACTGTTTGGTAACACGGGAGCAGCATGGCACGGTTAAAACGAAAAAAGCCCGGAAATAAAAAACCGCGTGTTAAGGAGAAAGCCGACGTACAGGGTAAGGCCGAGTCCGGCAATCAGCAGGCGATAGCGGCCCTGACGGTTAAGGAGCTAAAGCGAAAACCGGTTGCCGGTTCCAAGGTAATCTCCTCTTCGACACCATCCAGGATTCGTGCGCCGGGGAAAGAACCCGGCTGGATTCAAAAAAGCATCCAGTTTTTGCGGGAAGTTAGTATAGAGCTGAAAAAGGTGACTTGGCCGACCCGTAAACAGACCATCGGTTCTACGGTTGTGGTGATGGTGCTGGTAATGCTGATCGCCCTCTACCTTGGGCTTGTTGACATGGGGTTGACCAGCTTGGTCCGGGCGATTTTAGGCTAAGACGAGGATCTGATTTTGAAGTATAAATGGTACATCGTCCATGTCTATTCCGGTTATGAAGCCAAGGTGAAAGCGGCGCTTGAAGAGCGGATCACCACTTCCAACGAGCAGGATAAATTCGGCGAAGTGGTGGTTCCCACAGAGCAGGTGGTGGAACTGGTCAAGGGCAAACGGCGCGAATCTTCCCGGAAATTTTATCCCGGATATATTTTGGTGCAAATGGAACTGACCGATGATACCTGGCATATCGTCAACGATACGCCTAAGGTGACCGGTTTTTTGGGCAGTGGCACCAGGCCGACGCCGATTCCCGACCGAGAAGTTGAAAAGATTTTAGACCGTATGCAGGCGGGTAAGCTAAAACCCAAACCGAAATTCTACTTTGAAACGGGGGATGAAATTCGGGTCATTGACGGCCCTTTCGCCAATTTCAATGGGGTGGTAGAGGAGGTCCATCCGGAGAAAGGGAAAATCAAGGTGCTGGTTAGCATCTTTGGTCGACCGACACCGGTTGAGCTCGATTTTGTCCAGGTAACCAAATTATAGCAACGTGAAGACTGTTTGTTTACAACACCAGCGGCTTTGAAGCAGCGTTCCGTATATCGTAACACCACCATCGTAAACCAGAAAGAAGATGAGGAGATAAACATCGATGGCAAAAAAAGTGATGGCCTATATTAAATTACAGGTGGAAGCTGGTAAGGCCAACCCATCACCACCGATCGGCCCCGCACTGGGGCAGCATGGTGTCAATATTATGGACTTTTGCAAGGCCTTTAACGCCGGGACACAAAACGATGCCGGGATGATTATTCCGGTAGTGATCACCGTTTATCAGGATCGGTCGTTTGCATTCATCACCAAAACGCCGCCGGCTGCGGTTCTGCTTAAAAAAGCGGCCAAAGTGGCCAAAGGGGCCGGTGATCCCAAGCGGGAGAAAGTGGGCGAAGTCACTCGCAAACAGGTGGAAGAGATTGCAAAAATCAAAATGGTTGATTTAAACGCCTACGATCTGGAGGCGGCCAGCCGGATCATTGCGGGAACCGCCCGCAGTATGGGGATTAAGGTGGTTTAAGAGCAACTGCTCTGTATTTTATATGAAAAGTCTTACCAAATATGTACAAAAAGAAAGACTTTCACCGTTCGTTGTGGCTGTTTACGGCCATGGCGGTTAGTGAAACCAAAAGATTCGTTTTAATGATATTGTAAGCAGTTGGGGCGAACCTTTTTTATCGAAGCGGCGGGTTCATCCTAAAGAGAGGAAAGAGCAATGGCAAAACGGGGGAAAAAGTTCGCTGCAGTGGCCGCCAAAATTGACCGAAACCAGCGGTACGAATGCGCGGATGCGGTTCAACTGGTTGTCGATAACGCCTTCGCCAAGTTTGACGAAACCGTCGATTTGGCGGTTCGTCTGGGCGTTGATCCACGTCATGCCGATCAGATGGTACGGGGAACGGTGGTGCTGCCCAACGGATTGGGTAGAGAGGTAAAGGTGCTGGTTTTCGCCAAAGGTGAAAAAGAGCAAGAGGCCAGTGACGCCGGAGCGGATTTTGTAGGCAATGAAGCGTTTGTCAAAAAGATACAGGAGGAAGGCTGGTTCGGTTTTGACAAAGTGGTGGCCACACCGGATGTTATGGGTCTGGTGGGAAAAATCGGCCGGGTTCTAGGCCCGAGAGGGCTGATGCCTAATGCCAAAACCGGCACAGTGACCTTTGATGTGGCTACGGTGGTAAAAGAGCTCAAGGCGGGTAAAATCGACTTTCGGGTTGAAAAAGCAGGGATTGTACACGCACCCGTGGGCAAGACATCTTTTGGAACCGAGAAGCTGGTCCAGAATATTGCCGCGTTTATCGAGGCGATTATTCGGCTGAAACCCTCTTCATCCAAAGGGACCTATCTAAAGGGAATTTCCGTCTCTTCTACTATGGGTCCGGGTGTTAAAATTGACGCGGCCAGTGTAAAGGAGATGGTTGCTTAAAGGGCAGGGCCGGGTAAATACCCGGTTAAAACCATTGAAGTTTTCAACCACGGTGGTGTCACGGACCGTGGAATCGATCAAATAGATGGATAGAACCGATGGGAATGTCGTCAACCCAAGGTTTACGGCAAAACCATCCACAACGCTGTCAAAGACCGTCGGCACACATTTTGATGTCAGAGCCGTTTTCTCGCATCAGTGTGTTTAATCAGCATCTTGGCTGGCCTTCATAGACAGAGGAGCTTGAAGCAATACCCAAAAGGAATAACGGCTTTTTCGATGGGGACCCTTCTGCAGGGTCGCTACCAACGTGTTAAAAGCCTTTTTTCGGTATTCTTGTAGCCCGGTTTTTGGCGTACTTGTAAAGGAGGTGTGGTTCAATAGTGGATAGACTTCACAAAGAAGAATTGGTCAAAGGGCTACAGGAAAAGCTGTCAACCGCCAAGGTGGTCATTGCAACAGACTACAAAGGGCTGGACGTTGCCGCTGTGAGTGATCTGCGCCGCAAATTAAAAGAGGCCGGGGTGGAGTATCAGGTGGTCAAAAACACCCTGTTGCGTCGTGTTGCGGAAGACAACCAAATGGCGTTGATGGCGGACTGTTTTGTAGGACCCAGCGCCATCGCCTATTCCTTTGACGATCCGGTGGCGCCGGCCAAGGTGCTGACCGAATTTGCCAAAGAGAACGACAACCTGGAGATCAAGGCCGGGGTGATGGATAATCAACTGATGGATTTGGCAGCAATCAAGGCGCTTTCCAATCTGCCGTCCAAGGAGGTTTTGCTGGGCCGGTTGCTGTCGGTCATGAACGGCGTACCCACGGCATTTGTACGGGTGTTGAACGCGGTGCCGCAGGGGTTTGTCAATGTTCTGGGTGCGTTAAAAGATCAACGGGCGGAAGCCTAATGGATGTGCAAAAAATGAATTGTTGATTGCCGGCACAACCGGCAAACAAAAGGTTACCGGAAAAAGGACTTTAAGGAGATTTTAAAATGGCGGATATTACCAAAGAAGATGTAATTCAATTTGTTGCCAATATGTCGGTTCTTGAACTTTCCGAAATGATCAAGGAGATGGAAGATAAATTCGGTGTCTCTGCGGCGGCACCAGTCGCTGTGGCAGCCGTGGGCGCTGGCGCGGCCGAAGGCGGCGCGGCGGCCGAAGAACAGGCCGAGTTTGATGTCATTTTGACCGCTCATGGCGACACCAAAATCCAAGTGATCAAGGAAGTTCGCGCCATCACCGGCTTAGGTTTAAAAGATGCCAAGGCCCTGGTTGACGGTGTTCCTCAACCGGTTAAGGAAGGCATTGAAAAAGAAGAAGCCGAAAAAATCAAAGAGCAGCTCGAAGCTGCAGGCGCACAGGTGGAAGTCAAGTAACTTCATATCTGTCGCGTTATTTCAATCCGAACCAGCCGGGATTCATAGGATGCCGGTTTGTGCTCGGTTTTGATGTTTCTGATATGCCCGGTTTGACATACTCACAAATAGCCCTAACTTGCTAAGATTGTTAAAATAATTTGGCATACCCCCTTGGGGCAAATGCCTCTGTTCTCGGTAAAAAAACTTGGAGATGCCATGTCTGCAAGCAGCCTTGCTACGACCCGTATTCGCAAAAATTTTGGTAAAATTCGCCAAATCGTTGAAATCCCCGACTTGATCGGCTTGCAACGGGACTCCTTTGATCGTCTATTACAAAAGGACACACCACCGGAAAAGCGTGGGGGGTTCGGGTTGCAGGCGGTTTTCAATTCGGTTTTTCCCATCAAGGATTTCAGTGGCACGGCGACCCTGGAGTTTGTTTCATACCGTTTTGGTGAAATCGTTGACAGTGTGGATGAGTGTATTCATCGGGGGATGACCTATAAAATTTCGGTCTACATAACCGTCCGGTTGGTGGTTTACGCTGTGGATAAAAAGACCAATGTGTCCAATATTCGGGATATTAAAGAGCAAGAGATCTACTTTGGCACCATCCCCTATATGACGGACAAAGGGACCTTTATCATCAACGGTACCGAGCGGGTGGTGGTCAGCCAACTGCACCGTTCATCCGGTGTCTTTTTTGACCACGATAAAGGCAAATCCCATTCGAGCGGTAAAATTATTTACAGCTCGCGGATTATTCCCGTTCGCGGCTCATGGATCGATCTGGAAGTGGATCCCAAGGATATTGTCTATGTTCGCATTGATCGGCGACGAAAATTTCCAGTGACGATTCTTTTTAAGGCATTTGGATATTCGGTGCAGGATATGCTTAACTATTTTTACACCACCGATACCATTACCCGCAAAGACGGGCGCTATTACATCACCTTCAACCCCGACGTGCTAAAAGGGCAGCGGGCCAGTGCCGATGTGCCGGCTCCGAATAAGAAAAAGAGAGTCCTTGTCCCCAAGGGGCGGATCTATTCGAAAAATACGATTAAAAAAATGGTCGAAGCGGGGATCAATGCGATCCCCATTGATCCCGGGGAGGTCATCGGCAAGGTGTGCGCCGAAACCCTTTCCACGGCCGATGATTCTACGGATGCCTTGGCCATGCCTAATACGGTGATTGATGAAGAGTTGTTAGAGAAAATCGCAGCGGCTGGCATCGATCAGTTTGATGTGCTGATGATTGATGGCACACAATACAGTGATGCGATTCATAAGACCCTGGCGTTGGACAAAGTGGAATCCAAGGAAGAGGCATTGGTGGAAATTTATCGCCGGCTGCGGCCGGGAAATCCGGTGACGCCCGAAGTGGCCCAGGATTTTGTGGATCGCCTCTTTTTTGACCCCTCCTATTATGATCTGTCCAATGTCGGCCGGATGAAGATGAATCATAGCCTTGGAGTCGACTCCGATATCGACCTGCGGGTATTGCGCAAAGAGGATATTTTAATGACAATCCGCAAACTTGTCTACCTGCGCGACAGCCAAGGCACCGTTGATGATATCGACCATCTGGGTAACCGGCGGGTGCGGTCGGTGGGTGAACTGCTGGAAAACCAGTATCGTATTGGGCTGGTGCGCATGGAGCGGGCCATCAGGGAGCGGATGAGCTTGCAGGAAGTGGATGCACTCATGCCCAACGATCTGATCAACTCCAAACCGGTGTCGGCCGTCGTCAAGGAATTTTTCGGCACCAGCCAGTTGAGCCAGTTCATGGATCAAACCAATCCATTGTCGGAAACCACCCACAAGCGCCGTTTAAGTGCTTTGGGACCGGGCGGCCTGACCCGTGAACGAGCCGGGTTTGAGGTGCGGGACGTGCATCCTTCGCATTACGGCCGTATTTGTCCCATCGAAACGCCCGAAGGCCCCAATATCGGGCTGATTGTCTCTTTGGGTACCTACGCCCGCGTCAATGAGTACGGTTTTATAGAGACCCCCTACCGTAAAGTAAAAGACGCCAAGGTGTCTGATGAGGTGGTCTTTTTAAGCGCTTTTGAAGAGCAGGCGCATCCTATCGCCCAAGCCAACGCGCCGATGGACGCCAAAAGCAGATATGTCAATCCCACTGTCACCTCGCGGGTGGAAGGGGAGTTGATGATGATGCCCAAAGAGACCATCGAATTTATGGATATTTCACCCAACCAGCTGGTGAGTGTCTCGGCGGGGATGATCCCCTTTTTGGAAAACGATGACGCCAACCGCGCCTTGATGGGTTCCAACATGCAGCGCCAATCGGTTCCGCTTTTGGTGGCTGAGGCGCCATTGGTGGGGACCGGAATGGAGGGTGTTGTGGCGCGGGATTCGGGTGTCACCATTGTGGCCAAGCGCGATGGTATCGTGACGGCTGTGGATGCCTCCCGGATTGTGGTGCGGCATACCGATAGTGATGCCGATGAGCTGGAAAACCCGGTTACCCTATACAACCTTTCCAAGTTTGTCCGGTCCAACCAAAATACCTGTTTTAACCATCGTCCCATCGTCAAGGTGGGGCAAATGGTAAAGGCGGGGCAAGTGTTGGCCGATGGGCCGGCAACCGAGAAAGGTGAGTTGGCCCTGGGTAAAAATGTGACCGTGGCCTTTATGCCCTGGGGCGGCTACAATTTTGAGGACTCCATTTTGGTGGGGGAGCGGTTGGTCCGGGACGGCATTTATACCTCGGTTCATATTGAAGAGTTTGAAACGGTCGCCCGGGACACCAAATTGGGTAAGGAAGAGATTACCAGGGATATACCCAATGTGGGCGATGAAGCGCTCAGCGACCTGGACGGCAGTGGAATTGTGCGCTTGGGCGCCGAAGTTGAGGCGGGTGATATTTTGGTGGGAAAAATTACCCCTAAAGGTGAAACCCAGCTGTCACCCGAAGAGAAACTGCTTCGTGCCATTTTTGGCGAAAAAGCAGGTGATGTGAAAGACACCTCACTGAGGGTGCCCCCGGGAGTTTCCGGGATCGTGGTGGATGCCAAGGTTTTTTCCAGACGCGGGTCGGATAAAGATGACCGAACCCGCCAGATTGAAGATGCCGAAATCTCCATGCTGGAAAAGAACCTGGAAGATGAACTGACAATTCTTGATACTGTAGTCAAGGAGCGGATCCAACAGCTGGTGGTGGGCCAAAAAAGCGCCGTGACGATTAAAAAGGGCCGTAACGTGCTGGTGGCCAAAGGGGTAAAATTAACGGCGAAATTGGTGGCGCCGTTGACAACCACCCATCTGGAAAAATTGGTGCTGACCGATGCGGGCGTCACTGAAATGATGAACCGCCTGTTGGAAAAATATCACCAGGAGACGGATCGCTGCAGCGAAGCGTTTGAGAAAAAAATCAGCCATTTTGCAAAAGGGGATGATCTGCAACCGGGTGTCATTAAAATGGTCAAAGTGTACGTGGCCATGAAACGCAAGTTGTCCGTGGGGGATAAAATGGCCGGACGGCATGGTAACAAAGGCGTTGTTTCCCGGATTCTACCCGAAGAGGATCTGCCCTATTTCGAAGACGGTCGGCCGGTGGATATGATTTTGAACCCTTTGGGGGTTCCTTCCCGAATGAATGTGGGCCAAGTTTTGGAGATTCATCTGGGCGCGGCCGCGAAGAACCTGGGCGATCAGATGAATGCCCTGGTTGTAGCCAACAAAACCGATCAAATCCGCAAAAAGTTTAAAAAGATCTTCTCGGCCAAAACTGATATTGATACAGCGGTTATCAACCACATCCAGGCACTGGATGATGAGGGGGTCACAAAGCTGGCTGATCATTATCGTGATGGATTCCACATGGCTACGCCGGTTTTTGACGGGGCCAAGGAAGATGAAGTGAAAGCCCTTCTTACAGAAGCAGGGGTTGCCGCCACCGGCCAGGCGACGCTTTACGATGGCCGTACCGGAGAGCCCTTTGAAGGCAACATCACGGTCGGCACCATGTATATGCTCAAGCTGCATCATCTCGTGGATGATAAACTTCATGCCCGTTCCATCGGTCCTTATTCGTTGGTAACACAACAACCGCTGGGCGGCAAAGCGCAATTCGGCGGCCAGCGCTTAGGTGAAATGGAGGTGTGGGCCATGGAAGCCTATGGCGCGGCCCATGCCCTTCAGGAGTTTTTGACGGTCAAATCGGATGATATGGCCGGCCGGACGCGCATGTATGAAAAAATCGTGAAGGGTCAAAACAGCTTGGAGCCCGGCCTGCCCGAATCCTTTAAGGTGTTGAACTATGAATTGCGGGCATTGGGTCTGGATGTCACCCTCATTGAGGAAGAGTAATCCGATGCCATCACGGATAAACAGGAATATCTAACGCTCCAATCCATATAAAGGTGAGAATGCCAATGGAAACCTTATACGACTTTTTTGCCAAACCGATGGACCCCAGGCGTTATTCCGGTGTGAAATTATCGCTGGCTTCACCCGAACAGATTCTGGAGTGGTCCCATGGTGAAATCAAAAAACCGGAGACAATCAATTACCGGACCTTCAAGCCGGAGCGGGACGGTCTTTTTTGCGCCAAGATATTTGGCCCCACCAAAGATTATGAATGTAACTGCGGCAAATATAAACGGATGAAACATCGCGGCGTGGTATGTGAAAAATGCGGTGTGGAGGTGATTCAATCCAAGGTTCGCCGTGAACGAATGGCCCACATAGCCCTGGCGAGTCCGGTGGCGCACATCTGGTTTTTAAAGAGTCTGCCGGGTAAAATCGGCAATTTGCTGGACCTAACGCTGAAAAATATTGAAAAGGTCCTCTATTTCGACAGCTACATTGTGATCGACCCCCAGAATACCACCCTGTCAAAAAACCAGTTGCTCACCGATGAAGAGTATTGGGAAGCCCAGGATGAGTTCGGCGGCAAGTTTGAGGCGGGTATCGGCGCCGAGGCGGTCAAGTTGATTCTGGAAATGCTCAACCTGGATGAGGTCTACGATACCTTGCGGGTGGATATCCGTACCACCGGGTCCGTGGCCAAGCGTCAGAAACTGGCCAAGCGGCTTAAGGTGGTGGATGCGTTTCGCCGTTCAGGGATTGATCCGGCCTGGATGATCATGGATGTAATTCCAGTCTTGCCGCCGGACCTGCGCCCATTGGTGCCGTTGGAAGGCGGCCGTTTCGCCGCATCGGACCTAAATGACCTCTACCGCCGGATCATTAACCGTAACAACCGGTTACGGCGGTTGATGGACCTCAATGCCCCGGACATTATCGTACGCAATGAAAAGCGGATGCTGCAAGAGTCTGTAGATGTGCTCTTTGATAACGGTCGCCACGGCCGAGTGATTACCGGAACCAATAAACGCCCGTTGAGATCGTTGAGTGATACATTAAAAGGCAAGCAGGGCCGTTTTCGTCAAAACCTGTTGGGTAAACGGGTGGACTACTCCGGCCGGACGGTAATTACCGTTGGGCCCAACCTGCGGCTACATCAGTGCGGCCTTCCCAAAAAAATGGCGCTGGAGCTCTTTAAACCTTTTATCTACTATCGGTTGGAACAAAAGGGGCTGGTCTCAACGGTGAAAAGCGCCAAAAAGATGGTGGAGCGGGAAACCGCCGAGGTATGGGATACCCTGGATGAGGTGGTGAAAGAGTACCCGGTGATGCTCAACCGCGCACCAACCCTGCACCGCTTGGGGATTCAGGCATTTGAGCCGATGTTGATCGAAGGCAAGGCAATTCAGCTTCACCCGCTGGTTTGCACTGCGTTCAACGCCGACTTTGACGGCGATCAGATGGCGGTACATGTCCCCCTTTCCGTCGAGTCACAGATCGAGTCGCGGGTTTTGATGCTTTCATCGAACAATATTCTCTCCCCGGCCAATGGCAGCCCGATTATTGTACCCAGCCAGGATATTGTGTTGGGCGTTTATTACATGACCCGTAAGATTGATGGCTCTTTAGGCGAAGGGCGGCTCTTTGCCAGCCCGGAAGAGGTTCGCTCCGCTTATGATGCCGGTGTGATCGGCCTCCACGCGCCCATTACCGTCAGGATGCATGGTGAGCGGTTTGAAACCACCCCCGGAAGAGTACTGCTGTGGGAAATTATGCCCAAAGAGAGTGTTGTGGTGCTGCGTAGGATTACCGTTGACAAGGCGGCGGCGGCGAAAAAATTACGCACGAAGATGGTTCGCAGCAAAAGTAAAACCATCATGGAAGAGTTGGTCGCCGAACATTCCATCAGCGATGATAACCGTGACAAGGGATTGGTGGGTCGGCTCAGCAAAGAGGAGTTTTTGCGGGTCTTTGGCGTGGATGAGGCCATAGCCGATGATCTCTTCAAGCTCAATCCGGACGATTATTCCGCGGTGATTGATATCGAGGGTCAATTTTCCATTTTCAGACTGGAAGACAAACAGCCGGAAATTCCTTTTTCCGAGGTCAACCGGGTCATGGACAAAAAGGCGTTGAGGAACCTTGTGGATTTTGCCTACCGCAATTTAGGCAGCAAACAGACGGTCATTTTGGCCGACCGGCTGAAAGATACGGGTTACCGGATGTCCACCGAGGGCGGATTGTCCATCACTATCGACGATATGCTGATCCCGGATAGCAAGTGGAAAATCCTTAAAGCGGCCGATAAAAAGGTTGCCGGGATCGGCGTCCAATACGCCGAAGGGCTGATCACCACGGGTGAAAAATACAATAAGGTGGTGGATATATGGGCCAAAGCCACGGATGATGTGGCCACCGAGATGATGGATTTGATGAAACTGACACCGGTGATCGAACAGGACGGTTCGGTCCGCAAAGATGAAAAGGGTAAGCCGGTGTATCAGGAAAGCCTTAACTCGATCTATATGATGGCTGATTCCGGCGCCCGCGGCAGCAAGGATCAGATGCGTCAGCTGGCCGGTATGCGAGGGTTGATGGCCAAGCCGTCGGGTGAAATTATTGAAACGCCGATTCAGGCGAATTTCCGCGAAGGGTTGTCGGTCCTGCAATATTTTATTTCAACCCATGGTGCCCGCAAAGGGTTGGCCGATACAGCCTTGAAAACGGCCAACTCCGGGTACCTGACCCGCCGATTGGCCGATGTGGCCCAGGAATGCATGGTAACCGAGGATGATTGCGAGACCTTGGTGGGGATGGAAGTGGAGCCGCTCATGGAGGGCGGCGAAGTGATTCAGCGGCTGAGCGAGCGCGCTCTGGGACGTACCGCCATGGAAGATGTTTTAGATCCTCACAATGACGATGTGTTGGTTGGATCGGGTGAAATTATCGATGAAGCTGCGGTAGCGCGTATTGAAGCGGCCAACATCACCAAGCTTCAAATCCGGTCGGCTCTGACGTGTAAGGCCAAAGTGGGTATTTGCGCCAAGTGCTATGGCCGGGATTTGGCTCACGGACGGCTGGTGGAAATTGGCCAGGCCGTGGGAATCATGGCCGCCCAATCTATCGGTGAACCGGGAACCCAGTTAACCATGCGGACCTTCCATATTGGTGGAACGGCCAGCCAGCGGGTGGCCCAGGCCGATATTCGCGCCCGCACTGAAGGCAAAGTGAAATATCTTGATCTCAATGTGGTTACCAACGCCCAGGGCAACCGGATTATTATGAACCGGAAAGGCGGCGAGCTGGCCATCATGGGTAAAAGCGGTCGCGAGTTGGAACGGTTTCATGTGATTTACGGCGCCCAGATGGAGGTGAAGGAGGGACAAAAGATCAAAATCGGCGACTTACTGGCCAGTTGGGATCCTTTCACCACACCCATTATTACCGAAGTGTCGGGGACCTTGAAGTTTGATGATATCCAGCAGGGTAAAACCATGCAGGAGAAGGTGGACTCGGTGACCGGCAAGTCGAGCCGTACCATTATCGAATCCAAAAACGGAGAAGAGCGGCCGCGGATTACCATTCGTACCGAAGATGGAAAAATTGCCAAACTGCCCGGTAGTTCCACCAACGCCAGCTACCTGCTGCCGGTGGGGGCGATCCTGATGATTGAGGAAGGGGATGCAGTCCAGTCGGGTGACATCATTGCCAAAATTCCGCGAGACACCACCAAGACAAAAGATATTACGGGTGGCCTACCCCGAGTGGCGGAACTCTTTGAAGTACGCAAACCCAAAGATATTGCGGTGTTGAGCGAAATCGACGGTTACGTAAAGCTACCCAAGGGCACCAAGCGCGGAAAGCAGCGGGTGATCATCCAGCCCGTGGATGTGGGTGAGGAGAAAGAGTATCTCATCCCCAAAGGAAAGCATGTCAATGTGATTGAGGGCGATTATGTCCGCGCCGGTGAACCGTTAATCGGCGGGCAGGCCGTTCCCCAGGATATTTTAAATATTAAAGGTGAAATCGCTCTGGCGCGCTATCTGGTGGATGAAGTTCAGGAGGTTTACCGGCTCCAGGGGGTTCGCATTAATGATAAGCACATCGAGGTGATTGTTCGTCAAATGATGCGGCGGGTCAAAATTATCTCCGTCGGCGACACCATGTTTATCCCCGAAGAGCAGGTGGATCGCCGTATCTTTGAAGACGAGAATGAGCGGATAATTGCCGAGGGTGGAGAGCCGGCCATGGCGGAACCGTTGATTTTAGGTATCACCAAAGCGTCGCTCTCCACGGAAAGCTGGATTTCGGCGGCTTCATTCCAGGAGACCACCAAGGTGCTGACTGAGGCGGCGATTGGCGGAACCGTTGATCATCTCCATGGTTTAAAGGAAAATGTCATCATGGGCCGCCTGATACCCGCCGGAACCGGTGTGAACCGGTACCGTATGGCGGAGATCATCTGATCGGCAACGTTTTTTCGATAATATATGCATGTGAAGGGAGACCTGTTATGGTTGGGTGAATTGGAAAATCCATGCACTGCTGCGAAATAAATCATCATTTGCTATAAATGTATTGACAATGGGGTGTTGGCGATATATAAAAACAGTTTTGCCCGTCCGCACAATTACTTGCGGTGCGAATTGCGATAATAACGAACAAACCCGTGCCGGTGAAAGCTTGTTGCCGGCACACTTTGTTGATAGCAAAGATAAGTATTCAGATTTACGGAAAAGACAAGAAGGGCCTATGCCGACAATTAACCAGTTGGTGCGCAAGGGAAGAAAGAGAATCCTAAAAAAAACCAACACGCCGGCGTTAAAAGGGGCGCCGCAAAAGCGGGGCGTCTGCACCAGGGTGTACACCTCAACTCCGAAAAAGCCGAACTCGGCCTTACGTAAGGTGGCGCGTGTCCGCTTGACAACCGGTGTCGAAGTGACTGCCTATATTCCAGGGATGGGGCATAACCTCCAGGAGCACTCGGTGGTATTGGTGCGTGGCGGTCGTGTGAAAGACTTGCCTGGTGTTCGCTATCATATTGTGCGCGGGGCCTTGGATACTTTGGGTGTTGAAGACCGTAGGCAGGGGCGTTCCAAATACGGAACCCGAAAACCGAAATAATCGAAACCCAATTAATTAAGGGGTGGGGTAAAAATGCCCAGAAGGCGAGAGGTTCAGCAACGGGAAGTGCTGCCGGATTTAAAATATAACAGCAAACTGGTGGCAAAATTTATCAACAACCTGATGAGCCATGGCAAAAAAAGTACTGCTGAATCGATTCTTTACGGCGCCCTGGATATCATCGGTGCGAAAAACGGTGATGAACCCCCGTTGAAGGTATTTGAACAGGCGTTGGAAAACGCGCGTCCTATGCTTGAGGTGAAATCGCGCCGTGTGGGTGGTTCGACCTATCAGGTTCCGACTGAAATTCGTCAAAGTCGGCGGACGGCTCTTGGGATGCGTTGGCTGATCACTTATGCGCGGGCGCGCGGCGAAAAAGGAATGAAAGCAAAGCTGGCCGCAGAATTATTGGATGCGGCCAACAACCGCGGCGGGGCCATTAAGAAAAAGGAAGATACCCATAAGATGGCCGAAGCCAATAAGGCGTTCGCCCATTATCGTTGGTAGATTGCGTGCATCAGTACGATGAGACCGTTGCAGGGCATCTATTTTTGTTCACGTTCAAGGAAGGCGAAAAATGTAACCGGAGGAACATGTTGAATATTTCGAGGATACCATTTTGAGCCGGACGCCGAAATCGGGCCAAAAGGGGTGTTATGCAAAGGTCTCAAGATGGACGCCCACGTTGAGATAGGAGTAACCGGAATCAAGCAAAAATAGCTGAGGGTAAAAAAGATGGCCAAAGAGAAATTTGAGCGCACCAAGCCCCACGTCAATGTTGGCACGATCGGTCACATTGACCACGGTAAAACGACCTTGACGGCAGCGATCACGAAGCACATGGGATTGCGCGGGATGGCGGATTTTGTTCCGTTTGACCAGATAGACAAGGCGCCGGAAGAGAAGGAGCGCGGGATAACGATTGCAACAGCGCATGTGGAGTACGAGACGGATAACCGTCATTACGCTCATGTGGACTGTCCGGGTCATGCGGACTACATCAAGAACATGATTACCGGGGCGGCCCAGATGGACGGTGCGATATTGGTGGTGGGGGCCGATGACGGTCCGATGCCCCAGACCCGGGAGCATATATTGCTGGCGCGTCAGGTGGGCGTTCCGCGGATCGTGGTATTTTTGAACAAGTGCGACATGGTGGACGACGAAGAGCTGATTGAGCTGGTGGAGCTGGAGCTACGTGAGCTGCTGGACAAATACGAGTTTCCAGGGGACGACACGCCGATCATCCGTGGGAGCGCGTTACAGGCGCTGGAGAGCGACGATCCCGGCAGTGACGAAGCCAAGTGCATATTTGCGTTGATGGATGCGATTGACGGGTACATACCGGAGCCGGAGCGGGACATTGACAAGCCGTTTTTGATGCCGATAGAGGATGTGTTCAGTATATCGGGGCGCGGTACGGTTGTGACGGGTCGTGTGGAGCGCGGCGTGATCAAGGTGGGGGAAGAGGTGGAACTGGTAGGTATTCGGGACACGGCCAAGACGGTGTGCACGGGTGTAGAGATGTTCCGAAAGCTGCTGGACGAGGGGCGGGCGGGCGACAACATCGGCGTATTGCTTCGGGGGACGAAGCGCGACGAGGTGGAGCGTGGCCAGGTGGTATCGCATCCGAAGACGATCACGCCGCACACGGATTTCAAGGCGGAAGTGTACATATTGAGCAAGGAAGAGGGCGGTCGTCACACGCCGTTTTTCGCGGGGTACCGTCCGCAGTTTTATTTTCGGACGACGGACGTGACGGGGATTTTGAATCTGCCCGAGGGAGTAGAGATGGTGATGCCGGGGGATAACATCACGATCACGGCGGAATTGATCACGCCGATTGCGATGGAGAAGGAGCTGCGCTTTGCCATCCGCGAAGGCGGCCGCACGGTGGGCGCCGGTGTGGTGAGCGAAGTGGTTGCGTAGCCGGTTCCAAAGAGGAGTTAACCCGATGATTATGGATACAAAAATCCGAATTCGCCTGAAGGCATTTGACCATAAGCTGCTGGACCAATCGGCGACGGATATTGTTGATACCGCCAATAAAACCGGTGCCAAGGTCGTCGGGCCCATCCCCTTGCCGACGACCATCAATAAATATACAGTTTTACGTTCACCTCATGTGAATAAAAAATCGCGTGAACAGTTTGAGGTTCGTACCCATAAGCGGCTGCTGGATATTTTGGAGCCGACCCAGCAGACGGTGGATGCGTTAATGAAGCTTGACCTGTCACCCGGTGTGGACGTTGAGATCAAACTATAGGTTTCGCAAAATCGCCTCCCCTTATGGGGGTTGCCCGATACCCATGGCATTTTAAGAGTAAGGATGGTGATCAAGATGAGCAAAGGTCTCATCGGTAAAAAATTAGGCATGACCAATCTCTACAGCCACAACGGCCGTCAGATACCGGTGACGGTGATCGAGGTGGGCCCCTGCGTGGTGGCCCAAATCAAAACCGTTGCCAAGGATGGCTATAATGCCCTACAGTTGGCCTATGGAGCCAAGGGGCCCAAAAATACGGCTCGCCCGATGCTGGGGCATCTGGCCGACAGCGGTCTAAAAGGAGCCGCCTTGATCGCCGAAGTGGCCGTGGACGATCCGAATCAGTACAAGCCGGGCCAGAAGATCCCAGCCGATATTTTTACGGTGGGTGAGAAGGTCGATGTGAGCGGCACCACCAAGGGGCGGGGTTTTGCCGGGGTGATGAAACGCCATGGATTTGCCGGCGGGCGGAAAACCCACGGTAGTCACAGTCATCGGATTCCCGGTTCCGTGGGTTGCAGCGCTTGGCCGTCACGGATTATTAAAGGTAAAAAGATGCCCGGCCACTATGGCATGGCCAAGCAGTCGGTGCGGAACCTGGAAGTTGTGGAGATCCGGCCCGAAGAAAACCTGCTGATGGTAAAAGGAGCCGTTCCGGGGCCGGTTTCGGGTTTTGTAAAGGTCTCCAAGCTCAAATACTTAAAAGACCGGAAATAGACACTCGTTCCATTGTTTTTAACAGGCTGCCTTTGTTGCAGCCTTTTGCTCGAGGGACACCATGGCAGTTGTAGATGTGCTCAACACCCAAAAAGAGGCGGTTGCCGAAATTGACTTGGACGACGCTATTTTCGGTGTTGCGGTCCGGGGGGATATTTTGCATCAGGTGGTTCGGATGCAGAGGGCCAATCGACGTTCGGGGACGGCTTCGGTGAAGAACCGATCCGATGTTCGCGGCAGTACGGCCAAACTGTACCGTCAAAAGGGCACCGGTCGCGCCCGGCGGGGAAATATAAAATCGCCCCTGTTGCGGGGAGGGGGGGTTACCTTCGGGCCGCATCCCAAATCGTGGAGTCATAAAGTGTCCAAAAAGGTACGCAAAGCAGCCCTCAAGATGGCCTTGAGCGCCAAATTGGCCGACCAATCCATTGTGGTGTTGGACCAATTTGGATTGAAGCAGCCTAAAACCAGGGAGTTTGCAGAGATAATGGGGGCATTGGAAGCACCGTCGGCATTGATTGTTACGGCCGAAGATGACACTACTTTGGATCTGGCATCGCGCAACGTGCCGGGGGTGAAGGTGTTGCGGGCTGAAGGGCTCAATGTCTACGACATTTTAAAGTATGAAAAACTGGTGCTACTGACGCCATCCATTAAGGCGATCGAAGAGAGGTTCGCGTCATGAACGCTTACGATATCATCAAACGGCCGATCATCACCGAAAAGACCACGATCCAGAAAGAGACTCACAATCAAGTGACTTTTGAAGTGGACCGGCGGGTCAACCGGGTGGAGGTTAAGCGAGCGGTAGAAGATCTGTTTAAAGTGCGCGTTGCCGCCGTCAGAACCATGCAGATCCAAGGTAAAGTAAAACGGCGGGGCCTGATTGTGGGTAAACGGCGCAACTGGAAAAAAGCCGTGGTGACCCTGATGCCGGGGGAACGGATCGAATTTTTCGAAGGGGCGTAAACCAAAAGCCTGTTTGCAACGGGTGATGTGGAGAGCATAAACTATGGCACTCAAAAAAGTAAAACCGACTTCCGCCGGGCGGCGATTTCAAACGTATCAAGCCTACGATGAAATTACGACGACCGCGCCGGAAAAAAGCCTGCTGCGGTCGTTGCCGTTTAAAGGCGGCCGGAACAACCGGGGGTGCGTAACCGCCCGTCACCGTGGCGGCGGTCACAAACGGCACTACCGGGTGATTGACTTCAAGCGTGACAAGGCCGGTGTACCGGCCAAGGTCGCCACCATTGAATATGATCCCAACCGTTCCGCGCGGATCGCGCTGCTGCACTATCAAGACGGCGAAAAACGGTATATTTTAGCGCCCCGTAAATTGGCAGTGGGCGACGCGGTGACGGCCGGACCCGATGCCGACATCAAACCGGGGAATGCGCTGCCTTTGAGCAACATTCCCTTGGGAACCCATATTCATAATATTGAACTGAAACCGGGCAAGGGCGGCCAAATCGTTCGCAGCGCGGGAGGATACGCGCAGCTGATGGCCAAAGAGGGCCGTTATGCGTTGGTTAAATTGCCGTCAGGTGAAATGCGGCTGGTTCTGGCCAAGTGCAGCGCCTCTATTGGTCAGATCGGTAACGTGAACCACGAAAACCTCACTTTGGGTAAGGCGGGCCGCAAACGCTGGCTCGGACGGCGCCCCAAGGTTCGCGGTGTGGCCATGAATCCGGTGGATCATCCCATGGGTGGCGGTGAAGGTCGCAGCTCGGGGGGCCGGCATCCCTGTTCGCCTTGGGGAGTTCCGTCAAAAGGTTTTCGCACACGCAAAAAGAAGGCGAGTGACCGGTTGATCGTCAAGCGCCGGACAAAATAGTTGCGGTTAAAGGAGGCTGACATCCTGGATGCCGCACGATGAGCAGGAGAGAGTATGCCAAGGTCGCTAAAAAAAGGGCCATTTGTTGACCCGAAACTGAAACAAAAAGTGTTGATGGCCCGGGAGAGCAACTCCAAACAGGTAATTAAAACCTGGTCGCGCCGATCAACCATTATCCCTGAGATGGTGGGGATCACCTTTGCGGTGCACAACGGGCGTAAATTTATTCCCGTCTTTGTCACCGAAGATATGGTGGGCCATAAGCTGGGTGAATTCTCACCGACCCGGACCTATTACGGCCATGCGGCGGACCGCAAATCCAAGGCGCACTAGCCGTTTGAAAATGGAGAGGAGCAATGGCTGCGTTTGAAATAAAGGCAAGTGCCCGCTTTCAGCGGACCTCACCGCTGAAGGTGCGCAAAATTGTCGGCGCCGTGAAAAACAAGACGGTTGAGGATAGCTTGAACACGTTGCGATTTATGCCGCAAAAGGCGGCCCGCCTGGTCGAAAAGACTATGCGGTCGGCGGTTGCCAACGCGGAAAATAATTATGATTTGGATGTGGATGATCTGGTGGTTCGCAACATTACGGCGGATAAAGGGCCGATGTTGAAGCGGTTTCGGGCAAGGGCGCGTGGACGCGGCACCCGTATTCTAAAACGAACCGCGCATATTACGGTCATCTTGACCGACAAGTCTGTGCATAGATAAAGGAGAAGGCGTTTGGGTCAGAAAGTCAACCCCATCGGGCTGCGGCTGGGGATTATCAAATCCTGGGAATCCCATTGGTACACGGATAAGAACTACGCGGAATTTATTCTCGAAGATCATGAAATTCGCAAATATTTGAAAAAGCGCCTGTATCACGCCGGTATTTCTCGTATTGAAATCGAGCGCTCAGCCCAGCGAATCCGCATTCGCATTTTCGCTGCCCGCCCAGGGATTGTTATCGGCAAAAAGGGATCTGAGATTGCCCAGTTAAAGAGCGATATGGAAAAACGGCTCTCCGGGCGGGATGTTGCTATTGATATTCAGGAGGTGCGCAAGCCCGAGATCGACGCCCAACTGGTGGCGGAAAACGTCGCCGCCCAGATTGAAAAACGGGTCGCCTTTCGACGGGCCATGAAACGGGGCCTGCAGTCGGCCATGCGGTTTGGGGCCGAAGGCGCCAAGGTAATCTGCTCGGGTCGTTTGGGAGGCACCGAGATGTCACGTACCGAGGTTTACAAAGAGGGCCGGGTGCCGTTGCACACTCTGAGGGCCGACATCGATTACGGCTTTGTGGAGGCCAATACGACCTACGGCATGATTGGCGTTAAGGTATTTATTTTTAAGGGAGAAATCCTCGATACGGATAAAAAGCGCGCTACCATCTAAAACGGGGTCAACCAAAATGCGCGACCCGGGAGAGAGAGTATGTTAAGCCCCAAAAAAGTGAAGTTTCGCAAACAGCAACGCGGACGGATGCGCGGGAAAGCGTATCGAGGATCGACCTTAAACTTTGGCGATTTTGGTCTGCAGGCCACCGAGTGTGGTTACATCTCCGCCAAGCAGATTGAGGCGGCCCGTATCGCCATGACCCGCAAGGTGAAGCGGGGCGGAAAGATGTGGATTCGGATCTTTCCCGATAAAACCATCACCAAAAAACCGGCGGAAGTGCGAATGGGAAAGGGCAAAGGCACCCCTGAAGCGTGGGTGGCGGTCGTCAGGCCGGGCCGCATTCTTTACGAAATGGAAGGGGTTGACCGGGACCTGGCTAAGGAAGCGTTGCGCTTGGCGGCTTACAAACTCTCCGTTAAAACCCGCTTTGTGGAAAGGGGTGAAAGCGCATGAAGGCATCGGATATCAGGGAGATGAGGCTGGAGGAGCATGCCCGCAAGCTAAACGATTTAAAGCAGGTGCTGTTTAATCTACGCTTTCAGCATGGGGCGGGGCAGTTGGAAAATCCCATGAAGATGAAAACCACCAGGCGGGATATCGCCCGGGTGCTCACCATCATGCGGGCGGCGGAAAAGGAGCGGTACTAGCGATTGGGGCGGCTATCATCTTTTAATGTGGCACAAGCAGGAACGGATACCATGAAAACACGCGGAAAAAAGAGGGCGCTGAACGGCACCATCATCAAGGACAAAATGGACAAGTCGGTGGTGGTCCGGGTGGAACGGGTCGTCAGGCACCGCCTATATAAAAAGTATATTCGTCGTCGGGCAACCTTTGTGGCCCACGATGAAGAGAACGCCTCCCGGGTGGGCGACAAAGTGCTCATCACCGAAACGCGGCCGCTGAGCCGGCATAAACGCTGGCGGGTCAGCAAGATCGTTCAAAAAGCAGTTTAAGCGGGAAGGATGGAAAAGGGGCAATCAACATCGTCTAGGATATGGCAATAGCAGGGGCTTTTTTATAAACGACCATGACTGCCGGCGGCCACAACAGGCGATGAAAAGTTCGTTTTTAAAGCCTTAAAGGGGCGAGATTTTTCATATAAACTAACCGCCATGGCCGTAAACAGCCACAACGAACGATGAAAGTCTTTCTTTTTGTACATATATTGGTAAGACTTTTCATATAAAGGACGCAAACGATGATTCAGTCAGAAACCATATTGACCGTGGCCGACAATTCCGGCGCCAAGGAGGTCTACTGTATTAAAATTCTGGGTGGATCCCGCAGACGCTACGCCACCATTGGTGATATTGTTGTTGTTTCGGTGAAAGAGGCCCTGCCCAACGCCAAAGTGAAAAAAGGCGACGTCCTGAAGGCCGTTGTGGTGCGGACGAAAAAAGAGGTCCGGCGGCAGGATGGGTCCTACATTCGCTTCGACGATAATTCCGCCGTCTTGATCAACAATCAGAAAGAGCCCGTGGGAACCCGTATTTTTGGCCCTGTGGCACGTGAGTTGCGGGCCAAACGGTTTATGAAAATAATCTCCTTGGCGCCGGAAGTGCTGTAAGAGACGGGCGGAGACAAATGATGCAACGAAACAGAACACGTTTAAAAAAAGACGATAAGGTCAAAGTGCTTGCGGGCAAGGACCGGGGTAAAATCGGCAAGATTCTCAAGGTCGATCGTAAAAAAGAGCGGGTGTTGGTGGAGAATGTCAATGTTATCAAGCGCCATACCCGACCCAATGCCCAAAACCGGCAAGGTGGCATTGTCGAGTCGGAAGCGGCCATTCATTGGTCCAATGTAATCTTGCTGTGTGGCAAATGCCTTCAACCCACCCGGATTCAGGTGCGCTCTTTGGAGGACGACCAGAAGGTGCGTTTTTGCGGTAAATGTAACGAAATGATTGATGCGTAAACAGCGCACGTAGGAATCAAAATGGCACAATTGAAAAAAATATATGAGGATGAAACCGTTCCGGCCTTGCAAGACAGTTTTCAATACGCCAATCGCATGCAAATCCCCAAAATCGGGAAAATCGTTTTGAATATGGGCTTGGGCGAGGCCATTAATGACAACAAGATCATGGAAGAGGCCGTTCAGGAACTGGAGATCATTTCCGGCCAGAAACCGATCATCACCCGGGCCAAAAAGTCCATTGCCGCCTTTAAATTGCGCGGGGGCATGCCGGTGGGGTGTACGGTGACCCTGCGCCGGGAGCGCATGTACGATTTTTACAGCAAGCTGGTCAATATCGCCCTGCCGAGAGTCCGCGACTTTCGCGGCGTCTCTCCCAAAGGATTTGACGGCCGGGGAAACTATACCCTGGGGATCAAAGAGCAGATCATCTTTCCCGAAATTGACTATGATAAAGTCAACCGGATCAAAGGGTTGAACGTCACCATCGTGACCAGCGCTAAAACCGATAAAGAAGGCTTTACGTTGCTCCAACTGATGGGGATGCCGTTTCGGAATTAGGATTTTTTATGAAAGCGCTCAGCGATCCATGCATTAAAATGACTTTTATATTTTGCAGTGGCCGTTTGCGGGCATGGCCGTTATTAAAATCGGATCCCGTAAAGGCGCCTGAGACCATGGAGGCAACTTTTGGCGAAAAAATCACTTAGAGCGAAAGCCGCACGGAAACCCAAGTTTAAGGTACGCGGTTATAACCGTTGCCCGATTTGCGGGCGGCCACGGGCCTTTTTACGCAAATTCGGTATGTGCCGCATCTGTTTTCGGGGTATGGCGTCCCAAGGCAAGTTGCCCGGCGTGATCAAATCGAGCTGGTAGACGGTATTTAAAACCATTGCAGTCAATTTTATTTAGATAGATTTACGGAGAGGATTATGCCAGTCAGCGACCCTATTTCCGATATGCTGACCCGAATTCGAAACGGCGGCAAGGCCAAGTTTGAAAGTGTGGATATCCCCGGATCGCGCCTCAAGGTGGAAATCGCCAAGACCCTGAAAGAGGAAGGGTATATTAAAAACTACAAATTCGTGGAAGATGACAAGCAGGGCACGCTGCGGGTTTACCTAAAATATGTGGACGGTAAAACCCATGCGATTTACGGCCTCAAGCGCATCAGCAAACCGAGTCGACGCGTTTATGTGAACGCCAGAGAAAATATGCTGGTTCTAAATGGATTGGGGATCGCGGTTTTATCAACGTCCAAAGGGATTATGACGGACAAGCAGGCCCGTCAGGAAAATGTCGGTGGTGAGGTACTCTGTAATATTTGGTAGACTTTGCAACAAAAGACCGGCGGTAATTTATGGCCGGTAAAGGATGAAATTATGTCCCGTATAGGTAAATTGCCGATTCCGATTCCCGGTGGCGCCAAGGTGACGATAAAAGATCGAACCATACGTGTGGAAGGACCCAAGGGTACGTTGACCCGTGATTTACACCCCAAAGTGCAGCTTGAAGTGAAAGATGACGCCATTCATGTAACTGTTGCCAAAGATAAGGATCGTGCGGCCCAAGGATTGGTGAGAAGCCTGGTCAACAATATGGTCGTAGGCGTCACCGCTGGTTTTGAACGTGTCCTGGAAGTGAGTGGGATTGGATACCGGGCATCGGTCAGCGGCTCAACGCTGAACCTGAACCTGGGTTTTTCTCATCCGGTGGATTTTCCGCTCCCCAAGGGGGTCGAAGCGGATGTGGATAAGAATAACGCCATTCGATTGAAGAGCTTTGACAAGGAATTATTGGGCCAAACTGCCGCGTCGATTCGTAGCTTACGGCCTCCCGAACCCTATAAGGGAAAGGGGATTAAGTATTCCGACGAACGGATTCAGCGCAAAGCCGGTAAGACCGGCGCCGCCGTCTAAGAAACCATTTGGGAATAATGGCGGTTATGCGCGCTGTTTAATTTTGGGTGAGATTGATAATATTTGTCGCGACCGGCATTGCCGGGTGGCCGCGACGGTTTAAAGCAGGTGGATAAAATGGGTAACATGAATCCAAGAACGCTTTCACGTTTGAAACGGAAAAAAAGAATTCGCAAAAAAATTAGCGGGACGCTGGAAAAACCACGGTTGTCCGTGTTTCGCAGCACGAAACACATCTATGCCCAGATCATTGATGATACGGCTGGGCAAACCCTGACCTCCGCCTCCACGCTGGATGCGGATATTAAAGCCAACACCGAGGCCAAAGGAAAGGTGGGCGCCGCCCAACTTGTGGGTAAGCTGGTGGCCGAGCGCGCCCTGGAAAAAGGGATTCGGCGGGTGGTGTTTGATCGTAATGGCTTTCTTTACCATGGCCGCATTAAAGCCATTTCCAATGGCGCCCGCGAAGCCGGTTTGGGTTTTTAATAGGGCGGGGTTTTAAAAAGAGACATGCAAGAGTGACGGCACAGTAAAAAGTTCAAGTTCATGGCGCTGCGAATTTCGTTTGATGAGGCGTACAAATGGTATACCGAGGTCATAACGAAATAAAGCGCAACGCAGAAATTGAGCTTTTTAAGAGACCCTGAGAGAAGGGAGGCAAGCCTTTGCGTAAGCAGTACAAGCAAGAAGCGGATGAAAATCTGCTGATTGACAAAGTTGTCCACATTAACCGGGTGGCCAAAGTGGTCAAAGGTGGGCGGCGCTTTAGTTTCAGCGCGATTGTGGTTGTTGGTGACGGTGACGGAACCGTTGGCGTCGGTTTGGGGAAAGCCGGTGAAGTTCCCGAAGCCATTCGCAAAGGGATGGAAAAAGCCAAAAAAAGCATGGTGCGGGTTCCGTTGCAGGAAGGTACGATCCCTCATACGATTATCGGAAAATTCGGTGCAGGTAGCGTCTTCTTGAAACCGGCCTCAGAAGGTACCGGCCTGATCGCCGGCGGTGCGGTGCGGGCCGTTTTAGAAGCGGCCGGAGTACAGAATATTTTGACCAAATGTATGGGTTCACACAATCCCCATAACGTGGTCAAGGCCACCATGGATGGCTTAATGCGGTTGCAAAGCCCCGAAAAAGTCGCGGCGCGCAGGGGAATAGCCGTGGGTGATTTGGCCTGGGATGGAAGGATTTAAAACCATGCCGGATAAAATAAAAGTGACACTGGTAAAGAGCATGATCGGTAGGCCTGAAAAACATCGCCGGGTTTTAAAAGGGATGGGGTTGACCAAGCGCCAACGCACCGTTTGGTTGGTGGACACCCCGGAAACGCGTGGAATGGTCAACAAGGTAACTCATTTGGTCAAGGTGGAGGAGTCATAAGATGAAACTCAATGAATTGCGTCCGGCAATAGGTTCACGTCGTACCCGGAAACGAGTGGGCCGGGGCAATGCGTCGGGTCACGGAACCACCGCAGGCCGGGGTACCAAAGGACATAACAGTCGTTCCGGTGGAGGCGTGCGGCCCGGTTTTGAGGGCGGTCAGATGCCGATTCATCGCCGTCTGCCCAAGCGGGGCTTTACAAATATTTTTAAAAAGCGGATCGCCATCATCAATGTGGGCGATCTGGCCCGTTTTGAAAAAGAGACCGTGGTGGATGAGGCACTGTTGGAAGCGGCCGGTCTGGTGAAAGGCCGCCGCGACGGAATCAAACTGTTGGGGCAAGGCGAACTGGAATATCCTGTCACGATTCGGGTCAACGCTGCTAGTGACGGAGCCAGAAAAAAAATTGAAGCCGTTGGTGGCATGGTTGAAACGGTCTAAACACAGATAGGCGATTATATGATCGGCAGTGGTTTTCAAAATCTGTTAAAAATTCCCGAGCTCAAAAAGCGGATATTAATCACCTTGGGGCTTTTGGCGGTCTATCGTGTCGGTGTGGCGGTCCCGGTTCCCGGGATTGACAGTGCGGCTCTGGCGGATATGTTTGCGCGCGCCCAAGGGACCATCCTGGGTGTTTTTAATATGTTTTCCGGTGGGGCGCTGGAGCGGTTGTCGGTTTTTGCCCTGGGAATCATGCCGTATATTAGCGCCTCGATTATTTTACAGCTACTGACGGTGGTGGTGCCGCATCTGGAGCAGCTGAAAAAAGAGGGTGAACAGGGACGCAAAAAAATCACCCAGTACACCCGCTATGGTACCGTGGTACTGAGTCTGATCCAGGGCTTTGGTATAGCTGTAGGACTGGAAAAAATGGGCGTTGTGTTGATTCCCGGGTGGCCTTTCCGGCTGATGACGGTGATCACCCTAACCGCCGGAACCGCCTTTATCATGTGGCTGGGGGAACAGATTACCGAACGCGGCATCGGTAACGGCATCTCCTTGATCATTTTTGCCGGTATTGTGGTGCGTTTACCCGGTGCCATCGCCAATACCTTCCGGTTGCTCTCCACCGGTGAAATGAATATCTTTGCCGTGCTGCTGCTCGTCGGCTTAATGCTGGCGGTCATTGGCTTTATTATTTTTGTGGAGCAGGGTCAGCGGCGGATCCAGGTCCAATATGCCAAACGGATGGTGGGGCGCAGGATGTATGGCGGGCAAAGCACCCATTTGCCCCTTAAGATCAATACCTCCGGTGTGATTCCGCCCATTTTTGCTTCATCAATCATTCTTTTTCCGGCCACGCTGGTCAGCTTTATTGATTTACCCTGGATGCAGAATGTGGCCGATGCGTTGACACCCGGCAATTGGGTGTATGAGTTGCTGTTTGTCGGGTTTATCTTCTTTTTCTGCTATTTTTATACGGCGGTCACCTTTAACCCGGTGGACGTGGCTGATAATATGAAAAAAAACGGGGGCTTTATCCCCGGAATTCGTCCGGGCAAACGTACCGCCGACTATATCGACCGTGTTTTGACGCGGATCACGTTGGGGGGCGCCGTTTATGTGGCAGCGGTGTGCGTACTGCCGTCGATTCTGATTGCCCGGTTTAATGTCCCCTTCTATTTTGGCGGGACTGCCCTGTTGATTGTTGTGGGGGTGGCCATCGATACCATTGCTCAGATCGAATCCCACATGCTGGCGCGCCATTATCAAGGCTTTCTGAAACAAGGCAGTGTAAAGGGGCGGCGCTAGATGCCGTCAAACGCAAAAGAGGATTAGACCTAAATGCCCAAAGAAGAAGCCATAAAAGTCGAAGGGGTTGTGCTGGAAACACTACCCAACGCCATGTTCAAGGTGGAGCTGGAAAATAAACACCAGGTCTTGGCGCATATATCGGGAAAAATGCGGATGCATTTTATCAAAATATTGCCTGGGGATACGGTGACCGTTGAACTGTCGCCCTACGATTTGACCCGGGGACGGATTACCTATCGGTCGAAATAAAAAGCGGCAACGCGCTACAGGCCTCCGATAAGGAGTTTACAATGAAAGTCAGGGCATCGGTTAAAAAAATGTGTGACAAATGCAAAGTCATCCGCCGCAGGGGGGTTGTGCGGGTGATTTGTGAAAACAAACGGCATAAACAGCGGCAAGGTTAAGAAGGGGGAGTTTTGGCCAGAATTGCAGGCGTAGATCTACCACGAAAAAAACGGCTGGTTGTCGGATTAACCTATATTTACGGGATCGGCCGAACCACGTCTGAAAACATCCTGAATAGAGTGGGGCTGGATCATCGTCTGAGCACCGATGATTTAACAGATAGCGATATCAACAGTATCCGCCAGGTGATTGACTCGGAACTCAAGGTGGAGGGTGAGTTGCGTTCCGAAGTCTCCATGAATATCAAGCGGTTGATGGATTTGGGGTGTTATCGCGGTTTGCGGCATCGCCGATCGCTTCCCGTAAGGGGCCAACGAACCAGCACAAACGCCAGAACCCGAAAAGGGCCCAGACGTTCGGCGGTGAAAAAGAAAAAATAGACATTAAAACGGAAAAATAACTAGGAATACCCATGGTCAAGCGTGTCCGTACAAAAAAGAAAGAAAAGAAAAATATCTCAACCGGGGTGGTGCATATTCAATCAACATTTAATAACACCATCGTCACTATTACCGATATGGCGGGCAATACCATTTCCTGGGCGACGGCCGGTAGTCAAGGCTTTAAAGGCTCACGGAAAAGCACACCCTTTGCAGCGCAGTTGGCGGCCAAGGATGCCGCCAAGAAAGCAATGGAACATGGTATGAAAAATGTGGAAGTTTATGTCAAAGGCCCCGGTTCCGGCCGGGAATCGGCCTTGCGGGCATTACATGCAGCCGGATTTACCATTCTGATGATTAAAGATGTCACACCGGTTCCCCACAACGGCTGCCGACCACCCAAACGCAGAAGGGTCTGAGGGGCGCTTCATCAACGGCCGCAGCAAAGTCATTGCCGGCGGCAAAAGTTAGTTTCGCGGACCGGGTAGTAACAGGCTACCGAAGCCGCATATAAGGAGAAATCATTTGGCGCGATATACGGGCTCAGTTTGTAGGCTTTGCAGACGTGAAAATTTAAAACTGTTTCTAAAAGGAGACCGCTGTTATTCGGATAAGTGCGCCTATGACCGTAGGGCGTATCCGCCGGGTCAGCATGGACAACGGCGCGGACGAAAAATTTCCGATTACGGAATCCAGTTGCGTGAAAAGCAGAAGATCAAGCGGATGTACGGCTTGGCCGAAGATCAGTTCAGGCTCTTTTTTAAACGGGCTGACCAACAAAAGGGGGTCACGGGCACCAACTTACTGGTGATGCTGGAGCGGCGTCTTGACAATGTGGTCTACCGCCTCGGTTTTACCAACTCCCGCACTCAGGGACGACACTTTGTTCGTCATGGCCACTTTTTAGTGAACGGTCGTAAGGTCAATATCCCCTCCTACCAGGTAAAGGTGGGGGATATTGTGGAACCTATGGAAAAAAGCCGTAAGGTGCAGGCTATCAATGATGCAATGGATGCCGTTGTCCGCCGGGGGGTTCCACAATGGTTGGAGCTGGATAAAGAGGCCTTTAAAGGGTCCGTTAAAAGTTTTCCGGCGCGTGAGGATTTAACAATGCCGATGCAAGAGCAGCTGATCGTCGAGCTCTATTCCAAGTAGCGGAGTTGAACGTTTTTCTATTTCAAAAGGCATTGTATGTAAGGTTCGTATGACCAGGTCGAGATGGCTTCCCTAACGATCTTGTGATTGGAGATATTATATGTCATCAAATAAGCTTATGGTTATGAATTGGCAGCAGATGATTTCGCCTAAAGGGGTGACAGTGGATGCCAGTACCGAAACCTACGGCAAGTTCATTTGTGAGCCGTTGGAGCGCGGTTTTGGTATTACCATCGGCAACTCGCTTCGCAGGGTGATTCTGTCGTCACTTTACGGCGCCGCCATTATTTCGGTGAAGTTTGACGACGTCATGCATGAATTCACAACCATTGATGGCGTTTTGGAAGATGTTTCAGAGCTGATCCTTAATTTAAAATCGGTGCGTTTAAAACTTGATGACACCGATCAGCATATGTTGCGTATTGATGCCAAAGGTGAAGGGATTATCACCGCGGCGGATATCCAGAGCCCGGGCGGCCATTGCGAGGTTTTGAATCCGGATCAACATATCGCCACATTGGATAAAACCGGCAACTTGAGTGTGGAGATGGCGGCTGCCGTTGGAAAAGGGTATTCCTTGGCGGAAAACAATAAAGGTCCTGAGGCGCCGGAGGGGACCATTCCCATTGACGCGATTTTTTCACCCATTAAACGGGTGGTCTATTCGGTGGGTCAGGCGCGTATCGGCCAAGTCACAGACTACGATAAATTGACCTTGGAAGTGTGGACCGACGGCAGCATTACCCCTGAAAATGCCATTGCCTATGCGGCTAAAATTATTAAAGAGCAGATATCGCTGTTTATCAACTTTGATGAAGGCGCGATTCCGGAACCGAGGCAAAAAAGCAACGGTGAGGAAGCACCTCGCTTTAATGAGAACCTTTACCGTTCGGTTGATGAGTTGGAACTCTCTGTAAGGAGCGCCAACTGTTTGAAAAACGCCAATATTCACAAGATTTATCAATTGGTCGGCAAGTCCGACACGGAAATGTTGAAAACGAAAAATTTTGGTCGTAAATCCCTAAATGAAATGAAGGCCGTTCTTACGGAAATGGGTTTGTCCTTGGGGATGGATCTGGACGGGTTTGTCCCGCCGGAAGATGAAGACGCCGAGTAAGGGGAGTAGATAAAACCATGCGACATCGCAAACAGGGCCGAAAACTCAATCGAACCGGCAGCCATCGGGATGCCATGTTTCGAAATATGGTGACCAGCCTGTTTAAGTATGAACGTATTAAAACGACCGCTGCCAAAGCCAAGGAACTGCGTATTTGGGCCGATAATATGGTGACGTTGGCCAAAAAAGGGGATCTTCATGCCCGGCGCCAAGCGTTGGCCATTATCCGTGAGAAAGCGGTGGTGCATACGCTCTTTGAAGAGACGGTTAAACGCTATGCTGATGTCTCTGGAGGCTACACGCGTGTGGTGAAACTGGGCTGCCGGCCGGGTGACGCGGCGAAAATGGCTCTGGTTGAATTGGTGGATCCCGCTGCAAGAACGGAAAAACGCGCAAAACCGAAAAAGGCTCAGTCGATTGCAGCACCGGTGACAAAGGATGAGGAGGCCAAGAAAGAAGCTGTGGAGACCACTGCAGTTGCTGAACAAGAGGCGCCAGTGGAAGCGGCCCCGGAAGAGACAGCCGAAGTAGAGGCGCCTACAGCGAGTACCGACACAACAGTAGAGGCGGTTGAGGCCGAAGAGGGTGAAGCTGAAACGGGTCTGGCCGAATCGGCTCCCGAACCTGCCGAGCAGGAAGCGCAAGCGACTAAGGATGATGCAGACAACGCTCCAAAGGATGGCGAGTAAGTAATCATCCCATTTGAGCCTGTTTTTAAATGCGAAGCCCTGTAACGGAATCTGTTACAGGGCTTTTTGCTTTGATGCGGATAAAATCGACTCCAAGCCGTTTTGCGGCAAACTGATTTTAGGGAACATTCTGGATGTCTCAAACAGGTCCTTTGAGACCCCTATGATCAAAGTCGGTGCGGGAGGCGTATTTGAAAAAAATGACTGAACCCGGATTTTGCACGCCACGGATGGGTTTATTGGCAAGGCAGCAAGGGCGAAGCTGTATTCTGATACCGCGAGCCCTTGATAACACAGCCAATGGACGCAGCCCGGGAGCGTCCGTTCGGATGAAATGTTACCAACTGTTATCAATGTCAAAACACCGAAACGGTGTTCAGGAAATAACAGTAAGCATATGGTAACAAGCTGAAATATCAAATATAAATAATTTTCTGGTAAAATTTCATGCAAAATTCGGGGTGAATTCAACCGGGCGTTACCATAGCCGAGAAAAGTGAAGAACAAAAGTGAAGAACAGGCTTGATCCCATTTCCATAATGTCTTAATATATATCATGTAAGTACACTTTCTCTATGCAGATGCCGCAGAATCCCGTATCATCATCGGCATTTGCCTGGTAATGTGTCGTAATCCCCATACAAAAGGAGGTCAAGATGGCAGAACAGAATGATCAAATTGTCATTGACCGGTCTGGCAGCAGCGTCTCGGATTTATGGAAAAAAGAGGATTACTGGGCGATTTGGCTCGGTTTTTTCATCCTGCTCATTGGGATCATCATCTATTTCAACAATCCGCCGGCCGATATGCGCGCCAAGATCGATGAGGCCAATACCACATTGGCGACGGAGTCGGCCCGGGCGCCTTTTAAAACCGTGGAATGGTATAAGGCCGTGGATGCCAAAAAGAAGTTAAAGGCCACCAGCTCACCCATTGGCAAGACCATTAAAAGCTTCACCAGCAAGCCCCGTGGATGGAAAAGTAGCCCGGTTGGCGCCTTTGTTCAGGGTGAAGAGGCGGCTGCCGCGAAAAACGCCAAAGGCAAAGAGAAATATGAGGCGGCCAAAGCTGCAGCCGATGAGGCTTTGGCAGGCGCCATGACCGCCGAGGAGGCTGCTGCTGCGGCCGGATTCGCGGATGAGGCGCTGAACGCGGAAGCGGTCAGTAAGAACGACGCCTGGCGGGCGGCTGCCAAGAAGGTTTCCAGCGCCAAGAAAAAAGTCAGCGCCCAGCCGTTTAATCAGATTCCCAAACTGATCGGGCTGGCAATCCTGTTGGCCCTATTCTTCGGCGTCGGCATGGCGGTCATGGGCAACTCTTTTGGAAAATTTGTAGGGGGGTTCTTTTTCGTTTTTTTCATAGCGGTGCTGGCCTACGTGGCAGCCGGGAATGCCACCATGAAACATTACGGTATCGGCTACGCCGCCTGGGCGATCCTGTTCGGGCTGATCATTAGCAATACCATCGGCACCCCCAAGTGGGCCATGCCGGCGGTACAGGTGGAGTATTACATCAAGACCGGTTTAGTGTTGTTGGGGGCTGAAATTCTGTTTGGCAAGATTCTCTCCATCGGCATTCCCGGTATCTTTGTGGCTTGGGTGGTCACCCCCATTGTTTTGGTCACCACCTTTTTCTTTGGGCAAAAGATTGTTAAAATGCCCTCGAAGACCTTGAATATCACCGTCTCGGCCGACATGTCCGTATGCGGCGTTTCGGCGGCCATAGCCACGGCGGCGGCGTGCCGTGCAAAAAAAGAGGAACTGACCCTGGCGGTGGGGTTGTCTTTGGTGTTCACCTCGATCATGATGATCGTCATGCCAGCTTTTATCAAGGCCGTGGGAATGCCCGAGATATTGGGCGGCGCCTGGATGGGCGGCACCATTGATGCCACGGGCGCGGTAGCCGCGGCGGGTGCCTTTTTAGGTGACCGGGCGTTGTATGTGGCTGCGACGGTAAAGATGATTCAGAATGTGCTCATCGGTGTGATCGCCTTCTTCGTGGCCCTGATTTGGGTCACCAGGGTGGATCGAGTGGAAGGGCAGAAAGTGCCGGTGACCGAGATCTGGCACCGTTTCCCCAAATTTGTGCTGGGTTTCATCGTCGCTTCTATTATTTTCTCACTGCTCTATGAGGTTCTGGGTAAGGATGCGGGCTACGCCCTCATCGACCAGGGGGCGATTCGCGGGATGTCGAAAATTTTTCGGGGTTGGTTCTTCTGTCTGGCTTTTGTCAGCATCGGGCTGGCCACAAACTTTCGCGAACTGGGAGAGCATTTTCGCGGCGGCAAGCCGCTGATTCTCTATGTTTGCGGGCAGTCCTTCAACCTGTTGCTGACCTTGTTGATGGCTTACATCATGTTTTACAGAGTCTTTCCCGAAATTACAGCGAAGATTTAATGATGGACCGGGAACCCAAATACAGAGCAGGTGCAAACCCCGGATCCAAGGGGTGGGTGCGTCGCTACGGCGAATTGGCGCTGGGTATCCTGATGGTGCTGTTGATAATCTTTTTCGTCGGGCCCTGGTTTGATCAACGTGAAGTGATGCAGCCCATGGTAAAGTTCATCGACGAACGCGGTATTAACGCCAATATGTACTTTTATACCGAGGTGGAGGAGTTTTCCGAAGCCAATCTCAATATGGACAATACGTGGGCGTACACTCCGGGCGCCAAACTGTCAAAGGGACTGTAAACAACCGGTTTAGACGGGTGAGAAGGCGCTCGGCCGGCCCTGTTGGCCGGGCGCATTCCATTTTGAAACAGCGCTTTAGATGATGACAACCATCCGGGAGAAGAAAGATGCCATTATCGCCTTTGAGCGGCGTTTGGCCCATGCCGTTTCCAGAGAGGTGATTGAAAAACCGAAGCTCAGCGTCTGGATGATATTGATCCCCATTTTTTTCGTCTTCTTCGCCTATCGCATGAACCGCTACAAGAAGGGCAGGGAGGTTTTTGCTGATAACTTCCTGGTTACGCCGAGGCGTGCGCTGGAGGTGGCCGCAGAGGCGGTTACCGCTGGAAAATCACCCGATATTGAGGTTGTGGTTCGACAAGCCTCTTCGCCTCCCGACACCCTCGATGCCTACCGCAAATGGGTTGCGGCCCTGACGGGTCACTACCTGGAATTGCTCAGTGCAGATGGCCGGGATTGTGGGACGCTCATCAAAAAAGTGTATGGTAAACGCGCCAACTACCTGCTCTTTTGCAATCAACTGAACAGCCTGGAAAAGGCGTTCAACGCCGCTTTAAAACCCCACCTGACAAAAACCACCGATGACGTCGGCGCTATTGTCGCCGTAATGGAAAAGGCGGCAGCCAAGCATCGCCGCGAACTGGCCGGGGCGATTTTTTCCTCACGCTAAGGCTCCGAGGCCTTTGCAGGACATCTGTTTTTGTTCACGTTCAAGGAAGGCGAAAAATGTAGTCCTTGAAATATTGACCGGGTTTGGTTCAATGTTTCCGTCCAATCTCCCTTCACGCTCTTTATCCTGGCTTGTACTTTCGGTGCAACTCCAGTAATTCAAAAAACGATCCAGGCCGATACTTTTCAAACTCCTCGTCGCCTACAAAAACAGATTGGTATTCAGCACCAGATACCACGGCATTCATGTCATCGCACCATTGGGCCAACCGCGCCATCTTATGGGGAACATCCAGATCTTCCTGACCCTTGGTTTCAACAATCACCACACGGCCATCGGTCAGCTTCACGATAAAATCGGGATAATAGTTTGAAATGCCCCCATCGGCGTTCACATAGTCCAGCTTGAAATGAACCGCGAAATAGTTTTTGGCCCACGACACCACATCGTCACACCGCTCCAGAAAATCGGCAAATTCCAATTCAAAACGGCTGTCTCCAATAGCGCGGTTAAATACCGATTTTTTCGGGACCAGATATCCCTGGTCCTTTACAATAAACGGGCGCGTCCGCCGCAAGTTGATAGAATCCTTAATTTCGGCATCTCCCTTGTCGCGCACCGTCAGTTCGTTAATCGCTTTTTTAAAAATTTCCATCACGGTTTTCACAGCAGCCGGTTCGGAAAGGTTCCGCAGGGTATTGGGGTCATCCAGCGCCACTTCACGGCCAAACAATTTTTTTTGAACAAAGCTCTTGACCTTTCCGTAAAGCACATCGTAGCCTTGAGGTGGTGCCCCTTTCTTACGCTTGATACGCAATTCAGCCAGTATTGATATTACGAACCATTGAATAACTGCTCTGTAATCGCCAACTCCCGCACCATCCAGGACCGTCTTATGGTGAATCTCGTTCTCTCTGACCGTGTATGTAAATACAATCTCCCGCCGCTCTTCTTCATCAAACGTCTTGTATTCAACCGCTGTGAATTGAACATCTTGCATATCAAGATCAGCGAGATTCTTGTATTCCCGGTAGATTCGGGGTGTCAGCACCGGAATCCTGATATTCAGAGCATCAATATCCTTATGGGGATTATCATGATCCACTTCAATCACCAGGGGTGTTTTGGGCTTTGTTTCTTCTCCCATGGCCTTGCGCTCCAACTCAACCCCCTCGGCCTGAATGGACTCCACAAAATCCATAAAGGCGTCGGTCCCCACTACACTGACATACTCTTCCGTACCGCCCGGGTACATCTTGCGTAAACCCCGCCCCAGGGTCTGCTCGGGCAGGATGTTGCTTTTGGCGGAATAGGCTCGCAAGCCGACAATGGTGGTTACATTGCGCACGTCCCACCCCTCTTTGAGCATGATCACCGATACAATTGCCTTGTAAGGGCTTTTGTCATCATCAATATCGTTGGCCTGTTTTCGCAATCTTTCGAGTTCACCCTTTTTCTTGCCCGATTGCGCCTCGGAAATCTCGCCATTATTTTTGGTGTGAATCGTCAACACGGCCCCAACCAGTTCCGGGTAACGGTTCTCCAGGTGTTCGGCCACTTCATCGCAATTCTTCGTGTCATCCGTCATCACGAACAGAATCGCCCTTTTCCCCAGTTTCTCATGCTCTGCGTAGGCCTTGCGCCATTCGATCACCCCGAGATCAAGATAGTCCGCATATTTTTCGGTAAACTTCGCGCTCTGTTGTTCCCGCAATTTTGTCCGGCTTGCCGCGTCGGGCAGTACCGGATGTTTCACCACATTTTGCCAAATAGCCTCCACCAGCGGATAGTCCGCCACGGTCTGCACGAATATCGCCCCATTGTTGTGTTTGGGTGTTGCCGTAACATCCACCTGCAAGCTCAAGCCGCCGCCCTTTTGCAGCAGCCGGTTGTGAATGTCCTCAATGGATGTAAACCACGCCAGGCGCGCATCGTGAATATGGTGCGCCTCGTCGTTTAAAATCATCAGCTCGTTGATGTCCCGCACAATCATTCCCAGATCCACTTTGGAATCGGTGGTCGCCCCGGTGGGGCGTTCTCCCAGGAAGTAATCCATGCTGTTTTCGTCGTCCGGGGATGGCGGGATATCTTCGCCGGAATAGACCCGATGGATGTTTGTCAGGAAAATATTGCCGGTGGGACGCGTGACATTCACTTCATCCTGCTTGTGCAAGGAGAGCTGAAAATCATCCCGCCAGTTGCGTCCGTTAAAGCCGTTATCCGGAAGTACCGGATCTTTGAAAAAGATCCGCAGCCCCTGAAAATCCTTATAAATACGATCCAGAACAATAATATTGGGCGTAATCAAAAGAAAATTGCGCGACAGTTCCGAATCCGGTTCGTACAGTTTGTGGAAAAAACTCCAGGCCAGCACCAGGCTCATCACCTTGGTTTTGCCGCTGCCCGTGGCCATCTTGACCACATAGCGCCGCCAGTTTTCGTCAAAAAGCCCGGCTGATACGGTTCCGCCGGCGTCAAACCGCATCAGGTCGTACTTGTCCCTGGCGCCCGATACATCATACAGATAGACAATCGTCTCCAGCGATTCCCGCTGGGCAAAATAGTAGGCAAAACGCGCCACGCTTCCGTCCGCCCGGGGCAACAGGTGTCGCTCCTTGAACCACCAATTCAAAAGGCTCTTGCTGGTATCCGTGGCCCCCACATACCCGCTGTCGCGAAATTCTTTCACCTTTTTGCGCAACTCTGCCACCAGCGGCGGCATCAGTTTTTCCATGCCCGTTTCACGAAGCGCCTCATCCGCCGGAAACCAGCGTACATCGGGGGGAAGGGTCGCGTGGGGAGAGTCGGGGAAGTCGGGGTGGAGCGCCATGGTTATTCTTTACAAAGGCGGTTAAAATAAAAGGTTCTTCTCCCGATTAGTTGTAGGAAAAAGCCTGTATGACCTTCAATGAAAAATATCTATCATCATGAAATCCATAGGCTTTTCGTTTAATCACCTTTATTTTGTTGTTCACGCCTTCCAGTTTGC
>Ga0209681_1000017_pt1 | contig 54823 bp, 41 predicted proteins | sample WorMetLIZISLAND2_3_FD_187416 | JGI IMG/M metagenome (GOLD analysis project Ga0209681, IMG submission 187416) | Marine gutless worms symbiont microbial communities from Max Planck institute for Marine Microbiology, Germany - Olavius clavatus LIZARD... ... | reverse complement strand
TGTTTTCCGGTATCCGGCATCGGAGCTGGTTGTTTGCCGAGGGATAGGGGCCGTCAGGCAATATCTCTTTTGGGTTGGGGGATAGTTGCGTCCGGAGGGCGGGTATTTGTAGTTGATTTGGAATCATCGCGTCGTCGCTGTTCCATAATCATCATGCCGGGATGATTTTATAGCGATTCGCGCTGTTTTTTGGGCCGACATGGGCCCATGAGCCGGTTGCACAAAATCAATCGCGGATTTTGGGGAACCATTTTTGTATTGACTCCATTCAATGGATTTGAGTAGTTTGGTAGTTTCATATATACATCTAACAGGTGGGGGACATTCAAGTGTACGGCTTCGAAGCAATTACCTATCATAACGGTTGGGCCATGGCGATTACCGGCGCCACGATTGTCTTTTCAGGGCTCATCGTTCTTTCCGCCCTGATTTCCCAGTTGCATAAACTGGTCAATTTTTTAGATCAGCGCCAACGGGGCAAATCATCCGTTGCTGACGCACCTTCGGCAGCCCCCGAAGATACCGCGGCAACCGGCGCCCACCGGTTTGACGTGGATGTGGCCATCTCACCCTTTCGGGCGGCTTCGGCGACCTTGACCGAACCCTTTTCCTTAGCCGATCTTCATCAAGCGGCACGTAAGCTAAATCTGCCGCATCCCCATTTGACGATTCAGGCGCTTTGTCAAAAGGATGAATTGATTCACGAAGAGGACGGGCTGTTTCGGTGGCGCTAGGCAACCCCTTTTGTTTCAAACCCTTCATAAATAACCAGGTATAGGGTTCTTAAAATGGACATGCTACTTCAGTTTCTCTCCAACACCGGTTTTTTCATGTTGGACATTCCCCACTTCATTATGATCATCGTAGGCTGCTTTTTTGTTTATTTAGGCGCTGCGAAAAATTATGAACCGCTGTTATTGGTGCCCATTGGCTTTGGTATCATCGTGGGTAACATTCCCTTTTTCAAGGGTTTTGGCCTGGGTGTGTATGAGCAGGGTAGCGTGCTCTATTACCTATATTTTGGCGTTAAAACAGGTCTTTATCCATCCATCGTCTTTTTAGGTCTTGGCGCCATGACTGACTTTTCGTCGCTGTTGGCCAATCCTAAATTGATGCTCCTGGGCGCCGCCGCCCAGATGGGGATCTACTTTACCCTGCTTAGCGCCCTGGGTTTGGGATTTTTACCTGCCGAAGCCTCATCCATTGCCATTATCGGTGGTGCCGACGGTCCCACCTCCATCTTTTTAACGGCCAAATTGGCGCCCCACCTGGTAGGTCCGGTGGCCATTGCGGCCTACTCTTACATGGCGCTGATTCCGGTGATTCAACCGCCGATCATGAAACTGCTCACCACCCATAAAGAACGCGTCATCCGTATGCCCGATGTGCGTGAAGTCAATCAAAGGGAAAAAGTGCTCTTTCCCGTCGTTGCGGTGTTGCTCTGCTGCTTTTTCGCGCCCGCTTCAATACCACTTTTGGGACCGCTGTTTTTCGGCAACTTTTTAAAAGAATGCGGAGTCACCGAACGTCTGGCCGGAACTGCCCGCACAGCAATCATCGATACGGCCACCATCTTTTTGGGATTGCTGGTGGGCTGCAGCACCCAGGCCGATGTCTTTCTGACCCCAAAATCGGTGGGAATCTTCTTTTTGGGCGCCATCGCCTTTAGTATCGCCACCGCCTCCGGCGTGATTTTTGCCAAGATCATGAACCTCTTTTTGAAACAAAAAGTCAATCCGCTTTTGGGCGCAGCCGGGGTCTCGGCGGTACCCGGATCAGCCCGGGAGGTGCATTTGATGGGCCTCAAGTCGGATCCCACCAATTATCTGTTGATGCACGGAATGGCCTGCAATTCTTCCGGTGTGATCGGGTCGGCGATTTGTGCGGGTATTTTGTGGAGTTTTAATATGATGTAGGCGGCCGGGGGCGCATAGCCCAATAGAGACCTTTGCATAAGACCCCCTTTTGGTCCAATTTCGACGTCCGGCTCAAAATGGTATCCTCGAAATATTCAATATATTCCTCCGGTTCCATTTTTCGCCTTCCTTGAACGTGAACAAAAATAGATATCCTGAAAAGGTCTCAATAACTCAGTAACTCTTTTTCAACGCCTCCATTGTGCAAATGAAAGCGGCGTTTTTAGGAACCCTGTTGGGTCCTACCCGGGAAGGGGATAAATTAAAGCTGCTCCGTTGTTGTCCCCAGTCTAAAAACATTGTACCGGGTTGATCCGTCCTGATACACCTCCAGCATTCGCTCAAAAGTGATGCGGGTGGTATGGTCACGCCAGGCCATCCAGTTTTCCAATTCCTTCCAAGTGCTGATCACCAGCATCACCTGAGGATCATCAATATTGAAAAGCGTTTCCCCTGAAATATACCCCGGACGATTCATGGCGCCCGCCCGGAATTCATTTAAAAGCGCCGCAACCTCCTTTTGCGTCCCCGGTTTAAACTTGCGTTGAATCAGGACTTTAATCGGCATCACAATCTCCTTTCAATGGTATTGTGCCTAATTTGAATATACGACTCTCATCGCACGACTGCAACCCGACAATGCGCTTCCAGTTGTATTGTCAATTAAATCATATCGTTAGGTGGGTGGACATTTTTTCATTTTTCCTGTATGAAACGGATACCAGTATTTAGTCCGTCAAAGAAAAGGAGATCGTCAATGGCGCAGCGGCAATGTTCGGTTTGTGGCTATAAGTTACCAAAAGAAGCCTCCCGGAACAAGCAATGTCCGGTTTGTGGGGCAAAATTTGATCCGCCCGCATCCGCCGCTTCAGAAAACGGCGCAGCCAAAACCACGGCAATTCCAGCAGCCGATCCTGATACAAAATGGCGTTGTATCATTTGCGGATATATCCATACAGGCCCGACCCCTCCCGAGAGTTGCCCGGTTTGCGGGGCCGATGCCTCAAAATTCGAACGGATCGATGATGCACCCCAAGAGGACACAACGACCTCAACACACCAAGCAACACCACCGACAGGCACGCAATCCGCTTCCCCCCAAGGGCAGCCGGTCGCTGATTCGACCCAGGCCCCTCTCTCCAAACGGACCTGGATCGAGTCCAAGTTGATCGAGCTACACGGCCATCCCATTGCCGTGCATATTCCCAATGGTGTGTTACCCGTGGCGGTACTCTTCCTCCTTGCCGGATTGATCATTGGTTCCGAAGCGCTGATTCAGGCTTCCTTTTTTAACACCGTAGTGGTGCTATTGGCCATGCCCGCTGTCGTTTATGCCGGCTGGATTGATTGGCGGCACCGTTTTGGCGGCAACATGACCCCGGTGTTTAAAACCAAAATCATCTGTGCGACCATCGTTACGCTTGCGCTTTTAGTGATTGTTGTATGGCGTCTTTTCGACCCGTTGGCCGGTACCGCGCATGGTTCGGGCCGTTGGATGTATATCGGTTTACACTTGGTGGCCCTGGCGGCCGGAGGTGTGGCGGGCTTTTACGGCGGCAAGCTGATCATCTTTCCGGGAGACAAGAAGTGAATTCTCAATCTAACGGCGAGGGTATTTCTCTCCTCCCTCGAATGGGACAATAACATTTAAATTCAGATAGTTAATAGCCCATGGGCAGCACAGGCCGGCGGGTTTTTAGCGCTTATAGCCCTCGCTTTTCAATAGTTTATCGTACCAGCGGGAAAATTCAAGCATTCCCAAGTAATAATCGTCATTATTGACGATTCCCAAGGCCAGGTCCAGTACGCCCCGGTCAAAGGCGGGGCTGTGATCTTCCGTACCTTTTGTTTTTAGAAATTCCCTCACCAGCATGTGGGTGGTACGGCCGGTGGCCTCTTTACGGATATCAACGGGGTCTTTGGGTTTCTGGAAGGGATCCCACTGTTCATAGCCGCGCTTTAATATCCGCTTTTGCATGCGGGGTTTCATAGCATCAAAAACCGCCCTCTTTCGCGCCTCGGCCTCTTCTTTGGAAATTGAGTTCATTTTCTGCTTCGCCTTTTACCGTGTTTGCGAGTGGATGGGGGCGGTTTGGGCAGCGATCCGATTCCTAAATAGGTGTCATCATATTGGGTCAGCAGCGCCATGGAAAGCGGCACCAGCAATTCTCCCATTTTGGCATGTCGTGATTTCAACTCCGCCACCAGCTTATGGGATAACGCCTGAAGCCGCTCCACGATTTTATCATATTGTACAGTGGGATACTGTTTACCTGGTGTAAAGGCTGAAATCCCGCAGGTGCGTCCCTTGCCCCCAACCGATAGTGGAATCCCATACAAACGGCAGGTAATGGGCCGGTAAGGGTACAACCGGCAGGTTTGATCATCTTCAAGCAGAGGGCATGTGATCCGTGCACGCCCCATCTCTTCGACAATATCCGCTTCATCGCGCCCTTCAGCGACGTCTATGGCAGCCGAACGTTTTAGCCGATAGACTTGACGGTCTGCAGTATTGGCCTTTTCAATGATCAACCGCCGGGCCTCATCATCCACTGTCCGGTTAAAATGATAATTAATGTAAAGTGCTTCAATAAAGGTTAAATCAAAAACGGCCTGGCAGCAATCGGAGCACCGCAACTTGCAGGTGACCTCTTCGGGAAAATCGTTCTGCATTTTCTCGAAAATCAGGTCTGCAGCATCCCGGATCTGCTCATATGCTTTAAAATAAGGCGCAAAATCAAGTTTATCCGCCATCACCTTTCCTGTCTTTTTGATTTTCATTTTTACCGGTTGCCACAGCCATAAATCAATGTTTCACGTGAAACAATCACTTTTATTGTCCCATTCGGGGAATGGGAGCAATACCCTCGCCTTTAGGCGCAGGCTGTAGAAGGCCCGTAGGCCAAAAGCGGATATCCTTCGACTACAGTCGAAGGCTTTGCGTTTTTCTTTCATAAGCGACCGTCGTTTACAAGCGACGCCCTCTCTTGAGGCAATTGAGAATTCACTTGCCAATACAAAATTGGCCGAAAACCTCGTCTAAAACAGCATCATCAACCTGTCTGCCGGATATGCGCGCCAAGTACAGGCGCGCCGATTTTAACGACTCCGCGACCAACTCCAACGGACCATCCGCACCGAACTCCCGTTGGGCTGCTTCAATCGCATCCACTGCCCGTAGCAAATTGCTCTTTTGGCGCAAATTGGGCACCAGCGGAGATTCATTTTGTGAAAGCGGGCGGCCCTGCACCACCTTGGCAACAATCGCAGCCGACAAACCTTCCAACCCCGCGACCCCTGTCGCAGATATATCGATAATAGGATCGGATGTCCAATGCTGGGGTGTCTTGGCCGGTGTGGTTTGTTCGCACAGATCGATTTTATTACGCACCATAATAAAAGGACGCCCTCGCAACTGTTGATACACTTCGTGATCACGCTCATCCACGCCATTATATCCATCAACCATAAACAGGACCAAATCCGCAGTGGCGATAAGATCCGCAGCCTTGGCAACACCCAATGCCTCCACCGTATCGCCGGTATTGTGCAACCCGGCGGTATCCACCAGCCTTACAGGGATGCCGTTGATGACCACTTTTTCTTCTATTAGATCTCTGGTGGTACCGGGAATCGGCGTCACAATGGCCCGGTCGGATTTTAGCAAAGCATTCAGCAGGCTGGATTTTCCCACATTGGGCTTACCGGCGATCACCACCAATATCCCATCCCGATAGGCATGATACCGATTGTAATTATCCAACAAGCTTTCCAAGGGGAGTAACACCGCTCTAAAACGCTCATTCAGTTGAACCGCATTGACAATATGATCATCGGTATCTTCAATAAAATCAATGGCCGCTTCGATACGGGCCAACAGTGCGGTTAGCTCCGCTTCAATCTCGGTAATTTGGGTGCTCAGGGCGCTCCAAAGCTGTGGCGCCGCCATGGCGGCGCCCATAGATGACGGCGATTGGACCATGGTCACCACCGCTTCGGCTTGGCCCAGATCGATCCGACCGTTTAGAAAAGCGCGGCGTGTGAACTCCCCCGGCTCCGCCAGCCGTACCCCTTGAGCCAGGACACTATCCAGAACCCGCTGAACCGCAGCGACCCCCCCGTGACAATGAATTTCCACCACATCTTCTCTGGTATAGCTTTCCGGCGCCCGCATCACGAGCAGCAGCACCTCGTCAACCATTGAATGGTTGTCGGGGTCAATAATTTTTCCGTAATAGATATGGCGGTGGTCAAATTTGAACGGCTGCGCCGCCCGCTTCCGGGGTCGAAAAAGGCGGATTGCCGCAGAAAGGGCCAAATCGCCCGATAGACGAACGATCCCTATGCCACCCATACCATACGGTGTAGCAATTGCGGCGATGGTGTCAAATTTTATCATTGGAAAACCGCCAAACGGTCAATCCGGTCAACGGGCCCGCCGTGGGTGATGTTTGTACCGGCGAGGTGGTGGCCCATTTTCGGGGTAGATCATCATTTTGCGAATAAATCCAGAGCCGACACTTTGGGTCCGAACGCCAGATTCGTCCCGTAGGGTCACATGAACCAACCGCCGTTCATGGGGCGGCATCTTGCCCACGGTTACCGGGCGTCTTTTGCGTTTTGCCTTTTCCGCCAAGCGCAAGGAGAGATGGCGGATATTTTTCCGCCGGTTTTGCATATAACCTTCCACATCCAGTTGGACGCGAACCCTCTTGGCCAATTCCTTGTTGGTCACCTTCTCGGTTAAGTATTGCAGCGCTTCCAAGGTTTCGCCCCGGCGACCAATGAGCATGGCGGGATTGGCACCGCCCAAATTGAGCTTAACTTTGTGCGGCGTGACCGTCGACTCTATGGAGATCCCATGGGAAATATTTTCCGCCACTGTTGTCAAAAAGGCATTTCCCTGCTCCATCGCCGCATCAATACTGGTGGTATCCTTGCCGTCCGCAGGGTGGGGCTCGGCCGCCTTGTTGGTGGTTTTGCCAGGTTCGGCTGTTTCCGATATGAATCCCATGGGCGTTACCGGAAGGGTCACCACTATCTTGGCTTTTTTGGCCCCCACCAGGCCAAAGATGCCCGATGCCCCTTCATTAACCACCTCGTATTCCAATTGCCGGGGATCGATATGTAAATCCAAACCGGCCTTATTCAACGCATCTTCAACACTGCGCCCTTCAAACTCTTTATGTGAAACCATGTTCCGATTCCTATGCGCACCCTCCATTATGCCAGTTTTTTCTGCGTGTAATACTGCTGACCAATGGAAAGCACATTATTTGTCAACCAGTAGAGAACCAAGCCGGCTGAGAAGTTAATGAAAATGAAGGTGAAAATAACCGGCATCAGCATCATCATCTTCGCCTGTGTGGCATCGCCCATGGGCGGTTGCATCTTCTGTTGTAATAACATGGTAGCCCCCATAATCAGTGTCAAGACCGGGATGCCGTAGGGCGGCTCCATAAACGGGATCGCCACGCCAAGATTAAAAAGACGATCCGGCGCCGAGAGATCGTTGATCCATCCGAAAAAGGGTGCGTGCCGCAATTCGATGGCCTCGTAGAGCATCCGGTAAAGTGCAAAAAAGACCGGTATTTGCAGCAGCATGGGCAGGCACCCGCCCATGGGGTTGACTTTATAAGTACGATAGATCGCCATCATCTCCTGGTTTTGGCGCTGTTTGTCATCTTTATATTTTTCTCTAATTTCCGTCATGAGCGGCTGCAATTTCTTCATGGCGTTCATCGATTTGTAGCTTTTTTGACCCAGCGGCCATAAAATAATCTTTGTCATCAGAGTTAGTAAAATAATGGCCACGCCATAGTTGGAAATCAGATTGTCATAGATAAAATTCATCACCCAAAGACACGGTTTGGCAAGGATATCGAACATCCCGAAATTGACTGCCTTAGCCAACGATCCATCCATTTTATTTAATATCTTCAAACTCTTAGGCCCTATATAGGCTTGGTAGAAAAAGCTTTTTTCACTGCCCGGATTGAAGGTTTCCATTCCGGTAAGCAGGGTGTTGGTCATTACCGTTTCATCTTGAACGGCCAACCTCATCGTGCTGTTTTGATCGGTTTTGGGCAAAACCGCCTTCATAAAATAGCGGTCTTGAATCGCCGCCCAGTCAATTTTTCCGGTAAGGTTGCCCTTTTCATCAAACTCTTTTGGTTTGATTTGCTCCAAGCGGCCGTCAATATAACCGCTGGGACCCACGAATCCATAACCGCGGGGCGCATCGGCACCGGCCTGGGTGAGGGTAACGGCTAGACGGTCCTGAAACGGCGCGCTGCCGTTGTTTTTAACCGTCACGTCATAGTCGATCACATAGCTGTCCGGTTGAAAGGTGAACCGCTTTTCAACAAGCACCCCTTGGGGCGAACGCCAAATAAAGTTGAGTGATTGCACCTCATTATCTATGGTTATCGTGTCTAAGGGGGCATCAGTGCGATAATAGCCCTTCACACTGTCACCAGGGACTTCACTCAATCCGGCCCAAAGGGTTCCGAGGCGGTTGTCGGGCGAAACCAGCGCTTTTAAGGGTGCATCCGGATCAACATCTTCGCGGTAATCCATTAGGGTAAAGGATGTAATGATGGCCCCTATTTCCGATATTGTTGCTTTATATAAAGGCGTCGTAACTAAAATTTCCCTGGCGCCTTCAGGTGCCTGCGTCGTTTCCGCAAGAGGGGGGGGAGGTGTCTTTGCGGGTGTTTTTTCATCTACGGGTGATGACTGCACCGCCTCTTGCTGCTCGGTCAGATGTTGTTCGGGGGGTATTTTTTCAACAAAAAAGTAATCCCACACCAGAAAAACGAAAAAAGAAAGGGCGATCGCTAAAATGATACGGCCTTGTTCCATCGTGGTAATTCTCCTGTGTAGAACGGTAAACCGTTTGCGTCCTACGCATCCCAAACGCATTAACCGACACACCCGGTGAATACGTAATTATCCCTTTGCGTGAATTCTCAACCGCCTAAAGGCGGCGGCTTCGGCTGCCAAGCCCGCCCGGCCGGATGACATCCGGCCGGCGCAGCCGTCATAAAAGAGCGTCGCTTGTAAGCGACGGTCGTTTATGAAACCAAAACGCAAAACCTTCGACTGTAGTCGGCGGATATCCGCTTTTGGCCCTGCGGGCCTGCTACAGCCTTCGCCTACGGCGAGGGTTTTTCTTCCATTCCCTTACAACAAAATCAGGGCTCAAGCCTTTTGGGCACCGGATCGTTACCGCCCGAATGAAACGGGTGACACTTTAAAAGCCGTTTCGCTGCAAGCAGCCCCCCTTTTAAAAAACCGTGCCGCAACAGCGCCTGTTCCGCATAAACCGAACAGGTCGGGTAAAACCGGCAAGCCTGTCCTAAATGGGGGGATAGCACAATCCGGTAGCAACGGATCAGCACCAAAACAGGGCGCGTTAAAAGCCAATTAATCGTCTTCACAAGTCTTTATGTTCTCAAAAAGGGTTTGTAACGCGGCTGTTAAAAGATGTCCCGGTTGACCGGCGGTGTCTGATTGGGCAATAATATTCAGGTCGGCGGATTCGGGTAAAAGGTTCCTTTTAGAGCGAAAAAATTCCCGTACAATCCTTTTTATACGATTGCGAACCACCGCATTGCCCACCCGTCGGCTAACGGTGATTCCCAAGCGGGGCGTCGCAACCGGCTCCTTGGGGGATCTAACACAATAGCGGATGGTAAAAAAGCGGTCCTTCACGAGCCTCCCGGACTTATATAACCGCCTAAATTCACTCCGCTTTAACAATCGGTCATTTTTTTGAAACCGGAAACCTGCGTCCATGCGGCCCAAGGGGTTATCGGCACCGCTATTTTGATCATGGGCCACAATTGTACAATCCGCCTACTGTCACCCGGCGTAAGCCCATTTTTTAAACCGCCAGCCGCTTCCGGCCGCGTGCCCGACGGCGGTTGATAATACGACGCCCCCCCTTGGAAGCCATCCGATGTAAGAACCCGTGTTTACGGGCCCTTTTCAATTTACTGGGTTGAAATGTTCGTTTCATCGTTTACGCCTTTCATGCAGCACTCTACTATTTATACGCCTTTTCAAGTAAGCAAAACGGTGGTTACCGATTCATTTGTAACGCCATGCCACCCTCCTGCTTCATGGCTATACACTAAATCGGCAAATGGTAAATATACTAATAAAATGGGATTATTGTCAATTCTTTTGTTCGTTTGAGGGATGGTGATTTGCATGGGCGTTTTCCACAATCTCAAACTGCTCCAGATGAAAATCATTTTGCGGATAAACAACCACCTGTTTTTGAAGGCGGTCTTCAAGATCCATGATCATTTGATGTTCCTCATGGTGGAGCAAATCGGCGATTTCCGGATTGACTTTTATGGTGACGCGCCTATCCCCCAAATCCGGTGAATAGGTCAATACATCCCGATAAATCTTATAACAGAGGGTTTGCCGTGAACTGAGATACCCTTCGCCATCGCAGTAAAAACAGGGCTCGCTCATTACGCTGTGCAGAGACTGGCGGACCCTTTTCCGGGTCATCTGCACCAGCCCCAGTTCCGAGATCGGCAGCACATGGGTTTTACTGCGATCTTTGCTCAGCATCTTCTGCAACGTAGTGTATATTTTATCCTGATGCGATTTTTTCACCATATCGATAAAATCGATAATAATGATCCCGCTGATATCGCGCAACCGCACCTGATACGCAATTTCCCGAGCGGCTTCCAAATTTATTTTTAAGATCGTTTCATCCTGATTGTGGCGCCCCACATAGCGGCCGGTGTTGACATCAATCGCGCAAAGCGCCTCGGTTTGATCAATCACGATGTAGCCTCCCGATTTGAGCCACACTTTACGCTTCAACGCCCGTGAGATCTCCCCTTCCAGATTGTAGGCGTCAAAAATCGGCTCGTCGCCGGTATAAAGACTCACCGATGATTGTAAACTCGGCATATGGATATCCAAAAAGGACAAAATGGATTGGTATACTTTAGGTGAATCGGTGATGAGGGCCTCGGCCTCATTGGTCAAGAGGTCCCGTACCGCCCGCAAGGCGACGTTGAGCTCTTTGTGCAGCAGACGCGGCGCTGAAACAACCTTAAATTTTTCTTGAATCGATTTCCATAAACTTTTTAAAAAAAACATTTCGTCTTCGAGTTTTTCCCGACGGACCCCTTCGCCGGCGGTTCGCACAATCCATCCGGCGCCTTGTGGACCAATGGTGTCAATGAGTTCCCGTAAACGGTCCCGCTCGTTTTGATCCACAATCTTGCGCGAAACCCCCATATGTGGCGAAAAAGGCATCATCACCAAATAGCGTCCCGGAATGGAAATATAGGTGGTGACCCGCGGCCCCTTGGTGCCAACCGGTGATTTGGCCACATCGACCATGATCTCCTGGCCCTCTTTGAGCAAATCACCGATGACCCGCTCGTATTCCGGTTTTGGAGACTGCGAAGAGGAGCCGTCGGAGTGCAGACCGGTCTCGCTCCGGCCGGTGAGCAGTCGATTCATCGTGCTGTTTTCCGGGCCAACCACATCGTTGACATGAATAAAGGAAGCCTGCTCCAACCCGATATCCACAAAGGCCGCCTGTATACCCGGCAGCACCCGCCGGACGCGGCCCTTATAAATATTGCCGGCCATATCCAAATCACCCATTCTTTCGATGAAAAATTCCACCACCGACCCATTTTCCAAAAGCGCTACGCGGGTTTCATGGGGATTGGTGTTGACGATCAACTTGCGAACCATGAGTTATTCCTTATCAATTCGGTGTTCACATGTTTTTAATGTACGGCCAATTTCATCATTCGGCACTCAACGATTTCTTCCGGGGTCAATCCAAATATGTATTTCAATATATCCGCCGGACGTACAACAGGTCCCGCCGGTTGGTTGAGCTGCAGCAGCAACGCGCCCGATGGTTCCACCTTGATGGACACCACCGCCTTTTTTAAATCGAGTTTTTGCACCCGGCCCTTAGCGCTTTTACGCTGAACTGTCAGTTCTGGTTGCCTGTTGAATTGGTCAATGTGCGTAAACGCCAAAGGGACCCGGCTTTGAATTCGGTAAGCGGTTGCTTGCCCCTCAAGCCAAAAGGCTTCTTTTTTACGTAAAATTATAGACCCCTTAATGATGCCAATACCATCGGGTAGAAGCGGTCGCAGCAGTGACACCAAAGCTTCCGGTTCCGTTTGGCGATGCACCTCGACGCGCATGATCTCCGCTTCGCTTTCCATCCCCACGGGCAGCGGGTCGGAAAAGGCCACTTTCGGTTTCGGGTGGAACCCTTGGGTGTAGCGTAGCGGCACCTGGGCCCGTCGCAAAGCCCGCATAAAAAGGTTGACCATCTCCAAGTGACCCAAAAACCGCGCCAGGCCGGTTTTGGAAAAGGTGACGGCGATGGTGTGGTAATCTTCGGGTTGATCGGCCGGCGCCGCATTGAATTTACCCCTCACCGATCCTGTTTTGCGAAACACTTTCGGCGCAACCGAATCAAAATCGCACAATCCGCATCCCTGGCAATCTCCATGGCGACAATCTTTGGTCGTTTTCCCCGCCACCGCCCGGTCATATTCTTCTTTTAAAAAATCTTTGGTCACCCCCGAATCAATATGATCCCATGGTAACGCCTCATCAAGGCTTCGGGTTCGGGTCACCTCTTTAACAGCATCAAGCCCTTGCTTGGCAAAAGCTTCCCGCCATTTATGAAAATCAAACTGATCGCTCCATCCGTCAAAGCGGCAGCCCAGTGAATGGGCTGTTTCCAACAGACCCGCCGTCTCTCGACCGCCACGGGCGAAAATCCCTTCCAGTAAACTCACTTCCGGCTGTTGCCATTTAAAACGGACACCCGACAGGCGCAGGCGATGCTTAAAATCCTCGATGGCCGTCCTGGAAGTGATAAGATCCATCTGACCGTGCCATTGAAAAGGCGTGTGCGCCTTGGGAATAAAGGTAGCCGCACTGACATTATAGTTGGGCTGAATTTTTGGAGGCAACAACTCCTTTTTCCGCAGTCGCCGGATCAATTCCACAATAGCCAGCCGGTCCGCCGCTGTTTCGGTGGGTAACCCGATCATAAAGTAAAGCTTAACCAGCTTCCAGCCGTTTTGAAAGATATCGTAGACCGTCTGAAAAAGTTCTTCTTCGCGAATATTTTTATTGATCACATTCCGCATGCGCTGGCTGCCTGCTTCAGGCGCCAGGGTGAACCCGGTTTTACGTACCCGGCGAATTAGGGCCATCAATTCCGGGGTCAACGTTCCCACCCGCAGAGAAGGCAACGACACAGCCCTCCGCTCATTGCCGTAGCGCTGCATCAAACGGGTCAATAATCCCTCGATACAGTGGTAATCACCCGTACTGAGTGATAAAAGCGAGATATCCGTATAGCCGGTATGATCCAGTGCCGCTTGAGCCAGATCCATGATCATTTCCGGCGATCGCTCCCGCACCGGCCGGTAGATCATTCCCGCCTGGCAAAACCGGCACCCCCGGGTACAGCCCCGTGCCACCTCAAGCCTTAATCGATCGTGAACCGGGCGACCATAGGGCACCACCGGACACATGGGAAACGTCGCATTTTCCAAATCGGAAACCACCGCCCGTCGAACGGACGGGTAGTCGCTCCGCTCGGGCATAAGGGTTGCTGAACCATCCGCCGCGACAATGGGTTTAAAAAATGCGGGAACGTAAACCCCCGAAATGGTCCGCCATTGATCAAGCAGCTCGGTTTTATCCCTTCCGCCGCTCTCTTGGAATTTCACCCAGGTCTGCGCCATGGCCAAAAGGCTCTCTTCGCCATCACCGATCACCATCGCATCAAAGAATGGCGCCACCGGTTCAGGGTTAAAGGTGCAGGGTCCACCCGCGACGATTAGCGGCATATCATTATCCCGATCAGCCGCGCGAAGGGGAATCCCCGCCAACGCCAACATATTCAACACGTTGGTATAGTTGAGTTCGTATAGCAGGCTGAATCCAATAATATCAAACCGGGCCAGGGGGGTTTTGGACTCCAGTGATGCCAACGGTACCCTGTTTTCCCGCAAACAGGCCTCCATATCGATACCAGGGGCAAAGACCCTTTCAGCCCAAATTGTGTTCTGGTGATTTAAAAGCGAATAGAGAATCTGCATTCCAAAGTGGGACATGCCAATTTCATATAGATCGGGAAAGGCCAGGGCCATGTGCAGCCTCACCGTACTGATATCTTTGCGAACATGATTGATCTCGTTGCCCAGATATTGGCTGGGGTTGTTCACAAAAGGCAGGAACGCTTGTAAGCCCAATTTTGACATGTTACTATTCCTGATCATGGAGCGATATTCCTGATATAGTTTCAAAATCTTGTAAATATGCCAAAATATACCCTAAAGATCAAATTTATCTGTTACCTAATATTTTCAGGAATAGCCCTTTTATGGGCACCGCCGCTCTTGGCGCAAACCAACCAGCGACAGAGTCCGGTAGTCAAAGCAGTTCAAAAAGTGAGCCCGGCAGTGGTCAACATCAGCTCGGAGCAGATTCATCACAATCGGCCCTCACCATTTTCCGGTTTTGGGTTTCATCCCTTTTTCGACTCCTTTTTTAAAGATTTTTTGGCTCCTGATTTTGAACGCCGTACACCACGCGACAGCTTGGGATCAGGCGTCATTATCGACGGCCGAAAGGGGTTTATCCTCACCAACGCCCACGTGATTGAAAACACCGCTCAGATCATGGTCACCCTCCAGGATAAGCAGGTTTTTCCAGCCAGGGTAATTGGGGTTGATGCCGAAGCCGATCTGGCTGTGCTGCAAATTGAACCTAAAAGTTTACTGCCCGATGTGCCGTTACATCCCACCGATGACCTTTGGATCGGCGAAACGGTGATTGCCATCGGCAACCCTTTCGGTTTTTCCCACACGGTGACCACCGGGGTGATCAGCGCCCTGGATCGAACAATCCGCACCGACAACCGCATTTACCGTAACTTTATCCAGACCGACGCCTCCATCAACCCCGGTAACAGCGGCGGGCCGCTGCTTAATATCAACGGTGAGCTGATCGGCATCAACACTGCGGTTTACGCCAAGGCACAGGGGATCGGTTTTGCCATTCCCGTGGCGCGGGCGCACAAAATCGTCACCGACCTGATTGTGCACGGCGAAGTGATTCCCGCATGGATCGGTTTGACCTTGCAACCCATCGACAGCGCCCTGGCCGGGTATCTCAAACTAAGTGAAAACCTCCAACGGCGCTACGGCGGCCTGCTGATTAAAAAGGTGACGCCGGAAGGACCGGGCGCCAAGGCGGGAGTAACCAGCGGTCAACTGCTGCTGGCCGTCAACCGGCGGCCCATTGGATCCATTGGCACCTACCGCGCCATGATGAAAGAGGTGGATGTGGGCCAAACGGTGGAGCTGTTGATTTGGAAGAAGGGACGATTAAAAAAAGTAGCTGTGCAGTCAGCGTCGTTTCCCTCAAAGCTGGCCGACCGGCTTCCGGAGAGGCTTCTGGGAATCACCGCAGCGGATATCACACAAAAGCAGATCAACCGTCTTGGCCTGCGTTCCGATCAAGGGGTCTTGATCGTCGCCATCCGTGACGATGTGGGACTGGGGCGTATCGGCGCCAAAGCCGGCGATATACTTCATCAAATCAATACGGTAAAAGTACGCAATTTGAATGATCTTAAAAAAGCGCTGGTGCAATACCGCCACCAAGGCTCCGTTGCGGTACTCGTTGAAAGAGAGCGCCGATTATACCATGTGACGGTTGAGTTTTAAATATCAACGGTTTACCCGATTTTTCACGTAAGCCTGCCGGTTACGGGCAGTCTTTCTGAAACCCTTTTATTACAAGTTTGTAAACCGAAGAAGTTTTAGGTTGCTTTCCTTGAAAAAAATGATTAGGTTCATTGCCAAGATTGAATTCGCACTGGACTGACAAGGCGCACAGTGTTGTGTGCTAAAAACTGACGATCTTATTTTTGCTTGATTCATGAAACGAAAAGAAGGAGGTCCATCCATGATCATCTCAACACGTCATCTCAAACAATGGTTTATTATTGCTATCTGTGTGTCTGCGCTGGCCGGCTGCGCAGCGCCAGGAAAAAGGGACGCCCGTATAGACCAAAAAATTGCTGAACTGGAAAAGCAGGAAGAAGCGTTAAAAGCGCAACAAATGGAGCTGGAGAAAAAAGAACAGGCGCTTGAGAAAAAAGCCGTCATGGCTGCTCAACAAACCACCGCCGGTACTACCACCACGACACAGGCTCCGGGCGGCATTGATGCGCCCCTGTTACCGCCCAATGCCAGGCCGGGTGAATGTTACGCGCGTGTTTTTGTGCCACCGACTTATGAAACCGCCACCGAAAAGGTTTTAAAAACAGCCGAAAGTGAAAAAATTAAAATTATTCCGGCAACCTATAAAACGGTTGAAAAAGAAGTTCTGGTCAGTGAGGAGTCAAGCCGTCGGATAGAAATTCCGGCCAAATATGACACCGAAACCAAATCTATTGAGGTGAGCCCTCAAAAATTGGTCTGGCGAATTAACCTTTCCAAAGATAGTGCTGAAGCCAGCAAAGCTCTTTTGGATACCGCCCAAAAACATGGCATCGATTTGGGCGCCGCAAATCCGGGCGACTGTTTTCATGAACACTACCTGCCACCGGTTTACGAAACAGTTACCAGTGAAGAACTGGTTGTCGAAGAGAGCACCAGGGTTGATGTGATTCCGGCGCAATACGAAATGGTTAATGAAAAGGTGCTGGTGAGCGAAGCCACTACCGAGCTGGTAGATGTCCCGGCAACCTATAAGTGGGAGGAAGAGAAAATATTGGTGAAAGAAGCTCGCACTGAGTGGAAGAAGGGACGCGGGTTGATCGAGCGGGTTGATAACACCACAGGCGAGATTATGTGCCTGGTGGAGGTGCCTGCTGAATATAAAACGGTTCGGAAAAAAGTGGTAGACCAGCCGGCTCGTACCATAACAAAAGAAATTCCGGCGGTTTACAAAACAGTCCAGGTGAAAAAAATGGTTTCACCTGCCACGGAAAAGAAAACTGTTATTCCGGCCAAGTATAAATCTGTTTCCAGCCAAAAGATGGTCCAGGACGGTCAATTTGTATGGCATGAAATTCACAATATGGATCATCCCAAACGGACCCGCACCGGCCAAAAAATCTGCCTGGTTAAAACACCCGCACAATACCGTAGCGTGACCAAAACAGTGGTGGTTAAACCGGCCGAAACTAAAGTGGAAAAGATTCCCGCTGTTTACAAAACAGTGAAAGTGAAAGTGGTGGACAAGCCCGCCCAGGAGAAGAAAGTCGTCATTCCGGCAGAATACCAGGAGATCACCAAAGAGAAAAAGGTGACCGAGGGCCGATTGGAGTGGCGTAACGTACTCTGCGAAACCAACACCACACCGGATATGGTGATGAAACTGCAATCCGCACTAAGGGAAGCAGGTTACAATCCCGGTCCGATAGATGGCGCTTATGGCAACGAAACAGCCCGTGCGGTAAAAAAATATCAGAAAGATAAAGGGTTTGCCACTGGCGGACTGACATTTGAAACATTGAAAGCGTTGGGTGTTCATCAATAAGCAGACGACCTGATCGTTGTATCGAACAAAAGCCTTCGAAAGGGTTCGAAGGCTTTTGTTTTGGAAAACATAAAAACCCCCTGTTTAAAACGATGGCTGTATTATCCTTTAGCCGAGTAGGTCAGCACTCCGCTGGCTGTTAAATATCCAGGGCCTTTACTTCCAGGGCGTTGCTCTGGATAAAGTCACGCCGTGGTTCCACCTCCTCACCCATGAGGATGGTAAAGATCTCGTCTGTATCCACAGCGTCGGCCACCTTGACCTGTAACAAAATCCGTTTATCGGGATTCATGGTGGTTCTCCACAACTGATCTGGGTTCATCTCTCCCAACCCTTTATAGCGCTGCATATGCAGCCCTTTTTTGCCCGCGTTCTCCATGTAGTCAAAGAGGGTGAATTTTGTTGTAAAGGTCGCTTCAGGCTCCTTATTGTCTGTTTTATAGAGAACAAACGGTGGAAAATCGTGAATTTCAAACTTTTTACCAAAAACCAGACTTTTCTGGTAATCGTGGGAATAGATCAGGCGGCGGTCGATATGAACCGTTCGATCGGGTACCAGCCGATCCTCTTCCAACAGGGCCTTTTCCCGCACCGCCTGGGTGGGGGTAACGGTGAGCTGATACACCTGATTGGCCTCATCATAAACGGGCCCCTTCACATCATAATCGACGTTGGCCAGGTTATTGGCCAGGTTGTTCATTTTGACGCCGTCTTGCAAAAAACGCTTGTTTTCAGCACCCTTGTTAATCAGCAGCTCCACCAGATCCCTCGGGTAGTGCCGCATTCTTAAACTTTTAATATTTTCAATATACTCATATAGTTGGGTGATAAACAGATAGAACTGCTTGTCGGTAAGCCGTTGCCCATTTTCACCGATTGTAAGCGTCCGGTTTTCACAGGCCCTTTTTAATATATACTCTTGAAACTGCAGGTCATCTTTTAGATAGAATGAACTTTTTCCTTTACCCACCTTGTAGAGTGGCGGCTCGGCAATATAAAGGTAACCATTTTCTATAATTTCAGGCATTTGTCTATAAAAAAAGGTAAGTAAAAGCGTACGGATATGGGAGCCGTCCACATCGGCATCGGTCATAATCACCACTTTATGATAGCGGATTTTGTTGATATCGTACTCTTCGGTGCCGATACCGGCGCCCAGGGCCGTGATGATATTTTTAATCTCCTCACTTTTGATAATCTTGTCAAATCGCGCCTTTTCTACATTTAATATTTTTCCCCGCAACGGTAAAATGGCCTGGAATTTGCGGTCCCGGCCCTGCTTGGCGCTGCCGCCGGCTGAATCCCCCTCCACCAAAAACAACTCCCGCATGGTCGGATCGGAAACCTGGCATTCAGCCAGCTTACCCGGCAAGGTGCTGTCTACCAACGCTCCCTTGTTGCGGGCAAGATCCCTGGCGCGGCGGGCGGCATCTCTGGCCCTTGAAGCGTCAATGGCCTTGGAGAGAATCTTTTTAGCCACCGCCGGGTTTTCTTCCAGATAGATCCCCAACTGCTCATTAACCAAAGATTCCACCAGCCCTTTCACCTCGCTGTTGCCCAGCTTGGTTTTGGTCTGGCCTTCAAACTGCGGCTCCATAATCCGCACGCTCACCACCGCGGTGAGCCCTTCGCGGACATCATCCCCGGAAATTTTCACCTGCATGTTTTTGGGGATATTTCCGCCGGATGCGTATTGATTCAAAGAGCGTGTCAGGGCCGCCTTAAATCCGATCAGATGAAAACCGCCCTCAACGGTATTGATATTGTTCGCGAAAGAGAGCAGGACCTCTTTAAAGGTATCGTTGTATTGAATGGCCACCTCAATCGCGACATCGTTTTTAACCCCTTCAATAAAAACCGGCTTATGCAGGGCGCTGTTGCGGCGGTTTAAATATTCAACAAACTGGATAATCCCGCCTTTATACAAAAAACTCTCTTTTTGATCGGACCTTTTATCTTCAAATTCAATCCGGACACCTTTATTTAAAAAGGCCAGCTCCCGCAACCGCCGTGATAGGGTGTTGTAACTAAAAATAGTAGTTTCAAATATTTGGGGGTCGGGCTGAAAGTTGATTTTTGTTCCATTTTTACGCGTTTCACCCACCATTTCCAGTTCACTGGTCTTAACACCCCGGGAATAGGTCTGATGATAAATCTTACCGTCGGAATAGATTTCCACGTCAAGATGCTCCGATAAAGCGTTGACCACCGATACCCCAACGCCGTGTAACCCGCCTGATACTTTATAGGATTCATTATCAAACTTACCCCCGGCGTGCAGCTTGGTGAGCACCACCTCCACCGCCGGAATCTTCTCTTTTTTATGCATCCCCACGGGAATGCCGCGGCCGTTGTCGGTTACACTGATGCTGTTATCCGAATGAATCACCACATTGATGCGGTCACAATGTCCCGCCATAGCTTCATCGATACTATTATCCACCACCTCATGGACCAAGTGATGCAAACCGGCCACATCGACATTACCGATATACATGGCCGGCCGTTTGCGAACCGGCTCAAGACCTTCTAAAACATCAATACTGCTTTCATCGTACTGATTGTCGGGTTTATTCATTCAACCAACCCTCTCTCCATGTTAAATAAATCTGAAAAATGTAACCTGTTACAGGTTCATGGGCATTATAGCCGCCAAATAGTATGGATTATCCTTGCCCTCTAAAATACAGGCCCGATCCGGACTGGCGACATTCAACATCACCTCATCTTCATCCATAACATTGAGCGCTTCGATAAAAAAGCGCGGATTAAAGGTCACCTCCATCGCCGGCCGGGTATATTGAATCTCCATAACCTCTTCGGATTCACCCAAATCGGGATTGGCCGAATTGATAAAAAGGGTGTTGTCGATAAATTTAAACCGCACCGAATGAAAATGGTCAGAACCTAAAATGGACATTCTTTTAAGCATCATTAAAAAAGGCCTTTTCGATATGCGAATGTCATTTTCCACCTTCTTTTCAATCGCCTTTTTATAATCGGGAAATATTCCTTCCAAAAGCCTGATAATAAAGGTTTCGTTCGCATTTTGAATAATCAGTTTGTTTTTTTGAACCCCCAACTGAACAATCCCCTCCAAATCCAAAAACTTAGACACTTCAGAAAGCCCCTTTTTAGGAATAATCACATCTTGTTCAATGGGCAGTTCGGCCTTTTCACCATATTCGCAATCCATTTTCGACAGACGACCTCCATCGGTGGAAACCAGTCGCAAGATATGTTTATCGGGAAGAGTCAGTTTTTCCATACTGACACCTATAATATGGGCCCGTTTGTCGTCCGAGGCGCCGCTGATCCCTACGGTTTTATCAATCATTTTTTTTAAGTGACCCGATTCAATATTAAAAAGGGCCACATCGTTCATCACCGGACTGTCCGGAAACGCATCTTTATCCATACCCACCATATGAAACTGAACTTTCGAACCGCCAATCTCGATCCAGTTGTTCTCAACCTCCTCCATTACAATTTCATCAACGGGAAAATCCTTGACGATCTGGAGGAACTTGCTGCTGTCGATGGTGACCGAACCGGTTTTTTCCACCGAGGCCGGATAAAATCCTTCAAAGCCGGTTTCAAGATCGGTAGCGGTAATGCGGATCCCCTTGGCTTCCGCTGTAACCAACACGTGTGAGGTGATAATAAGGTTGCTTTTACGGCCAGTGAGTCCCTGAATGTTCGCCAAGACGGGAAGAATTGTTTCACGCTGGGTAACAAATTTCATAACGTTCCTCTTTTATTTTACTTTTTATTAAAATAAATATTATTAATAAGGGGTGTCGATAGTGTTGAAAAAATTACAACCTACTGAAACTAAATTATAAAATAAAAATTTGGTTGTTAATAAGCTCGTTGATGATGGTATGAATACTTCTCTTTTTTTATCCGTATCAATATTGTTGTTGATAACCGCATTTTTATCAACAACCTGATAAACCCTTTTAGAAGTAGTATGATAAATAATTTAAATAACATATATATGGTTTTTTTGGACAAATAACAACCCTTTTCGTCAGTCCCGCACCAATATTTGGATGACAGGAAAAAGAGCATCAACCGGTATCTGTTAAAGAGTGAATTCTCAATCGCCTGAAGGCGAGGGTTTTTCTCCCAATCCCCGTATGGGACAACAAAAAAAACATTTTATGCAGAAATATGAAATTTATCGCGGATTTACATATCCATTCCAAATACTCCATGGCTACGGCCCGTAATCTCGATTTGGAAAATCTGTACGTTTGGGCGCAGAAAAAGGGCATCACCGTGGTGGGAACCGGCGACGCCACCCATCCGGCCTGGTTGGGTGAAATTAATGAAAAACTTATCGAAGAGACCGAAGGACTCTACCGTCTCAGGCCGGCCATCGAAAAAGGGTTGGAAAAAGACGTTCCCCGAAGTTGCCGCGGGCCGGTGCGCTTTTTACTTTCCGGGGAGATCAGCACCATTTATAAAAAAAACGGAAAAACCCGTAAAAATCACAACCTTGTATTACTATCTTCCATCACAGCGGCAGAGGCGTTTAACAGAGAACTGGACCGTTTGGGCAACATTAGATCCGACGGTCGGCCGATTCTTGGCTTGGATACCCGCGATCTGCTTGAAATTACCCTTGAAACCGACGGTAAGGCTCTATTTGTCCCGGCCCACATATGGACACCATGGTTTTCGCTTTTTGGATCCAAATCGGGGTTTGACTCCGTTGAAGCCTGTTTTGAAGATCTGGCACCCCGTATCAAGGTTTTGGAAACCGGTCTCTCCTCGGACCCGGCCATGAACTGGCAGGTGTCCGCTTTAGATGGAATGACCCTTATTTCCAATTCCGATGCACACTCACCTGCCAAATTGGGTCGCGAAGCCAATCTGTTTGATTGTGAACTCAATTTTCCAGCCATGACGTCCGCTATGGCCACCGGCAACCCAGAGCAATTTTTGGGAACGCTGGAGTTTTTCCCCCAAGAGGGAAAATATCATCTCGATGGTCATAAAAAATGCGGTTTCACCTGCAGACCCGAAGAGTCGCAAAAAATAGATACGCTATGCCCGGAATGCGGCAAGCCTCTGACACTGGGTGTTCTCTACCGGGTGATGGAACTGGCCGACAGGCCAAAAGGTGAAAAACCCAAAAACCGCCTTCCGTTTAAAAGTTTGATTCCTATGACCGATGTTCTGGCGGAAATCTATCGGGTGGGACCCAATACCAAGACAGTTAACACCGCTTATGAAAAGGTGATCAATACATTGGGCCCTGAGCTGAAAATTCTGGCTGATATTGATATAGAGTGTATTGAAAGAGCTGGAATTCCGTTGCTCGGTGAAGCGGTCCGCCGCATGCGTAAAGGTGATGTCCACATTGATGCCGGCTATGACGGGGTTTATGGAAAAATCACTCTTTTTTCAGACGATGATCGTAAAAAACTGGTGGGGCAACAAAAACTCTTTACCGCCGAACCTGCTAAAAAAGAGCGGTCACATGCAAAAGAGGATCAACCTCCCGCTTTTCAAAAAGAGCAGGCCGTAAAGAGAAAGAAGCTTGCGAATGCCGTCGTAAAATTGAACCCGGATCAAAAAAAAGCCGTTTCGCATGGTACTTCACCGCTTATCATTGCCGCCGGTCCCGGAACGGGCAAGACCCTCACCGTCACGCAGCGAATAGCGCGGCTGATTCTGAAAAAGGGTGTGGCGCCGGAAACAATATTGGCGGTGACCTTTACCAATAAAGCGACCCGGGAAATTGGCCGCCGCTTGGAAAAGGAGCTGGGCAAAAAAGCATCGTTACCGGTCATCAACACCTTTCACGCCCTCTGTTTAACGCTCCTCACAGAAGAAGCAGGTGCTTCGGTCCAGGTGCTTGATGATTTTCAACGTCGGTATCTGATTCAGACTTCCGCTAAGATCGCACAGGCCAGGGGGGTTCAAACCGATTTTTCCATCGGCGCGCTTGAAACAGCCCTGATGCAGGCCAAGCAAATAATTGATTTTTTAGACACCGTCCCGCGTATGCCGGACGCGGCGGACAACACGGTTTTAGAAATCTATCAGCACCTTTTGGCGGTTGAGGGGGTTTTAGACTACGAAGATTTGATCCGCCAGGTGGTGTGGCGCCTGTTTCAGGATAAAGCGTATTGTAACCGGTTGCGAAACCGTTTCCGGTATCTTTTTGTGGATGAGTATCAGGATATCAACGAAGGACAATACCAGTTGGTGCGCCTGCTTTCGCCGGAAAACGGTCACAGTCTGTGTGTGATTGGTGATCCCGATCAATCCATTTATGGTTTCAGGGGGTCTGACGACCGCTTTTTCAGGCGTTTTCAGGAGGACTTCCCCAATGCCCGGAAGATTATTTTGCAACATAACTACCGTTCCACCGCCACCATTGTAACCGCCGCCGGACAGATGTTGCAAAACAGCCAGGCGCATAGCGCCCAAAATGCGGCTCATGCCGAGCTGGACGAGTTGGAAACCATCGGGTTTTTTGAGTGTTCATCCGACCGCAAAGAGGCGGCTACCATCGCACGGGCGGTCATGAATATGGTCGGCGGGCGCGGTTTCCACGATATTGATACCGGCTGGACCGCCCCAGACAGGGATGGGACGCAAAAAAGCTACGGGGATATCGCCGTTCTTTTCCGAATCCGGCGCCAGGGGCGTTTAATCGCCCGGGCCATGGAAATAGCCGGTATACCTTATCAACTGGCTGACCGGAAGCACATTCTTGACCAAGGCGGCCTGCGCGCGGTTCTGTCCGCTTTTCGACTGGTTTCGGGATGTGGTCTCTATTCCGATTTTGAAACTCTTTGCAGCGTTGAAAGCGATGCGCCGGGAAAAAAGAGCCTGGAGATATTTACCCTATGGGGATTAGGGCAGCAAAAAAAGGTGGCCGAGGCGCTTTTGCTGGTACAGCAGGCAGGCCTGCCCGGCGTCAGCGCAACCCGGGAGCGGCGCTTTAGAAAAGTAACAGACACTATTATTGCGCTTCAAAAGCAGCTTTCCGCCAAACCCATTGATGAAAAACTGGCCGGGCTGATCGATTATGTTACACAAAAGCAGGGAGTTATGGAAGAATCGCCGGCCCGGCAGGATCTATTGGCGCGCGCCAGGCGACATAAAGGTGACGACGCCTCGTTTTTGGCGGGGCTGAGCCTGCTTCAGGATGTGGACAGTTGCCGTTTTAGCGCTGAAAAGGTCTCTTTGCTTACCATGCACGCAGCCAAGGGGCTGGAATTTCCCGTGGTTTTTATTGCCGGGTTGGAAGATGGGTTGGTGCCGTTTCAATCGGACAATCGATTCCGCAAAACAGATGTAAAAGAGGAGCAGCGTCTCTTTTATGTGGCCATGACCCGGGCCAAAGAGGCGTTATATTTAAGCTGGGCGAAAAAACGGCGACTGTTTGGAAAGGTTGAAAACAGAGCTTCAAGCCCCTTTTTAACACCCGTTTCAGACACTCTTTTGGCCCGGCAAAAAGAGCTGCTGAAATCAAAACCTCGCAAACCCAAGCAGATGTCGATTTTTTAATTTAATCGATATTATTTCATACAAGTTGCCGGGATGATCCCGAGGAAGGATCCGTTTTCGGAATATTACGCATTACCCTTGCCTTGCATGGCGATTTTACGGGCTTTGGCAAAATCCATCATGCGGGTCAGTGACCGCACCGCCTTTTTGCGGATATCTTCATCCACGGTGATTTCATTATCACCGCTTTCCAGCGTAGCGGCCAGATTTCGCAGGCCGTTCATCCCCATCCAGGGGCAGCGCAAACAGCTTTCGCAGGTGGCCGTGGCGCCGCCCGTGGGTGCTTCCAGAAAGAGTTTGTCCGGCGACACCTGTTTCATCTTATAAAAAATACCCGGTTCGGTGGCCACGATAAAGGTGTCGGCCTCCAGGGTTTGGCTCGCTTTAATGAGATCGGTGGTGGAACCCACCACATCGGCCAGCCGCACAACGTTTTGGGGAGATTCGGGATGAACCAGGATCCTGGCTTCGGGATATTTTTCATGCAGCTTTTGAATCCCGTCGGCCTTGAACGCATCATGGACAATACAGCTTCCCGGCCAGATCAGCATCTCAACACCGGTCGTCCGTTGCACATAGGAGCCGAGATGTTTATCCGGCGCCCAGAGGATCTTCTCCCCTTTTTGCGCCAGATGCTCCACGATGGGCAAGGCGATGCCCGAAGTGACCACCCAGTCGGCCCGTGCTTTCACCGCCGCGCTGGTATTGGCATAGACCACAACGGTATGATCGGGATGGGCATCGCAAAATCTGGCAAACGGCTCCACCGGGCAGTTGATATCCAGCGAACAGGCGGCTTGGGTATCGGGCATCAGGATCCGTTTTTCGGGGTTGAGAATTTTGGCGGTTTCACCCATAAACTGCACCCCGGCGACCACCAGCGTGGAGGCGGGATGCTCGCTGCCGAAACGCGCCATTTCCAACGAATCGGCCACATGGCCGCCGGTCTCTTCGGCCAGTTTCTGCAGTTCGGGGTGGGTATAGTAGTGCGCCACAAGAACGGCGTCTTCCCGGTTGAACAATTTTTTGATTTTGGCAATCAACTGTGACCGCTCTTCAGGTGTCAGATCGGCGGCCTGCTCGGCCTCAACTTTACGCGCCCGGCGGATGGTCTCTTCGGAAACAGCCGATACTTGAACCGGGTTTACGTCGGTAATGGCCTCTTTCCGGATCATGCCGCCTCTCCTCATTGTTTTCTTGGTTCTGCGGTGATTGTTTGCGTGTTAAAGTAATGCTTTTGGTCTAAAATAGAACCGAATTTTGAAAAGTTAAGGGTTTGGGTCCAAAAGGCCTTTTATTGTCCCATTCGGGGAATGGCGAACGTATCCGACTCAATCCATTCGGACATATTGGTTTTCTCCCAAAACGTATACCCGCCCCTTTCCTTTTTGAACAATGGAGGGTCTGCATCGACTCATTTTTGATTTTGCTCTATCAGGGTAACTTGCCGCTTGGTTTTTCCGTAATGACTTCAATATGGGTTATTTCACTGAAATGCTTGGCATTATGTGTCACCAGAGGGACGGCGTGGCGGGTGGCGCATGCGGCGATCCAGGCGTCATGTAGTTCAATACGCTTTCCATTTCGAGCACATTCTGCCGAAAGTCGCCCATACCAGCGGGCGATTTCGTGATCATAAGGGATTACAACAAAGTTATGTAGCGATGTTTCAAGGGACATGCGTCTTTTTTTGCCCCATTTCCCTTTTTCCGCACCAAAATAGAGTTCACCAACTGTGATGAAGGAAATTGCCAATAACCGGCCCTGGACATGTGGCGCGTATAATTCAGCTAACGGGCCGCCCTTCATTAAATATGAAACGATATTCGTGTCCAAAATAACTTTCGCGGCGCTCATGATGTGGTCCCTTCAGACATTTGTTGATGCCGCAATTCTTCAATAGCCTCTTCAAACCCGTCACCTATTTCACCCGGCCATGTACCAAATAAAGCATGTACATCCGTTACCGGTTTTACATTTTGGGACACCGCCAAGTCTTCGATTACAGGAGATTTCCAAAAATCCGGCGATATCGGCGTCCCTTGGGGCAGAAGATCAACAGCCTCATCCTTCTTTTCTTCCAACCGTTCGATGTCATGAATCCGGATGCTGGTGATCTTTCCGGAAACAGGGTCTTCTTGTGCTTCGCCGACAATGCGAACGTATTGGAGAATATCCTCCAACACTTCCTCCTTCTGTTCATCGTTAAAAAGGCACAACACCGGATCTCCAACAGATGGATGCACCCGGCAGCGGGTGCCGTGCTCTTTGAAATCTGCCATCAGCAACCGCCCTTCAATGGTACGGATGTTGATTTGTGGCCCCTTGATCCGCTCCTGTATCCTGGTGAATCCCTGGGGCGTATAGGTTGATGAAACATGCGTTTCACGATGGTTCAGCGTGAACTCGATTTTCTCCACACCACGTTTGAAAAGTGTTCCGACATCGCGCCATGCCATCAGCACGTCGGCGTTATAACCGCACGGCAACGATCTATCCGGTTTTTGCACGGTGGATAATCCAACAACGGCTTTTTCCAAAATATCAAGACCGAAATCCATGTTGGGGATCGCTTGTTGCTTTCCTCTCCGTTCAAACCCCAACACAGCCGATGGACTGCGGTGCGTTAATAAAACCAGGTCAAGTGAAACCTCACTTTTTATATTGCGTGGTTGCGGCCCCCGCCGCAGACTTTCCGATTCACCGGCCAACACGCGTCCTGTCCGAAAAAGCGCCTTCTCCAGATTGGTTAGAAACCGCAACAAATGGGAAACCGGGATGGTTCCCGTCCCAATAGCGCTGCCTTCAAAGCATACCGTTACTAATGGATTGCAAGTGTTCATAAGACACCTCCAAGCTTCGGCATTCCTCTTTTTTCCCTTGCCGAATCGTTACTATTGCATGTTCAAGGCTTGATGTCGATAAGAAAACCAGGGTTCAGGTCGGAGACCGGAACCAACAGAGAATCCTTTGTGAATTTCATTGTGAAAAACTGAAATATTATCACATTTAAAAGGGTTTTACCTCCTTTTTTATGCAATTTCCGGGCTGCAGCTATTGAAAATGATATCGGCTCTGTGGTAGGTTGTCGAACGTGTTCTTTAATTTGCTTTTTCACTTTGGCCGGGTTTCATTTATAAATTGTTTTTTTTAAGCGATTCGATTTTAACAAGCCCACGTGGTCTTAGATAACCCGAAAGCGATCAAGTAGAGCTTAATTTATTGACTGATGTGTCTCATTTTCATTGACACATTCCGCTGAATTTATTTGGTTCTTAACTGGACACTAGTGATGCTTAAATTATTTTCACCAATACTTTTTATTAGTTACTCTCGTACGGATAAAGGACTCGTTGAAAGTCTTGCGCAGAGTTTTAAGCAACACGGTTTTCGCATATTCCTAGACACAAGCGATATCGACCCAGGAGATAACTTTGTAGCCAAGCTTTCGAAAGAATTACGCCGCGCAACAGCAATAGTTCCAATTATCAGTGAAAATTACTCTCGGAGTAGATGGGCACAGGCAGAGCTATACCAAGCATTGACCACAAACAAGATGGTAATACCGGTTTTGGTAGGCAATGGTGAAATATCCAGTTTGGACGATCCTTTAGAGCGATTGTTACGGGATATTCAATATGTTCCTATAGACAAAGACTTGTCTAACAACGCAACAAATGTTTCTCTACTGACACGCTTATCTGATGCTCGAAAAAAGTACAAAATAGACATATTCAAGAAATCTATTCCATACCTATTAGGTGCCTTGTTATTGATTGCGTTGTCATGGTGGGCCGTAGGCAATATCAATTATATAAAGCAAGCCCAAACGCGAAAAGATGCGATTAATAAAGTTCAAAGAACAAGTAAAGTTTTACAACATGACAGCGTTGTTCAGTTGGCATCGGAAATAGCGGGAGATCGCGTCGCTGTAGGAGAGTTCATTTTTTTATCACAAGACCCGGCTCAGAGTAATGTTTCTAGATTTAACGCTATAGCACTTGGAAGCGAGTTAAGGAAGGGTCAGGATGAATACCGCTGGTATATAAATAAACTTCCTTTATCAAAGACAAAGCTTGAAAATACGCACTTTGTGAACACCTCCTTCATTGATGGTAATTGGAATGGCGTAGAATTTATCAACTCTGTATTCGCGAATGTTGTTTGGTCACAAAATGAAAAGTTTTCATTTTCAATGTCAGGAACAAAATTTGACAATTCATTCTTCGTTGGAAGCGAATTTTACGATATTATCGCCCTTTTTACAGAATTTAAGAATTGTAAGTTTATAGGGTCTAAATTAGACACAACGAATTTTTCAAAGGTTAAAATTTTTACTGAAAATCCAGAAACAGAAGGAAATCTGGCTATTACGCCATATTATGCGAAATTTGATAAAAGCATAGTTGTCAGTGACAGGTCTCCGCCCGAAGAAGGTGTGCTAGACCTTACCATGACTGGTGATGATGTTGTGTTTGATGATGTGCTTTTTATCGATACGCGTTTTGAAGGTTGGTTTAAACCTGAATGGTTTAGAAATTCCACTTTCCGGAATTGTGAATTTTCTGATGGTTTGAGCAAGAAATCTCTTGAAAACGCCGGTAATATTGTCCAATAAATATCTAACAAGGTAAATTAACTCGGACCGCAAATTCCGCGCTGCGCTTCTATTTACGCCCGGTTATTTGCGGCGTTAGCTATAAAATCAAAGGAGAATATTCCAATGAAATGGCAAGAATGGTTAGAGAAATGGAGTATGACCTCTTTAAAAATAAAAACTCCATTTCTCGAAACAGATTGGCAACCTAAAGATAAAGATAAAGACGCCGCTTGGGAATTATACATTGAACTTCTTACAAGGATTGCCACACAGCCTTTACCAAAGGAGCATGGGGATGAGGCTACTGCTTTGGAAAGTATTCATAAATTTTTTAGCTTAACACGTGAGATAATTAAAAAACATGGGCGCGAATGTATTGAATTTACAAAAATTGCCATCGTCGTTTTGAATCAAATAGTTCGACCATTTACGGCAAAATGGCATAATGAAGCTATTGTAAATGCGTTTGCTGATTCTCAGAAGCGCGGCGAGTTCAGAAAAGAACTTATAGAACTTCAAACAGCCCTAAGATATTATACGAAGATGCTGTCGGATATGGCTGGAGTAGAAGATTTGACGGAATTGGAGGAACACAATGGCTAAACATAAGGTTTTTGTTAGTTATCATCATGATAATGATCAAGCCTATAAGGAAGCATTGATAAATTCTGATACTTTTGTTGATTATTCCGTTGATACAGGTGACATTGATGACAATCTCAATGACGAGGCTATACGCCAAAAAATACGTGATGAGTATTTAAAAGATTCGACTGTAACCATTGTACTTGTAGGTCTTCAGACTAAATACAGGAAACACGTAGATTGGGAAATTTATTCCAGCATGTTTAATGGAAAGGTTAATAAACAATCTGGAATCCTTGTTATAAATTTGCCTAGCACAGGATGTACAAATTTTAGGGCAGCACACGGTGAGGATGAAAAGAAAATAATTTATCCTACAACAACATTTTGGACATCCATCACAAGCAGATCAGAATACGAAAAAAGATATCCTTACATGCCTGATAGAATAATTGATAATTTGTTGAATAAGGATACAAAAATTTCAGTAACAAATTGGGATAATATTAAAGACGATATTAGCAAATTACAGTACTTAATCCATGTAACATCCAATGATAAATTCAACTGCAAATATGATTTGAGCAGGCAAATGAGAAGGAAAAATGCGGCTCCTCGTCATCTCATGTGGATTTGACAATATCCTCCAACGGGGCAGTGGTGCTGAAAAAGTTCAGATGACACAAGGTCCGTTCGGCAAAATCATGGGCCTTACGAGACGCCCCACACTCCGGGCAAGGATAGGTTGATCCGCGTTTGGCCTCGATACGAAGGTGCGGTTCATAAGGGTTTTTATCCAATTCAAGCCGCTGATCTTTTAATTTCCAGGGGGTGTGCCAAACCCGGGCCAGTGTGAAAATATAGTTTGATTGCATAAACCACACTCCCTATCGCTTATTTGATTCGTTTGCTGTTTATGCTTGATACTCAATTCCACCTGTTATGTCGAGGAACCCAAATTTCATTCTGGTCATTTCGCGATTTTATTTTCTATAATCTCAATCTCTTTTAAACCAAGCCCGTAAATATCGTAAACCAGTGTATCAATTTCTCTTTCGAGTTTTGGAACTTCCGGGTTGTCGGGGTCGGCAAGTAAATTTTCGATGCTCTGTTTGATAGAAAGCATTTGGGGTTTTGAAATAGGTGGAACAGGGAGATTTTCAACATACATCGGTTTATATTCCAAAAAACCACCGGAGCGGACAGCCGCTTGCTTTCCGATCATCCATTTGCAAACTTTTGAGTTCAATAAAGCAAGCAAATAAGGATCATTAAGTGGGATAATATTAGCGGGTGCGCTGACATAGCCGGAAGAAAAATCAATTGCAAATTTTGGGGCAATTGCTAAATTTCCCCAAACAATCTTCGGACGCTCAAATTCCTTGTAATAGGCGATATTGTCCTGGATTTCGTACCACTTGTATGTGCCCGGCTTACGTCCCCGTTTATCTTTGGCGCTCTTTTTGGGTTCGAGGTCTTCTCTGAACTGTTCCAAGTATTTTTTAATCGCAGGGTAATTTTCGATGTTAACGCCTCGCCTTGTAAAAATCACATACAACCCCGCCCAATCAATCTTCCAGCGCTTGATATCCCTGCCCCGCAGCCAGGGTTTGATCAGTTCCGCACTTTTCGGATCTTCCGCGATCAGTCGTTCCCTGGCGGCGTCATCGATGACAAAGGCGCTGTTCAGACCTGTTTTTATTCCGTAATAAAACTTCCCGCCCACATACTCCCCAAGCGGTACGCCTGCGGCTTTCAACTTGCCCATCAATGCCAGGACCTCCGGCCGTTCGAGGTTCCACCCGCTTTCATCTAAGGCATCGATTTCCATTTGAAACCCAACCTGGGAAAGTGTCTTTTCAATTTTTTCAAGTTGATTTTCTTCGGTCAATGTGGCGGCCAATGCCCCGGGAGTTGGCCCGTTTCCCTTTTTTCCCACCAGCAGAATGGACGGATAGGTCGTAGCGTCAAAAACGGGAAGATCGCCGAAATCGATGATCATTTTGGGAACCGCCTCATTTGCCAATAATCGCCGGGTATTTTTCCCGTATGCCGCCCGCATAAACTTGTTGGGAGCGATAAAACAGAGATGGCCCTTGGGATGTAATATTTCCAACCCCTTTTTGTAAAAATAGGTGTACAGATCGGCGGTGCCGCAGAAGAAGGGTCCAAACACTTTTTTAAGTTCCGGCTTTATGTCCTTGATCTGCTCTTGCCGCACATAGGGGGGATTGCCGATGGTAATGTCAAAGCCACCGGAATTATGAAACACTTCGGAAAAATAGGCTTCAAAATTGAATCGGCTGCGGCCGCTGGTAATTTGGCTGATCAGGCTGTCGATCTTTCCCTTGTATTCCTGTTTTCGGGCAGGGTTGGTTTCATTGAAGAAAAGCGGCTTTAATTTTTTCAACTCAATAAACAGGTGCGAATTGAAGAGACCTTTTTCAACCCCGACCAGCGAATTCCCGCACACAATCCTGTAATCCAGGTTGGGCAGGGGCTTGATGTTTTTGATGTCTTCTTCATCCACCACCAGGGAGAGCCAGAGCCGCAGCTTGGCGATCTCCACCGCGCCGGGATCGATATCCACGCCGTAAAGGGAGTGCTCGATAGAGCGGCGTTTGAATTCATAGGATGAGCGTGGCACAGACATTCTTGTCTGTGTGTCTATCTGTGGCTGTGGTGGATCACAGGCAGGAATGCCTGTTTCACCTTCTATATATAACCAATACTTATCCTCTGATAAATTGGCTTTAACCGGATTTTCAGCAATGTACTGAATAAAGTGCTGATATTGATCTTCGCTACGAACAATATGGTCATAGGATTCATCCATCCAAAATTTGGTACCTGTCGTTCCTGATACCTGATTTATTTTTCTTGAACTCGCACCTTTAATTCCTTTCAGCAATTCAGGAAGTGAATTACCTGCCAAAGGCTCAAGAAGGAGATGGACGTGATTCGGCATGATGACCGCGGCATGAAGACGCAGCCTTTCCTTATTGAATCGAAAGAGGCATTCTTGAAGAATTTTTCGAATTTCCGGTTTTGCCAGTTCACATGAACCATGGCCAGAATCAAGCCATCCTTCCAATCTTTTTCCAAACTGTTCATCGTATTCTTTCCATTCTGTTTCACTCCAGGGTTTACGATGTTTGCTGACCCAGTAATCACGTTCGGCTTTCCAACCATTGAGTTTTTTTGGAGGTAGTGAGTCGGCAAGTCGGAATGTAATCCAGTAAATAGATCCTTCTTTTGTCCAATGTGGCAGGTTACGACGGGTTTTATGTAGAGAATCACAGACAGGAATGTCCGTGTTACCTTTGTCTTCCAAATCACAGACAGGAATGTCTGTGTTACCTTTGTCTTCCAAAGCACAGACAGGAATGTCTGTGTTACCTTTGTTTTTCAGAAAAACGGACAACACATTCCTGGCGCGGACGATCTCGTTCATCATGCCCACCGGAAAGGCGCCGGAACCCACCGCCGGGTCGCACACGGTAATGTCAGCCAGCAAGTCGTCGATGAGTTTGGCATTCTTCCGGATACTGTCCGGCAGCAGCGCCGTATACTCGGTGGATTTCTGGATGCCGTTTTTTATTTTTTCCTGTTTGATAAGGGCTGTTGCCTCATGCTCGGTGATGAGCTCGCCGACCTCGATCAGATCTTCGATGTCCTGCCTGGAAACAACCGGTTTATCCGAATCCACCGCCAGCAACCGTTGTTTTGGTTTTTTATCGCCAAACAGCTTTAACTGAGAAGCGGACTCGGTGAATACCGGCTCTTTATGTATGTCAAGTGTACTGCCAAGATATTGAATCAGGCTCTGGCGGCACATGTAATGGACGATTTCACGGGGGGTGTAATAGACGCCGAATTTCTTGTTGAACCTGTTCTCTTCGCCGGTTTTTCCGCTTTTCAACACACGGGTGAATTCATCGAAGTTGTCGGGGCGGATGGCGTTGAATTTCTCATACGCCTTGCCGAGAAGCTCGGGGTCGATGGCCACTTCCCGCTCTAAGGGTTCATCCTCCTTGACGGTAAAGTTGTAGCGGTCAAAGACATCGAGAATGCCGGCGCCGGTATCGCCCGCCCTGGTTTTGGTTTCATTGGAAAAGAGATCGTCGGGCAAAAGAATATCCGCGTTGACCCAGTCGTAACCGCCGACGGGATCGAACAGCCCGCCGTTTAAAAAGGGGATTTTGCAGTCGAACCGGCTGTAATAGTGGTCTTCGTGGCCGCGGTCTAAGCGGAGCGCTTCATAAAAGAGCGGCTCCAGAATGTCGTTGAAGAAGTTGGCGTACCCTCCATGCGCTTTGCGAAACAACTGTCGCAAAAAGTTTTTCGGGCCGGTTCCCCAAGGCCTGTTGCGGCCCACGCCGAACCAGCCCTTTTTTTGCAAAAAGTAGAGAAATAGGATCTGGCCCAACAGCTTTTTGGCGAAATTGACCGTATCGACGCCTTTTTTCTTAAAATCGGCTTTTACCGCCGGGCTGCCCTCAACGGCGACATCCAGCGCCTCCTTGACGCGCAGAAAGAGATCCCGGTATTCAAGAAAAAATTCCTTGGTGACGCTCTCGATGTTAAAGGCGTTTTCAATCTCTTCCAGCGTGGGGTCTTGCTGGTCATTTTGCAAAATCCCCACCAGCCGGCTTTGGGCCGTGTGGCTGCTTTCGTGCGCGCCCACCAGGAAGGAGCAGCGCCTTGCGGGGGTTATATCCTCCCTGAGCTTGACTTTCCCCTTGTCGTCTTTGTAGGCGGTGTCCTCAATTTTCACGAAGGAAAAGCGCCAGTCCGCGCCGCTATCATCTGCGGCGTAATAGGCAACAAGGGCATATTCCTTCCCCCCAAATGTCTTGAGGTGTTTTACAGCCAAATTGCGAAGCGTCGCCCTTGCTCGCTCAAGCTTGGCGAATGTCGGAACTTCGACGATTAAAAGATCAACTCTGTTTCCAGCCGGATCGGAATATGTTCCGAATCGTTCATAATGATTTACATGGGGCCAGAATTTTTCCCAAAGCAACGCGTTCTTATGGTATCTGTTTTTTTTGGGTTCGAAATCCTTCAGGAGCTGCCGCATGAAGTTAAGATACCGCTCCCGGTCAAACGGCCGGTGAAACAGATCCTCGATCCGTTTCCGCGCCTGCTCTCTATTCATGGCAATTCACTCTTTTTCAGATTCAACGGATCACCACCGGCGAAAGCCGGTGGTTTCGTCCCGTCGGCGTAAACAACCACCCCATAAATGGGGTGGCCTTCCGACCGATCATTACAATAACGTTGACGCACCACAAACCCATCGTCTTTCAGACGATGGTAATTTTATATGAAAAGTCTTACCAAATATGTACAAAAAGAAAGACTTTCATCGTTCGTTGTGGCTGTTTACGGTCATGGCGGTTAGCGCCTGTCTCCGAGCTGGTAGCCGGAGAGAATGATTTCCCGCCGTGGGGCGTGTTGTTTGGCGCTTTGCCGTTTCCCCTCATCAACAACGCGGATATGTTTGCGCAACAGGGCAAGCGCCTGTAACGGGTCCTCGATGTTCTCGATCTCCTTTTTAATGATTTGGGCGGTTTTTTTGGCCATCAGCCCCTGTTCCAGCATCTTCTTGACCCCATCGGCAAAGGCTTCGTCGTCATGGGTAAGGGCGGGGCATTTACGGAAATTTTTATCCCTCACACGTCGGAGAATATAATCGGCATTGGACCGGCCGCCGCCTGCGCCGCCAACCTCATCTTGCCGGGTGTCTTGTTCAAAACGCCGCTTGTTGGTTTCCAGCCATTGGAAATAGTGGTCCGGGAGGGGTGCGCGCGGGGTCTCCGGTTCGCATTTCAGCATGTTGGCCGCATCGAAAAAGGTGATCTCGGAACTGTCGCCGCCTTGGTTGAGGTAGAATTTTTTCAGGGCGCCGATGCGAAAGAAGGTGACCAGTTGGTCCCGGGTCAGCGTATCCACAACCGCGCCGGAACGGGCCTTTGGGGGCAGCCGCTTTATCCTTTCAAACAGCTCCGGCTGCTGATCCCGCAAAGAGCGCATCATTTCCAGGTATTCCAACTCGCTGTCGCCCTCCTCCCCGCCGCCTTCGCCGGTATAGCTCTTTTTATGGTTCAACGTGTCGAACAACTCCTGGCTGCCGATCTCCTCGCCGCCGGACAGATACTTGGCATCCTCACCAAGGATGTTATGAAACATCCGGATTTTGTTGGTGATGTTGGCTTCCAGCCCCAAGTGCGCGTCCGCCTGGGAAGTCGGGAAAAAATTGTAAATGAAAATGTTGGCGTGTTCGGTTCCCAGGCGATTGATACGGCCCGCCCGCTGCAGCACGCGGGTGGGATTCCAGGGCAGATCGTAGTTGATCACTACATTGGCGCGGTGCAAGTTGATACCTTCGGCCAGCACGTCCGTGGAAAGCAATATACGAAAAGCGCCCTTCTTCCCGGGCCGGGTGAGATCAAACGCCGCCCGGATCATCTCCCGCGCTCGCTCCGCGCTGTGTGTCACCGGCGGCGCTCCGGCCCGCCCGCCGCGGCTGCTGAAAAAGATGACCTCTCCGGGGAATTCGGTGTTTAACTGATCAAACAGGTATTCTCCGGTTTCCAGTGATTCGGAGAAAATAACCAGCCGGCGATCCTTCAATACCGGGTCTGATGTTACATTCCGAATCAGCGCATCGATTTTGGGGTCATTCGCAACGTTTTGCCATAGCGCCTCCACCTCTTTCAGCAACTGCAAGTCGTGGGTAAGGTCTTCAATAAACTCTTTGCGGAAATCCCCGGCGTCGTATTTGGCGGCTTTCTCTTCTTCCAACAGGCGCTCAAGCGCTTCAAGGTTGTCGTTATCGAGCAATTCATACACGTTGGCGTTTTTGCTGATGTAAACCGTGCCGGTGTTGTACATGCCGATGAATTGCTCATAGGATTCAATAAATCGACGAACGCTTTTGCGGAAGGCGTAAAAACTGCTCTCCAGCCGTTTGATCAGGATACCTTTCATGAAATTACCGACATTGCGCTGCTGCTGGCGTTCAAATTCCGTAAGCGGTTTGCTCCCGCAATAGTAAAGCAGCGGTATATATCGTGCGTACCGGAAACCGATCAGCCGGTGAACCGTGGTGTTGAAGATGGTATCCAGGCGACCTTCAAATTCATATACAATGCGCCTGGGTTCCTCCATCTCCGGGAAAAACAGGCCTTGTGTTTCGATATCCCGCGTAAAATAGTTCATGACATCACTGCGGGTTCGACGCACCATGACATGTTTGAGAATGCGTTCCCGAATCTCTCTTGAAACGGCTCTTATGGTTTTGTTGTATTCGGGATCGTTGCGGTCAACCCCCTTGAACCGTTTGCGTAACGCTGCAAAAAACCGTTCCAGATCGGGAATGCCGGGGATGGTTGAACTTTTCGGCGCCTGAAACAGTTTGAGCTGGGCGAAAATATCGTCAATGGTGTTGTTTAACGGCGTGGCCGTAACGAGGATGACTTTCCTGTTTCGGCAAATATCGAGCAGGTCCGCATATGTTCTGGTCCGGTCATTGCGGAATCGGTGCGCCTCGTCCACCACGATGTAATCAAAACGGTCGATGCCGAAGTCAAAAATCGTGTCCAGTTTTCCCAATGACGCCACCATGGCCGATACACGAAAGTCATGCAGGCAACTGTCCCAGTCGCTTTTCAAAACCGGCGGACAGATGACCAGTATCCGGCCTTTGACCTGCTGCAGCAGCCGGGCGGTAATAACCGTTTTCCCCAGCCCGACGACATCGGAAAGAAATACGCCGTTATATTCAGCAAGCTTTTTATACGCCTGTTGGACCGCCTGTTTCTGGTAGTCCAGGTCCATAAACCCTTCGGGCGTGATAAATTCCATGGTGTCCTGCAGGTTGATATCTTCCTGCATGTACTCGTAAACAAGCTTCAGATAGAGTTCGTACGGGGTGATTGAATCGTTCAGCCAGGTTCTGTTTTGGATGGTGTCAATAAACGTTGCGGATATCTCGACGGACTCGGCCCACAGCGCTTCAAACTGATCAAGGGCAAACGCCACATCCCGGCGGTCTTTCAGCTCGACGTTAAATTCCCGGTTGCCCACCAGGCCGGAATAGGAAAAATTGCTGGAACCGGTGATGACAAACCCGTATTGGCGGTCTTCCGGCGCAAATCGCCCGATGTAAACCTTGGCGTGGATGTTCCGGGTCGGGAACGCCCGAATCTCAAGCTTCTTGCCGTTTCCCCCGGCTGCCCTGTCTTTTTCCGGATCGGGGCAGTTGGTTTGGAGAAATCGGATAAATTGTTTTAAACCGATTTCAAGTTTTTCATCCGGCTCCCCGGTGGTTTCAATTTCATCAATCAGGTTGTTTTGATAGATTGTTCTGGCGCTCTTGGGCGATTCGAAATCAAGGGTTGATTGTGTGCGAAAGCTGTTTACGGCCTGGAAGGATTCCCGGTCCACGCCGAGGCCCACCAAAATACGAACCTTGTCCAGGGGCGCTATCGCCTCATGCAACTGGTAAAAACCGCTGGCGCAAAAATAACCTACCAGCGCATCGAAAAAGCGGGCGTCTTTCAGTGTCGCCTTGAAACGATCCAGTAATGTACCTGTTTCGTCGTTGGTAAAAAAGGTAAGATCGGTTTGCCGCGGTTTCATCGCAATAATGCCTCGAAGTACGGTTTTCCGCTCCTAAGATCCGATTTGCATATAAGTAACGCAGGTTACCTCATTTACACCAACTCCCGGGTCATACGCAAATTAAATTTTCGACCCATCTTACCACGCCACTTTGTCGTACCCTGTCAAAACGCCCGGTAATGGGCTAATGATTATTTGATCCTGTTTATTAAAACAGCCGTGGCCGTTACGGAAAAGAAGATGGCCGCGGGAGGGATACGGATTTTTTCGATTAATTGCCAGAATCATCAATTCAAGGAGAGGATCATGGATTTCGGACTGCCCAAAGATCTGCAGATGCTTCAAACGGCGGTAAGGGAATTTGCCAACAGGAAGATCGCGCCCTACGTGGACCGGTGGGATGAGGCGCATTACTTTCCCTACGAAGAGGCCATCAAGCCCATGGGCGAGCTGGGTTTTTGGGGTACGGTGATTCCCGAAGAATACGAAGGCGAGGGTATGGGTTGGTTGGCGGCCATGATCGTCACGGAAGAGATCGCCCGGGTGTGCAGCTCGCTCCGGGTTCAGGTCAATATGCAGGTCCTGGGCTGCGCCGACACCATCTTTACCTACGGCAGTGATGCGTTAAAGAAGAAGTACATTCCGGGTTTGTGCACGGCCGATTTGATCGGCGGCTTCGGCATCACCGAGCCGGATGCCGGTTCGGACGTCATGGCCATGACCAGCACGGCCGAAGAAAAGGGCGACCACTGGCTGCTGAACGGCTCCAAGACCTGGATATCCAATGCTGACGTGGCCGATGTCTTGATCTACTACGCCTATACCGACATCGACGCCGGTTCCAAGGGATTGTCCGCCTTTGTGATTGAACCCAAGAACTTTAACGGCGTCAAAACCACCCGGCTGGACAAAATGGGTTCGTTCTGTTCACCGACTGGCGAGGTCTTCCTGGACAACACCCGGGTTCCCAAAGAAAACCTGCTGGGCAAACCCGGCCTGGGAGCCGAAATTGTCTTTGGCTCATTGAACCAAACCCGCCTGTCGGCGGCAGCCGGAGCGGTGGGCGTGGCCCAGGCCTGCCTGGATGTGGTCACCAGGTACTGCAACGACCGTAAACAGTTCGGTAAGGCCATCGGGGAGTTTCAGATGAATCAGGATATGGTGGCCCAAATGGCCACCGGGATCGACGCCTCACGCCTACTGGTTTACAAGGCGGCCTGGGCCAAGGACCAAGGCAAGCGCAACAACGGCCTGGACGTGGCCAAGGCCAAGTATTTTGCCGGTGAAACGGTCAACACCTGCGCCAACTACGCCATGCGCATTCTGGGCGCCTATGGCTACTCCACCGGGTATCCGGTGGCGCGTATCTATCGGGACACGCCGACCTATTACATGGTGGAGGGCTCGGCCAACATTTGCAAGTGGATTATTGCGCTGGATCAGTTGGGGTATCGCAAGGCCAACCGGTAATGAGATGCTTTTAGCTGCAAAAACAGGTCTTTTTGTTGATCTTTTTTTGAACGTGCAACCCCATTATGCCCTTCGCCGTCCGGTTCCACAGCAAGCTTTTCCGCCGGGCGGTAAACGTCTATCATATAATTGCCGACACTCTGTTGCCGTCTGAATTTGCGTCCATCAAGCTGCTTGTTTTTAAGAAGGTTCCACAAGGTTGCTTCCGCCGGGGTAAGGTGGTTTCGTAGGGTTTTCGAGATGTTTTTAACCCGGGCAGATTATGTAAACCACCTCCCCCGCCTGCGGCGGGGACTCCTCCTTGAAAAGGAGGAGAGTTTTTATCCGGTTTCTGTTTCATGAATCACCTGCCTGCATCCAGTACCGATTTCTGTTCCCTCACTCCCCTCATTTTTAAGGGGGGTGTCCCGGGCGCCGCTGACAAAGCTTGGGGGTGGGTGGCCCAGGCAACAAGTTGCCGGTGCCACCCGCGGCTCCCAACTCCATGAGACGGTAAAATTTCTACGTTCGCGGGGTAAATTTTGGCATGCTCACAGAATGGGGGCCTACAGCCGCTATGCTATCCGGCGCCTTTATGGCTATCGTCATTAATCAATTTCCCCGACACGGTGGATTTTAATCACGTTGGTGCTGCCCTGCCTGAGCCCCATACCGATCACCAGAACGATGAGATCGCCTTTTTGCACATATTCTTTTCCCATGAGCAGATGCTCGCTGCTGTTGATAAGTCGTTGGACGTTGTCGATCTTGGGAATGTACATAGGCGTAATGCCCCACAATAGGGAAAGCCGGTTATAGGTCTCTTTTTGCGAGGTAAAGGCATAGACCGGCTTTAAAGGACGCTGCTTGGAAATTTGTTTGGCGGTACCGCCCGACAGTGAAAAGGATACAATGCAGGTGGCATCGATTTCGTGCAGAATATTGACAGCCGATTGAGCCACGGCGTGGGTGATGGGGTCTGTACGATCCGATGAATAGGGGATGTTATAGGTCATAAAAGGTGAATCTTCGCTGTTCCGGGCGATTTTCGCCATCATCTTAACCGCCCTGTGAGGGTATTTGCCCGAAGCGGTCTCGCCGCTCAGCATCACGGCGTCAGTGCCGTCAAAGATGGCGTTGGCCACATCCGACGCTTCGGCCCGGGTGGGAATAGGGTTAACACTCATTGTTTCCAGCATCTGGGTGGCGGTGATCACCGGTTTGTTCTTTTCGCGGCAGCGGGCAATAATATCCTTTTGAATGGTGGGCACCAATTCCGGCTCCATCTCCACCCCCAAGTCACCACGGGCCACCATCACGGCATCGGCCTGGACTAAAATACCCGCCAGGTTTTCCACCGCCTCGGGTTTCTCGATCTTGGCCACCACGGGAATATCGCTGCCACGGCGTTTTAACAGCGCTTTAATATCCAGCAGATCTTCAGCCCGGCGCACAAAAGAGAGGGCAAAGTAATCTACCTTGTTCCGGATTCCGAAACTGACATCCCGCTTGTCTTTTTCGGTTAATGAAGGCGCCGATACCGATACCCCGGGCAGGTTAATGCCTTTATTCTCCTTGAGCAGACCACCGCTTACCACCACACACTCCACCTGCTCTTTGCCCACGGCCACCACCTTGAGCCGGATCAGTCCGTCATCCAACAAAATCTTGTCATTGACAACCACATCCTTGGGCAAATGGGTGTAGGTGGTGCCGGCACGCTCGCTGTTTCCCGCGACGCGTTGGGTGGTAATGGTAAAGGGCGCGCCCCTTTTAAGATAAACGGGCTTCCCCTTCTCCAGTTTACCAATCCTGATTTTGGGCCCTTGCAAGTCAGCCAGGACAGCGATGGGGACGTTCATGGTGCGGGAGATGGAACGCAAGGTACGGATCACCTCCACATGATCTTCGTAACTGCCGTGTGAAAAATTTAACCGGGCCACAGTCATCCCGTCGGCAACAAGCTTTTCCAGTGTGGCCCGGTCGCGTGAAGCCGGTCCAATGGTGGCGACGATTTTGGTTTTCAACTCCATGAAAACACCCTCAAGTGATAGATGTAAGATGAGCCTTAGATTTTTTTTGCAAGGCGGTCAGGCATACATGTCACGGCTACGGGCGCTGCGCCTTTTGCGCCGCTTCCCAACCGATCAGCGCTTTTTTCCTGGCCGCCCCCCAGCGATACCGATGAATCCGGCCGGTCTTGGAAATCACCCGATGGCAGGGGATGAGGAAGGAGACCGGGTTAACGGCCACCGCATTGGCCACCGCCCGAACCGCCTTGGGGCGGCCGATAAAAGCGGCGATATCCTGATAGGAGACAAACCGACCCTGGGGAATATTCAAAAGCGCCTTCCACACCTGCACCTGAAAATTGGTGCCTTTTATTTGCAGGTTAAACGGAACGTCCGCTTTTTCCGAAGCGACCCTAAAAATATGTTTTACCACTCCGGAAACATACTGAGAATTTTCACTGAAATCGGCCCCGGGATAGGTTTCGAGAAGCTGGTTGAAGGTATCCTCGGGATGATCCTCGTTTACAAATCCCAAGTAGCAGATCCCCCGGCGGGTGAGGGCCAAGAGAGACTTCCCGAAGGGGGTCGGCTGGAACCCATACTCGATTTTCAGCCCGGCGCCCTTTTTTTTAAATTCCCCGGGAGTCATGGCATCAAAGGTGACATAGAGATCGTGAAGCCGGCTGGGGCCGGATAACCCTGCGTCCAGGGCGGTATCCAGGACGCTCCGGGCATTGATCAATTTCTGTTTGGTGTACTCCAGGGTTAAATATTGCATAAACCGCACAGGGCTGATACCGGCCCAACGCTTAAACAGCCGGTCAAAATGGTATTTGCTTAGATGAACACTTCGGGCAATTTGCTCCAGGCCGGGCCGGGCCTTAAAATTCGCTTCAATAAATTGAATTGCCTTTTCGATCCGCCCAAAATCATCCGCGGCTTGTGAAAAATCGGTTGCAGACATCTTTATCTCCTTGATGATGTTTGCCCAATACGATAATCCGGCAGACAAGTAATAACCACCCGAATTTTGCTGAAATGTCAAACCGATTTGCATAAAGCGGGCACAATGTACTGTTGGTCACCTTTTTGATTCCCTTTAGCGCCATTTTACTTGGCGCGATGGTGTTGGGCGAGCGGCTGGGGTGGAATGCCTTCGTCGGTATGGGGACCATCCTGAGCGGTCTGCTTGCGATTGATGGCCGACTGGCCAAAAAACCAAAACCCAATTAAGCCGAACCCTCTTGGACGAGGCTTCGCCAAGAACATCATAGGTGACCCACTGTAAATTACGGCGCAAGTTTAAGCTGTTGGCCCACGCTGAGGGTGTTTTCCGTCAAGCCGTTCCACTGTTTCAACCGGTCCACGGACACGTTGTTTTTCGTGGCAATGCTGTAAAGGGTGTCCCCTTTTTGCACGGTGTACGTGGCGGCGACTTTTAACGGTTTTTGGGCGGCGACCCCCTTTTTCAGTCGGGCTGTTTTTTTCGGGACGGCCGCGGTTACGGGCTTTTTGGCGGAAGTATCGGCGCCCCGGATGCGCAAATGATTCACCATCGATTCCAGACGCTCAATTCGGCCGGAGAGCCGGTCAAAATCACCCTTGGACACCCACTTCACCGCGACGGACCCAGGCGGCGCGGCCGACCCGGTCTGAGGGCCGGGTTTCATTTGGGACCGTTGCTCTAATCGGGCAATCCGGCTTTCCATCTGCTGCAACTGACTCTCCACTTCCGAGCTGCCCGAAATATTGGTGATCCCACGGGTGGCGCCGATCCAATTAAAGAGCAGCCAGGTCAATGCAGCGCCCACAATGAGAAATCCCATTACAGCACCATACCGTTTAAAAAACCCTTCGGGCTCCCTTGCGTCCCACTCTTCGTGGGCGCTTTGGGCGTCAAACCCGTCATCCTCCATAATATCGTCCGACGGATCCGATTCAGATGCACTCTTTTCTATCTGTTCATCGGAACGATCCAACGCCATTTTGTAGGGGCCGCGCTCCCTTTGTTCTTCCACGAATGTCATCTCCTATGCCCGTGGTGTTTGCCAAACCACTTCAGCCGTATTATGAATTATTGAGGATTGATAAGCACTTACGTCCCGTTTGCGGGATTATTAATAGCGTAGGTGAGCCGCTCATATCAAGGAATTACTGTTGACTTTGACCCCACCGCGCCCCCCAAAACTCATCCTGGCATCACAATCACCCCGCCGCAGGGAGCTATTATTAAAAGCGGGCTTTGTTTTTGAAACCATCCCCAGCCAGGTGAATGAAAGGATGCCGGATCAAAGCGCTCCGGAAGTAACGGCCGAACGGTTGGCGCTGGCCAAAGCGCAGGATATCGCCGGCCGGCATCCCGATGCCGTGGTGCTGGGCGCCGATACCATTGTGGTGGTAGGGGCGGCCGTTTTGGGTAAACCCGACAGCAATCATCACGCCCGGGACATGCTGCAACGACTCAGTGGTGTTTGGCATCAGGTCATCACCGGTTATGCGGTTGTTCACCACACCCCGGGGAAATCGGTCAGCGCCGCCATCATCTCGGCGGTCAAATTCAAAAGATTGACGCCGGCGGAAATCGAGTGGTACATAGGGACCGCCGAACCGGAGGATAAAGCCGGTGCATATGCCATCCAGGGTGTCGGCGCCTTGTGGGTGGAAAAAATCCGTGGCTCTTATACCAATGTGGTGGGGCTGCCGATTTGTGAAGTTGCGCAGGCCTTGATACAAATGGGTATTCAACACCCGATCCACACAAAAATTGTAACTGGCGGATGATGACAGCCATTTCACAAAATCTTACGGCAATTCAGACGTATATTACCCGGGCGGCGCTTTCCGCCGGTCGTGCGCCCGACGCGGTTCAGCTGGTGGCGGTCAGCAAAACCATTGCCGCCGAGGAGATCCGCCGGGCCATCGAGGCCGGTGTCACCGTACTGGGCGAGAACTATATTCAAGAGGCGCGGGCCAAATTCAAGCAGCTTTCCACCCTGCCTGCAGCCTGGCATTTCATCGGTCATTTGCAGACCAACAAGGCCAAATACGCAGTGCGCCAATTTGATCTGATTCATACGGTGGACTCCTCCCGCGTGGCAAAGGCCATCAATCGGGAGGCCGCTAAAATCGATAAAATCCAAAAAATTTTAATTCAGGTCAATATTTCCAAGGAGGAGACCAAATCGGGCATCGAAACGGAAAAAGTCGCCGAATTGGCTGAGGAGATCGTCCATCTGGAACATCTGAAGCTGAAAGGGTTCATGACCATGCCGCCCTTTTTTAACGCACCGGAGAAGGTGCGGCCCTTTTTTCGGCGGCTTCGGGAAACCCGGGATCAATTGCGGCAAAGGAACCTGCCGGGTGTTGACCTGACTGAACTCTCCATGGGGATGACCGGCGATTTTGAGGTGGCCATTGCCGAAGGCGCCACCTTGGTGCGAATTGGAACCGCCATTTTCGGAGAACGGGCTTGAAGGTGCTCCTGCACATCTGCTGTGCCCCGTGCGCCATCTATCCCATTGATCTTTTGCGCGATGATGGGATTACGTTGATGGGTTATTTTTACCGCAACAATATTCACCCTTTAACCGAGTGCCGGCGCCGGGAAGAGACGCTGAAAACCTATGCCGCGTCGAGCCATGTAAAGCTCATTATTCAATCAGGCTACGATATTCAAGGGTTTATCCGGAATATCGCCTTTCGGGAGGCCGACCGCTGCACAATTTGTTATCATCTGCGCCTTACCAGCACCGCCCAGGTTGCCCACAAAGGAAAGTTTGACGCCTTTGGCACCACGCTTCTTTACAGCAAGTTCCAGAATCATGAAAAGATCCGCGCCACGGGCGAGGCCGTGGCCGAGGCCGTCGGCGTTCCTTTTCTTTACCGCGATTTTCGCATCGGCTGGAAAGAGGGTATTACCCGCTCCAAGGAGATGAAGATGTATCGTCAGCCCTACTGCGGCTGCATCTACAGCGAAACGGAACGCTATTTAAAAAAGGCCGGGAAAACGGAAAACGTAATCCATGATCTTTGGCCTCCCCGGTGATACGGTTGCAGGTTCATTCATATGTTGAACACACTACTAAAAATCCCATCACCACTGCTGACGGACTGAGAACAACGCCATCATGTTTGGAAATTTTCTCTATTTTATCAGCGCCCTTCTCATTTACGCCACCTGCCCTATCCCCGAAGCAGCCCTGTTTACCCTGCCCGTCAGCCTATTGCTGTTCTTTTTAAAAGGGATCTTCTTTTACGGCCTCTGCCGACACCGTTTTGGCGTGCTGCATCCTATGAAAGCGGTACAGCCCAACCTGCACATTGATCGCCAATTTGATCAAACCCTGCGTAACCTGTCCATCTTGGCGCTGGTTTTCTTTGCCGCCGACCTCTATGGTTTGAACCTGACCGCCTTTACCGGCCGCCATCCCCTTTTTCAGTCGTGGCCCTCTTTGGAAGCGCTTCTCTTTTTGGGAATTTATATCGCCTACATGGGCATTCTGTGGGCCAACGCGTATACAGCGGAGCAAAGAATCAGTCGCCGCGCCCTTTCGCGAAAGCGCTATGTATTCGGGCAGATCCGATTTAACCTCCCCCTTTTAATCCCCTGGCTGCTATTATCGTTTCTCATCGATCTGGTCAGCCAGACGGCCTTTGAACCGCTTGATCGCTGGGTTGCATCGTTTTGGGGGGAGTTGATCTTTTTTACCCTCTTTCTTTTACTGGCCGCTATTTTGGCGCCGGCCCTGATTCGTCATATATGGGGCTGCATTCCCCTGGAACCGGGCCAGGCCCGGGACCGGATTGAGCGTCTATGCCGCGCATCGAAGCTGCACTATGCCGAGATCCTGCGCTGGCCCCTTTTGGGCAGCCGGACGATGACCGCCGGCGTGATGGGCCTGGTCGGGCGGTTTCGTTATCTGTTGGTGACCGAAGGGCTGTTACAGGTAATGAATCCCTCGGAAATTGATGCGGTCATCGCCCACGAAATCGGCCATGTCAAAAAGTACCATCTCGTCTACTACTTTCTTTTTCTGGTGGGTTATATGGTGCTCTCCTGGGCCCTGGTCGATTTTCTCCAGCTTTTACTCATCACCACCTTGCCCCTTTTGAGCCTCACCGCAAAAATGGGGCTTACCCCCCAGGAAACCGCTTTATGGCTTTTTAACCTGCTCAATATCGCTCTTTTTTTAATCTACTTCCGGTTTCTCTTCGGATATTTTATGCGCAACTTCGAACGGCAGGCCGATGCTTTTGCCTTTACCCGGACGCAAACCGCCCTGCCGTTGGTCGCCACCTTTAAAAAGATAAGCCTTTACAGCGGTCAGGATCCCGACAAACCCAACTGGCACCACTACAGCATCAACGAGCGGATTCATTTTCTGCTGGATTGCGAAGCCATTCCCGATACAGCGCCGCGCCATCACCGCAAGGTAAACCGGATGTTGGGGGGGTATTTTGCCATTCTGGTGCTGATCGGCTGGGTGGGTTGGCAGCTTCACTTCAGCGCCGCCGGCGCCAAGTTGGCCCTGGGCCTGCAGGAGACCGCGTTGACTCGAGAGATAGCCCGGCAGCCCGGCAACGCCGATCTTTACGGAGATTTGGGCGACCGCTACTATTTTGCCAAAAAATATGATCTGGCTGTGGAGGCCTATGAAAAAGCCTTGGCCATTGACCCGGCTCACGCCGAAGTCCTCAACAACCTGGCCTGGCTACTCATCACCAGTGAAGACCCCAACCGACGTGATCCTAAAAATGCGCTTATCCTGGCCCGGCAAGCGGTGGAATTAAAGCCCGTGGCCCATATATTGGACACCCTGGCCGAAGCCTGTTTTGCCAACAAAAATGTAGCAGAGGCAATACGCATCGGCCAGATGGCCTTGGAACGGGCCGACGTTAATAAGCCCTACTTTACGGCGCAGTTAGAGAAATTTCAGCAGGAAAAAGCCGAATGAGAAAGCGAACGCATTTGGAAAAGGTTTTGGGCAACGCCGTTACCGAATCGTCACCCGCCTTACCTCCATCAGGTCACAGATCCCTTCAAACACCTTGGCCACCCCCTCCTGTTTCAAAGTGATCATACCCTCTTCAACGGCGGTTTGACGAATTTGATCAATTCTCCTGCCGGTTTGGATCTGTTGTTTGATGGTGTCGGTACCCATCAATAATTCGGTGATGGCTGTGCGTCCGCAGTAGCCCACATTATTGCAGTGACGGCACCCCGTAGGGCGGTAAAGGATGAGTTCGTCGGTATAGGGAATATGTAAGGTGTCGTTAAACGCCTCCGCGCCATACTCCCGCACCAGTTGGTCATATTCGTCCCGGTCCGGATGATAGGGCGCTTTGCATTCCGGGCAGAGCACCCGTACCAGCCGCTGGGCCAAAATGCAGAGAATCGCATCGGCAAAATTAAACGCATCCATTCCCATATCGAGAAGGCGTGTGATACTTTCCGGCGCGCTGTTGGTGTGCAGGGTCGACAAAACCAGGTGACCGGTAAGGGAGGCTTCAATGCCGATCTTGGCCGTCTCTTTATCGCGCATCTCGCCGACCATGATCACATCGGGATCGGCCCTTAGAAATGAACGCATGGCCATGGCAAAATCGAACCCGATCTTCGGTTTGACCTGCACCTGCCGCAACCCTTTCTGGGTAATTTCTACCGGATCTTCCGCCGTCCAGATCTTTTTTTCGGGGGTATTGATATGGGCGAGGGCCGAGTGCAGTGAAGTGGTTTTGCCCGATCCGGTGGGGCCGCAGGCCAAAATAATCCCGTACGGCATGGCGATCATTTTTTTGAACTGCTCGTAATTACACGGAGAAAAACCAATTTTTTCCAACGGCAGCGGTTCACCGGCATTTAAAATTCGCAGCACCACATCCTCCACGCCCCCCTGGGTGGGGATCGTGGCGACCCTCAGTTCGATGTTGCGGCCGCCATAGCGCTGAAACTTGATTTTACCGTCCTGGGGCTTACGCCGTTCGGCAATATCGAGGTCGGACATAATTTTGATGCGCGAAATGATGGCGTTGCGATAGGTGGGGGGAATTTTTTGATAAACGTAGCATTGACCGTCCACCCGAAATCGCACCACCGTTTTCAGACGGCCGCTGTAAGGTTCAATATGGATATCCGACACCCGACGCTCATCGGCATCCACAATAATCTTATTGACCAGTTGCACCACCACACTATCTTCCTCACCCACCAGATAAGTTGAACCCTCGGCCTCTTCGGGTATATCCGGATCAAATCGGGAAATGATGCCGTCAATACCGCCGGGTTTTTGATCGTGATCAAAAAAAAGATCGATATAGCGGTCGATATCCTCGGGAATCGCGACACACAGTTCAATGGTGTCACTTTTGAAAAGCGAGCGGATGAGGTCTACCTTTTCGCCATTGTTCGGCGCATCAACGGCAATGACCACCCGGCCGTTTTCTTTTTTAAGCGGAACCCAGTGATTGGTTTTTAAAAAGGTCGGCTTTAAACCGGAAAGCAGCGTTTTGATGGGTCGGGTTGTGGGTGAAAAGGAGATAAAAGGGGTATCGTAAAAACGGCTCAGGGCCGCACCCATATCCTCCAGGGTGATTTTACGTTGTGAGATCAGTGCTGCGGCGACACTTACGTTCCGGCTGCGAGCCTCAACCCGGGCCGCGGTCAAATCCCCATGGGATATAGTCCCGTCATCAACCAGCGTCTCAAAAAAATCCGTTGGCTTTTTCATGATACCATTCCCGCCATCCGGCCCCACCGTTTTAACCGGCCCCGAACGATTTTTATAAATTCGGGTTCCTTGATGATTTCGATTTGAAAACAAAACAGCGCTATACCTATTTTCGCATATTCAACCGGGTCAGAATTTTTCTGGCGCCGCCCCAAATCAGCAAAATCCCCAACAAGTAGAAACAGAAATAGACAAAGTAGATCGCCCCTTCGGAAAAGACCGGAATCGTCTTCACCTGTGCAATGACTGCGGGGCTCCGGTAAAAGACACCAATACCGGCAAGGAGCAATAAAGCGCCCCACAACAGTTGAAATCCATCATGTTGGTTTTTCACATCTCCCCCTATCGGCGATAATGGAGAAAAACATATCAGGCGTTCCTTTTCAAGGTCAACCAGCCAGGGCGGTATCGCGAATATAGCGCTCAATCCCGTCAACAATTCCGTCGCACAGCCGATCCTGGTACGCAGTATTTTCTAACCGCTGATTCTCACGGGGATTGCTGATAAAGGAGGTTTCCACAAGGATCGCCGGCATGCGCGCACCCATCAGCACATAAAACGGCGCCTGTTTCACTCCTTTGTTTTTGATATACGTATAATTGGCCTTTTGCAGCTTACCGACCATGGCGCTTTGCACATACCCGGCCAACCGGGCCGACTCATTGATTTTGGCATTTTGCATCAGATCCATCAAAATATCGTGTAGATCGCTGATGTTTTTCGTGGAAGTGGCATTCTCCCGGGCGGCCACCAAAATCGCTTCGTCATCTGTTGCCAAATTGAGAAAATAGGTTTCAATTCCGTAAGCTTCTTTCCTTTTGGCGGCATTGGCGTGGATGGAGATAAATAGATCGGCGTTTTTCGTATTGGCGATGGCCGTACGCTCCTCGAGGGTCAGGTAGCGGTCGCTTTTACGGGTCAAAATCACATCGGCCCCTAACCGGGCTCGAACTTTTTGAGCCAGCTTGTGGGCGATCCGTAAAACAATGTATTTTTCATGGCTCTTGCTGAAATACCCTCTCGCACCATAGTCTTTACCCCCGTGCCCTGCATCGATCACAATCCTTTTAACCCCCAGCGCCAACTGTTTGGCCAAGGCCGAAGGATTCAGCTCATCACCGGGTGTCGGTACGGGATTCGGCGCCGTCGGCAGCGGTTTTTTGGCGACCCCCTTTGGCGGGGCGGCCTGGTTCTCTTTACCCCACAAATCGATCACAATGCGGAATGGATCCGGCAGAGAAAAGATTTTATAGGTCTGTAGTGATTTGATGTCCACCACCACCCGCACCTGGTCATGGGTGTATTGGCCCGCGCGGGCATCGGTGAGCAGATCGTCATTGATCGTGATGGTGTTTTGGACCGTATCGGCCAAGCGGCTGTTTACCAAATCCACATAGAACCGGCGTGGTTTGTTGATAGCCGGATCTCGACGCAACAGCCGGTATTTATACTCGGTGGTTTTATCCGCATCAATCACCAAGCGGGTGTAGTTGGGGTTGGAGTAGTGTCGTAGACCCGTGACTGTAACCGGGCCCGTTGCAGTCGATGGGGGCGGGGGAGTGTTGGAAGGGTTTTGGGCGAGGTAAGGGGATGGCTCAGCCGGCGCCGTAGGACGATTGTTTTTTAGCACCATCAGCCGGGCCGCCGATTTTTGGCCATAGCGGCTTTTGGCGTGCTGGTTGATCACCTGCTCGTACAAAGCGCGGGCCGACTGCCAATCCACCGGGTTATGGGAATAGTCGAATAGCCGCTCGTAGAGCAAACCGGCATTGAAGAGCCCCGCCGCGGCCCAGGGTCCTTTGCGGTCGTGGCGGTAAGCGCTCAAATAGGCGTCGATACAGGTTTTCCAGCCGGAACGCAACTTTTGGCGGCTGCGATTTTTCCGGAGATCTTTATTGCAGGCATGGGCCTGATGAAAAAGATCGCGGGCCGGATCCTCGGATGCATCATTTTGTTTGGGCCGGGGTTTTGTCTGAACCGAAGCCCCTTTCTTTTCGGCATGCTGGTCCGTTTTACGCGGTACGGATTTCACAGCGGCGCCGGGGGCCGTGCGTATTCCCAAATCTTTTATTGCCGCCAACGCTTTCGGCTTGTAGGCGCTCTTCGGAAATCGTTTGACAATCCGGTTATAAAGATCCAGGGCCTCCTGGCGATCAGCCGAAACGCCCGAATAGCGAAAAAGATCGGCCAGCATATTACCGGTTGTATAGAGCCCGGCCGCCGCCCAGGGGCCGTCGGGGTCTTCTCTAAAAACCGCCCGGCCACTCCGGATGCATCGCTGCCAGTTGTGCCGATATGTAATCGCTTGGGAATTTGCCTGCAATTTGCGATAACACGCCTCGGCCCGGGAATACTTCGTCCGTGGGGATGCTGCGGCCACTGCCGCGATCCCCAATAAACAGAGCAGGCCCCAAAACATCACCCCTGTTCCAAATGGTTTTGTCATCAGTCGGATTAGCTGGAAACAATTTTATAACTGGCCGACTTATAGCCCAACTGTTTCATGATGTGAAAAACCAGAACACGGTTTTCATAATTGTAAACGTATGACTTTAACGTCCGGCGGGCTTTTTGAAACGCCTTGCTTTGGAGGTTGCGCAGCAGGCTGTTGATATCCTGGGCCCGGCCCTCGCAAATGATACGTGGTCCGTCACCGATCAGCACCTCCCATTCAGTGGCAATTGTAACCCCCAGATTTTCCAGTGTTGGGTAATAGGTTTCGGTGACAAACGCATTATATTCGGCCTTTTTGTGGCTGATGACATCCCAGGTTTGGTTGAACTTAACCGTATTCTCCTTGATATCCGACGAATAGGCCTCTTTGATCCCGGTGGAAATGACCACTTTGGATTTATACTGGGTCACATGGTTTAGCAGCTCAGCATTGAGCTCTTTATACCTGTCGCTGATCAGCGCCCGTTCCAACTGGTCCAGGTCACTGGTGATCCCTTCAAAGTAGATTTCGCTGTACCCCCCGACCAAAACCGTCCAGGCCGCAACCGTGTGGATCCCGACCCGATTAATGCCGGGGATGAACTTCTTGATGATATATTTCTCATACGCGTTGGTTTTCTCCCAATCCACCGTCCAATATTGATTGAATTTCACTGTCATGGGTTACTCCTCCCGATAATGGCCTGATCCGGTTTTTGGGGCGCGCAAACCGCTGAAAATGTCGGTGAGCCGCAAACATGCTGCCGTGAAACAGATGATGTTTATTATAGGAATTTACAAAAATATCTGTCAAGGCATACTGTATTATGGGTCAAGTCTACGCTTGACTCTTATGTGGCCGGATGGTAACAAAGCCACATCATACCACGCCCGCTTCGAAGCGCCTATCCGGACGCTTGGCGCCATGTCATGAACCGGGGGCGTCGGGCCGGGACCATCTTTTCCGACGTCCATGATTATGGCCTGTTTGCCAAACCCCGGACGCCGGAATTAGGCCAAAAGGGGTGTTCTGCAAAGGTCTCATGTTGGGAGTGAACAAGATGACATCAATACTGATAAATGAAAATTGGCGCCCCCTTTTTTTATTATTGTTAACGATGTTTTTTTCAGGCTGTCTACAACAATTTGCAGGTGTCAGAACAACCACCACAAATCAGGGTGGTGGTGTTGATATAAATCAAGCAAAATCCATTGCTTACGATGGGCCGAAAGCACGTATTGCGGTTGCGCGATTTACGGACAAAAGTCGCACCGGCTGGTACAGTAAAGCTAAAGGTAATGGAATGGCAGATCAATTGGCAACAGCTTTGGTTAATACCGGACGGTATATTGTTTTGGAGCGCCAAAACTTCGACACCTTAATTGAGGAGCAGTCCCTTGGACAATCTGGGTTGGTACGTAAAGAAACTGCTGCAAGAATGCATCGTATTGAAGGCGCGGAACTCTTGGTTGTGGCAGCGGTCACAGAGTTTCAGGGAAATTCCGGGGGGGCTGGTGGAGGTGGAGGTGGCTACCGAGGGACTTCAAAAGGGGGCTTACTTGGTGGGATTTTGGGTGGCTTGAGGCACGCACATATTGGGATTGACTTACGGATTCTCGAAGTAGAGACATCCCGGATATTAGCGGCTACCAGTGTGGAAGGTCGGTCAACTGATGTTGGATTGGGAGGGGGGCTGGCTGGTTACACAGGATATGGTGGTCTTGGGGGAGCTTTAAGGGGATGGGAAAATACCCCGCTAGAGAAAGCACTCCGGCAAGTCATTAATAAAGCTGTAGACTTTATTGTATCAAAAACGCCTTCGGCATTTTACCGTCATGGTTCCTCATCCTCGTATCGATCTTCGCCCACTTCAAATGCCAATTCCAAAAGGCGCAATAATGTAAGGTCAATTCAAAGAAAACTTAATGAAATTGGATACGAGGTTGGTCCTGTAGATGGGCTTTGGGGTCCAAAGACCCAAAGCGCTGTTTCTACCTTTCAGTCAGATTATGGATTACCAGTTACTGGAAAGCTAGACGAAACCACCATTCAGACAATCAAAAATGCAAATTGATTTCGATTTATTAAGGGAGCAAAATATGACTTACTTCCCGCCAAAAAAAGTCGGGTTTTTGTTAGGGGTGATAGTTTTAATCTTAAATATTAACCCAACTACAACCATTGCCGATGATTTTCGGTTTATAGATGGTAATAAATATCATCACCCAAAATCCGCGATTGACAAGGGATTTATAACGAAAAAGATTGAAAAACCTCGTTGATTCAGGTAGATAGAAGGTAATTAATCAACACACAACCTTCACCAACGAGGTGAACACAATGATAAGAC
>Ga0209681_1000016_pt1 | contig 56027 bp, 47 predicted proteins | sample WorMetLIZISLAND2_3_FD_187416 | JGI IMG/M metagenome (GOLD analysis project Ga0209681, IMG submission 187416) | Marine gutless worms symbiont microbial communities from Max Planck institute for Marine Microbiology, Germany - Olavius clavatus LIZARD... ... | reverse complement strand
CGAGGCGCCGGGCGCGGCCGAATCCCGTCACGCCCGGTCCTCGGATCCGAGCCGCTCACCCAACAGCCCGTCCGGCTTGAATATCAGAACGAGCACGAGGGCGGAGAAGGCGACCGCGTCCTTGAGCTGGGAGACGGCGGGGATGCCGAGGCCGGAGAGGACCAGGAGCGGGCCGACACCCTCGAACAGGCCGAGCAGGACCCCCCCGAGCATCGCACCGGGGAGGTTGCCGATGCCGCCGAGCACCGCCGCGGTGAACGCCTTGATGCCCGGCAGGAAACCCGTGAGGAAGTCGACAGTGCGGAAGAGAACCGCCCAGAGAAGCGCGGCGACCCCGGCCATGGCTCCTCCCACCGCGAAGGTGGTGACGATCGTCCGGTCGACGTTGATCCCCATCAGCCCGGCGATCTCCTTGTCTTCGGCGACGGCGCGCATCGAGCGCCCGGTCTTGGTGCGGCCGACGAAGAGCCAGAGGGCGATCATCGAGACGACGGCGACGCCGATGACGAGGAGCTTCGCCGCTCCGATCGCGGCGCCGAAAACCACGACTTCGCCGCCAATGGCCCCCGGCGGCGGCGGGTAACTGCGCACCTGCACGCCGAAGAGGCCGGCGAAGGCGTATTGCAGGAAGAACGAGACGCCGATCGAGGTGATGAGGGGGACGAGGCGGGGAGAGTTGCGGAGCGCCCGATAGGCGACCCGCTCGGTGATCACCGCCACGAGCGTCGAGGTGACCATCGCGACGATGAGGACGACGAGCATCGAGACCCACGGGTTAGCGTCCCAGAAGCCGTTGTTGAACAACAGCGCGGCGGCCACGAACCCGGCCATCGCGCCGCTCATGAACACCTCGCCGTGGGCGAAGTTGATGAAGCCGAGGACGCCGTAGACCATCGAGTAGCCCAAGGCGATCAGCCCGTACATGAACCCGGTGCTCAGCGAGGAGATGACCAGGTCGCGCCACTGCTCCAGTGAGGGGCCTTCGCCGGCGGCGAGGTTCTGGATCGACCCGGCGACCCCGACGACGATCGCGATGAGCGCCGTGACCCTGATGAACCACAGGAAGCCGTCGACCCAGTTGAGCCGGAATCGGCGAGACGAGCGGGTGTCGGCGGCGGTGCTCACAAAGAGGGTGGGAAGAGAGCCCCGGCCCGTCGCCGGGCCGGGGCTGACTCTTGTCCCGGGGCCGTTGGGCTAGCCCTCGGGGTAGGTGTAGAGGATGTTGGCCTTCGACGCCTGGAAGTCGTCGAGGTTGATGTGCTCGAAGATCGAGATCCGGGCGGCGCCGCAGTCCCCGAATTCGTCGCAGCCGATCTCGCCGATGAGACCCTGGAATCCCTCGGTGGCGGTGAGCTCGTCGCGGAGCTTGCGCCGGTCGATGTGCAGGGTGTCGCCGTCTTCGACGGCGATGTTCTTGATGGCCTGCAGCAGCAGGGTGGTGGCGTCGTAGGCGTGACCCCAGAAGTCCGCCGAGGGCGGCTCTCCGTACTCCGACTCGTAGTCGGCCAGGAACTGCTCGCCGTTGATGTCGGTGGTCTCGTTGGTGTTCTCCGCGAAGCGGGTGTCCGGCCCGGAGAAGAACATCCCGATCGACTCCGGCAGCTCCATGAAGTTGTCGACGGAGAGGCCGTCGGCCGCCATCAGGACCACGTCCTCAAGGCCCGCCACCTCGCCGACCTGTTGCACCAGGGGCGTTCCCGCGCCGGGGAAGATCGGGAAGAAGATCAGCTCCGGGCCTGCGCCGGCGACCTCGGTGAGGGCCGGGATCATGTCGGTGTCCTCTTTGCCGACGGCGGTGTGGATGACGGTCTCGCCGCCCAGCTCAGCGAAGGCGTCCTCGAACGCCGTCGTGAGGCCGTTGGTGTAGGGGTCGCCGTCGTGTATCAGGGCGACCTTGGAGAGGCCGAGGTTGCCGTGCACGAAGTTGGCCGCCGCCTGACCCTGGAAGAGGTCGTTGTGGGCGGTCCGGTAGTAGCCCTCGTGGTAGTCCTCGCCGGCCGTGCCCTTGAGGTCGGACGTGAGGGCCGGCGACGTGTTCGACGGGGAGATCAACACCATGCCCGCCTTGCTGATCGCCGGGGCTGCCGCTGTGGCCGCGCCGGAGCATGTGGTCCCGATCACGCCGACAACACTCTTGTCGGAAACGATGGCTTGGGCCGCGGCCTGACCTCCGTCCGCTGAGCACAGGTCGTCGTGGCCGGTCCCGACGTTGACGGCGTGACCTTTGATCTCGCCGTAGTCGTCGACAGCCATGCGGACCGCGTAGTCGTTGGGTATGCCGAGGAACGCGGCGTCGCCGGTCAACGCGTTCAGCGACCGGATCTGGATGGCCTCGCCCGGGCCGACTTCGACCGCGCCGAGGTCACCGGCGGTGAACTCGACCTCAGCGGCGCCGCCGCAGGCGGCGGACACCAAGGCGAGGGCGCCCAGAGAGGCGACCAGCCGGGTCTGTTTGCTTCTCATCATTTCTTCTTCCTCCCAGTTGGGTCTCGGGCGGCGCCCGAGACGGATGGCGAGACTCTAGACACCCTGATCTCTCGGCGTCGCCGATGTTGGCTGTCGTCCGGTCTACCCTACGGCCCATGGCAGGACCTGGGCCCGTAGAGGAGCTTGCTCCCAAGGACTCCTACCTCTCGCACGCCGAGGGCAGCGTCGTCGATGTCGCGGACGGGGGCCTCTACCTCGACAGGACGGTTTTCTACGCACGCGGCGGCGGCCAGCCCGGCGACGTGGGGACGATCACCTGGGACGGCGGCTCGTGTTCCGTCGTCGACACCATCCGCAAGAAGGGTGTGCCGTTCCATGTCGTCGCCGAGGGCTCGGCCCTGCCCGACCCGGGCGCGCCGGTGGAGGGAGTCATCGACTGGGAGCGTCGTTACCTCACGATGCGCACCCACACCGCCCTGCACGGCCTGACGGGCGTCGTCTACCGGGATTTCGGGGCCAAGGTGACCGGGGGGAACATGGGCCCGGGGGAGGCCCGGATGGACTTCGAGCTGGGATCGATGTCGAAGGAGTTCGGCAGAGAGGTCGAGCGGGTCCTCAACGAGGAGCTGATCAAAGGCTATCCCACCGAGATCATCGTCATGGCCCGGGAGATCGCCCTTCAGGACCCCGACCTGATCCGCACCAAGGTCAACCTCATCCCCGAGTTCGTCAAGGAGATCAGGGTGGTGGACATCAAAGGCCTTGATCGTCAAGCCGACGGCGGCACCCACGTCAACTCGACTCTCGAGGTGGGCCGGGTCGAGGTGGTCAAGACCGAGTCGAAGGGTAAGGCGAACAAGCGCCTGAAGATCCGGCTCGCCGGGCCCGCGCCCGGAGCCGACTGACCCGGCTTCCGTGTTTGACCTCATCCTCGGCCTGGTCCTCGCCGCCCTGCTCGTCCGGGGCTGGTCGCGCGGCCTCGTCCGCGAGGTGTTGGACCTCGTGGGCCTCGTCGCCGGCCTCCTGATCGCCTTCAGGCTCAGCGCCCCCTTCGGCGACTTCCTCACTCAGCGATTCGGCGCCGCGCCCGAGGCGGCGCGCATCGGCGCCGGCGTCGCGCTGTTCGTCCTGCTCGCCGTCTCGATGAGCTTCGCGGCCCGCTTCCTGTCCAAGGTGATGAGCCTCCCGGGCCTGAACCTCATCAACCGCTTTGGCGGAGCCGCCGTCGCCGCGGGCTGGGGGCTCGCCCTCGCCCTGATCGTCCTCAACCTGGCGCTGGTCCTCCCCATCCCGGAGACGTGGAAGGGGGAGGTGCGCGACTCCCGGGTGGCCCGGGCCATAGCCGGCCCCGAGGCGGCGCCGCAGCGAGCGTTCGAGGGGCTCGTGGGGGACAACCTCCTCGGCTCGTTGGCGACCATCCAAGGCCTGTTCGGGTCGAGCCGGGCCGTGCCCCGGCCCGGCGAGGAGCTTCAGGCGCCCCCGGCGGCCGCCGACGAGGTTCGTCGGGCGCCCGGCGAGGCGGCTTTGGTCTTGGCGGAGATCAACCGGTTCCGCACCGGGCTCGAGTTGTCGCCCCTGCTGGAGAGCGAGGGCATGACCGACGTCGCCGAGGCCCGGGCCACCTCGATGTATGTGAGCGGGCGGCTGCACATAACGCCCGATTGCTTCGCCGACCTGGCTGGGTCGGGCGTCCGCGTCGCCTCATGCGGGGAGGCGGCGGCTTTGGCCGGCACGGCGTTAGCCGCCCTCGAAGGCATCCTCGAGTCCGGTCACGGCGAGGCCGAGCTCTCGGCGCCCGCCTACGACCGCGTCGGCGTCTCGGTTGCCGAGGGGCCGACCGGTCGCCTGCTCGTCGTGCTCCTCGGCGGTTGACGGGCGCGCGCTCACGCCGCGGCGCGCGCCCGGGCCGCGGCCACGGTTCCGACTCCCGCAAGGACGGCGGCCGCGCCGACGACTTGCAGGGCCGACGGGCGCTCCCCGAAGATCAACACCCCCCAGACCATGGTGAGCGCGGGCTGAAGGAGGATGATCGTCGCGGTCTCCACCGCCGGGAGCCGGGGAAGGGCGTGCCCGATGAGCAGCCAACCCGCCGTCTGCGCCCCGAGGGCGAGGGCCAGGAGCCATCCGTGAGCCGGCCAGTGGGGCGCCCACTCGATCCCGGGGCCGAGCGCTCCTGCGATGAGCGCGGGCGCCGTAGCGCCGAGAGTGGCCTCAAAGAGCGGCCTGGAGGGCGGGGCCCGTCTCTCGTTCGAGCGCCGGAAGGCGAGCAGGAACGTGGCGTAGAGCATGGCGGCGAGCAGGGCGAGGCCCGTTCCCAGGATCGGGTTGTCGCCGAAGGCGGCGCGTTGGCCCACGCCGGAGACCAGCGCCACGCCCAACAAGACGACGAGGGCGGCGGTCGCGGCGGCGCGGCTCGGTCGCTCCTTGTGGATGACCCACGCGGCCAGGGCGACGAACACCACCTGCGAGTTGGCGAGGAGCGTGGCCAGGCCGGCGCCGATCAACTCGATCGACGTGTGCCAGAGGACGATGTCGGTCCCGAGGGCGAGGCCTGCCGCGAACGCGAGCCATCGACTGGAGGCGGGGCGCATGTCTTCGTCCCTGCGAGCCGCGTAGAGCAGGCCCAGCGCGGGCAGGGCGTAGGCCGCCCGGAAGAAGGCGCCCGTCGCCGGGTCGGCCCCGGACAGGGCGAAGAAGATCGCCGAGAACGAGATGGCGGCGGCCCCGCCGAGAGCGGCCAAGACGGTCAGCACGCCGCGGCCCGCAGGGTCACTCCCTCTCGGCGGTCAGGTCGAGATGCTCTTGGAAGGAGGTGTGGATCGCATCCAAGAAGACGTCGGAGTCGGGGAGGGTGTCGTAGTCGGCCTGCACGCCCCAGAACAGGCGCCCGTTGTATGAGAAGAGGGCGATCCCCAAGCCGTGCTGCGCCCACAACGGCACCATCGGGTAGTTCGCCAACATCTTCGACTCCAGCATGTACATGGGGAACTGCGGCCCGGGGACGTTGGTGACGGTCATGTTGAAGGGCCGCATCTTCGGCCCCACCACCCGGTTGGCGAGCGAGAGCAGCGGGATCGGCGTGCCCGAGCTGAGCTCGACGAGGGTGGCGGCGCCGAGAGCCTGTTTCGTCTCCTTCAGGGTTCGCGTCCGGTCCTTGATCAGCTCGTATCTGGTCCGGAGGTCGGGCTCTGCGATCGGCAGCTCCACCAACCACATCGCCACCTGGTTCCCCAGCTTCCCGGCCGCGCCGCCCCTCCGGGTGGACACCGGGTTCATCACCCGGAACTCCCTGTCGTCGGGCCGGTAGCCGCGGCTCTCGATCAGGAATCTCCTGACTGCGCTCGCGGCGACGGCCAACACAACATCGTTGATCGAGCCGCCGAAGCGGCTCTTGACGGCCCTGACATCCTGGAAGTCGAGCTCGGTCCAGTCGAACCGGCGGTTCGGCCCGATGTCGGGGTTGAGAGGGGTGCGGTCCGCCGGGGTGAGCCAACCCGAGCGCAGTGACGTGAGGGCCGCGATCGACTTGTCCAGCGTCTTGTCGCTGACCTTCAAGCCGCGACGGAGCTTGTCGTTGAGCGCGGCGACCCCGTCGACCACGCGCCGCGTGAGACGCGCCGCCTCGGCCACCGCAAGCTGCGACGGGGTCGGGGCCGGGCGGGGCGCCCACTCCGGCGCCTCCTCGACCTCGGCTTCGGGCGTGACGTTCATCAGGACCGTCGTCAGGTCGACGCCCGACATCCCGTCGATCATGCAGTGGTGGATCTTGGCGATGATCGCGAACCGGTCGTCGCTCATGCCCTCGACCACCCACAGCTCCCACAACGGCTTGTGCCGGTCGAGTTTCGTCGAGAAGATCCGCCCGGCCAGGCTCTTGAGCTGCTCGTCGCTGCCGGGGCGGGGGAGCGACGTGTGCTTGACGTGGTAGTCGAACGTGAAGTGGGCGTCGTCCACCCACACCGGTCGGCGGTCGTAGGGGACCCACTCGAGTCGTTGGCGGTAGCGGGGGAGATATTGCAGCTTCGAGTCGACGTGCGCCTTGAGGCGGTCGATGTCGATGCCGCCGTCGTCTCTCTTCAACGGGCCGGCGTCGAAGACCACCACGCCCGCGACGTGGAAGTGCGCGGAGCGCGACTCGAGCGCGAGGAACGAGGCGTCGAGGTAGCTGAGCGGCTCGTAGTGGAATCCGGCCATGTCGGGCGCAGCCTACCGGCGGGAGCTCAGCTCTCCAGGAGGGGCAGGAACACGCGGCGGATCGCGGCGTACGAGAACCGCTCCAGGCCTATCTCGTAGTTCCTCGCCGCCGCCGAGGCTCGCAGCGACTCGTCGCTCAGCCACCTCTCGACTTCCGTCACCGTCTCCGAGCTGATCGCGCCTTCGATCTCGATCAGCTTGAACCCGGCGGGGGCGATGTCGGCGACGAACACGGGGTACCGGTTCACCAGCGCCGGGCGGCCGTGGTAGATCGCCTCGAGCAGCCCGTTGCCGAAACCCTCCACCCGGGACGGGAACGCGACAAGGTCGGCGGCCGCGTAGGCGTCCGCCAGAGAAGGCAGGCCCGGCTCGCCGACGGGCGCCACGCGGTAATCGGCGCCGAGCTGGGCGGCGCGACGCTCCAGGGAGCGGGCGTAGTCGGCGCCTTCGTCAAGGTCGGGATGGGTGACGACGACCTTGGCGCCGTCGAGCCGAGCGGCCAGGTCGAGGGTCAGCTCTATCGACTTGCGGGGGATGATCCGGGTCGCCTGCAACAGCAGGACGTCGCCGGAGGCCGCGCCCGCGTAGCGACGGAAGGCGGCGCCGTCGCCCTGCTCCGGCTCGGACTCGAAGTCCATGACGTTGGGAAGCACATGCGACTCCGCCCCGACGCGTCTCGCCAACTCGCGTTGTTGCAGCGAGTTGATCACAACATGAGTCGTCGCGGGGCCGACAGGCGGAAAAGCCGTCTCAAGGATGTGCCCGACGCCGGTCGGGCTGAACCTCTCCCGTTCCCACCAGAAGTCGTGATGGTGAGCGACAACGGGCACACCGGCCTCGGCCATCCGGGCGAGGGCCAGGCCGAGCGGGAGCTGCATCGGGATGGACAGCGCGTTTTGCGGCACAAGGACCTGCACGCCGAAGTCCTCGATGAACTCAAGGAGCGCGCCCTCCAACTCGGTCGCTCGACGGTCGATGAGGTCGAGGGTGTCCGCAGGCGCCTCCGGCGCCCCGAAGCAGCGGGCCTGCAGGGCCAGGTTCTCGGGGCTGTCGAACCGGGCGACGGGCTCCTCCATCCCGGGGCCGAAGCTCGGGGCGAGCTCGCCCGCGAACCAGGCGACCTCGTGGCCCGCGGACATCGCCGCCTCGGCCACCTTCGCCGCCTCAAGCGACACCCCGTCGAGGCCTGCGAAGCGAACGCTCACGAACCCGAGTCTCACGGCCCCCCCGTCGCCAGCCAGGCCGTCTCATACGGCCTCAGGTCCGTTGGGCGGCCGCCGCCTCCGATCAGATCCGTCGGCGCCGCCGAGCCGAGATGCGCGGCTACGTCGACCGAGATCGGCCTGTCGGTCACGTTGTGGAGGCAGAGCACGGCGCCGTCGTCGCCGGCCCGGCGAACGGCGAACACGCCTGGCCCGAGATCGAGCACCTCCTGGTCGGCGTGAGGCGAGAAGGCCGCGTGCGACGAGCGGGCCCGCAGGAGCGAGCGGTAGCCCCCGAACACGAGGCTGCGCAACGACCCCGCCGCGGCGAGCTCGGCCTCAAGCTCGACCCTGCCAAGCTTCTGACGGTTCACGGCGCGGAAGGCGGCGGTCTCGGCCACGCCGTCGGCCCAGCCGCGAGAGCCGAAGAGGCTGTGGAACCAGATCGCCGGCACACCTTGGAGCGACAACATCACGGCCTGCGACGTCAGGAAACGCCGGGCCGTCGTCTCGACGGGCTCGTCGGCCGCGGGCCCGAGGGCGTCGAGGAAGTTGACGTTCAGCTCGTACGGCGCCCGACCGCCGTCGGGGGCGGCGCGATAGGAGACGTATCCGCCTTGACGCTCCGCTCGCTCGGCCATCGCGCCGATCTGCCGGTCGGTGAGGCGGCCTTGGGCGCCGCCGACGCCGACGCCGTCGTGGGAGGCGAGGAAGTTGAGGAAGGCGACGCTCGTCGAGGGCGCACTGAGACCGTCGGCCCAACGGGACAACTCGGTCGCGTCGCCGGTGTGGAATGCGTGCAGCGTGAGAGGGGGGAGCGAGAAGTTGTAGACCAGGTGGGCCTCGTCGGCGCCGTCCCCGAAGTAGGAGACGTTGTCGCGATGGGGGACGTTGGTCTCCGTGATGAGGACCGTCCCCGGGGCCGCCGCGTCGAGCACGGCGCGCCACAACTGGATGATGCGGTGAGTCTGCGGGAGGTGGAGGCACGACGTGCCGGCCTCCTTCCAGAGGAACGCCACGGCGTCCAGCCGGATCACGTCGGCGCCTCTCTCCACATAGGTGAGCAGGGTCTCCACTGTCGCCAGCAGCACCCGGGGGTTGCGGTAGTTCAGGTCGACCTGGTCGGCGCTGAAGGTCGTCCAGACGAGTTTGGGGCCGGAGACCGTCTCGACCTCCGTGAGCAACGGCGACTCGCGAGGCCGGAACACGCCGCTGAGGTCGGCCCCGGGCGCGGGCGCGATGAAGTGGTCGGCGTACCGCTCGTCGCCCTCGAGGAAGCCCCGGAACCACTCGCTCTTCGCGGATGTGTGGTTGAGCACCGCGTCGAACATCAGCCGGAAGGAGCGCCCGATCGCGGCGACGTCGGCCCAGTCGCCGAGTTGCGGGTCGACCTTCAGGTAGTCGATAACGGAGAACCCGTCGTCCGACGAGTAGGGGTAGAAGGGGAGGATGTGCACCGTGTTGACGATGTCGGCGACCTTCTCCTCCAAGAGCTCGCCCAGGGTCTGTAGCGGGCGCCGCCCGGGCTCGCGGACCATGTCCCCGTAGGTGATCAACACGGCGTCCCGTTCGGAGAGCCCACCGCCGGGCTTCGGCTTGATGCGCCCGTCGAACGACCGCATCAGCGCCAGGAGGTCGTCCAAGACCGCCTCGGCGCCGCTGCCGTAGAGGGCCCGGAGATGGCCGAGGAGCGCGGCGCCGACGTCAGGCATCAGGGCGGCGGCGGACGGCGGCGCCTAGTGGTGTGTCGCAGGTATAACGCTCCACCCCAACTGGTTTCCTAATGCTCTGGATTCGGTATACCGTAGTTTGTGCATTGAGAATGGGCCCCGACTGGTGCGGACCCACGCTAGGCCGCTTCGTCATTTTGGCGACGGATCACTAAGACGCGGCGAGCTCGGGGTAGAGGGCTTTGCCCGACGCCGGGTCGATCCACCTGATCTGGTCCGGAGGGAAGCGCAGCCAGACGTCGTCGTCGGCCGAGACGGCGAAAGTCGGGTGGGTGGCGATCTTGACGATGTCCTCGCCGATGCGGACCGTCAGCAGGTTCTGCGACCCGAGCGGCTCCACGACGATGACGCGCACGCCGAGAGCGTCGTCGGAAGGGCGATTCACCGCCTCCATGTTCTCGGCCCGGATGCCGATGACGATCGGCTTGTCGGCGTAGGCCCGGAGCACGGGGGCCAGCGCCTTCGACGGGGCGATCTCGAAGTCCCCGATGTGCGCCGTCACACCGGCGCCGTTGGCCGAGACCCGCCCCTGCAGGAAGTTCATCGGCGGGTTGCCTATGAACCCCCCCACGAACTGGTTGGCCGGGTTGTCGTAGACGGTGGTCGGGTGATCGAACTGCTGGATCACCCCGTCTTTCATGACGGCGATCCGGTCGCCCATGCTCAGCGCCTCGATCTGGTCGTGGGTGACGTAGATGGTCGTGGCGCCGATGTCGGCGAGCAGCCGCTTCAACTCGGCTCTCATCTCCAGCCTCAGCAGGGCGTCCAGGTTGCTGAGGGGCTCGTCCATGAGCAGGACGCGGGCCTGCACGGCGATCGCCCGCGCCACGGCGACTCGTTGCCTCTGCCCGCCGCTCATCTCGCTGGGGAACCTGTCGAGCATGTCCTCGATGTGGAGCAGCTCGGCGGCCATGCGAACCCGCTCCTGCGTCAACGCCGGGTCGGTCTTGGCCATCAGCAGGCCGAAGGCGATGTTCTTCTCCACCGACATGTGGGGGAAGATGGCGTAGCTCTGGAACACCATCGAGATGCCCCTCTCCCGCGGAGGGAGGTAGGTCACATCCTTGTCGGCGATGGTGATGCGGCCCTCGTCCGCCATGCCCAACCCGGCGACGGTGCGCAGCAACGTCGTCTTGCCGCAGCCGGACGGGCCGAGGAGGACGGCGAACTCCTGGTCGCGGATCTCCAGGGTTGCGTCTTCGACGGCGACGAAGTCGCCGAAGCTCTTGTACACGTTCTCGATTCGGATCTCTGCCATGGCTTGCTCCCGGTTACTTGGTGACCTGACCCCACATGTTGAAGAGGTAACGCCTGATTGCGAATATGAAGACGAGCGAGGGGATCAGCATGAAAAAGGCCGCCGCGAACTGATAATGCTGCGGCGAGCCGTCCAAGACGAACAGCACCTGGGCGGGGAGAGTGCGGTTCTGGACGGTGAGGATACTGGCGGCGAAGACCTCGTTCCAAGACATTACGAAGGTGAAGATGGCCGCGGCGGCGACCCCGGGAAGCACCAGCGGGAGCACGATGTGCCTGAAGGCCTTCGGCTTCGTGCAGCCGAACACCAAGGCCGCCTCCTCCAGCTCGTAGGGGACGCTGGCGAAGACGCTGCCGATCACCAGGACCGTGGTGGGAAGCGTCAAGGCCGTGTGCATGACCGCCAGGCTGCCTACGTTGTCGTACACGCCGAGGCTGAGGAACATGACGGCGATGGGGATGGCCAGGATCACGATCGGGAACGCTCGCACCGCCAGGATGCCGAGCCGGAAGGCGTCCCGGCCCTTGAAGAAGTAGCGGGAGACTGCGTAGCCCGCCGGGGCCGCGATGGCCGTGGAGAGGACCAGCGTGATCATCGCGACGATGACGCTGTTGATGAAGCCGGGGAGGACCCCGTCGGACTCGAGGAAGAAGCGCATCGAGTCGAACGAGAAGGGGATGAAGGGGAGGACTCCCTTGGGGAAGGACCGGACCGACTCCGGGGTCGTCAGCGCCATCGACCCGATGAACAGGATCGGCAGGAGGAGCCAGATGGAGATGGCCGCCGCCAGCAGGTAGACGGAGCCTCGGGTCATCTTCCGTCGGCGCAGCATGCGCCGGTGGATCTCCCTGACCTCGGGCGAAGCCTGGGACTTACGCTCCTCCCTTGCCTCGGCCGCAGATGTCACGACGCCTCCTTCTCAAGTTGGCTGCGCATGGTGTACAGGTAGAGGACGGCGCTGATCATCGACAGCAGCAGGATGAACACGGCGTAGGCGCCCGCCACGTTGACGTTCCTCAGGTCGTCGTACTGGCGGTAGGCCTCGCGGGCGAGCACGGTGACGACGGTGCCGCCTCCGAGGGCGATGACGACTGCGAACACTTGGAGCGCCAGGATCGTCCGCAGGATCAAGGCCACCTGGATGCTCGGCCTCAGAAGGGGGAGGATCACATAACGGATCCGCCGCCAGAGGGTTGCGCCGAACAGCTCGGCTGCCTCCAACACCTCGTCTGAGATGGCCTGAAGGCCGGAGACGACGATGATCATCACGATGGACGTCGCCCGCCACAACTCGGCGAGGACGATGGCGGCCAGGATCCAGTTGCGGCTCTCCGCCGACAGGTATGTGGGCGGCGAGTCGATCAGCCCGATGCCCTGCAAGATGGAGTTCAAGAAGCCGTTCTGGGTGAAGATGGCGAAGAAGATGATGCCCACGGCGAGCTCGGAGACGCCGAGGGGGATGCTGAAGATGTACAGCCATGTGGTGTGGCCCCTGAGCCGGGCCTGGATGACCAGCGCCATGATCACGGCGAGGACGAACTGGATGGGGATGATGATGACCATCAGCAGCAGCGTCGTCTTCACGGCCGGGGTGAAGAACCTGCCGTCGACCATGTCCTTGATGAAGCGGGTGGTGAATTCGCCGCTGTCGCCTCGGTCGATTCGACCGGTCTCCCCGTTCTGGAAGACCTGGATGAAACGCGACTGGGCCCAACCTTCGACCGTCTCCCCCTCGTCGCCGTCGCCGGTCACCGAATACCAGGTCTCCAGGACGGTTTGGCCCTCGATGGCGACCTCCGCGCCCGACTCCAGTTGGCCGGCGATCGCGGCGTCGCCGCCCGGTTCCTCGAGGAGAGGGGTGAGCTGTTCCGCCCCCTCGCCGATCCGGCTGCGGACCGTGCCGCCGATCGGCGCCCCGGAGTCGTCTTCGGATCTGACCCTGATGCGGGCCTCGGGCGCCCAACCGGTCGCCGCCTGACCGTCGGCGCCGTCGCCCGAGACCTGATACCAGATCTCGGCCACGAGGTTGGTCTCCTCGAGATCCGACGGGTCGACGACGTTGGCGCGTTTGTCCGAGACCCGGATCTGGCTGTTCTGGCGGAGTCTCCCGGTCTCGGCGGCGTCGAGGCTCGGCGCCTCGCGAAGAGCGAGAAAGGCCTCGTCGTCGTAGACGGCCAGGCCCAGTCCGCGCACCATGGGGTAGGCGAAGAAGAGCGCGAGGAAGACGACCGTGGGGAGGATGAGCACATAGGGCGTCCACTTGCTCTCGCCCCGCTTCGCCTTGGTCGAGCCCGCGTTCTCCGCGGCCTCGGCGGCGGTCTCTACTTCAGCGGCCATCGCGCCAGCCTCGCGTGGGCGTCGGCGCCGGGCCCTGCAGGGCCCGGCGCCGACGCGTCAACCGGCTTATGTCACTTGACCTGACAGGGCCCGTCGCTGGGCGGGTCAGGAGCCCAGCACGGGGCGCCCGTGTCGTCCATCAGGGCTTGAAGCTTGGCGGCTTCCTCCCCAAGGACGGTCTCAATGTCCTCATCGTCGAGCACGATCCTGTCGAACGCGGCGCGGAAGATCTCGTTGATCTCGCCGCCGCGATCGCCCAGGCCGATCGGCAGCAACGCCGGGAGGGCGTCGCTTGCGTTCGCCTGCGCGGTGACGGCTTCGGCTTCGATGCCGATCCCGACGGGAAGGCTGCCGAAATCGACGCCGTCAACAACGGGGAAGAACCCGAGCTGGTTGAGGACCTGGCCCTGGACCTCCGGCCGGGTCAGGTACTCGATGAGTGCGGCGCCCCCTTCGGGGTTCTGCGCTCCTTCGGGAATGCCGAGGCCGACGATCACGGGCATGAAGCCGCGGCCGGCGGGGCCGGCGGGCGCGGGGAAGGCGACGAAGCCTTCGGGCGACTCGTCAAAGGCGTCCTTCAGGCGAGCGGTGTGATCGAACGCGACCCAGACCTCGCCGCTCAGCAACGGCTCCTGCATGAACTCGTAGCTGATCGACTGGGGGTGGATGGTCGGCCACAGGCTGTCGCGCGCCCACTCCATCATCTCGGCGGCGGCCGCCGACTTGAACTCGCTGACCATGCCTCCGGTGAAGGACGGGAACAGGTACCCCTCCAGGAAGCGATGGAACAACCCGGCGTGCGGGAGGCCGCAGCGCTTCTCGCCGGTCTCGTCAACGATGTTCTGGCACCACTGGCCGAACTGCTCCCAGGTGAGTTGCTGGACATCGGCCCCTTCGGGCAGGTAGTCGAGGGCTTCGGTGCTGGCCGCCATGATGTAGGTGGCCTGCATCCAGGGCACGTAGTAGAGGAAGTCCTGGCCGCCCAAGAGCCCGGCCGTCAAGAAGGCAGGCGCGATGTTGCGGCTGGCGGCAAGGTCGTCGGCGACGTCGACCATGTTCATCATCACGTCGTCGCGGGCCAGCGGCGGGTACATGCCGTGCAGGCCGCCCACCACGTCGACCTCGCTTGCGCCGGCCTGAGCGCCGGCGAGCAGAAGGTCGATCACCTGGCCTTCGTCCATCCCGGTGACGTCGAACCCGCCTGCGCTGAGGATCTCGCGGAAGACTTCCTGCTCCTCGACCGGGACGAACTGGGTCGAGAAGAACGCGGGGGCCTCCGCGGGCGCCTCCTCGTCCGGCGGCTCAGTCGTCTCCGGCGCCTCGGTTGTCATCGGCGTCGCTTCGGTTGTCGTCGTCTCATCGGCCGCCTCCGTCGTGTCGGAGGCGTCGTCGCCGCCGCAGGCGGCGAGGGCCAGGGCGAGCGCCGCCAGCCATGCCAGGGTCGCTAGTCGTGTGCGAACCATGTCGATTTCCTTTCTCTTGTTGGGTTGTGAGCTGAAAGCTCACAACATGGGATCTCGCTGCGCCCGGTTTCGGCGGAACCTCCGGCCCCGGCGAAGCTGTCGCGCGGCGATGCTCTCGCGGTTGGCCGCGGGCGTCGAGGACGGGGTCGCTCAATCGCCTCGAGCGCGACGCGTGAAGGTACTCGGCGACGACGGCGCGTGTCAATCCGCCATAAAGGCGGCTGCGCCCCCGGGAGGACTCGAACCTCCGACACCCGGTTTAGGAGACCGGTGCTCTATCCCCTGAGCTACGGGGGCGGGCAAGGCCCGGACATGGTAGACGCGGCTCCCTTTTCTCAATGAACGTGGGACGTTTCCCGTGCCGCTCGGGGCGCCGGCTCGCCCCGGGGCCGCACAGCCCGTAGATTCAGGGCATGGAAGAAGAACGGATTGCCCTCTTTGTCGACTTCGAGAACCTCGCGATAGGCGTGAGGGACGCCCTGAGGGGCATGGAGTTCGACTTCGAGCCGATAAGCAACGCTCTCGCCGAGCGGGGCCGGGTTGTGTCCCGCCGGGCGTACGCCGACTGGTCGATGTTCACCGACGCCCGTCAGACGATGACAAGAAGCCATGTCGAGCTGATCGAGATCCCCCAGCGCATGGGGGCCTCGCGCAAGAACGCCGCCGACATCAAGATGGCCGTCGACGCCGTCGAGCTGGCGTTCGAGCGCGGCTATGTGACCACCTTCGTCGTCTGCACCGGCGACTCGGACTTCACGCCCCTTGTCCACAAGCTGCGGGAGCTGAACAAGAAGGTGATCGGCGTCGGGGTCAAGGGGTCGACTTCGAGCCTCCTCCCCCCCGCGTGCGACGAGTTTCTCTTCTACGACAACCTGGAGGGAGTGGATCCCCGCCGCACTCCCGGCGCCAAGGCCGACGACGGAGACGAGGGCCGGGCCCCGTCCGGGCCGGAGGGCCTCATCACCACCACCCTCAGCGGGCTGCTCCGCTCGGGCCAAGGCGAGGTGCTCGCCTCGTCTCTCAAGCGGGCGGTGCTTCGCAAGGACTCGACGTTCAGCGAAGCCGACCACGGCTTCCGGGCGTTCGGCGAGCTTCTCCGCCATCTCGAGTCGAGCGGCGCCGTCGAGCTGTCCGCGGGGCCGGGCCGGGGCGACCCGGTTGTCCAGTTCCCCTCGGCCGGCGGCGAGCAGCAGGCCTTCGACCTTCTCCGCGAGGTGGTCAGCCGGCTTGAGGAGGGCGGCCAGCCGATCGCACTCTCCGGCCTCAAGAACCAGCTCCGCAAGAAGAGGTCGGACTTCAGCGAGAAGAAACACGGGTACGGCGGGTTCCTCCAGTTCTGCAAGGCCGCCGCGGTGCGCGGGGTCATTGAGCTGACGTGGGACGACGAGCTGGGCGACTACTCGGTGCAGGCGAGGTGAGGCCGTCGCCCGACGTAGTCGTCGTCGGGGCCGGGATCGTCGGCGCCTCAATCGCCTGTCAGCTCGCTCGCCGCGGCGTGAGCGTCGTCGCCCTCGACAAGGGGGCGGGCCCGGGGGAAGGTTCGACGGGCGCCTCCTCTTCGATATGCCGGTGCCGCTACACCCATCCCGACGTTGTGCGGCTTGCGTTCTGCGGTCAGGAGGCCTTTGGCGCTTGGCCGGAGTTCACCGGGCTCTCAGAGACCAGGTCCCGTCTGCGTCGGGTCGGGGTCCTCTGGATGATGGGCGAGACCAAGGCGAAGGTGGAGGAGGACGCGGCGAAGCTCGCTTCCCAGGGCGTCCAAGCCGAGACGCTCGGGCCCGAAGATGTCGTCGGGTTGTTCCCCGCCCTCTCGACATGCGCCGAGCCTCTCGACATGACCGGCGAGACCGAGCACGAGCACCGGCCCGGGGAGGCCTTCTTGTTTGAGCCGCGCGGCGGGTACGCCGACCCGGTCGGGGCCGTCCAGGATCTCATCGAGGCGACCCGGGCGCGCGGCGGGGAGGTGCGTTTCGGGCGCTTCGCGGCCGGCGCCGTGAAGGAGGGCGGCCGTGTGACGGGCGTGAGGCTGGCCGACGGCGACGTCGTCTCGGCGGGTCTTGTCGTCAACGCCGCCGGGCCGTGGTGCAACTCCCTCAACGCCTCCGCCGGGGCGGGCCTCCGCTGGACGTTGACCCCGACGCGCGTCCAGACGGTCTGCCGGCCCTGGCCGGGCGAGCTGGGCCCGCTGCCTGTGGCGGCCGACTCAACGACCGGCATCTACTTCCGGCCTGAGTCGGGCGGTCGGCAGGTGTTGATCGGCTCGGTGTCGGCCGAGGACGAGAAGGAGGTCGTCGACGACCCGGACGACTACAAGAGAGCGCCCGACGCCGAGTTCACGCAGGTCAAGTTGGCGGCTTTCCACCATCGCGTCCCCTCGCTCGAGCCGAGAGGCGACCCGTCGGGGATAGCCGGGCTCTACACGGTCAACCGCGAGGACGTCCACCCCGTCGTCGGGCCCACCGGCGTGGACGGATTCTGGGTGGCCAACGGTTTCAGCGGCCACGGGTTCAAGTTGGCCCCGGCGGTGGGGTCGATGGTGGCCCAGGCGATCTCAGGGGAGAAGGCGGACTTCGACACGGACGTGCCGATGAAGATCTTTTCCGTCGACCGCGACCCGATCAAGACCGCGGCCAAGAACGTCCTCGCCTAGCGGCACACGCATCTGTCCTGCGATTTGTGACCGTCCTGGGCGCGCGCTGCCCACTCGATGTGCCTGCGCCGGGACCCGCCCCCGATTCTCAATGCACAAACTACGGTATACCGAATCCAGAGCATTAGGAAACCGAAAATGGGGGGGCCGGGGCCTCCGGCCGTGGGAGTGCTTGCCGAGCGGGGGATGGGCGCCTTCCTCGCCGCCTCCGCCATCGTCGGGGTGGGGGTGGGTTTCGCCACCGCCGCGCTCGTCTGGCTGGTCGAGGGCATCGACCACGTTCTCCACCCGGTCCTCGCGCCGCTGGCCGCCGTCGACGAGCTCGGCTTCTTCGACCTGAGTCGGGCCGCGATCTTCCTCACCGTGCCGGTCGGGCTGTTGCTGGCCTGGTGGATCGCCAAGCGGTTCGCGCCCGAAGTCGCCGGGGACGGCGTGCCCGAGGCCATCGCCGCTCTTGAGATCCACGGCGGGCGCATGCGGAAACGCGTCATCCCGCTCAAGCTCACAGCGACGGCGATAACCGTTGGCGCCGGAGGGTCGGCGGGCCGCGAGGGCCCCATCGTGCAGGTGGGCTCCGCCGTCGGGTCCTGGGTCTCCCGCCGGTTCCGCCTGGGAGAGGAGGAGGTCCGCTCCCTGGTGGCCGCAGGCGCCGGGGCGGCCATCGGCGCCTCCTTCAACGCGCCGATCGCCGGGATGCTCTTCGCCCTCGAGGTGATCCTCTCGTCGTTCGCGGCCAAACACATGTCGTCGGTCGTCATCGCGTCGGTGGCCGCCGCCATCACGTCGGAGAACCTCGTCGGCCCCGAGCTTGTCCTGCGAGCCGCCCCCTATCGTCTCGGCTCGTCGTGGGAGCTGCTGCTCTACGCCGGGCTCGCCGTCATCATCGTCGCCGTGGGCTACTTCTTCCTGAAGCTGCTCGACCGCCTCGAGGGCGTCGCCCACGCCAACGACCGAAGCTGGTCGTGGATGCGCCCCGTCGGCGCCGGCGTCGCAGCCGCCGGGCTCATCTTCTTCGAGCCGCAGCTCTTCGGCTCGGGCCAGGGCTTCACGAGCATGTTGCTTCTCGACGAGATGGCGGACACATGGTGGGCCCTGCTGGCTCTCGCCGTGGGCAAGGTCGTGGTCACCAGCCTCACCATCTCCTCGGGCGCGTCGGGCGGCGCCTTCATGCCGTCGCTGTTCATGGGGGCCGCCCTCGGGGCCGGGTTCACCCGGCTGGTCGAGCCGGTGTGGGCGGGCGCCGCCGAGCTGCGGCCGGGCGCGTTCGCCGTGGTCGGGATGGCCGCCATGTTCGCTGTGGTGGGCCGGGCCCCCCTCACGGCGATCCTCATCGTCTTCGAGATCACCGGGGCGAGGGAGTACCGCCTGGTCCTGCCGCTCCTCTTGGCGGCGACGCTCGCCACCTTCCTCTCGGAGCGGTTCCTCAGGGAGTCGGTGTACACCCAGGCCTTGAAGCGCCGGGGGATCAGCGTCCGGCAGACCGGGAGCATCGACATCCTCGACGCGGTGGAAGTCGGCGCCGTGATGACCGAGGCGCCGTTCACGGCGTACCCCGGCGACCTCGTCGACGACATGCGGCGGCAACTCGACGCCCACCGCTCCCACGGCGCCCCGGTGGTCGAGAACGACCGGTTGGTCGGCATCGTGACCGACACCGACTTGAGGAAGGCGGGCCCTTCCCCGCGGGTGCCGACGGTGCGGGAGGTGATGACGGCCCGCCCGGTGACCGTGACCCCGACAACGCCGGTGTCGCGCGCCCTCGAGCGCATGGCGGCGTTGGGCGTCGGCCGGCTCCCGGTTGTCGACGACGCCGACCCGGAGCGCCTGGTCGGGATGTTCCGGCGCGAGGAGGCGGTTCGCGCCTACCACGAGGCGCTGACGGCCGGCACCGACTCTCAGCTCCATCGCAGGCGGCTGGCGCAACGCACCGACCCGGGCGCCGGGTACTACGACTTCAGGATCCCGCTGGGCTCGATAGCGGACGGCCGCCGCGTGCGCGAGGTCTCATGGCCCGAGGGCTCGACGCTTGTGTCGATCCGGCGCAACCGGGACGTGCTCGTCCCCAGCGGGAGCACGATGCTGCTCCCGGGCGACGTGATCACGGCTTTTGGGACGGAGACATCGAAGAGGCAGATGATCGACCGGCTCAACGCAGGCGCCGACGAGCCGACCGCCGAGATCGAGTTGGATCGCCCCGATGAGGGCGAGGCGGAGGGGCAGGCGGGCGGAGGCGCGTAGAATCAACCCAAAGCCGAGAGGGATCTGAGCGAATGCCTGTGTACATCATCTTCCTGTTCATCATCATCGTGGCTGTTGTGGCGTGGAGTCTCGCCCGCAACCGGAAGCGGGCGAGGGAGCGGCTCGACGAGGCGGCGGCGACGGCCCCCGGCGCCGGCCTGTCCATCAGCCGCGACCTGTTCGACTCCGACACCAGTCATCACGCCCCCGTCGCCGACTTCCATGTGCGCGGCGAGGAGGCGAGGGTCACCTTCGACGTCCCGCTGGGCGAGGAGGAGGACGCCGTCCTCAACGAGCTGCTCCTTGACGAGGCGGTCGAGGTCGTGAGGGAGAAGAGGCACAACCTGCCCATCGACGACGTGACCGCTGTCGTCGCGCTCGCCGGCAGGCCCGAGCCGAGGGAGATCGGGAGGGCCCAGCTCCCCGCGGCGGGCGAGCTTCCGCCCCCCGTCGCGGAGGGGGGTCTCAGCTTCGCTCACGTCGCACACGACCCGTTCGCGGCCCCCTTCGAGGAGCACTCCGACCACTCGGTCATGTATGAGACGAAGTCGGATGTCCCCGGCGACGAGTTGGGCCCGATCGTGGAGGAGCTCAAGTTGCCCGAGGGCTTGCAGCGCGGCCTGCGCGCCGTCGGCGCCGATCCCGGGAGCGCTTCGGCGCCCGACCTGATCCTCGCCCTGCTCAAGATGTTCGGCTACCGGGTCACCGAGCAGGCCGACGACAACTCCTACATGGCCATCAAAGACGGCGTGTCCACCTACATCCTCGCCGAGCCCCACGTCAAGGGGGGCCACCCGGAGCTGGATGAGGCGGTCATCAACCGGTTCATCGCCACCTACGGCGCGTGCGGCGCCGACCGAGGGTTGTTGTTGACCGGGAAGTACGGGCCGTTCCTGGTCAACGAGATCGAGATGAGGCAACCGAACGTCCGCTTCATCACGAGGGAGCGGGTTCAGGCGTTCATCGAGCGCATGGCCCTCGGGTAGGGGCGGCTGCGGCCCCCCGACCGGCCGCACGCCGTTCTCAATGCACAAACTACGGTATGGGCGAATCTGGAGCATTAGGAAACCGGATGGGGGTCTGCTAGGGTGGAGGCCGAAGGAGGCATTGAATGTTCGGCTTGAAGCCCTATGAGTTGCTGATCATCTTGGCCATCGTCCTGCTCCTCTTCGGGGCGAGGAAGCTCCCCGACCTGGCCCGGTCGTTGGGCGCCTCGGCCAAGGAGTTCCGCAAGGGCATCGACGAGGGGTCGCGGGAAGACGAGTCGGAGGCGCAGGCCTCGGCTGCGTCCGAGGACACCGACACCTAGCGCCGCCGCCGGGAACTATTCGCGTGCGCCCCTCGTTCCACCTGTAGGCAGGCATGGTGGAATCAATCCCCCTCACCTGGGAAGAGGTCGCTCGTGTCTATGGACGCAAGATCTACAACTTCGCCTATCGGCTCACCGGGAACGCCGACGACGCACACGACTTGGTGCAGGACGTGCTGCTCCGGGTCCGCAAGGGGCTTGCCGCCTATCAGCCCGGCAGCTTCGAAGGTTGGCTCTGGCGGATCACCCGCAACGCGTTCCTCGACGACGCGCGCAAGAAGGCGCGTCGCTCCACCTCGCCCCTGCCCAACGAGATCGACCGCTGGGACGGCGCCGTCTCCGACCCCGCCGACGTCGAGTATGACCGCATCTCCCTCGGCGAGGACATCCAAAAGGCCCTGCTCAAGCTGCCCGTCGAGTTCAGGGAGGCGGTGGTCCTCTGTGACGTGGTCGGGTTGTCGTACGAGGAGATCGCAGGCGCCGTCGCCGTGCCGATCGGGACTGTGCGAAGCCGTATCCACCGGGGGCGCAAGCTGATGAGGAAGCTGTTGACGTGAGGCACTCCTCGGAGTTGATCAGCGTCTATCTCGACGGCGAGGCTTCGGTCGCCGAGCGGTTGAGCCTCCACGAGCATCTCGCCGAGTGCGAGAGGTGCCGCCGCGAGCTGCACGAGTTGCAGTATGTGAGGACGGCCGTGCGCTCGCTTCGCGTCCTCGATCTCCCGTTCGGGGTCATCCCCGGTTCGGGCGCCGCGACCCCCCTGCGCAAGAACCGCGGCTTCCTGGTCGGCGTCGCCGCAGCGGCGGCGGCGCTGGTGATCGCCGCGGCGGCCCTGCTGACGCCGCCGCCGGCGACGGTCTCGGTCGAGGACCTCAGCAGCCGATTCGGCGCGAGAGTGAGCAGCGACCCGGCGTTCAGCCCTGTCAAGGTCGCCCCGCCCGCAGTCATGGCGCCGGCCGAGTGAGACGTATGGTCGCATCGATTCTTCTCGCCCTGGCGCTGGCAGCCCCGGCGGTCTCCGCGTCGGCCGCCTCCCTCGACGAGTTGCTGGAGCGAGGCGGGAAAGCCTCCTACTCGGCCGAGCAGACAATCCACTGCTCAACTCCCGACGGTCCCCGCGACACGGTCGTCACCATCGCCCAGGAGGGAGGCGAGATCAGGGTTGGCTCGACGGCGCCGGAGGATGTCGAGATCATCGCCGGATCGGGGGGCTGGACGTTGTCGCGCGAGGGCGAGGTGGTGTCGTCGGCGGCGGTGGAGAGCGGCGAGGACCGCGTCGCCCCGCTCTACTCGGTGGAAGACAGCGGCAAGGCCTTCTACCTCGGCCGGCCCGCCCTCACCTACGACCTTCTCCGCGACGGCGCCCCCAGGGCGAGGCTGGTGTTCGACAGCGCCACGGGAGCGATGATGGCGGCGACGACGCTGTACGCCGACGGCGCCGTCTACTGCGACCGCCGCTTCGTCCTATTCGACCCGGCGGCCCCGGGCCTGGCGCCGCCTCAGCCCGGGCCCGGCCGCGAGCTGACCCCGGTTGAGGCGCCGGAGATCGATCTTCCCGTGTCGGCGGCGGGTTTCCGCCGCCTCGACACCTACGAGGACGACGACGGGCTCGCCTTCGCCTACTACTCGGACGGGTTCTTCTCTTTCGCGGTCTTCACGACGCCCGCCGCGGTGACGCTGCCGGGCGCCGCGGACGCCAAGCTCGCCGGCGCCGTCTACCGGCGCTCGTTCACTCCCGGCCAGGTCGTCTATGTGTGGGAGACGCGCGACGGCGCCATGGCGTTGGTCGGCGACCTCCCGCCCGACCTCCATGAGCCGGTTCTCGCCGAGCTTCCCGAGCCTTTCAACCCCGGCCTCATCCGCCGTTTGTGGCGCCGCCTCTTCGGCTGAGCGCGCTCCTATTGGTGCGACACACCACTCGGCGAAGCGGCGCCACGGGCGTCGGCCGCCCGCTCAACCCCAACCGTCGAGGAGGGCTCGCGCCGCCCACGTCGTCGGGTCCCCGAGCTCATGCGCCGAGGGCATGAGCGACGGCCCCGCCCACAGGTCGGCGAGGGCGGATTCGCCGTAGCGGCGCTCCACCTCCTGGTTGAACCGGTCGCCGAGCCGGGTGACTTCGGCCGGCACCGGCCCCAGGCCCATCGCCGGGGGGTCGAACAGCTCGGGGCGGGCCGCGTCGCGAGCCGACGAGATCAGGTCGAAGTCGGGGGCGAGGTCGCGAACGGACCGGCGGGCCAGGAGGCGGGAGTAGCCGGTGATCGCCCCGAGAAAAGCCTCCAACTCGGCCTTCGGCGCCTCCGCCTCCTCGCCCACGAGGAAACTCTCGATCCCGCCGGCGCCCTCGATGGAGCGCTCAATGTCCGTCGGGTCGGCGCCGCCGAGCATCAGCCCGCTCAGCTTGTCCGGATCGATCTGCGACGCCTCGGCGTAATCGGCTACCAGGGCCGTCAAGCGGTCTTCGATCCACGGCAGTTGGCTCACGGCCCGGAACGAGACCTCGTTGGCCGCGGCCCAGAGGCGAACGGAGCGCACGTCGGCGCCCTCGGCCTCCAAGTCTTCGATGTTCGAGACGATGAGGCTCATCACACCGGGGCGCGTCTGCGGCAAGCCGGCTTCGAACGAGGCCGCGACCCATGCGGAGAGCGAGCCGACAAGCGAACCGGCCTGCAGCCCGATGATCGCCGGGCCCATCTGGGCGAGGAACGGTGAGGCCTCCCGCTCCCCGCCGGCGATCGAGGCGCCGAACGGCTCGACCAGGGGACCGTAGAGCTCGATGCTCGCCTCGACCCAGGCCCGGGGGTCCATGGGCGCCACGTCGGGCGCCGCCTTCACCTGGAACGGGGCGATCTCACCGACCCGGTGCTCGGCGAGCCGGGCCAGCTCCCTCAGCTCGTCGGCCGCCCGCGGCTCGACGGGTTGCGCCGCCCCGGCCAGGCGCCTCGCCAACTCCGTCCCGAGTTTCCAGTTCACCGGGCCCGGCTGGTTGAACAGCTCGAACATCTTGGAGAAAAGGTCGTCGCTCACTTGAGGCTCCCGAGCTTGACGTTGAGGACCCGCTCGTGGTCCTCTCGGAGGATACGGACTTCGACGACATCGCCTGAACGCCGGCGGCGCAGGATCGCCAGCAGCTCGTCGTTTGTCGCGACTTCCACCCCCGAGAACTCGACGATGACGTCGTTTACCCGGCCACCCGAGCCCTCGTAGGCCGACTCGGCGGAGGTGCTCTTGACCTGGATCCCCACCGGGTACTCGGCGCCGCGCTCGGCGGCCCAGATCGTCGCCCCGGAGACGCCGAGGCGCGCGTGGGCCACCTCGCCGGTCTCGATCAGGTCGGCGGCGACGCCCACCGCCATGTCGATAGGGATGGCGAAGCCCATTCCCTCCGGCCCGATCTCGGACAAGGCGATGGCGGTGGTTATGCCGATCAGCCTGGCCTCGGCGTCGACCAGCGCGCCCCCCGACGACCCGGGGGATATCGGCGCGTCCGTCTGCACCAACCCGTAGAGGGCGCCGCCCGGGGCGCTGTGGAGCGATCGGTTGAGGGCGCTGACGATGCCCGCGGTGACGGTGGGCCCGCCCAGGTCGCCGAGGGGGTTGCCGACGGCGACGGCGGGCTCGCCGATCGCCAAGCCGTCGGACTCGCCCAGGTCTATCGGCGCCACGTCTGATCGGGCCGTCAGAAGCACGGCCAGGTCCGTCACCTGATCGGAGCCGACGACCTGGGCCGGGAACTGGGCGCCGTCGGAGAACGTCACATGGACTTGGGAGGCGCCGGCGATCACGTGGTGGTTGGTCAGGATGTAGCCGTCGCCGCCGTAGACGACGCCGCTCCCGCCGCCTCTCCTGAACAAGCCGGCGGCCTCGACGTAGACCGTTGAGGGGATGACCCGCCGGGCCACGTCGGCGACCGTCACCTGCTCGCTGAGCGTCGGCGGAGGCTCGGCCGGCGGGGGAGCGGTCACCGTCGGCGGCGGCGGCGTCGTGGGCGGTGTCGGCTCCTTGAAGACTCCGGCGGCGCCGAGGATCGCCAAAGTGACGCCCGCGCCGAGCAAGACGGCGCCGAGCGCCCCGATGGCCAGGCTCCAAGGGTCGGCGGCCGGGCGCCGCCTCGACGAGGGCACGCCGCCGTCGGGCCGGAGGGGCCGCTCGTCGCGCGGCCCGCGATCTGTCATAGGCTGAAGATTCTATGAGCAGGGCCCGGCAATCGGTCAGGGTGTCCGTGGGCGACGACCCCATCGACGCCGCCGCGTTGGCGGCGGAGGTGAGCCGCCCCGCCGCAGGCGCCGTCGTCTTGTTCGTCGGCGCCGTCCGCGACCGTTCCGAGGGGAGGTTGGGCGTCAGCCGCCTCTCCTACGAGGTCTACCCCGAGACGGTCGAGGCCGTGATCGCCGAGATCGCCGCAGCCGCCTCCGAGAAGTGGCCGCTCCTAGCCGTCGCGGTCGAGCATCGCTCGGGCGACGTCATGGTCGGCGAGGCGTCGGTGGCGGTGGCCGTGTCCTCCGCTCATCGAGCCGACGCGTTCGAGGCCGCCCGGTACCTGATCGACGAGTTGAAGGCCCGGGCCCCGATCTGGAAGAAGGAGCATTGGCCCGGCGGGGCCGAGTGGGTCGGCGCGCTCGGCGCGCCGACCGACGGCGCGCGCAGGTTCCCCCCTGATCTCGGCGCAGCCCCGGCTTGAAGCCTCTAGGCTTCCGGCGCCTGTGATTAGGTCAACTGAGTGACGACGCTGGTTGAGCGGCCCGACGCGCCGGAGACGGCCGCCGGATACCGCACGGCCGCCGCCCGCGTCCGGGAGTGGGCGGAGGCGATGCCCGCCGCCGTCGCCCTGCGGGAGAAGGACTTCGGCGTTTGGCGGGAGACATCCTGGGCCGAGCTCTGGGAACAGATCCTCGAGGCGGGCCACGGCCTCCTCGCGTTGGGCGTCGGCGCCGGCGACCGGGTCTCGATCCACTCCGAGGACCGCCCCGAGTGGGTCATCTTGGATCTCGCCGCCGTCGCCGTGCGCGCCGTCACAGTGGGCCTCTACCCGACCAACCCGGCGGCCGAGGTCGAGTACCTGCTGACCGACTCGGGCGCCGAGGTCCACCTGGCCGAAGACCAGGAGCAGGCGGACAAGGTGATGGAGGTCATCGACGGGCTGCCGAGCCTCGCCAAGATCATCCACGTCGAGCCGCGCGGCTTTCGACAGTGGCGCGACGACGACCGCTTCATCTTCTGGGACGACTTCATGGAGATGGGCCGGGAGCACCGGCGCGCCAACCCGGGAGCGGTTGAGGAGATCATGGCCTCAGCCGTCGCCGACGACGTGATCACCCTGGTCTACACCTCGGGCACCACCGGCCCGCCCAAAGGCGCGATGTTGACCAACGGCAACTACGCCTACGCCACGGACAAGCTGATCGGCATCGACGGCCGCATGCCGGGCGACAAGAAACCCTGTCCCGAAGACGAGATCCTCACATACCTGCCCCTCTGCCATGTGGCGGAGCGCATCTTCTCGACCTGGCACCTGACCGGCTTCGGCTGCACCCTCAACTTCGCCGAGTCGATCGACACCGTTCAGCAGAATCTGCGAGAGATCCAGCCCACCCTCTTCTTCGGGGTCCCCCGGATATGGGAGCGCATTCACGCCGGGGTGATGATAAGGGGGAAGGACGGGACCTGGTTCAAGCGGGTCTGGTTCAACTTCGGGATGAGGTTGGTCGGCGCGATCGGCAGGCGGCGGGTCGCCAACCGAGGCGAGCACACCGTCGCCTCCCGGCTTCTCTACTGGGTGGGTTACCCCCTAGTGTTCCGCGCCCTGAAGGAGCGGATCGGCATGCGGCGCTGCCGCTACTCGGCCACCGGCGCCGCCGCGATAGCGCCGGAGTTGATCCAGGACTTCCTCGGCATGGGGGTGCCTCTGTTCGAGTTGTACGGCATGACCGAGAACAGCGCCGTCGCCACCTGCAACTTCCCCGGCGCCAACCTCGTCGGCACAGTCGGGGCGCCCTACCCGGGCATCGGTCTCCGCATCGACGAGGAGACCGGGGAGATCCAGACCAAACACCCCGGCGTCTTCAAGGGCTACTGGGGGAAGCCCGAGCAGACCGCCGAGACCTTCACCGAGGACGGTTGGCTGGCGACCGGCGACGTCGGCGAGTGGGTCGAGGGCACCCATGTCAAGATCGTCGACCGGATCAAGCACATCATCATCACCTCGGGCGGCAAGAACATCTCCCCGTCCGAGATCGAGAACAGCCTGAAGACCTCGCCCTACGTCAAGGAGGCGATGGTCGTCGGCGACGGCAGGAAGTATCTCACGGCGTTGATCGGCATCGAGCCCGACGTGGTCGGCCACTGGGCGACACGCAACCAGATCCCCTTCACAACCTACCGGGACCTCTCATCCAAGCCGGAGGTGATCGAGATGATGCAGGAGGTCGTCAACGAGACCAACTCCAAGTTCGCCCGCGTGGAGAGCATCCGCAAGTTCCGCATGATCCCCAAAGAGCTCGACCACGAAGACGGCGAGCTCACGGCCACCCAGAAGCTGAAGCGCTCAGCCATGGATGAGATGTTCGACGAGTTGATCAAGGACATGTACGGGCCGTGATCGTCGGCATCCTCGCCCAGGAGACCGCCGTCGTCGCATCCGAGCTGGGGCGGATGGTCGTCAACGGGCTGAGCCTGGGCGCCATCTACGCCGTCTTGGCGCTGGGGTTCGTGATCGTCTTCAAGGCGACCCAGGTGCTCAACTTCGCCCACGGCGCCATGGCCGCCCTGGGCGCCTTCCTCATCGCCTCCTTCGCCACGATCATCAACATCCCCGGCCGTTGGATGGAGGGCTCGCCCCTGTGGCTCCGGTGGGCTCTCTCGCTCATTCTCGCCGTCGTCCTCGCGGCGATCGTCGGGATGGCCCTTGAGCGGCTGTTCCTTCGGCCGATGGTCGGCGAGGCGCTGTTCGCCGTCGCCATCGTCACGCTCGGCATCGACATCATGGCTCGAAGCGTCACCAACGACTTCATCGGCCTGGTCCCGCGCCCGATGGGCGATCCCTTCGGCCTCAGCTCGGTCGGCATGGGTTGTGAGGCGGGGGGGCTCATGTTGCAGGTCGACACCCTCGCGGCCTGCGCGGTGCGGATACCGCACGCGACGATCTTCCAGTTGGCCTTGACGGCGATCGTGGTGGCGGCCGTCGCCGTCTTCTTCCGGTCGCGGACGGGCGTCGCCATGAGGGCCACCGCCTGGGACCAGGAGGCCGCCCGGGCCCAGGGGATCAGCGTCGGCAGGATCTTCGGCTCGGCGTGGGCCATCGGCGCCGTCATGGCGGCCCTCGGCGGGTTGTTCATATCGTTGTTCCCCCGCCGCCCGAGCGGAGTCGACCAATTCACCGCCTTCTTCGCCTTCCGCGCCTTCCCCGCGGTCATCCTCGGCGGCCTCGACTCCGTGATAGGGGCGATCATCGGGGGTTTCGCGATCGGGTTCGCCGAGTCGGCGGCCAGCAGCTACCTCACTTTCGACTGGCTGGGCGCCGGGTTCGGCGGGGTTGTGCCCTATGTCGTCATGCTGATCGTCTTGCTCGTCAGGCCCTACGGGTTGTTCGGCACCGAGGAGATCAGAAGGGTGTGAGAGGCTTCGGCGAGCCCGCTGCGACGACCCGTCGCCCCGCGCCGGCGGGCGCTTGGGGGGCCCGGTCATGAGAGGCCGCCCCCTCCTCCACACGAGCTACGAGGCCGATCAGGCCATCTTCAACACCATGACCAAGAAGGTCATGGCCGCCTTGGCCGTCGCGGTGTTGATCCTCATCCCCCTGGCCAAGATCCCGGGGCTGGGCTTCCTCGCCGAGACCGACTGGCTGCGCCTGCTCTCGACGGTGGCGATCTTCGTAGTCGCCGGGTTGGGGCTCAACATCCTTCTCGGCATGGCCGGTCAGGTGTCGTTGGGCCACGCCTTCTTCATGGGGGTCGGCGCCTACGTCGCCGCCGTGCTGGGCGGCGACCCGGAGGGGCTCCGCCTCGGGTTCGGGCTTCCCATGTGGATGTGGCTCCCCGCGGCGGGGGCGGTGGCCGCAGTCGTCGGCGTCGCGTTCGGCCCGGCGGCGGTCCGGGTCAGGGGCCTCTACCTGGCGTTTGTCACCCTGGGCTTGGTCTTCGTGGGCGACTATGTGTTCCGCAACTGGATCTCCGTCACAGGCGGCGCCGAGACGGGCAGGCACTTCCCGCCGCTCCAGCTCAAGTTGTGGAGGGAGGAGACCGCACTCATCGACTTCTCGGCGGACGGGGCGTGGCTCGGGGTCGACCTGAGCGCCGAGGCGAAGACCTTCTACTTCCTGCTGGCCGCGGCCGTCTTGTTCATGGTCCTCGCCAAGAACCTGCAACGGACGCGGGTCGGCCGCGCCTTCCAGGCGATACGCGACCGGGACATCGCCGCGGAGATCATGGGCGTCGACGAGTTCGGCTACAAGCTCCGGGCTTTCGGGATCTCCTCTTTCTACGCCGGCGTCTCCGGGGCCCTGCTCGCTGCGTTCGTGGGGACCGTCGTCCCCGCCCGATGGGATCTCTTCCTGTCCGTGCAGGTCATCGCCATCGTCCTCATCGGCGGCGCCGGGAGCATCGCCGGCGTGGTGCTGGGGACCGTCTTCGTGACGATCCTGCCGCGCGTCGTCGAGAACCTGACCGAGTGGATGGCCCGCGTGGTGAGCGAAGGCGACAGCTTCACGGCGACGATCCTCAACCCGATCGTCGCCACCGACCCGTCCGACTTCGGCCTTGTCAACACCATGCCCGGGACCGGCCCGGGGTTGTCGGTGTTCCAGCTCAACCTGGTCCTGTATGGTCTGTTGATCATCTTGTTCCTGATCTTCGAGCCTCTCGGCTTGTACGGGATCTGGATCAGGATCCGCAACTACTGGAAAGGTTGGCCGTTCACCTACTGAGCGGCCCGGGAGGGGCCCCTCGGGGCCCGCGACAAGAGAGGAAGGAACAGATGAAGAGGACTACCAAACGGTCGGCGATCCTCCTCGTGTTGGGTCTCATCCTGGCGGCGTGCGGCGCCGCGGATGAGGAGGAGACCACCACGACGGGGCCGACGACCACGGTCGCCGAGGAGACCGGCGCCACGGAGGCGCCGCCCACCACCGAAGGCGAGGCCATGATCGCCACCGACGTCGGCGTCGATCTGGATGCGGGGACCATCACCGTCGGTCTGCTCTCAGACCTCACCGGTGTGTTCTCATCGCTCGTCCAGCCTGTGGTCGACGGCTACCAGGCGGCGGTCAACGAGATCAACGCCCAAGGCGGTATCGGCGGCCTCATGATCGAGCTGGACGTCAAGGACACCGGCTACTCGGTGGAGACCCATGTGCAGCAGTACACGGCGATCCGCGACAACGTGGTCGCGTTGGGCCACTCGGTCGGCTCGCCGCACACCGTCGCCACCATGGAGATGCTCGCCGAGGACAACATGCTCGCCGTGCCGCTCACTTGGTACTCAGGTTGGTCCGACCCGGCGCTGAACCAGAACCTGATCGCACACGGCGCCCCGTACTGCATCGAGGCGATGAACACGATCGGGTACATGGTGTCTCAGAACCCGGGCGCCAAGACCATCGCGATCGCCTCCAACGCGGGCGACTTCGGCGAGGACTCGGCTGAGGGCGCCAAGCTGGCGGCCGAGGAGCTGGGCCTTGAGGTCGTCTACGACGGTCAGGCGAAGATCAACGCCGCCGACCAGGCGACTCTTGACGAGGTGACCACGGGCATCGTCGGAGCGAAACCCGACATCGCCTGGGTGACCACCTCCCCGAGCGCTTTCGCCGGCATCTACGGCCAGCTTGTCGCGGGCGGCGTGCAAACTCTGTACTCGGGCTCGTTCGTCGCTTGGAACGCAGCGTTCCTGGCGCCGGACTTCCCGCTTCGCGAGGCGGTGGAGGCCTCCTGGGTGTTCGGTCTGCCGTTTGCGCCCTGGGGCGCCGACAACCCGGGCACGAAAGCGGCCGTCGCGTTGTTGGAGAGCGCCATCCCCGACGTGGCCAAGTACGAGTACTACCTCGAAGGCGTCGCTGAGGCCCGCCTGATGGAGCAGATCCTGACCAAGGCCTACGAGAGCGGCGACATGACCAGGGCCGGGGTCCTGGCGGCGGCCAAGTCGCTCGAGGTGGTCTCCCTTGACGGCCTGTGGCCCGACCAGAACTACGCGGGCGCGCCGAACGAGACGGTGCAGCGCAAGGTGAACATCGTCCGCCCGAGCATCGCCGACCTTGAAGCCGGCGGGTCGGGACTGGAGCTTCTCGAGGCCGACTACACCTCGGACATCGCTGCGGCGTACCAGTTCGACAAGACCTGCTTCGAGGCGTTTGAGTAGGGCGGCTCTCTGTTGCGGGGCGGCGCGAGCCGTCCCGCAACAGTGCCCGGCCGCGTCGGGGTCGCCGGAGGCGGCGCCCACGCTCCTCGCCCGTCGCCCGTGAGACGCGGATCATGTTGAGCGTCGAGAACCTCGAGGTCGTCTACAACGACGTCGTCCTCGTCTTGCGCGGGATCTCCCTGGAGGTGCCCGCCGGCAAGATCGCGGCGTTGCTGGGGGCAAACGGGGCGGGCAAGACGACGACCCTGAGGGCGATCACCGGCCTGCTTGAGGTGCACGAGGGCGACATCACCAAAGGCGAGGTCCGCTTCGACGGCGAGGACATCACCGGCGGCTTGCCGTCGAAGATCGTCAAGAAGGGCATCTCCCAGGTCATGGAGGGGCGGAGGGTGTTCGCCGAGCTCACGGTGGACGAGAACCTCCGGGCGGGCGCCTACGTCAACACCGATCGAGGCGCCTACAAGGGCTCTTACGACCGAGTGATGGGCCTGTTCCCTCGGCTCAAAGAGCGCCGGGCCGCGGCCGCCGGGTACCTCTCCGGCGGGGAGCAGCAGATGCTCGCCATCGGCCGCGCCCTCATGCAGGACCCGAAGCTGCTGATCCTCGACGAGCCGTCGCTCGGCCTCGCCCCCCTGTTGGTCCAAGAGGTGCGAGACATCATCGTGGGGATCAACCGGCAGGGGACCGCCGTCCTCTTGATCGAGCAGAACGCGGCCATGGCCTTGTCGATCGCCCATCACGGCTACATCATGGAGACCGGGAAGATGGTGATGGACGGCAACCCCTCCAAGCTCCTCAAGGACGAAGACGTGCAGGAGTTCTACCTGGGCCTGCACGCTTCGGGCGAGAAGAGGTCTTTCCGCGACGCCAAGCATTACAAGCGCCGCAAGAGGTGGTTGTCGTGACCCGGCCGTCCGCCCTTCGAGTCGACCGGGTGGGCCGGTGAGCGGGAAGCTCCTGCAACGCAGGCGGGCGACGGAGGGCCCGAAGGGTTATGAGCGCCTGCTTGAGGTGGACGACATCCATCTGTCCTTCAAGGGCGTGAAGGCCGTCGACGGCGTCAGCTTCAACGTCGACGACGGCGAGCTGTTCGCGATCATCGGCCCCAACGGGGCGGGCAAGACGTCGCTCTTCAACTCGATCAACCAGGTGTATCACCCGCAGGAGGGCGACGTGCGTTGGAAGGGCGAGTCGATCATGGGGGCCAAACCCAACTCCGTCGCCGAGCTGGGCGTCGCCCGCACCTTCCAGAACATCGCCCTCTACCCCCACATGACCGTCCTGGAGAACATCCTCACCGGGCGGCATGTTCGCATGAGGTCGGGGTGGGTGGCCGGGACCTTGTGGTGGGGGAAAGCCAAGCGGGAGGAGATGGAGAACCGGGAGATCGTCGAGGCCATCATCGACTTCCTCGAGATCGAGTCTTGGAGGAAGCACCCGGTGGGCCTGCTCCCTTACGGCGTGCAGAAGCGGGTCGAGTTGGGGCGGGCCCTGGCCATGGACCCCGAGCTTCTGCTCTTGGACGAGCCGGTGGCGGGCATGAACCTCGAGGAGACCGAGGACATGGCCCGGTTCATCATCGACGTGCAGGATGAGCTGGGCATCGCCATCATCCTCGTTGAGCACGACATGGGCCTGGTCATGGACATCGCCGACCGGGTGCTCGTGGTGGACTTCGGCAAGCCGATCGCTCTCGGCCCCCCGGCGGAGGTGCAGCGCGACGAGAACGTGATCAAGGCTTATCTCGGCGAGGTGGCCGACACCCCCTGAACGACCCCAGCGTGTGCAGAATTGCGGACGAGAGCCGCGTTATTGCACACGCATCGGCGGCCCTAGCCGCGTTGGCGCCGACCGAGCAGCCGCCAGGCGCCGGGGAGCAGGAGGCCGGCGGCGCAAGCCTTGATCAGGTCGCCGAGAAGGAAGGGGACCACCCCCCTCTCAACCGCGACGACGGCCGACCAGCCGGTAGCGGCAATCAAGCCGGCGACGCCGAAGCCGTAGATGACGGCCGACCCCGCCGCGAACGCGGCGACCATCGTCGAGAAGGACCTGTCCTTCCCGCGCTCCGCCAGCCGGCCGACCAGCCAGGCGGCGAACACGAACCCGATCAGGTAACCCCCGACAGGGCCGGTGACCACTTCAACTCCGCCCGCGCCGTCGGAGAAGACGGGGGCGCCCAGCGCGCCCGCCGCCACATAGAGGCCTTGCCCGGCGGCGCCCAGCCGCCTTCCGAGAGCGGCGCCGGTGAGCAACACGGCGAGAGTCTGGCCCGTGATCGGCACGGGTGTGAAGGGCAGGTGGACGCGCCATTGCGCGGCCGCCGCCGTGAGGGCTGCGGCTGCAAGAACGAGGAACGCCGCGGTCGCCTTCGACCGTGGAAGCGCTCGCCCGGTGATCACCGCTGCGGTCATCGTCTACCTCCTTGAGACATGAGGAGGAGAACAATAGGCCTCAGGATCGGAGTTGGCGCCCGTAGTTACCCTCACCGGGATGGAAGCCGAACGTCGCAGGCCCGATGTCCGGCCCCTCTACATGATCGGGGCGCTCCTCGCCTTGGCCGCCTTGGGGGCCGTCGGTTGGGCCGTCGAGCTGCCGTACGTCGCCTTCGGCCCCGGCCCCGTCGCCGACGCCGCGCGCTCCGTTGTCGCCGAGGGGGTCGAGACGCACCCGCCGCACGGCGAGTTGCTGACCGTCACCGTGGTGAGCCAGGACGTGAACATCTTTGAGGCGCTGATCGCAGGCTTCGATCCCACCATCGACCTCGTCGAGAAGCGGAGGGTGCGCAGCGAGGACGAGACCGACGAGCAGCACCGCAATCGCGTCCTTTGGCAGATGGACGATTCCAACCACAGGTCGATCGTCGTCGCGCTGGCGCACCTCGACATCGAGATGGTCCCGAAGGAGGTGGTGATCAACGAGATCGTCCCCGGCGTCCCGGCGGAGTCCGTGCTCAAGCCGGGGGACGGCATCGTCGCCGTCAACGACGTCCCGGTGAAGCGGGTCGCCGAGATCCGCTCGCTCACCGAGGGGCTGTCGGTCGGCGACACCTTGGGCATCACCGTGCGCCGAGACGGCGCCACCCGCGACGTTGAAGTGAGGCTCGCCGAGCGGGAGGACGAGCCCGGGGCGGCCATGATCGGCGTCGTCCTCGGCGAGCTGACGGCCCCTCCGTTCCCGCTGGACATCCGGGCCGGCGACGTGGGCGGCCCGTCCGCGGGCATGATCCACGCGCTCGCCGTCATCGACACCCTCACTGAAGGCGAGCTCACCGGCGGTCATGTGATCGCCGGGACCGGGACCATCGGGGTCGACGGCTCGGTGGGGAGGATCGGCGGCATCCGCCAGAAGGTGGTGAGCGCGGAGGCGGCGGGTGCGAGCCACATCCTTGTGCCGACGGACAACTACGAGATCGCCCTCACGGCGGAGCGCGAGTCGATCGAGATCGTCCCCGTCGCCCACCTCGAGGACGCCCTCGAGTTCCTTGAGACCCTGGAAGCCGCCTGAGGGCGCCCCGGCGCCGGGCTAATCCTCGTAGAACGCCCCGACTCCCGTTATCTTCCAAGCAGGATGGTCGCAGAGCTCAATCCCGAAGACGTGAGAGGCGCCCGGTTCAGGGTCGTGTTCCGCGGCGTTGACCGCGCCGAGGTCGAGTCTTTCCTCGTTGACGTCGCAGCGAAACTCTCCGAGCTTGAGACGGAGAGGGACCGGTTGGCGTCGCAACTCGACGCTTCGGCGCCCCGCGACATGGAGGCCGAGCTCGACTCGGTCGGCCGTGAGGTGGGCGCCATCCTCCAATCGGCCTGGCAGGCCGCCGACGCCATGAGGGAGAGGGCGGGGCTCGACGCGACCAAGTGGCGCGACGAGTCGACGATCGAGGCGGAGAAGCGCCGCCGCGAGGCCGCTGTGGACGCGGAGGTGATGCGGCGGGACGCATGGGCCGTCGGGACCGAGTTGCTCGAGCAGGCCTCTGTCGAGTCGCGGAAGATGAGGGAGCAGGCCGAGCGTGACGTGTTGACGGTGATGGGCGAAGCCGAGCGTGAGGCTCACCGGTTGACCTCCGGGGCGCGGCGGGAGGCCGAGGATGTTGTGCGGGCGGCGTCGATGGAAGCCGACAAGATGACCAACGAAGCGTCCCAGCGGCGGGACGACATCATCGAGGCGGCCAACCGGGCGGCCGGTCAGGCGCAGGAGCGGGCCCGCGCGCTGGAGCATCGGCGGGACGAGCTTCTTGAGGAGTTGGAGACAGTGAGGTCGACCCTCACGCGTTTGGAGGGCTCGCTGGAGGAGAGGAGAGAGTCTCTCGACTTGTCGGCGGAGAGCAGCACCGTGAAGGTCGTCCCCAGCCGTCCCTCCGCGGTCGAGGGCGAGAGGGGGGCACGAACGTGGGAGCCCGGCGAGACGGTGAGGGTTGTCCCCCGCGAGCGGAGGTCTCCCGTCGCGACCGAGCCGTCGCTTCCCGCCCTTGAGGCCGAGGAGCCCATCTTGGAAGTCGATCCGGCCGCGGCGCCGAAGGCCGAGCCGCCGTCCGCCAAGTCGCCGTCCGCCAAGTCGCCGTCCGCCAAGTCGCCGTCCGCGAAGTCGCCGTCTGTCGCGCCGGGCCGGCCCGCCGAGGGCGCCGCCGTAGCGGCCGACGATGCTGTCGAGGCTCTGTTCGCGTCGCTCCGGGGCGCCTCCCCCGACGACGAGCAACCGGCGGGGGAGTCGCCGCTCGAGCCCAAGCCCGAGTCCGAGCCGGAGTCCGAGCCGGAGCCCGCGGCGCCTGCGCCGAGAGACGGTGCGGACGAGAGAGACAGGCGGCTGCTCCCCATCACCAATCGCGCTTTGCGCGGCGCGAAGAAGTCGATCACGGAGTTGCAGAACATCGCGCTCGACAGCCTCCGCACCGACGAGTCGTGGAGACCGAAGCCCCAGGCGGTGGCTGAGGCCCTCCGAGCCGAGTTGACCGCGGTCTGGGCGGAGAGCTTCGCCGCGGGTCACGGCGCGGCCGAGGAGATTTTGGGGTCGAAGCTGCAGAGGCCGCCGACCCCCAAGTCGAGCGCCCCCGGCGAGTTCGGCGAGGCCCTCGGCGAGGCGGTGGCCGCCGCGTTGGACGAGGCCGGAGAGGGACAGAAGGAGCGGCAGGCGGCCGCTTCAAAGGTCTATCGGGTGTGGAGGTCGGACGAGGCGGAGCGCCGCATCCGCGAGTTGGCCGTCGCCGCCTATGAGCGGGCCGTCAAAGAGTCGGCGCCGCCCTCGGTCTGACCCCGTCACCGCCCGCCCCGAGAACCGGTCTCCCAACGCTCTGGATGCAGTTTCTGGAGTTTGTGCATTGAGAATCGCCCCGCCCGCGATCTGCGCGCCGACCACGGCCAATCCCGCGCCAAGATCCCGATGAGCCGGGTTGGTCCCCGCCGCTCTTAGACTCGGCCTCGATGTTCACGCGAGCCCCGACCAGTTACGACTCCGGGCGACGGCGCCTGATCAGCATCATCCTGTTCGTCGTCGGCGGGCTCTACCTGCTTCTCACCGCAGCGGGGACCGTCTGGACCGACTTCCTCTGGTTCGACTCGATCGGCTACCGAGACGTCTGGATGCGAAAATGGAGCCTCACGGTCGGCCTCGGCGCCGCGGGGATCGCGATCTCCTTCACGGTCCTCTGGGCGAGCCTGCGACTCGTCGATCGCCTGTCGCCGCGTTGGGCGCCCTTCGATCTCACCGAGGAGGAGGAGCTGATCGAGCGGGTCCGGGAGTGGATCGAGCCGCGGGTGCGTCGCATCCGCCTCCTGGTGACGGCGGGGTTGGCGGTCATCCTCGGGGTCGCCGCGGCGACATGGAGAGACGAGGTCTTCCTGTTCATGAACAGCGGGGACTTCGGGGAGACTGACCCGATCTTCGGCGCCGACCTCGGCTTCTTCGTGTTCCGGCTGCCCCTCTGGGGGACGGCGGTCGCATGGCTGTTCAACCTTCTGGTGGTGACTGCGGTCGTCGTCTTGGTGGCACAGTACGTGAACGGCGGCATCAGGTTCGACGGCCGCCGCCTCAGCGCCACGAGCGGCGCCAAGGCGCACATCTCCTCGATGGTCGCGGCGATCGCCCTGGTGCGGGCCGCCTCCTACAGGCTCGACATGTACGAGCTGCTCTACTCGGAGCGAGCGGGCAAGTTCTTCGGGCCGGGCTTCACCGACATCAACGCCCGCCTGCCCGCCCTCAGGCTCCTGCTGGTCATCGCCGTCATCGCCGCGGCCCTCTTCATCGTCAACATCTTCTTCAAAGGCTGGACGGTGGCCCTCGTCTCGATCGGCTCGTGGGTTGTCGTCGCCCTCGCCGCGGGCGTCGTCTACCCGGGCATCATCCAACGGTTCACGGTGGCGCCCGACCAGCTTGCGAAGGAGCGTCCCTACATCACCAACAACTTGGAGATGACCAAGGCGGCCTATCAACTGGACGAGGTTGAGGTGCGGCCCTTCGCCGCCTCCGATGCCCTGACCGCAGAGGACATCGAGAACAACGCCCTCACCATCGACAACCTGCGCATATGGAGCCCGTCGGTCCTTCCCCGGACCTACAAGAACTTCCAGGAGCTGGAGCCCTACTACGCGTTGGGCAAAGTCGACACCGACCGGTACCTGGCCGACGGCGAGCCGAAGCAGGTGATGATCGCCGTTCGCGAGCTGGACGAGGTCGAGCTCCCCCGCGACGACTGGCAGAACACGCGGCTGTTCTACACCCACGGCTTCGGCGCCGTCGTGAACCAAGCCAACGTCGTCCAAGCCGACGGCCAGCCCCAGTTCCTCCTGAAGGACATCCCGCCGACGGCGTCGGTGGCCCGGCTTGAGCTGGACCAGCCCAGGGCCTATTTCGGCGAAACTTATGAGCCGGGCCGGCCGGTCATAGTGAAGACCGGGTCGCAGCCCCAGGAGATCGACTTCCCGGAGGGCGACTCGACTCAGTTCAACGAGTACGACGGCGACGCCGGGGTTGTGATCAGCAACATCTTCAAGCGCATCGCCTTCGCGTTCCGCTATCGCGACCTCAACCTCCTGATCTCGAATCAGGTCAGGTCGGACAGCCGGGTGCTTGTCGAGCGGAACGTGCGTGAGATCGTCGGGAACGTCGCCCCGTTCCTTGAGCCGGACGCCGACCCCTACCCGGTGATCCTGGACGGGAAGATCTTGTGGGTGGTCGACCTCTACACGACGACCTCCCACTACCCCTACTCCCAACCGGTCACCGACGGGGGCCGGGCCCGGTTGGCGCGGGCCTCCCGCATCCCCACGAGCGTCAACTACCTGCGCAACTCGGTCAAGGCCGTCGTCGATGCGTACAACGGCGACGCCACCTTCTATCTCCACGACCCCGACGACCCCCTCGCGAGGGCGTGGAGCAGCGTGTACCCGGGTCTCTTCCAGGACGCGTCGGCGATGCCCGCCGGCTTGGAGGACCATCTCCGCTATCCCCAGGACCTGTTCCGGCTCCAGACTCAGATCTATCTCGAATATCATGTCACCGACGTCAGCCAGCTCTTCTCAAGGAGCGACGCCTGGTCTTTCCCCGCAGATCCGTCGACGATCTCCCGTTCGGGCGCCGAGGCGTTGTGGGGCGACAGCAGGACCCTTGAAGGCAAGGCGTCCCCTCTCGCCGAGGTACTCCCCTATTACCTACTCACCGAGCTGCCGCGCGAGGACGACCTCTCCTACCTGTTGCTCCAACCTTTCAACCCGTTGGCGAAGCGGAACATGGTCAGCTTCCTCGTCGCCGACTCCACGCCGGGCCGGTACGGCCGTCTGGTCGACTTCCGTATGCCTCAGGGCAAGTTGGTCGACGGAACCCAGCAGGTCGGCCAGCGCATCGAGCAGAACGCCGAGATCTCCGAGCAACTGACTCTCTGGCGGGGCCCCGGGTCGAAGGTGATAATGGGCGACCTGCTTGTCGTCCCCATTGAGGACTCGGTCGTCTACTTCCAGCCGATCTACCTGGAGGAGACGGGTGTCGCCTTCCCCGAGTTCCGGCGGGTGGCGGTGGTCTTCAAGGACAACGTCCAGTGGGCGGACTCCCTCGACGGCGCCCTCGAGCTGGTGTTCGGGGCCGCCGACGGCGAGGAAGGGCGGGATGACGACGCCCCGCCGACCGACGACGGCGCCGCCGTCGACGAGTTGGTCGCCGAGGCCGAAGCGGCCTTCGACAAGGCGGCCGCCGCCCTGCGCGCCGGGGATCTGGCCGGTTACGAGCGGTGGGTCGACGAGGCCGAGCGCCTCGTCCGCGAGATCTCCGACAGGCTGACGGAGGAGGCGGAGGCCTCGGCTCTCCGCGTCGGTTGATCTTCTCAGCGGCGCGACACACCACTAGTGTGGAGGCCGATCAAGGAGCAACCAGGCTTTGGCCAAAGATTCTGATGAGTATGTGCGGATGCGAGGCACGGTCATGAAGATGCTCCCCGACTCGACGTTCGAGGTGGAGTTGGAGGGCGGTCTTCAGCTTCTCGCCAAACCCTCGGGCCGCATGCGGCGCGGTCGCGGCATCCGTGTGCTGCCCGGCGACACCGTCGACGTGGAGGTGTCGACCTACGACCCCACCCGGGGCCGCATCGTCTGGCGCTACCGATAGGGGTCTTCTGACCGGCACGCCTCGACCGGCGCCCACCGAGCTGCGCCTTCCCATGCTCGCATGAGTGCGGGGGGCGGTCAGCCGATGGGGTCCGCCACCCCGTGGATGTCGAGCCAGACCCCGACGACTTCGGCCTGAGGGAACTCGGCGCGGAGGTTGGCGATGGCCGCCGCCGTCTGCTCCTTCTGAACGTCGTCGTCGACCGGGTTACCGGCGCAATCGGCGTGGGCGACGACTCCGATCTGAGTTGAGGCGTGTTTGGTCAGCGAGACCCTGAGGTCGTCGAGGATCTGAGCCGTCCTGTCCGTCGGCTGGGCGAGGTGCTTGACCATGCCGGGAGCGGTGACGGCGTCGACGGGCCCGACCCCGAACAGGTCGGAGAGGTAGTCGGCCGCCGGGCGCTGGGCCCGGCCGTCGATGCAGTTGAGGACCGATCCGAAGCCGTCCATGGCGGCGACTCTAGGCGCCGTCGCGGAGAGGCGCCGCGGGGCGCGTGGAGGGTGACCAAGGGGAGAGGCGAGTTTGCGGCGAGGCTCACCGGCCGAGCCTCTTCGGCGCCGACGTGATAGGCTTGCCGCGGCGGCGAAAGGGAAGGCGACGGAGGGAACATGGCACGGACGGGTTTCGCAGTCCACAGGAGCGCGAGCAAGCGCTCATCGACGGCAACCGAGAGGTGTTGGCGCAGTCTTGTGAGGGGAACTGCTGAACCGGGTCCCGACTACAAGGAGGAAGCATGAGACGAGTGATGATGAGAGGCCGGGTCTCGGTGACGACGGCGCTCGCGTTGTTGGTCGGCGCATGCGCCATGGCGGGCGGCGGCGCCGGGTCCGAAGGGGAGTCGATTGACGACTTCATTCCGGGCGGTCCCATGTTTAGTGATGAGAATTGGGAGGACGACTATCGCCGTCAGGAGTTGGCAGCTCAGGAAGCGGTCGCCGAGTGTATGGCGAAGGAGGGGTTTGAGTACATCCCGTACTTGCCGAATTACGACGAAGGCGGCTACGGGGCGCCAGAGACGGAAGAGGAGTATGTCCAAGAGTATGGCTTAGGAATCAGCTACTATGTGCTCAGTCAGGAGCTCTATGGGAAGGACGCGTCTGATCTTGAGGATGGCACCGAATACATGGTTCCCGATGAGGTCTCGGACGATCCAAATATGGCTATTCGGGAGGCGATGTCGGAGGATCAGCGGGAGGCCTACGACGAGACTCTCTGGGGCGTCCGCCCGGAGTCCGAGTACGACGACATGACCCAGGAGGAGTATGAGGCTATGTCGGACGATGAGCTCGATGCGATGTTCAAGGAGCAGGATGCCCTGATGGAAGGATGGGAGTCCGGCGGCTGCTACGATGAGGCTAATGAGGAGCTCTGGGACGCGGGGGCCTTCGAGACGTTCTATGAGCAGTTCGGCGGTCAACTGGAAGACATATATGAGGAGGTCGAGGCCGATCCGCGGATCGTTGAGATCGACACCAAGTGGTCGAAGTGTATGTCGGGCGCCGGGTACACCTTCGACGACGAGGAAGACGCGGTGTCATATGTGGTCGGCTTGTTGGAGGATGTCGGCGCCGTCTCCGTCCCAGCAAGCCCCCAGGGCGCTTGGGACTATGAGCCGAGACCCGTTGAGGCTGGCAGCGACACCTACAGGGAGGTCGAGTCGATCTTCAAAGAGGAGGCGGCCATCGCCGAGGCGAGTCTCAAGTGCCGGGAGGGCGCCTATGAGATCTACGAGACGGTGTACAAGGAGTACGAGCAGGCGTTCATCGACAACAACCGCGCCGCATTGGTGCAGTTCCGCGAGGAGAACAGCTAGCGGTGCGTCGCCGCCAGGGAGGGTAGGATGAATCGGAAACGCCCACGGGTCTTGATGACGGCGGCGCTCGCTGTGCTGGTCGGCGCCTGCGCCGGGTCCGAAGAGGAGTCGCTTGAAGACTTCATTCCTGGGGTCCTTACGTTTGATGAGGTGGATTGGGACGATAACGAGCGCCGTCGGGAGTTGGCAGCTCAAGAAGCGATTGCAGCGTGTATGGCGGAAGAGGGGTTTGAGTACGTCCCGTATGTATACAGCTATGTCGATAGCAGCTACGGGGCGCCAGAGACGGCAGAGGAGCGCATTCAGGAGTATGGATTAGGGATCAGCTACTTTGTGCTCAATCAGGAATCCTATGTGGGGCAGGGGATCTATGAAGTGGAGGCTGGTGAACAGGGTCACGTCGAGGTAGATGTATACGACTTACAGGAGTCTGGGCAAGCCACTGCGCCGTCGGGCGTAGAGGAAGAGGGAGACGCGTCTGATCTCGGGGACGGCGCCGAGCACTCGGAGGATCCTCACAATGAGTTTCTGAACGATCCTAACAGGGCCATCCGAGAGGCGCTGTCGGACGACGAGCTGGCCGCATACCAGGAGGCCCTCTGGGGCGTCTACCCGGAGACCGAGCTCGACACGATGACCGCGGAGGAGCTTGAAGCTATGTCGGACGATGAGCTCGATGCGCTGTTCGAGGAGCGGGACGCCCTGATAGAGGGATGGGACCCGGGCGGCTGCAACCATGAGGCCCATGCGGAGCGCTGGGACGAGGGACTCGACGAGAAGTTCTACAGGCAGTTCGGCGATCAAATGGAGGACATATTCAAGGAGGTCGAGGCCGATCCGCGGATTGCCGAACTCGGGACCAAGTGGTCGAAGTGTATGTCGGGCGCCGGGTACGCCTTCGATGACGAGGAAGACGCGGTGTCATATGTGGTCGGCTTGTTGGAGGATGTCGGCGCCGTCTCCGTCCCAGCAAGCCCCCAGGGCGCTTGGGACTATGAGCCGAGACCCGTTGAGGCTGGCAGCGACACCTACAGGGAGGTCGAGTCGATCTTCAAAGAGGAGGCGGCCATCGCCGAGGCGAGTCTCAAGTGCCGGGAGGGCGCCTATGAGATCTACGAGACGGTGTACAAGGAGTACGAGCAGGCGTTCATCGACAACAACCGCGCCGCATTGGTGCAGTTCCGCGAGGAGAACAGCTAGCGGTGCGTCGCCGCCAGGGAGGGTAGGATGAATCGGAAACGCCCACGGGTCTTGATGACGGCGGCGCTCGCTGTGCTGGTCGGCGCCTGCGCCGGGTCCGAAGAGGAGTCGCTTGAAGACTTCATTCCTGGGGTCCTTACGTTTGATGAGGTGGATTGGGACGATAACGAGCGCCGTCGGGAGTTGGCAGCTCAAGAAGCGATTGCAGCGTGTATGGCGAAGGCGGGGTTTGAGTACATCCCATATGCGCCGAATTATGACGAAATCGGCTACGGTGGACCGGAGTCGGATGAGGAGTATGTCCAGGAGTACGGCTTAGGAGTCAGCTACCACGTCCTCAATCGGGAATTCCGTGAAGGGGAGGGAACTCGCCGGACGGAGGCAGGCTACGTCGAGGAAGGCAACTTGTCGGACCCGGGGGATGCGGATCTCGACGCGATTCTGGGGGGTCTTCCCGACGAGCTCCCGATTGATCCCAACTGGGCCATCTGGTATGCGATGTCGGAGGATGAGCGGGAGGCCTATGACATGGCCCTTTACGGCGTCTATCTGGAGACCAATCCCGGCGGCTGCTCCAGCGAAGCCATCGGCAAGCGTGGGGACGAGAGTGTCCTCGAGTCGTTCTTCAAGCAGTTCGGCGATCAAGTGGACGGCATACATGAGAAGGTCGAGGCCGACCTGCGGATCGCCGAACTCGGGACCAAGTGGTCGGAGTGTATGTTGGATGGCGGGTACGCCTTCGATGACGAGGAAGGCGCGACGGCTCATGTCGTCGGCTTGTTGGAGGAAGTCGGCGCTGTCTCCGCCCCAGCAAGCCCCCAGGGCGCGTGGGACTATGCGCCGAAACCCATTGAGGCTGATAGCGACACCTACAGGGAGGTGGAGGCGATCTTCAAAGAGGAGGTGGCCATCGCCGAGGCTTCTCTCAAGTGTCGACAGGCCGCCGATGAGATCTACGAGGCCGTGTACGAGGCCGTGTACAAGGAGTACGAGCAGGCGTTCATCGACAACAACCGCGCCGCGTTGGTGCAGTTCCGCGAGGAGAACAGCTAGGGCTTCTCGCCGCCCAGCCTGGCGGCACAGCTCAGGCCGGGGCGGGGTGGATCGGCCTCAGGAGATGAAGCGGATCGTCATCGGGTAGCGGTAGTAGTGGCCGTCGCTCGCCTTGACCGCAGCCACGATCACCAAGACCAGCCAGGCGAGGCCCACGATCGGCAGGAGCACCCACCCGGCGCCGGCGAGAATGGGCAACCACGACATAGGCGAGTACCACGACACAAGCGTGGATGTGAGGATGAGCAACCCCAACACCAACATGTATATGAGGAAGGAGATGTTGAAGTTGACCGCTTCCTTGCCGTGGAAGTCGATGTAGGGGTCGTCGCTCTTCTTGAACAGCCACACGACCAGAGGGCCGACAAACTGCGGCAAGCCGATGAACATGGTGAACGCGAGCAGGTGGGCCGCCAGCGCCCACTTCATGGCCTCGCTCGACATCCTGGTCGGCGGCGCCTGAGGGGCTTCAGGGGCCTCGCCGTCCCTCGTCTCGTCCGCCATGCCGCCACCATACTCAAGGCCGGGCCGGCACGCCCGGAGGCTTTCGGCCCCCCGCTTGAGAGACGGGGGCCCTGGCTCGCCCCGACCCGGGCAATGCGGCTCCCGGCCCCGGTCAAGCGCCGGCGATGTCATCCATCGCTTGGGCGAGGAGATCCGAGAGGCGGGGCTCGCCCACCTCGACCGAGCTGTAGGAGGCGTGCCTGACCGGGTGGCCGGCGTCGATGAGGCGGCCGAGGTCGAACGGCGTCCCGGCCAGCACCACGTCGCACGGCGCGTTGCGGATCGTCTCCTCAAGCTCGGCTAGCTGGCGTTCGCCGTATCCCATCGCCGGGAGCACGGGGCCGAGGGCGGGGAAGGCGTCGAAGGTCTCGATGATTGAGCCGACGGCGTGGGGCCGGGGGTCGACGATCTCGGCCGCGCCCGCCTCCCGCGCCGCCGCAGCGCCCGCCCCGAGCGGCATCCCGCCGTGGGTGAGGGTGGGCCCGTCCTCGACCACCAACACCCGCTTACCCGCGATGGGCGGGCCGTCGTCGAGCCGGACCGGGGAGGCCGTCCGGGCCACGGCGGCGCCGGGGTTGACCGACCGGACGTTCCTGATCGTGGCTGCGACGTCATCGGGGTCGGCGGCGTCAACCTTGTTGACCACCACGACATCGGCCATCCGCAGGTTCACCTCGCCGGGGTGGTAGGTCAGCTCGTGCCCGGGGCGAAGCGGGTCGACCACCGTGACCAGCCAGTCGGGTTTGCAGAACGGGAAGTCGTTGTTGCCGCCGTCCCAGACGATGGCGTCGGACTCGACCTCCGCGGCGCGGAGGATCTTCTGGTAGTCAACGCCGGCCCAGATCACCAGCCCCTCCTTCACCGGCGCCTCGTACTCCTCCCGCTCCTCGACGGTCGGGTCGGAGGCGTCGATGTCCTCCAGCGTCGCAAATCGCTGGATCTGCATGCGGGCCAGGTTCCCGTAGGGCATCGGGTGGCGGATGAGGGAGACCCGGCGTCCCGTCTCGGTCAGCAGCCTCCCGATGAGGCGGCTCGTCTGGCTCTTGCCGGCGCCGGTCCTGACCGCGCATACCGCGATCAGAGGCTTGCGGCTCGGGATCATCGTCTGGCCCGGGCCGAGCAGGGCGAAGTCCGCTCCGTTGGCGAGGACCAGGGACGCCTTGTGCATGACCTCCTCGTGGGAGACGTCGGAGTAGGCGAACACGACCAGGTCGACGCTCTCGGTGCGGATCAGGTCCGGTAGCTTCGACTCGTCGACGATGGGGATGCCGTCCGGGTAGCGGTCGCCCGCCAGCTCAGCCGGGTAGGCGCGGTCGGCGATGCCCGGTATCTGGGCGGCGGTGAAGGCGACGACGAAGGCGGCGGGATCGTCGCGATAGGCGACGTTGAAGTTGTGGAAGTCTCGCCCGCCCGCCCCCATGATCACGATCCTGTTGGCGTCGGCGGTCATAAGGCCAGGTTGATGCGGGGGCCGCCTCGGGGCCAGAGACCTTCGGCCCATGACCGCGGGGCTCCCTGCCCAGCCGGGGTCGCGCTCGAGGGTGTGTATCTTCTGAGCCGAACACGGGAGGACCGGCGATCAAGGACTACCTGGAGGTCTTCGACCTCACCCGAGACGACTTGGCCGAGGTGCTCGACTTGGCGGTCGAGGCCCGCGAGGCGCCCCACGGCCGGGGCGACCTGCTGAAAGGCGAGATCGTCTTCTGCTACTTCTCGAAGCCCTCGACGCGGACGAGGGTGTCGTTCGCCGCCGCCGCCGCCCGCCTGGGGGGCGAGGCGGTGTTCGCAGGCCCCGACGAGCTTCAGTTGGGGCGCGGCGAGACCATCGAGGACACGGCGATGGCGATCTCCGGCTACGCCCGCGCCGCCGTTATCAGGACCTCCTCGCACGACGATGCGGCCAGGTTCGCCGCGGCGGCGCCGATCCCGGTCGTCAACGCCCTCACCGACGCCCATCACCCCTGTCAGGCGTTGGCCGACTTGATGACCATCAAGGATCGGTTCGGCTCGCTTGAGGGCTTGCGGGTCGCGTACGTCGGCGCCGGGAACAACGTCGCTCACAGCCTGACTCAGGCTTGCGCCCTCGCCGGCGCCGATGTCGCCGTGGCCGTCCCCGGCCGCCTGTCGGTCGACGCGGCGATCGTCGAGGAGGCCCGTGTCGCGGCGGCCGCCGTCGACGCCTTGGTCGAGGTCGGCGACGACCCGACGCGGGCGGTGCGAGGGGCGGACGTCGTGTACACCGACGCATGGATGTCGATGGGCGATCCCGAGGACGAGCGGGAGGCTCGTCGCATGTTGCTGCGCCCTTACCGGGTGACGGCCGACCTCATGGCCCTCGCCTCGGGCCGCGCCGTCTTCATGCACTGCCTGCCGGCGCACCGCGGCGACGAGGTGACCGGGGAGGTCATCGACGGCGATCGATCGGCGGTAGCGGCCCAGGCGGCGAACCGGCTGCACACCGGGCAGGCGATGCTGGCGGCCCTGCTGGAGGGAAGGCTCGGAGGCCGGGCCTAGGCCCACCCACTCGTTGCGTGTGCAGTTTCGCGGCTCTCGTCGGTACTGCTGCACACGCTGACAGATGCGTGTGCAGTTTCGCGGCTCTCGTCGGTGTTACTGCACACGCATCAGGCGTATGATCGGGCGCCCCCGAGAGGAGAGCGATGACCACCAGGAAGACCACCGAGCACCTTCCCTTCGGCGAGAAGAGAGACCCGCGGTTCTTCGGCGAGGACATCCTCTCGGTGCGCCAGTTCGACAAGGGGCGCCTGGGCACGCTCTTCGCCGTCGCCGGGGAGATGAGGGGGATGGTCGAGCGGGTCGGCACCTTCGACCTCCTGAAGGGCAAAGTCCTGACCAATCTCTTCTACGAGCCCTCGACGCGAACCTCGTCGTCGTTCGTCGCGGCCATCGAGCGTTTGGGCGGTTCGGTCGTTCAGATCAACAACGTGACCTACTCCTCGGTGTCCAAGGGCGAGTCGCTGCGCGACACCGTGCGGACCCTGGAGTCCTACTCCGACGCCATCGTCCTCCGTCACCCGGAGAAGGGGGCGGCGGCGGAAGCGGCCGCCGCGGCCCGCAAGCCCATCATCAACGCCGGCGACGGCCCCGGCGAGCACCCGACCCAGGCGCTTCTCGACGCTTACACGATCGTTGAGGAGATGGGTGCGCTCGACGGGCTCACGGTGACGATGCTCGGAGACCTCAAACACGGGCGGACCGTCCACTCCCTGGCCCGCCTGCTCGCCCTCTACAACACCAAGATCAACTACGTGTCGCCGGAGAGCCTCGCCATGCCGCCCGAGCTTGTCGCCGAGATCGACGAAGCGGGGGTCGGCCAGATGCACACCGCCGACCTCGGCGCTGTCCTCGCGGACACCGACGTCCTCTACGTCACCAGGATCCAGAAGGAGCGGTTCGAGAGCCCGGCCGACTACGACGCGGTCAGCGGCTCATATGTGATCACCGGCGAGACCATGAGCCGCGCTAAGTCGAACATGATCGTCATGCACCCGCTGCCCCGGGTCGGCGAGATCGCCGAGGAGGTCGACTCGGACCCGAGAGCGGCCTACTTCCGACAGATGGAGTACGGGATGTATGTGAGGATGGCCCTGCTGGCGTTGGTGCTCGGGAGAGCGTGAGCCCTGAGGGCAAGACTACGGCGGCGACCCGCCCGGCCCGAGCCGCGGCGGCCCGCCGGCGGCCTCGGGAGCCGTTCTCGGCGCACAAGCCGTCACCGGGGCGATTCTCAATGCACAAACTTCGGTATATCGAATCCAGAGCATTAGGAAACCAGTGAGGTGAGGTGGGTTGTCAATTCGCCGGATGGGCGGCTGGCGATCGAGCTCAGCGGCGACGAGCGGGAGCCGCGCCCCGTCGAGTACCGGGTCTTCCATGACGGGCGCGAAGCGGTCGGCGCCTCCCGGCTCGGCCTTGAACATCAGGGGGCGTCGTTCACCGATGTGACCGTGGCCGCGGGGCCCGTCGCCCGCGTCGAGGACGACTACGAGCTAGCCCACGGCAAGCGGCGCCGCGTCAGATCGCGGGGCCGCGAGCTGACCTTCGCCCTGACCAACGAGGCCGGGGCCGTCGCCCAGATCGTCGCTCGGGCCTACGACGACGGCGCCGCCTTCCGCTACGTCGTCGACCTCGGGGCGGGCCGGGGGTCGCGCCTCACCGCGGAGCACACCGAGTTTCGGCTCGGCCCCGGGCGGGCGTGGGCACAGAGCCGCGACGCCCCTTCCCTCTTCACTCCCGCCTACGAGGCGGCCTACGACGACGGCGCCGCGATCGGGAGCGCCCCGGACGGGTCGTCGTGGAACATGCCGGCCCTATTCGAGACGGCGGGCCGGTGGGCCCTGATCGCCGAAACCGGCCTGACGCCACCCTGCTTCGGCGCCCATCTCGTCGCCGCCGACGGCGCCGACGGCGTCGCCGCCGACGGCGCCGACGGCGTCGCCTACCGGGTCGCCCCGCCGGAGGAGGGCGAAGGTCTCGGCTGGGGCGACGTGTGGCCCGTCATCGAAGGGAGGTGGCGGTCGCCTTGGCGGGTGATAGTCGTCGGCGACCTCGCCGCCATCGTCGAGTCGACCCTCGTCACCGACCTGGCGGCGCCTTCCCGTCTGAGCGACGAGCCCTGGGTGAGACCGGGGCGGGTTTCTTGGAGTTGGTGGTCCGACCGCGCCTCCCCGCGGTCCCTCGACGCTCTCCGCCGCTACGCCGACTTCGCAGCCGACATGGGTTGGGAGCACACGCTCGTCGACGCCAACTGGGACACACACGACGAAGCCGACATCCGGGCGCTTGTCGAGCGAGCCGCGGCCGGAGGGGTCGGCGTGTGGCTCTGGTACAACTCCGGCGGGCCTCACAACGATGTGACGGAAGGGCCGCGAAACCGCATGCACGAGCCCGAGACGCGCCGTCGCGAGCTGCGCAAGCTGTCCGAGTGGGGCGTCGCCGGCGCGAAAGTCGACTTCTTCCAGAGCGACAAACCCGACGTCGTCAAGCTGATGTGGGACATCCTCGCCGACGCCGCCGAGCACCGGCTGATGGTGAACATGCACGGTTGCGCCCCGCCTCGCGGGTGGCAGAGGACCTGGCCCCACCTGCTGACGACGGAGGGCGTTCGCGGGGCCGAGCAGTACCTGTTCGACGCCGAGTACGCCGAGATCGCGCCGCGGCACAACACGATCCTGCCCTACACCCGCAACGCGGTCGGGCCGATGGACTACACCCCCGTGACGGTCGGCCCGCGGCCTGGCGGGCGGCTGACGACCGCGGCGCACGAGCTGGCGTTGGCGGTCGTGTTCGAGTCGGGCGCCCAGCACTTCGCCGACAGCATCGAAGCCTACGAGTCGCTGCCGCCGGGCGCGGTCGACTTCCTCCGCCGAGTGCCGGCCGCGTGGGACGAGACCCGCCATGTCGCCGGCTACCCGGGCCGATCTTCCGCGCTGGCCCGCCGCAGCGGGGGCTCGTGGCACATCGCCGGGATCGCCGGGCCCGAGCGTCGCGAGCTTGAGATGGAGCTGCCGTTCCTCGACAGGCCGCGCCAAGGCGTGTTGATCGCCGACGACGGCGACGCCTTGTCGATCACCGACGCGTCGGTCGAGCCGGACTCGCCGTTGTGCCTTACCCTCGAGCCCGGGGGAGGGTTCGTCCTCCGCCTGCCCGGCTGAGAGCGGCCGGCCGTCAACCCTTGGTCGAGCCCAACGTCAACCCGGCGACGAACTGCCGCTGCAACACCGCGAAGACGATCAGGGTGGGCACCGCCGCCAGCAGCGACCCCGCGGCGATCAGGTTGTTGTCGATGAAGAACGTCCCGCTCAGGTTCTGCAGGGCGGAGGTGATTGGCCGCTTGTCGCCCGTCACCATCAGCACGAGCGCCCAGAAGAAGTCGTTGTAGATCCAGGTGAACTGGAGCACCGCCAGCGCGGCGAGCGGAGGCCTGGCTAACGGCAGGATGACGCTGCGGAACTGGCGCCAGACCGATGCGCCGTCGACGAAGGCCGCCTCGTTCAGCTCGGACGGCAGCGCCTTCATGTAGTTCGACAGCACAAAGGTGCAGAAACCCATCTGGAACGCGACGTGGATGGCGATGACGCCGATGCGGCTGTCGTAGAACACGCCGCTCTCGGCGATCCAACTCGGCAGCGGCAGCAATAGGAACATCCGGTACAGCGGCGTGATGATGACCTGTTGGGGGAGGAGGTTTCCCGCGGTGAACAGCATGAGCAGCGTCAAGTTGGCGCGGAAGCTGAAACGGGAGAGGACGAACCCGGCCGCCGAGGCCAACAGCAGGGTGATGAGCACGGCCGGGATCGTGATGATCAACGTGTTGATGAAGTATCTAGGCATCTCGGCTTCGGTCCACGCCGCTATGTAGTTGTCGAAGTTGTACTCGCCGCCGACGGACACATAGCCGCGCTCGGCCGTCTCCGAATACGGCCGCAGCGACGTGTAGGCCGCCCAGAGGAGCGGGGCGAGCCACACCAGCGCCGTGATCGCGAGGAAGGCCTGGAGGCCGACGGTCTTCCACCGGGGCGGTCCCCGCCGGGGCTCCCTCTGTCGGGGCTGCGCCCGGTCGATCGCGTCGATGGCGGTCATCTCCTCGCGTCCTCCGACCGGAACGTGTGCCACAGGTACGGGATGATGATCCCCAACGACACAACCAGCAGGATCACGGCCAGCGCGGAGCCGAAGCCGACTCGGCTCGCCTCGCCGATGATGTTGTTGGTCACGGCCACCGACAACAGCTCCAGCCCGTTGGTCCCCTTGTTGGTGACATAGACGATGTCGAAGGCGCGGAGCGACTCGATGATCGTGATCACCAGGATCACGATGTTGATCGGCTTGAGCACGGGGAACACGACGCGGAAAAACGTCTGGCGGCTGGTGGCGCCGTCGATGGACGCCGCTTCCCTGAGCGTCGGGTCGACGCTCTTCAAGCCGGCGAGGTAGAGGATCATGATGTAGCCGACGTGCCTCCAGCTCGCCGCTATCAGGATCATCCACAGGTTGATGCTCGGGTCGCCCAGCCAGTCGATCAGGTTCTCCGGGTCGGTGCGGCCGAGCAGGTTGTTGATCAACCCCTCCTCCGGCGAGTAGATCAACTGCCAGATGAACCCCACCAGGGCCAGAGACAACACGACCGGCAGGTAGAGGGCGTTCTGATAGAACTTGGACCCTTTCAGCTCCTTGTCGAGCTGCACCGCCAGGTACATCCCGAAGGGGGTGGCGATGAGGATGAAGAAGCCGAGCCAGATCAGGTTGTGCGCCACCGCCGGCCAGAACGGCGGGTAGATCGACGCGATCTGCTCGTAGTTGCGGGCCCCCACCCACTCGATGGCGCTCACCCCGCCGATGCCGTCCCAGCTCGTGAACGACAACAGGACCGAGAGCAGCGCCGGAACCCACACGAAGAAGATGTGGACCACCGCCGGCAGAGCGAGGAACAGCGCGATCGCCCAGCGATCGCGACGAGTGAGGAGGGTGAGCCGTCCGCGCTTGCGTCTCGCCGTCTTCCGATCGCCCGCCCCGACGCTTGTGCCGGTGCTCGTGCCGGTGCTCATCGGGGCGACAGGGTAGACGGCTCAGCCGCCGCCCCGCGCCCTCTTCTCGTCGCGGCGACGGCGGGGGAAGCGGCCCGCCCGCCCAGGGAAGGCCTGCTCAGCTCTCGAAGATGGCGGCCGCCTGCTCCTCCATCGAGTCGGTGAGCCCGACGATGTCGGCGGGGTCGTTGAGGAACGTCTGAAGAGACGGCAACACCACCGTGGAGGCGAAGTCCGGGCGGGTGTCGCGGTCGAGGAACTGCGCGATGTTGTCCACCGAGGCGATCAACTCCACCGCCTTGTTCTGCAAGCCGGTGTAGCCGCTGGTGTCGCCGTCGTTGGCCGTCTGCAGCCAGTTGGAGTTGGCGTCGGTGTAGTACTTCTGCGCTTCGCCCGATCCCATGAACTTCAGCAGCTCCTTGGCGCCGTCGAGGTTGGCGGGGTCCTTCGACAGCATGAAGCCGTCGATCGGCGCGTCGACCGAGTCTTGGGCGTGCTCGGGGTTGATCTCAGGGAAGGCGAAGAAGTCCAAGTCGTCGCGGGCCTCTTGCGACACCTCCTGGAACTGCTCGCCCACGAACATGCCCAGCAGGTACATGCCCGCTTCCTTGTTGGCCACGGTCTGGGCGGCCTCCTGCCACGTCCTGCCGAGGGCGCCGGGCTGGTGGTAGGGGAGCAGGTCGGCCCAGGTCGAGAAGACCTGCTTCACCCGCTCGTCGTTCCACTTCTCCCGGTGCGCCATCAGGTCGACGTGGAACTGGTAGCCGTTGACGCGCATGTTCAGGTAGTCGAACGTGCCCATGGCGGGCCAGCCGTCCTTGTCCCCGAAGGCGATCGGTATGAGGTCGTCGCCGACCATGGCCTCACAAAGCGCCTTGAGCTCTTCAAGAGTGGTGGGGATCGCGTAGCCGTTCTCCTCGAACACGCTCTTGCGATAGAACAAGGCCCACGGGTAGGTCACGAACGGGACGAAGTACTGGTCGCCGTCGAGACCGGTCGAGGCCTGCTTGAACGCATCAGAGAAACGCCCGCCGATCTCATCCCAAACGTCGTTGATAGACGTGGCCAAGCCGCGATCGGCGAAGAACTGCATCCTGAAGCCGGCGAACCATGTGAACACGTCGTCGGGCCGTCCCTGCAGGTAGGTGTTGATCTGCTCCTGGAAGGTGTTGTGGTCGACCGTGTTGACCTTCAGCTCGACGCCGGTCCGCGCGCTGAACTCGTCGAACGCGGCGCCGTAGGCGTCTTTGGTCAAAGGGTCGGACGCGTTTGAGCCGACCGAGACGGTCCCGCTGGGGGCGACCGTGCCGGCCCCGCCCGCAGCGGCGGTCCCGTCGGCTGTCGTGGTGGTGGCGGCGCCTTCGTCGTCGCCGCACGCGGCGAGCAGCCCTGGGGCGGCGAGCACCCCGGCGCCGGCGCCGATGCTCTTGAGCAGGTCGCGTCGGCTGATCTTCGTCCCGCCCGAGCCGGGCGGCCGATTGGTCTCTGTCATCTCTCTCATCCTCCTCAAGGTCGGGGGCCCGTATTGTCGGAGTCGGCCCCGACGCGGCCCTCAGCCATTTCACTCGCCGCTGCGGCGCCTGTCAAGCGCCGGGGTCGCCGTGACCGGGTCTACCGCCTGTCGGCGGCCCCCGAAGACGCGGAGAGCGGCGGGTCGGGAAGCCTCGGTATGTGTTGACACATGGCCGGCCGTGATGCATGCTCCCGCTCATGGGACGCGGCCTCGGCGTTACGGCCGGCCTTGCCTACGGCGGCGACTACAACCCCGAGCAGTGGGACGATGACGTCTGCGAAGAGGACCTGGCGCTCATGCGGGAGGCGCGGGTCAACTTGGTCAGCTTGGGCGTTTTCGCATGGTCGAGCCTCGAGCCGCGCCCCGGCGAATTCGACTTCGGCCGGCTCGACCGCATCATGGACGGCCTCGCCTCAACCGGCATCTCGGTCAACCTCGCCAACGCCACCGCCTCCCCTCCGCCGTGGTTCAGCCGGCGCTACCCGGAGAGCCTCCCGATGCGCCGCGACGGCACACGGGACTGGCCAGGGGCCCGACAGGCGTACTGCCCCAGCTCACCCGACTTCCGCCGGGCGGCCTGCGCGCTCACCGCGGCGATCGCCGAGCGGTACCGGTCCCACCCGGCGTTGGCGATGTGGCATGTCAGCAATGAGATCGGGGGGCACAACGCCCTCTGCTACTGCGACGTCAGCGCGGCCGAGTTCCGTCGCTGGCTGCGGCGCCGGTACGGCGACCTCGACGATCTCAACGCGGCGTGGGGCGGCGTCGTGTGGAGCCGGAGCTACTCAAGTTGGGAGGAGATACTGCCGCCGCGCCAGGCGCCATCGCCGCCCAACCCGGCCCATGTGCTCGACTTCAGGCGGTTCTCGTCCGACGCCTGCCTTGAGGTCTATCGCGCCGAGCGCGACGTCCTGCGCTCGATCACGCCGTCGATCCCCGTCACGACCAACTTCATGGTGACTCGATTCGTGCGCGACCTGGACTACTGGGACTGGGCGCCCGAGGTCGATGTCGTCGCCAACGACCACTACCTCGACGCCGCCGACCCCGACGCCCACATCGAGCTTTCCTTCTGCGCCGACCTCACCCGCGGGCTGGCGTCGGGCGGGCCGTGGGCTCTCATGGAGCACTCGCCCGGCGCGGTGAGTTGGCAGCCTCGCAACGTCGCCAAGGCCCCCGGCCAAATGATGCGCAACAGCCTCCAACACGTCGCCCGGGGCGCCGACGGCGTCATGTTCTTCCAGTGGCGAGCGTCGCCGTCCGGACCGGAGCAGCACCACTCCGCGATGGTCCCCCACGCCGGCGTGACGTCGAGGAAGTGGCGAGAGGTCGTGGACCTCGGCCGGGCCCTCGGCCGGCTCGGGGAGGTCGCGGGGACCGAGCTGTCGGCGGAGGTCGCGATGTTCTTCGATTGGGAGTCGTGGTGGGCGCTGGAGACGAGGCCCCGCCCTTCGGTGGATCTGCGGTACCTGGACGTTGTCGGTGACTTCTACCGCGCGTTCTGGGAGGCGGGCGTCACCGTCGACGTCATCGCCCGGTCGACGGATCCGCTCCCGTACCGCGTGGTCGTCGTCCCGGCGCTGTACGTCGTGGACGTGGGGGCGGCGCGCCGGGTCGCCGAGCTGGCGGCGAACGGAGCGTCGGTGATAGTGACCTTCATGAGCGGCGTCGTCGACGAGTCGGCGTCGGTGATCGGAGGCGGCCTCCCCGGGGGCTTCCGCGACCTGACCGGCGCCTTGGTCGAGGAATTCCACCCGCTCCGCGAGAACGAGGTCGTCAACCTCGAGGGCGGGGGGACCGCCGCGGTGTGGGCTGAGACTATCCGATCCGACGGCGCCGCCGCCGTCGACACATACGCCGACGGCCCGACGGCGGGCGGCCCGGCGATCACCATGCGCGAGCACGGCGACGGCGCCGTCTGGTACGTCTCGACTCGAACCGACCGCGCCGTCACGAGCCGCGTCGTCCGCGGCGCCCTCGCCAGGGCGGGCGTCAAGCCTCCCATCCCGATGGTCACGGCGCCCGCGGGGCTGGAGGCGACGAGGCGCTCGGGCGACGGCCGGTCCTACCTGTTCCTCCTCAACCACGGCGACGAGACGGCCCATGTGCGGGTGAGCGGTCACGAGCTGATCTCGGACAGGCCGGTGACCGGGGCCCTGGGCTTGAAGGCGGGCGATGTCGCGGTCGTCAGGGAAGACGGGGGCTGAGGTGGTACAAGGCGACCCCGGCCCGGCGGACCGGGCCCGCGCCGGCCATGTCGAGCGTTGGGGGCGGGCGCCGTCGGCGGTGGTCCGCTCGCCGGGTCGAGTCAACCTGATCGGCGACCACACCGACTACTCGGAGGGACTCGCTCTCCCCATGGCCATCGACCGGGGTTTGTGGTTGGCGATGCGCCCCAGGAGAGACCGGGTTGTGAGGATCTGGTCGGAGCTGACCGACGACGAGGCGGTCGTCGACCTCGACGCGTTGCGGCGCCGGAGCGGGTGGGTCGCCTACATCGAGGGGGTGGCCTCCGTGTTGACGGGGAGGGGGGCCGATCTCCGAGGTTTCGACGGCGCCCTGACGTCGAATCTCCCGGCCGGGGCCGGGCTGTCGTCGTCGGCCGCTCTCGAGCTGGCCGCCGCCCGGGCGTTCGCCCACGCTTCGGGCCTCGGCTGGGATCCTG
>Ga0209681_1000015_pt1 | contig 59155 bp, 48 predicted proteins | sample WorMetLIZISLAND2_3_FD_187416 | JGI IMG/M metagenome (GOLD analysis project Ga0209681, IMG submission 187416) | Marine gutless worms symbiont microbial communities from Max Planck institute for Marine Microbiology, Germany - Olavius clavatus LIZARD... ... | reverse complement strand
CGACAAAAGGGGAAATAGGGCTTTATACTCAGGCTGGACATCGTCGGTCTCCTTTTTCCAGGGTTGGCGTTTCACCATTCTGGTTAAAGGATCAAACTGACGATGTCCATTTTTTATTGGCAGCATAATTACTACAACTAATTGGGAGATGAACCATACAATTAAACCGGAAATCGATGAGTAATTGAACTCTCGATTTCATCGACGAAAGCTACTACACTCTCACGCAACTCAGACAATTGATCTTCTCCAACAGTCACCTCCTCGCCATCTTTTGTTTTTCCGCTCCTATGAACGATGTCATGCCGAACTAAAATATGTTTCATTAATGTCTTGATCTCTGGCTTACTAATGTCAAGTGATGTGGACATTAGTGGAATAACCATATCGAGTCGATGCCACACGGTACCCTGGATATATTTAACAACATCTCCCTTCAAACCATCTATGCAGTCAAATATGTCGGCTAAAGCTACCTTTTCCTTCTTGAATTTCTGACAATTACTAACAAAGCGTCGAAATACTCCTTGATCTGCCTTTAGCCAATATAACATCGTATCTGCCAAATACGCTTCAAGAGCCGCGATCATATGTGAGTAAAGTAGTTGATGCAGTAATTGGCGCTGCTCGGGAGCCAGCTCGGTTTCCGAAAGCGAACGGGCTTCTTCAATTCTTTCTTTAAATAGTGAATTCGGCCTATCTCTTGCTGTTACTTCAAACTCAAATTCAGAATCGTAATCCGGATCCGTATGTATCGGTGCCCAATCATAGATGCCTTCGGATTGAACGTCCTCAACAACTGCATTAATCACGTCATCGGGAAACAAATCACCGAAGCGCCCATACAATTCTTCGCTGGCATCATAAGGACCACCGTAAACATAGATATAACCGCCCTCGCTACTGATGTAGGGCGTTTCGTTAGCCGGGTCCCAATATCGGCTCAAGAACCAGCACCGCATAGCCTCCTGTTGCAGTTCTGGCGAAGCCTCTTTCAGCCAATTCTCATTGGGTTCAAATCCAAGCCTGCCATGTTCGCCAGCTTCGTCTGGGAGTTCAGGCCGATAGTCTTCGAGGTGGTCGTTATGTCCCATGGTGCTCCTGAATGTGATGCTCGGGATAAGTAATGCGCTAAGCCTTCTGCCTAACAACAATTAGATGTATCCGCATAAACTACGGAATTGTTTATTTCTGTCCGTATAAGACGCCTCTGAAAATCGTTCCATTGTCTTTTTAACCCGAATAATGATAAAGAGTTATCTCCGCATTTGCGTTTTCGTATGTCGTGTTATGCGGATCAGCATAAGACACTCATTAACGTATGGCAAGTGGCCCGTTTCGTCAAGTTCGCCCCTCGTTTTTGATACGGGGCTTATAACCTGTTTGTACGGAGTTGTTTTCGTTTCTACAAAAATTGCCCGGCCATTCTTGACCGCCTTGAACTCGAGCGAAAAAGATAAGGAAGGACCGGCGGTAGTGGCAAGGGTGATCATTCATGTGGCAAGATCACACCTTTTGCTAAATGTCTTTATTTTTCCAGGGTCCAATCTTTTTACCAAATCGTCTAAATTCCCATTTTGATGGACATATGCCAGAAAAATTTCATCCGTGATCTCAACCATTATTTTATTTCGCTCTTTTGCGGTGTCTTGGGTGATCCGCTTTACGGCATTGCCAAACGGGCTGATGATTAACAATCTTTCCTGTTCTACGGCGTTTTTGATCTCTTTCGGCCACCTTTTTTTCATTCCCCGGGCCAAAACCAGTATAAGGGGCTGGGTCCCTTTTAGCAAGATGTCAAAAACATCTTTTTCTATCCGGCTGTGGAAGCATGATATGACACATTCCCCGTTGTCTTTTTTGCCTTTGGCCCAATCCAGACTTTTTAAAACAATATCCGCCGGGCATTTGCGGGAACAGAGAAACGCTGTTTTGTGGTGTGTAAGGATTTTTTTGTTTCCCAAGTATTCCAGGTTTGGTTTTTCAAGCATAAATTTATTCGGTATCCTTACCGAGTGTACCTTCGACATAGGCCTCCAGTTCGTTTCCCATGCGGTACTTGATGTCGTAGTTGATGATGAAGTCGAGTTCTTCTTCGGTGAAGCCGTAATGCTGGGCGAGGACGGTGTCGATTCTGTCTATTATGAACTTGGATTTTGCTGGATAAAAACTATCAAATTCTTGAGATCCACTATTCTTAGATTTTCTTTTATATCTGACCGAATTTGTTTTTAGGTCTGCCATCAATTCAATTAATAATTTTCTCGACTGTTCAGAATTAATATCCTCGCATTCGATTGGAAAAGAAAACACTTCCTTGTTTGTAAGATGCCAACAATCTGAACTCAAATAGAAATACCAGTAAAATAAAGTTGAATTCATTGCAAGTATCAGCTTTATATTACTATTTTTTGTACAATGTAACGTTTTTACTTGTACGCTTTGTTTTTTACCATCCCGATCACTATAAAAATATGGAATAAACTCAAAAGCCTTGTTCCAATATACAGGAGCATTGTGAAAATAAAGCTTAGAGTTAGAGGTTTGTGAAAGATAATCAACAATATTTTTATTTTTTGAAATAATTTTGGTGGTTATTTTACTTTCTATTCCGTTGGATGATTTTTGGAATCCGGTTAAATATTGAATTTTTGAGTCAAAAAGCACACCTCTTTCTTCTGATGACCAACGTAAAAAAGAAGTGTTTGAAACGCTATTGGAAAGCTGATTGTTTTTATATAAAACTATTGATATCCTCTGCTTGACTCCCACGAAAAGCGTTGATGGGTGACCTGAAGCAGAATAATTACTTATAAATGCTTTTCGTTCTCGAAGGATCCTAATTAGAGCATCCATCCTAGGGGTTACTGTTCCACTCAATGGTATAATCATCCCCAAATAAGCCATTGAGTGCTGTAAATTTGAACATCTTTCTATACAACAAGCATAGAGGTTGCCGCATGAGGTAGTGCTGTAATGTTTTAATTCATAAAGTTCTTTAACTTTACGGTACTCCACATACGGCGGATTCCCGATCACCACGTCAAACCCGCCGTTGCCATTGACAATCTCATAAAACTCGGCGAACCAGTGGAAAGGCTGATGCGACGCCAGCCACCCGGAATATTGTTCCCTCTGGTTTTTTTTGTCAATCCCATAAGTAGAGGCAAGGTACCTGTTCAGGTTTTCATTTAGATCCGCCAGTCGTTTTTGCAACACGGCCTTGGCCGCTTTATGGGTATCCTCCCCTTTGTCCATGATCAGTTGTGAGTCCTGGAAATTTTTATAGGCAGTAGCAACAATTCTACACTCTTCTTCAAATTTATCGAAGGATGTTTCCCATCCCAGTTTCATCTGGCCGTTTGGATCGTATTGGATGGCTTTTTTGAGCTCCTTTTCCGTCGCGAACCCCACCAGTGTATTTCCGGCCCGAATATTGAAATCCACGTCCGGCAGCGGCTCCAGGCCCAGGTTCGGCTTGCGGATATTGATATCAACGGCGCCCGCCATTTTCAGAAAAAGGCGCAACTTGGCGATCTCCACCGCCTCGTGCATGATGTCAACACCATACAGATTGTGGAGGATAATCGTTTTATAGATGTAATAACCGAGGTTGGGGTGTTCTTCACTGTTTACTTCCGCCAAGACTTCGTGGAAGAATTTATATTTTCCGGGCGTTTCTGCGGTGTACTGTTCCATACGCTCAATACAGGTTTCATAGAGCGGTTCGAGAATATTCATGGCGGCAAACAGGAACGCGCCTGATCCGCAGGCAGGGTCCAGTATGGTTATGGATTTGAGCGCCTTGTAAAAATGCCGGATAAAATCAGGGTCATCGCTGTTTTCCAGAAGATCCTGAACAAACTGGCGGATATTGAGGTTGTAGGTGATAAAGTCGTTTATATCGACAATCTCACCGCGTTCGATTTTTGCCTTTACGTTTGCATAGCGTTTGCGACGCTCGATCAATTCCCGGTAGGTTTCCGTTGGAAGGGCAATCTCTTCCGGCGCCTTTTTATTCCAACATTTTCTGATTTCCCAAAGGTGGACATCGGTTTCATCGGTAACCACTTTTTTTTCAAGATCAGGCAAACATCCGGCCCGGATATCCGGGGGAAGATCACCCAATAGATGGTTGCCTTCAGGAACCCCTTTTTTAACCGCATCGTAGATGTAGGCGTCGCCGCTCTCTTTTAGAAATGACCAGACAAACCCGTCTTTCTTAAAGGCCCCTGGATAGGCGCTTTTACCTTTATCAAAAAGAAAGGGGATAATGGTGTTCTTGCCGATATAATCGGTGATGTCTTCCTTGGTATAATAGGCTCCCATAGCGGCGCGGTCATTGATGTACTTTTCAAAAATATAACCGATAACATCCGGATTGATATCCTTGCCGCTTGATTGCACACGGGTATCCAGGTGCCAGTTCCACTTGTCAAAAAAATTGAATATCCTTTCAAAAGCTTCATCTTGTATGTCTATCTGGCCAAACTGACGTTCCAGTTCATGGACGTCAAATAGTCCGCCGTTCAGGTAAGGGATATTGCCCAGTTCAACAGATAAATCCCTTTTCTTTTCCGGCTGCCCAAGCCCTTTATGAAACAGCTCCAGCAGAAAATTCCGGTAAAAACTGTAAAACCGGTTTTTCCCGGCGGTTTTTTTTACCTCGGTTAATTTGTCCTGAAGGTAATGAATATTATCGTCCAGATACCCCCTTTTCTGAATAAAATAGCAAAACATCAGCCGGTTCAACGTTAACGAAGCGTACCATTGCTTTTTCCTGTTTTCCTTGTCGTCGACAGCATCATCAATGCCGGATATAAAATCCAGGAAAGCATTGTGATGTTTTTTTAAATTCGGAATAAAATTTCCTTGTTACCCTTTCCGTATTTTGGGCAAAGTTTTCTTTGAACCTGGCGATCACATCAACAAGGGTGATATTTTCCTCTTCGTCCAATGTAAACAGAAGCCCCCTGGCCCGTTGGTATAAGATTTCGGGGTCCTGTTCTTTCGAATAGTGAATTTCCCTGGTTTTTCTTGGCTTGCCGGGCTCTTGGATAACAAATTGCCATACCTGTCTTGTTTTTGCGGCATTCTTATAAATAATCAGGTGTTCATGGTGAACCTTGCGAAAATGATTCTCAAGCCTTTTTCTTGTACTGCCAAGGGGAATATCGCCTCCACCCGACGGTGGGCACAATGCAATGACAAAACCCCGCTTTTCCACGATACCCGTGATTTCAAAAACCTCTTCATCAACCGTAACAGGTATTTTATTGCTATAGTGGTCCCATCCAAGATCAATAAACAGGTTCGTAAAATCAAAGGCCTTTACATAATCTGCGAATTTCCTCTTATTCATGGTTCACCATTCCCATGGAACAGATAATTTTGGGTTCTCTGAAGGCGTCTGCATCCTCTGCATCTTTCAGGCAGAGCTTTCCCTCATCCCTCAAGGAAACGACCAGGTTGGCAAGCTCGTTATCAGATATACCCATTTTCAATTGCCGGTTAAGCGTTTCACGAGCATACTCCCGCAGGGAATAATGATATATGTCATCTACGGCTCTTTTCATTTCCCGGGTGACAAAGAGTGTGCCATGATTCTCTTCAATATACCGGACAAGACGCATATAGGTGCGGTATCGAGCGCCGTTTTTTTTGCCCAATTGCCCCCCGATCTTGTCTTCCATTGTTTTTATCTGTTTTATTGCGGCGGTGACAATTTCGTGATGATCTTCCATTTTCGGCGCCGCTTTTTCTTCGGGAGTGCATCTGAGCGCTTTTAGTATCGTAAATTGTGATTGGGTGACAATGTGCTTTTCTCGATCTACCCAGGTCAATATGTCATTGTTGCGAACAGTCCTTGAATATACGATCGCGCCGGGCACATCCGTTTCATCAGAAGCCCTTTTTGAAGAGTAAACAACATTTGGCAGATCCGAAATTGTCTTTTTTAATTTAGGGTTTTCATCAATGGCATTTTTCCATATCTGGTAGGCATATGAGGCCAGGTCAACTTCGTTGTCCTCTTCATCATCCAGTATTCCGGCTTTCTCGTTGTACAGGTCTTTTATATTAACCGGGTCGCCCTCAAAAAAGACTTCATCCGCGCCAATTGTTTCGGCGTTCTCTTTAATTCGGCGTTGCAACCTTTCTCTCAGGTTGATGATTTCTTCAATGCCATCTTCCGGCAAAAAGGAGTAACAGTAAATTTTATCCGACGTCTGTCCGATTCTGTCCACACGGCCTGCTCTTTGAATAAGCCGGATAATGGCCCAGGGCAGGTCGTAATTTACAACAATATAGGCATCCTGAAGGTTCTGCCCCTCGCTAAGCACGTCTGTGGACAAAAGAACACGAATCTTATCCGTTCCTGGTATGTCATTACTTTTTTCATTGCTCTGGGGGCTGAAACGATAGGCCAAAGAGGTTGGATCTGTAGACGCGCCTGTTACACAGGCCAACCTGTTGATTTTGTCCTTGAGATTTTCGTACAGATAATCCGCCGTGTCTGAGTATTGAGTAAAAACAAGGATTTTATCATGGGGATGCGTTTTATTGCATAAATTTTCAAGAGCAGATAATTTGCGGTCTTTTTCAGCATCCCATTTTTTATTCATATTCACGATTTCAAGAAGAAGTTTGTTATCATTTTCCAGATCATGTTTGAGGTTCTTGGTAAAGAATATGCTGCGTATCCAATCATGCTGCTTTTTGTGTTGTTGAATCAGGTTCCGATATAACGCCTCGGCGCTTTCCCGATATTGTTTCTCGGTATCCATGACATGGATCTTTAGCGTGTCAACTGAATCAGAAAAAAGATAATCGTCTATCCTCGCTGTTTCCTGCTTACCCACAGGAAGCGGCTTGTTGTTTTCGATTGCATACAAAAACAGGTCGTTTCTCAGTATTTGTCGGCTTACTGACAGCATAAAGGCATAGCCACTGCTTTCCAGTCTTTTGAAAAGGTTGGTTCGTGCAAATCCTTTTAACTGAACACCTGCGCGGCCAAGATTCTCCATTATTGTCTCTTCATGGGGTTCAAGCGGCGCCTCCGGTTCGCCCAGGATATAATTTTCCTGCCCCAATCCATAGCGGGGAAAACGCATCCCGTCCATTCTTTCGATTACATCTTCTGAGTACAGGCTGGCGTACTGATCTTCTGCATCTTTGCGTTTGAATTGAAAATCAACTCGTTTGGGTATTCTTTCAGGGAAATACTGTCTGGATCCATCCGGAAACAAAAGATAGGCTTTATTATTTTGATCAACCGCAGAATAGTTGTTTTTTATAAAACTTCGTGTTCTGCGGACCAGGAATAGTCTCATCAGCTCATTCCAGTCGTCGGAAAATCGGCTTTTGTCAAATGCGCCGATTGTGTTTTCATTTGCCTGGTATTGTGCTGAGAACTGAATCCTCCCCCCAATGCTTTTGATGAACTGTTCCGGACATACACCAAGATTTTCTTCTTCATCGATAAAAAGGCGGAGCTGGTTTCCCAAATCCAGATATGATTTGTTATAAGGGGTGGCAGTCAAAAGGATTACCTTACTGTCGTTCAGTTTGATGTATTCCTGGATGGCTCTGTATCTTTTCCCCTCCCTATTTCGAAGATTGTGGCTTTCATCCAGTATGACAATGCGGAATCTGCGTTCATCACCGAGCCTGTTCTGTACCTGCGTTACAGATATTACCTTTGCGCGAAGCTGGTATTTGTGTACATACTCCTCCCACATTGGCTTTAGGTTTTTAGGGCAAATGATCAATGTTTCCAGATAAAAATCGTCTTCAAATATTTTGGCCAGGGCGGTTGCAGTTATTGTTTTACCCAGCCCCACAACATCGCCGATAATTACGCCCCCTCTTTTATGCAAATGATGAGCGGCTACTTTCACAGCGCTTGCTTGAAATGGAAATAGTTCTTTCTGAAATCTTTTCGATAATGAAAATTCAGCCATTCCGGTACGGGCTTCACTGGCAAGATGATAAGCAGTTTTTAAGTATATATGGTACGGCGGGATTTCTCTTTCACCCGCCCAGCTCTCATCCAGTATTCCTGTCAATTCTTGTGAAATATCAATTGCCCATCGGTCATCCCACCTGTTCTGGTACCATTTTGCCAACTTATGGGCCGCATCCTGTTCTATGACATCTACATTTAGCTCACCTTGGCTGAACATGCCGGATAAGGTTAAATTACTGCTGCCTACAAAGCCAATGACGGGACTATTGTAATCATCTCTGAAAGACAAATATAATTTTGCGTGAAGTGGATGGGCAAGGTACAGCTTAACGATAACTTTCCCCGTCTTTATTTGGCTGGATAGCCGCCGTAAGGCCTTCTCGTCCTCATTAGCAGGTGTTCCAATGGTTAACTGTTCCCGAAGCTCCTTTGCAAGCTTGTTTTTAAACTCGACGGCCTTTGCATTGTCTAAAACAAGCCCTTCACCCGTGTTGAAAATATCTTCAAGAATTTGAATCGGTTGCCTCTGCATCCCTATTAAAATGCGGCAAAAGTATTTGGTATCATCTCTGAATTCTTTGGGCAGATAATCACCGGATAGACGATCGATTTGTTGGTACAGTTGCCGCCATCCGCGCAAATTAAAGTAACCAATGCAAAAATCAGCTCTATTGGCTTTTTCAAGCGTTCTGTTCAGTCCCTCTTTTAGTTTTATTACAATATTGTCGTAAATTTTGGGCATTTAAATTCTCACGTTATTTTTCAGGATATCCGTAAAATAATATTTAATTCAAGGTGGTTATATATCAGAAGTGTCATTTTCACAATGCAATCATCTCACAACATTTTCGACAAATGCCGCACCCTCTGATACATCCAGCCAAACCGCCACAATTTTAAAAGGGTGAGGAACCCTCTGAATACATGCTGAGCCAAAGGATGACAGTACTCTAAAACTCGGAAATCATGAACGATATCCCAAAGGACTCTTCTCTGTAAACAGGCCTCCTTTAAAAAATCAATGGTCAAAACCCGGATTCCAAGGGCTGCGTTTTTACAGCCGGAAGGCATATATACAGCACCCCTGGGTTCCCGGTGGGGGGGTGTCATGTATGGGGCATGTATGGGGGGTGTCATACATGGGGGGATCGTTCCGGATGCTGCGAAAAACCGCGCTTTTCTCGGCCCATGTATATTAATATTAATATTAATATACCGGCCGCTTACGTCTCTTTCAGGTGCTCCCGATTCCGTTCGATATGACCCAAAATCTCTAACTTTACCGGCGGTGCAAGTTCCGTCATCCACTTGGGTTGCACTTCCTGGACGTAAACGCCCAATTTCGGCTTGCTCCTGTCCGGCACGCCGTTCCTGTAGCCGTATGAGATGGTGACGTTTGAATCGGTGATCTTCAGCCAGTCCCCTACTTCATAAGAGTCATGGATCGTTCTCGCTATCTTTTCGGTGGCGAAGCAGCGCCAATACTTTTTGCGGGTCCGGCCTTTCTCCACGTAACGGGTCGATACCGTAAACCAGAGATAGTACCGGCCGTTTTTATCGCTTTTACGCAAATCGAGAATATTTTCGACCTTCCCGAACAGGATCAGCTTTTCATAGGACTGAACCTGTGAATCGAGAATATCGGCCCTGATCTCATCCACGGCCTTGCTGACAACATAGTGATAGTAGTTGTCACCGGGGGAGATGCTTTGTTTATCTTTTTTATCCATGGCATTGATCCTTTCTAATACCACTGTATCATTTTTGGCAGGTAGGTCAAGGAAAAGTTGTACAGGGGTTGTACAAATCCGGAATTCAAACAAAAATGGATTATGCCGTTACGCATAACCCCTTGATTTTACTGGTGCCGAGGGACAGAATCGAACTGCCGACACGGGGATTTTCAGTCCCCTGCTCTACCGACTGAGCTACCTCGGCGCGCTTCGCTGAACAGGGTGCCGTAATAAATAAAAAGAGCCCTGTCTGTCAAGCTATTTTTAGGCCTACTCTACTCGGCCACCGTCACTTTTTGAATCACCACCGCTTCGGTGGGGACATCCTGGTGCCCGGCCCGGGATCCGGTGGCCACCGCCTCGATCTGATCCACCACATCAAGCCCCTGGGTCACTTTGCCAAAGACACAGTAGCCGTAATCATTCATATTTTTGGCTCTAAAATTGAGAAAGGTGTTATCCACCGTGTTAATAAAAAACTGGGCTGTAGCTGAATGGGGATTAGAGGTCCGGGCCATGGCGATGGTTCCGCGCACGTTTTTCAGACCATTATCCGCTTCATTGCGAATCGGCTCGGCGGTCTGTTTTTGGCCCATATCGGGATTCATCCCGCCGCCCTGGATCATAAAGCCCTTGATGACGCGATGAAAAATAGTGCCGTCGTAGTGACCCTTTTTGGCGTAATTGATAAAGTTTGCAACAGTTTCCGGCGCTTTTTCACTGTCCAGCACCAATTCAATATCACCTTTTCCGGTCTGCATCTTGACCGTCACATCGGACGCCTCACCCACCCCCGGCGCCGTCATCAGCACCGTTGACGCCAGCACCATCGTGAGCCACCTTTTTAAAATTTTCATATTGATCTGCATTATCGCTCTGTCTGAAAAGGCGTTATATACAAGGTGAAGGGCTTTCACAAAAGCACGGTGATACAAGGCGTATACCGAGCAACTGTAGTAAAAGCGCTAACATGCCGCAGACAAATGTTTTTACAACGTCATGAACCGCATTTGGTAAACCCGCAGCCATGACACTGAAGACACCCTTCCTGAAAAATCACCTGTCCGCCACATTCGGGGCATATATTGCCTGACAGGCTGTTACCGCTCATCTTCACCCCCTCTTTCAGGTAGTGGATCTCCAGCACCTTGCTGATGGCATCGGGAATGGAGAGCACCATCCCTCCTTCTTGAAAAACCGGATGCTCCCCGCCAATGCCCTTTAGCTGGGTGACAATGCGTTTAACATCGATCCCCGACCGCAAGGCCAGAGAGACCAGCCGGCCGATGGCTTCCGTTTTGGCGGTGGTGGAACGCCCCGACTTCCCGATAGTGGCGAACACCTCAAAGGGGCGTCCGTCGTGCTCGGTAACGGTAACGTAGAGCATTCCCATCCCCGTCTTGATGCGATGGGTAAAGCCGGGCAACACTTCCGGACGGCTTTTAACCGCCGCCATTAATGCCTCTTCGGCGTTTTGGGTTTTACCCACCGAGAGCACCTGATTGGCTTTGCTGCCATCACGGTAAATGGTAACGCCCTTACAGCCCAGTTCAAAGGCCAAGTCGTACACCTTCTGAACATCCTCAATGGTGGCGTCGCGCGGCAAGTTTACCGTTTTGGAGACGGCGTTATCGGTTTGCTCCTGGAACACCGCCTGCATTCTTACATGCCATTCCGGGGTGATGTCATGGGCCGTCACAAAGACCTTTTTCACATCATCGGGGATCTCATCCATATGGGCGATGGTGCCCGCCTCGGCAATGCGGTGCATCAGGTCTTTGCTATAGAAACCGCGCTCTTTGGCCGCCTTTTCAAAAGGCGGATTGACCTCCAGCAGTTTATCATTATCCATGACGTTGCGTACAAAACTTAACGCAAAGAGCGGCTCAATGCCGCTGGAACAGTTGGCAATGATGCTCAATGTGCCGGTGGGCGCGATGGTGGTGGTGGTGGCGTTTCGGTATTCCTGGCCCTTTTTTCCGACAAAGACACTTTTATCGAAATTTTTAAAGGCGCCCCGCTCCTGGGCCAACGCCTTCGAAGCCTTATGAGCGGTTTTTTGGACAAATTTCATTACGTTTGCCCCCGTTTCCAGGGCTTCATCGGTATTATAGCCGATGCCTAAATGAAACAGGAGGTCGGCAAACCCCATCACCCCCAGACCGATTTTGCGGTTAGCCCGCACCAGCTCGGTAATTTCCGGTAAGGGATAGCGGGCCACATCAATGATATTGTCTAAAAAGCGCACCGAATGATGCACCGTTTCTTTCAGAGCGTCGTAATCCGGTTCGGGCCCATTTTCTCCTTTCTTGATAAACTTGGCCAGATTGATGGAACCCAGGTTGCATGCTTCCATAGGAAGCAACGGCTGCTCACCGCAGGGGTTGGTGCTCTCGATGTCACCAATGGCCGGTGTGGGATTGTCCCGGTTGATCCGATCAATAAAGACGATTCCCGGATCACCCGTGTCCCAGGCATTTTCCACCAACAGGGTATAAACATCACGGGCGTTGAGCTCGCCGGTTTTCTGGTTGCCGTCGGGAGTGATGAGATCGTAGGTCTCGTCATTTTCCACCGCCTCCATAAAGTGGTCGGTGACGGCCACGGAAATGTTAAAGTTATTCAGTTCGGTATGGTTCTTTTTGCACTCGATAAATTCGAGAATATCGGGGTGATCCACCCGCATGATGGCCATATTGGCCCCCCGCCGGGTGCCGCCCTGCTTGACCTGCTCGGTGGCCGTATTAAAAATGCGCATAAACGACACCGGCCCCGAAGCGACCCCCCCCGTAGAGCCGACCCGGCTATCCTTTGGCCGCAGGCGCGAAAAGGAGAAACCGGTGCCACCGCCGGACTTATGAATCAGGGCGGCGTTTTTCAAAGCGTCAAAAATCCCTTCCATGCTATCTTCAACAGGCAGCACAAAACAGGCGGCCAACTGCCCCAGATCGCGCCCGGCATTCATCAACGTGGGGGAATTGGGCAAAAAGCGCAACTCGGTCATCATATCATAAAAGACCTCGGTCATCTCTGTAACGGCATCCTCACCACCGTAGGCCTTTTCCGCACCCGCCACAAAACCGGCCACCCGCCGAAACATATGCCAGGGGGTTTCAATGGGGTTGCCGTCGGCATCTTTTTTCAGGTAACGGCGCTCCAGTACGGTAACGGCATTATCGGAAAGCGCCAGGTCATGCTCTTTAAAGAGCAGTTGATCCAGATTCAGCGGTGCCGTCTTGCTTAGACCAAATTCTTTTAGCTTGGCTTCGATGATCTGCTCCAGCATGGGCAGTGTAATGGTTTTTGAATCGATTTTGTCAATTTCCCGGCGCGTGAACCGGCTGATATCCAGTGCCGCATCCCTGCCGATGGGATTGGTTTGGGTGAGCACTTCGGAGAATTGATGATCATCCCAGGATGCCGCGCCCAGATCAAATTGACCTTCATCCGTGATTAATATTTTACCTTTGTGTGTCATTGTTATTTTCCCATTGAGAATGGTTGTGTCGCATTTATCAATCCGCAAACATAAAAACAGTTCTCTATGATGCGGCATCCCTATCGTGAATGGTTGTCCGGTACGTCGATGTGGACTTAAAACGGGGCCATTGCAAGCGCTTCCAATGTCCCCGATTAAGCAAGCAAGGTTCATTTTACACACAACATATAGTGTGTCAAGGGGAATTTGACCCAACATACATGGTCATCACAGCTTATAATAACAACGATGGATAAAAAACCAATACCCTATTAAGCAGAATTATTTCGGGGTATTATTCAGCCAAAGACGTTATTGACGCAAAGAACCCATTGAACCGAGCCACGCAGAAAGCTTTTCCAGCCCTTGGGCCGTTGAGATCAAGGGTCGGTAGCCCAACTCGTTTTTGGCGGCCGAGATGTCAAACCAATGGGAAGTGGACAGCTCCGACACCACAAATCGGGTTAGAGGCGGCTCTTTGGCAATACCCAAGCGGTGATAAGCGGCTTCACAAAAAGCGCCAATTCGTCTGGCGGCGGGGATCGATATCCGGCCTTTGAGTGGCGGGCGACCCGCAGCGGCCAAAATGGCGTTGATCATCCACCAGACCGGTACGGGGTCATCCTGGCTGATAAAGTAAACCCGTCCGGAGAGACGCCGGTCTTCAGCCAGCTTTTTTTCGGCCAACATATGAGCCCGGGCCGCGTTGTCGATGTAGATCGTATCCACCTTGTTGGCACCGTTGCCGATCTCTTTTAGACGATGCCCCCGGGCCAAAATACGCGGGGCCAAGTGGGTGTCACGGGGGCCCCAGATAAGATGGGGCCTTAATACGATGGCGGGCAGTTCCGAAACCGCTGTTTGGCGCACCAGCTTTTCGGCGATAGCCTTGGTTGCGGGATAGTGAGCATGAAATGTTGTCGCGTAAGGGATTGTTTCGTCAATGCCTTCCTGATCATTCCCGTCAAAAACCACGCTGGGCGAACTGGTATAGATCAGTCGTTGAACACCTCGTTTCAGACAGGCGGCAATCACATGACGCGTGCCTGTCACATTGGGGCCGTAGTAGTTTTGCCACGGTCCCCACACGCCCGCCTTGGCGGCCGCATGAAAAACGACCTCCACACCTTTGCAGGCCGCTTCGACCGCGGCGGCGTCTTGTAAATCGCCTTGAATCTGCTTCACCCCGATCTTGGTCAACCACGGGTGGTAGTTGCGGGAAAAGCTGACGACCCTATGGCCCTCGGCAATATACTGTTGCACAATGGCGCCGCCCAAAAAACCGCCTCCACCGGTTACCAAAACCGTTTTAGCCATCCGGATTCCCTTTGTCGTCCCTCAACTGTGCGGCCACTTTTTGGGTCGCTGCCAGCAACGCGCGGCGCTCTTTTGCCGCGTAGGGGTTGAAACGGTTCATGTCCTCAAATAGTTGCCAGGTGTCGTGGGTGACCACTTCCAGGGTGTGCAGCAAGCGCTTATATCCATCGGTATCGATCTGCAGCGGCTGAGCGCCATATTCGGCCAGACTGCGGCCCACAAAATGGGTCAACGCCAACGTGACGGCGATTTGACGGTCGTGGGCATCCGGGGTGGTTTCAATCACTTCCAGCCCCTTGGATTTTAAATATTGGACCGCTTTTGGGTGAAACGACGCCGGCCCGCGAACCGGGCAGACCACAATCTTTTGGCCATCCAGGGTGTCGGCGGCGCTGTCGGGCCCAAACATGGGGTGGGTGGCATAGATGGCGATCTCCTTGGGTAAATGCGCTTCCATCCATTGTACAGGCAGGCTTTTGACCGAGCAGACATCCACTACCGTTGTCGGCGGCGTTAAATGAGGCCCAATTTCCCGCAAGACCGTTTCCAATGAGGAGATGGGAACCGCCAAAATCAAAATTTCCTGTTGGCAGGTTTCGGGTATATCGGCCGTGACGGCGCCATGCGCTCCAATCAGCTCATTACGGCCCCGTCGATCAAATACAACGACATGAAAATCTTTTGCCAGATAACGGCACATCAACTGCCCGAATCGGCCAAAGCCTAAAATACCAATAGACGCACTCATATATGTTCATCCAAATGAAAGGCTGGTTGCATTGATTCACACAGTACGCTTATCGTCTTACAAGTGTCGATTACATTGCCAAAACCAGGCCGACGGCTATGGAAAAAGGCTCATATACAAAGTGTTGTGGTTTTACCTGGATCGAAGCTATACGATTTAGTATGCTGAGATTAAGGAAAATCACAACAACACCGTAGATGGCGCTTTTTATGACGCCATCATAGCCGGCTGTTTTGTATCAGCGCCATATCCATCAGCACCAACGCCGCCATGCTCTCTACAATGGGCACCGCCCGCGGCACCACGCAGGGGTCGTGACGCCCCTTGGCCTCCAAATCAACAGGGTGACCTTTAAAATCAACGGTTTGCTGGGAAAGTCCAATGGTGGCCGGCGGCTTGAAAGCCACATTGAAATAGATTGGCTCACCATTGGAGATACCCCCTTGGACACCACCGCTGTAATTGGTGGCAGTACCCAAACGATCTCCCTTTTGCACGAAGGGATCGTTGTGGGCCGAGCCGTTCATGGTTGCTCCGGCAAACCCCGATCCAATTTCAAATCCCTTGGTAGCGGGAATCGACAGCATCGCCTGGGCCAGTTTGGCCTCCAGTTTTGCAAACACCGGCTCCCCCAGCCCGGCCGGGACATTTTTACAAACGCAACTGACCACCCCGCCCACGGAATCGCCCACCTCTTTCAGCCGCGTGATCTCTTTACTCATTTTTGGGGCAACCGCCGCATCAGGGCAACGGACCTCGGTCCGATCAACATCGTCGCGGGAAAGCCCTTCCATACCAATCGCCCCCGCCCGGATCCCCCCTACGGACCGCACCCACGCTACGATCTTGATCCCAAAAGTCTTGCTTAAAAGCGCATCGGCAATGGCCCCGGCAGCTACGCGACCGATGGTTTCTCTGGCGCTGGAACGGCCTCCGCCGCTGGATGCACGGATGCCGTATTTAGATTGATAGGTGAAATCGGCATGGGAAGGCCGCGGAATATCAACCATGGCGCGATAATCGGACGGACGCTGGTCGCGGTTGGAGACAAGCAGGGCCACCGGCGTCCCTAAGGTGCGCCCTTTTTCCACGCCGGACAGGATTACGACCTGATCCGTCTCGTCGCGGTCGGTGGTCAGTTTGCTCTGGCCGGGCCGGCGCCGATCAAGCTGGGGTTGGATATCAGCCTCGCTTAGCAAAAAATTGGATGGGCAGCCATCCACCACCGCCCCCACGCCTTTACAATGAGATTCGCCAAAGGTTGTGACTCGAAAAATGGTCCCAAATGTACTGGACATAGGCACCTCTTACTGTTTGCCGTTTAAGATGACTGCCGCAAGCCGGCGGATTTCAATCCCTTCCGTATCCACCACCTGATGTGCTGCTGATCGATATAGCGCTTTACGCTCCTGTAAAACGGTTTCAACCTCTGTAAGGATATTGCTGCCGGTTAGGGAAGGCCGCTGCTCCTCATTGGCCAACTCGCCGCCCATCCGCTTGATGATCTCATCAGGCGAAGCCATCAACCAGATCACCCGTCCGGTCCTTCGAAGCATAATGACATTCGCCGGGTCCAAAACGATCCCCCCACCCGTGGCCACCACGACGCCCTTTAGACGCGCCACCTCATCCAAGGCCTCTTTTTCCAAAGCCCGGAAGGCCGCCCAGCCTGATTCGGCTACCAGCGCCGCAATGGTTTTCCCCGCCGCCTTGATTACCATGGCATCTAAATCCACAAACGGCTGTCCCGTTTTTTGAGCGATCATTTTACCGAGAGTACTCTTGCCGGTACAGCGGAAACCGATCAGATAAATATTCATTGAATGAATCACATCATCGATATAACTGATTAAAAACATCCCAAAATTTAGGAAATGATTTTTCCACGCAATCTTCACCTTTAATCATGACACCCGGGATTTTTACCCCCGCCACGGCAAAACTCATGGCCATACGGTGATCATCATGGGTGTCGATGGTAGCGCCGTGGGGTCTCCCGCCCACAATGGTCAGCGTGTCACCCACTTCCGCGGCCCGAATCCCCATTCGCAAAAGCCCTTCCACCGTGGCCGCCAAGCGATCACACTCCTTGGCCCGCAAATGGGCGACATTGACAATGCGGGTGGTCCCTTTGGCAAAGGCGGCCACGACGGCCAACGTCGGCACCAGATCCGGCATATGGGCCATATCCACTTCGATGCCGGAAAGCGGGCCGCCCGTCACGGTGATCTCACCTTTTACCTCCTCCAATCGGCACCCCATTTTTTCCAGCACCCTGACAAAGCGTACATCCCCCTGAAGCGATTGCAAGGTCAAGCCCTTGACGGTCACGCTGCCACCGGAAACGGCGGCGACGGCCCAAAAATAGCCGGCGTTGGAGGCATCGGGTTCTACGGTAAGATCGTGGGCCTGGTATGTCTGTCCGCCCGGCACATCAAAATAGCAATAACCGTCGCGCTGAACCTCGACGCCAAAACGCTGCAGCATATCCAGGGTCAGATTGATGTAGGGCTTGGAAACGGGACCGCGGGTTACCTGTATTTGCATCCCCCGGTGTACGCGCGGCGCTAACAAAAGCAAACCCGACAGATATTGGCTACTGACGCTGCAATCAATCTCCACGCGGCCGCCACCGGCCGTCCCACCGGGAATCACCACCGGCGGGCAGTCGTTGCCATGTACCGCCCGGGCCGGGCAACCGGCCTGTTTTAATGCGGTCAGCAGATGTCCCATGGGGCGCTGTTGCATACGCCCGGTGCCGGTTAAAAGATACTCTCCCTGGCCCATCGCCGCCACCGCCGTCAGTAACCGCATGGAGGTGCCCGAATTTTGCAGATGGATGGGTTCAGCACAAGGCTGCAAGCATCCATCAGCCCCTTCGATTTGCCATATCCCGCCGTCGGCCTCCATGGCGATCCCCATCATTTTGAGGGCCTTGCGGGTTAAACGAGTGTCCTCGCTATCCAATCCGCCGGCCACACGGCAGGAGCCGTTGGAGAGTGCCGCGGCGATGACGGCGCGGTGGGTATAGCTCTTTGAGCCGGGCAGTTCAATACGGTGATCGGTCAATTGGGTGGGTGCGATTTCAATCATTTGTTTAAATCCCGGCCGTTAGGTCCGCTGTGCAGCCTTTTCGGCGGTGAACGTAAAAACGGTTTTACAATGATGAAAGCTCTTGTCGGACAGCGGTATCCATCTTTTCATATGGCGCTGGTACGCCGGTCCACAGTTCAAACTGCAGCGCGCCTTGACGCACAAACATCTCCGCGCCATCAATCACCGTGCATCCTTTGCGACGCGCACGGGCAATCAACCTTGTTTCGAGCGGATTATAAATAATATCCATAATTACTTGATTTTGAATGTAAATATATTCATTAAGAGGAGAGTTGCGAACGTCTGGATACATTCCCACCGAGGTGGTATTGACCAAGACATCAAAAGGGCGTTGATCGACTTCGGCCAAAGGCGCGAAATCGGCTGAAAGGGTTTTCGCCAACCGCTCTCCTTTATCAACAGAGCGATTGAGTATGGTCACCGCAGCTCCCGCGGCGCAAAGGGCATGGCCGACGCCTCTGGCCGCGCCGCCGGCGCCAATGAGTGCTACTTTTTTACCGGCCACCTTTATCTTGGATTGCAAAGCCGCCAACGCCGCCGGGCCGTCGGTGTTATCTCCCGTCAGATAACCGTCACGGTTGATGATTGTGTTAACAGCCCCCACTTGTCGGGCAAATGGCGTTACCTCCTCTAAAAATGGCAAGACCGCTGTTTTATGGGGGATTGTGACGCTGCATCCGGCCAACCCCAATGATTTTACAGCGGCCACAGCCCCTTTTGGATCGGTTACCCTGAGGGCCACATAAACACCGTTGAGGCCCTTTGCTTCAAACGCGCAATTGTGCATCAAAGGGCTCAATGAGTGGGCCACAGGATCGCCCAGGACGGCATATAGCCGCGTTGCGCTGTCGATTCTCATGAATCGCCTTTTCCCGTGGAACCTACCCCCGTACCGGGTCGGGCCGCAGGATAGGAACCCAACTTTTTAAAGTAACGGCACATGGCGCCCATTTCATCCAGGGCATGTCGCATTTCAAGGCCGTCATTTTTCCGTGATCGTCTCCTCAATGGCATGACCAAAATGGCGCCCTGTCTTTTCAACGGCACAGAGCACCTCATCGCCCGGCGCCAGCTTTACTACGGAGACCGCCTCGCCGCCGGGGCGGGTCAGCCTTATGGTTTCGGCATTTTGAACGATGGTAGAGGCTATCTGACCGTCCACCTGGGCTTTGACCAGCATCAGGGGCCGTTTCTCAATTTTCAACCGGCCTATGATAGCCGACTCGGTATTGCCTTCATAATCCACTATCAATACGCTGTCTCCAGCGGACAACTCCGACAAATAGCGGGTTTTTTCGCCTCCCACCCGTGTGTAAGCGTGCACCGGACCGGCATTGACCCGAAAGGGGCGTGCCGCCACATACGGGTTCTCCAGGCTCTCCGCGTGTACCAAAAACAATACCCCGCTGCTGTTGCCCACCAAAAGCCCCTGCCCCGGTATCATGGTGGTGCAGGTGTCCACGCAGACACGATCGCCCATACCCAAATGCTCCACCGACGCGATGGCTGCGGTGGTCAGGGCGGTTTTTTGATTACCCGCCTTAATCGCGGTTAACACTTTTTTCACTTCGACCATGTCGGAACTGGTCAACAGGACATGCGCCACCCCTCGTTCCAAAACTCCAAACGCGGTCTCCACCTCTTGGGCGTCCCGCACCTGGGCGATGATGTCGGCATTTTGGGCAATCAGGTTTTCCAGGGGGATGATCTGCCAGTCATCGCACTGTAACACCACTCTCTTTTCGCGGCACAGCTTAACCAGCTCCGGTTCATCTTCATGGCCCTTGATGGTAAAAAAAACGACATCTTCATTCAGTATAAGATCGCCGTCTTTGGCGATGGTGGTGATTTTCCCCAGTTCCCGCACCTTGTCGGCCGACTCATTAGGCAGTAAGATCCCATCAGCGCCCGACTCGATGGCCGTGGTGGCCAAATCCTTATTCCAGGGGTCTATTTGAACCCAAATTTTCCGCATCAACGTACTCCTTGATAAACTCATTAAAATCGCATAGATGGCTATGTAAAAGGCTTATAAACAAGGTGTTGACGTTTATCAGGGCGGAGATGATACCTAGAGCATGTCGCGTGTCTGATCAGCCCTAACAACGCCGTAGCTGAGACTCTTACGACGCCATCACTCCTTTACACTGAACCTTTGACACAGTTCAAGCGCCTCGTCCACACTTTTGCCGTCGTGCACAATCGCCGAAATGGAGCGCACCATCGCCGTCGGGTCTTGGTGCTGAAACACGTTGCGCCCGATGGAGACCCCGGCGGCGCCTGCGGTCATGGCGCCGCCCACCATCTCAAGGATATCCCGATCCGAATCCATCCTGGGACCGCCGGCAATCACCACCGGAACCGCGCACCCCTGCACCACTTCGTAAAAACTCTCGGGAGAACCGGTGTAAGAGACCTTGACAATATCGGCGCCCATCTCAGCGCCCAGACGGGCCGCGTGTTTGATAAACTTCACATCGTACTCATCGCTGATTTTCTCGCCGCGGGGGTAGATCATGGCCAGCAACGGCATCCCCCAGTTTCGGGCCTCGTTGCTCACCTTGCCAAAATCGTGGAGCATCTCCCTCTCCTGCCCGTCACCCAAATTAAGGTGAATGGAGACCGCGTCGGCGCCCAGTTTCAGGGCTTCTTCCACTGTGCAAACCAATGTTTTGGCATTGGGATAGACCGCCAGGTTGGTTGAGGCTGAAAGATGGACAATGAGACCGATGTCATGCCCCTTTTTACGGTGCCCTTCGGCCACCAGCCCTTTATGCTCCACGATGGCGTTGGCGCCTCCTTCGGACACTTTGTCAATGGCCTCTTTCATGTCAATCAGCCCGTCAATGGGCCCCACGGAAATACCATGATCCATGGGCACAATCACCGTGTTGCCCGTGTTGCGGTTGATAATGCGCTCCATGCGGATTTTTTTGCCTAATAGTGTCATGTTTCCCCCTATCGCCGATCAGGTTGCATTCATTCCCTGATATTGCGAAACTGTGAATTATCCCAAAGCCGTTGCGCCGGGCTTGATCCGGCATCCGGAAAGCATCCCCCGAAACCGGAAAGCGCTGGCGTTTCACTTGCCGCGCCGACATTCGCCCAAATGCAGTTTACGTTTTATTGTCCCATTCGGGGAATGGGAGAAAACCCATCGCCTTCAGGCGAAGGCTGTAGCAGGCCCGTAGGACCAAAAGCGGATATCCTCCGACTACAGTCGAAGGTTTTGCGTTTTTCTTTCATACACTACCGTCGCTTTAAAGCGACGCTCTTTTAGAGCGGCTGCGCCGGCCGGATGTCATCCGGCCGGCCTGCTGCAGGCAGGCCGCGTGAACCTGACCGCCGAAGCCACTGCCCTTAGGCGGTTAAGAATTCACTTGTCGCTTTTCACGACGACGACGCATAAAAAAACGCCGCGGTTTGTGTACCCGCGGCGTTTTGATCTTATTGATGCAAATTCAGGTCAGCGCACCTCGGGCGGGCGGGCGTAATAAAAATATCCGGAGCTGCAACCAAAGCCGTCGATTTTTTGCCATGTAAATTGCATTTTACTTCTCCCCGGCTATTTTGGATGCCATAATCGGGGTGGCTGTGTCAACATCTATTTTTCTTTATCCGCTCCCGACACAGCATGATCCCGTCTTATCAACCGGACAATTTATGTGCTACTACTCAGGACGGTTTATGTACTCCCAACAACCTTCCAACTCATAGGGGGTGATTTACCGTTGAAAGTATTACCCTTAAAAAGGGTTTGCTGTTTACTGCACACCTTTTTTCGAGTGCATTGCCGGCATGTTTTTAAGTAAGCCCGTCAGCGTAAAGAGTGCCGTACCCGCCAAACCGGATACCTCATCAGAAAACCGGTTACTCTGAATCCTTTTCGACGGCACAGCTTTCCAAAAAAACGATATAGGCCCCAATGGCAGCCACAGCGTCATCTTTTCGGCTAATTTGTGTAATGGCTTGTCGGAAACGACTGTTATGGGGCAGCCCTTTGACAAACCAGCCCAGGCGACTTCGCATAATGCGGCAGGCGTGGGTTTCGCCGTAATAATCGATGGCCGTTTGCAAATAATGGTGCATGCCGGTTTGAATCATCTCAAGGGTCGCGGGAAGCGGTTCTTCGTTATTTAGCAACGCTTTGATCTGACCAAAAAGCCAGGGGTTGCCAACAGCCGACCGACCGATCATCACGCCATGACAGCGGGTTTCTGCGAACATCTTGAACGCATTCCCCGCCGTAACGATATCGCCGTTGCCGATGACCGGAATGGAGATGGTATCGCGGACCTTTTTTATTAACGACCAATCAGAACGCCCTCGAAACCCCTGCGAGGCTGTGCGGGGATGAACGGCAATGGCGTCAACACCCACATCTTCGGCCATTCGGACGATCTCCAACGCCTGGGCGCCATCCGCGCTCCAGCCGGTGCGGATTTTGATGGTGAGGGGGATGGCGATTGCTTTGCGCACAGCCTTTAAAACCTTTGCAGCTACATCGGGAGTGCGCATCAGGGCCACGCCGGAACCGGTCTTCACCACTTTACGAACCGAACAGCCGAAATTGATATCCAAAATATCTGCGCCGGTCTTTTCCACCATTATTGCGGCTTGTGCCATGATGTCCGGGTCGGCGCCAAAAATCTGCACGGAAAGCGGTTTTTCATCAGGATGGCTGCGAATCATATCCACGGTTTTACCCGTTTGATGGACCAATCCGTTGGCGCTGATCATCTCGGAGCAGACCAGACCTGCGCCGGCCTTTTTGGCAATTTTGCGCAGCGGCAGATCGGTAATCCCCGCCAGGGGCGCCATCACCGTGGGCGGTGATACGGTCATCGCACCGATTTTGAAGTGTTGGGGGAGGTGTTTCATGACGCGGTCCGACGTTTTGTTGTGTCGTCACCCTGCACCGGGTTGGCATAGCAATAGAGGCAGTGGTGATAACAAGGGTGAGCCGTATAGTCACCAATATCGACAGCTTCGTGGCACTGGCAGCCCGCTTTTTGCCGTTGGCCCGTATCGCGTTTAAAAGAGAGATCTCCACCAAAAAGCATTTGCAACAGCGCATGGTCGATACAGGCGGCTGGTGAAACTTCCGCTTGACGATCCATCTGATCCAAAAGCGCCTTCTCGCAGCAAACCGCCAATTTGACATTGAGTGTTTTCAACCGTTCAGCCATGCGGGGCAAAATTCTTCTCTGCTGATCTCCACCGGGTTCCACCAATGTTAGCCCCGCCTTTGCCATACGGCGCTCCACTTTTTGATACGGGTCGGCAAAGCTGGTGATACAGCGCCTGATGCCGTTTGCGGCCATCTGACCGGCAATGGCAGTAAAATCCTCTACATGGTGACGGATCTTTTTTTCAGCATCGCGCCGATAAAAAAGGATCGGATCAAAGCGCCAAGTGACTGTTTCCGGTCCAAACCGGCGACACAGCGCTTTTGCCTGCCACAGCCGTTGGACCAATTCCGGCACTCCGCTTTCCAATGGATGAGGGTAACTGTTCACCGTAAAGTGGAAGAAAAGTCGATAACCTTTGGCTTGCAGCTTTTCGCCATAGCCCCCTTTTAAAAACGGCCCGTAGTTCTTGGACCAGAAAACAATACTGTGAACCGCTTCAGGTATCGCCAAAACTTTTTTAAGACGGCGGTTGTAGGGATTGACCGTTTCCACAAATCCCTGCTCCAGCCGCATCATCAACCACGGCATGTAAAAGGAAGGAATGTCGGTGCGGCGGGAAGCAGAAATAACGATTGGCGGGAGGGCGCTCATCAACTACTTCTTCTTATTTTTCGCCTCTTCGAAAGAGAGCACACGGGCTTTGGTTTGAGCAGCGGGCGAATCTTCTACCGCAGTCCCTTGAGTCGAAACCGACGCCAGCCGCGACGCCACCACCTTTTCAAGCCGCATGGGCCGACCGTTCATGGTAAATTCATCGCCGTCAATATAAAGGTCTTTTAAAATCCAGGTGACGGTTTCCAGCGGCACCTGCAACAATAGCAACGTGACATGGTACCAGTCCTTTTTCGAATCGGGCACAATCTTCTCAATGCGTGCAAAAATACGGGGATGATGCTCGATATAGATAAGAACAATATCGTTTTCAACGGCCATGGGTGTACCTGCTTTGGGTTCTGTTCGGCACAGCCTTCGCCTAAAGGCAAGGGTTTTTCTCCCATTCCCCGTAACTTATTTCAGCTCCAGACGCGCCACCGCCTCTATATGCCACGTATGGGGAAACATGTCCACCGGCTGAACCTCGGCAATATGATAGGCCCCTTTTAACAGGGCCAGATCACGGGCCAAAGTGGAAGGATTGCATGAAACATAGACGATCTTCCGAGGCCTATTATGTAACACTTTCGCCGCCACAGCTTGGTGCATACCGGCCCTGGGGGGATCAATGATCATTATATCAACATCTTCATCAAAGCCGGCCAACGATTGGCGAACATCCCCAACCACAAAACGGCAATTGCCGACCCCATTTAATTCGGCGTTCCAACAGGCGTCGGCCACAGCACTCTCCACCAGTTCAAAGCCCACCACATTTCGGGCTTTACCGGCCAGATAAAGCGCAATGCTGCCCGTGCCGCAGTAAAGATCCAACAGCCGCTGGGTCCCGTCCAGTTCGGCATATTGGTCCACGACGTTGTAAAGGGCCGCGGCCCCTTTGGTATTGGTTTGGAAGAAGGAGTTGGCCGAAATTTCAAACGTTCGCGCACCTATTTTCTCAGTCAGCGTATCGCTTCCGGCCAAACAGGTTTCGTTTTCCCCCACGGTGATGGAGGCTTTACGCGCGGTAACATTATTGATTACCGAAACCACCTGGGGGAACCGGCCCATCACCTCCTGAGCCATGGGCTGCAGTACGCCGGGGTTGGGCTCGCTGGTGATCAGATTGACCATCCATTGATTGCGGGCCGTGCTGTGACGCAGCATCAAAAACCGCCAAAAACCCGAATGGCTGCGCAATCCATAGGCAGGCAAACCCGAGGTAAGCATCTTTTGGCGACAAAAATCGAGCAGTTCGTTACCCAACCCGGGTTGCAGCAAGCACGCCTCAATGTCCAGGACCTTATAAAAGGTCCCCGGAACGTGCAGCCCCAAAGCAAAATCGGTTTGGAGACCGCCATCCTCCATCTCCGAGGGCAGCAGCCAGCGACGGTCGCTGCCTGAAAACTCCATCTTGTTGCGATAGCCAAAGATTTTTTCCGAGGGAATCGTTGCATGGACCGGAACCACATCCAGACCGCCGATACGGGCCAAGGCTTCGGCCACATGCTGTCGTTTGTATTCCAGCTGCATGGCATACTCTAAAAACTGCCATCTACAGCCGCCGCACCAACCCACGTAAGGGCACGGCGCGTTGACCCGGTCTTTGGAGGCCGTCAAAATCCCGCGGGTCCGCGCTTCCCCAAAGCGCCGTTTTTTCTTGTAGATTTGGGCGGTCACGCGGTCTCCGGGTATGGCCCCATCCACAAAAACCACCAACTTGTCAATATGCGCCACGCCTTTACCGCCAAAGGCGATGCCGTCGACTTCAAGCTCTACGATTTGACCTTTTTTGATGCTCATATTTTCAAATCAATGCCGTCTAAATACGTTGGGCAAATTGAAAATAGTCCGTAAAAGACAAATTGTCGGAACGGGATCTATTAAATGCCTGACAAAGACCGCGTAAAACCGGAGATTCCTGCAGAAGCAGGGCATGACCACGCAGCGCTAGGGTTGACGGTAGGTATCCAACGGATAACCACTCAGTATACCCGGATGGAGCCCCAACAGGCAGCGCCGCAATTGATCCAACGCGGTGGTGGCAAAAAGCTTTTTCTTCATACCCCTCCCGCCGATGGCAAAACAGTATCGCCGCGTCCAAACACCGTTAGGGGAAGCCAAGCCGATACAGACCGTCCCCGCCGGTTTTTCAGCAGTGCCGCCCGTAGGTCCGGCGATACCGCTGGTGGCAATACCATAGTCAGTACCGGCCCGCGCCTTGATACCGGCGGCCATTTGACGCACCACCTCAAGACTCACAGCCCCTTTTTGGGCCAACATGTCCGGCAACACACCCAAGATGTCCGCCTTGGCTTCATTGGCGTAGGTGACGGCGCCCAAATGGAAAAAGTCGGAGCTGCCGGAAATATTGGTCAGCCAGTGGGAAATCAAACCGCCAGTGCAGCTTTCGGCCACGGCCACGGAAGAACCACGCTCCACCAAGATCTGGCTCACCGCTTCGGCCATGGAGGTTGTGCTGGTACTAAACACCGCATCCCCAAACGCATCGGCCATCCGTTTTGAGGCCTCTTCCAATTGCCGGGTTATTTTTTTTTGCGCTTTTCCATGACAGTATAGTTTTATCTGAAGAACGGGAAAAGAGGCCCGCAGCCCCAGTTTCAGTTCGGAATAACCGCTTATCACCGCTGCTGCTTTCTCCCCCGCCAGCGATTCGGGGATACCAAAAACGGTCAACATTTTGAGCAGATTGACCGTTGCGCCTCCTTTTAACTGCTCGGCAATGGCGGGCAGCACACTCTTATGAAACATCCGTTTCATTTCCGGCGGAACCCCCGGCAGACAAAAAAAAGTACAACGCTTGAGTCGGATGGAAAAACCCGGCGCCGTTCCCACCGGGTTAGGGAGGACAATTGCTCCTTTGGGAAGCAAGGCCTGCTTACGGTTGGAGGCGCTCATGGGTCGGTTGAGCCGTTTAAAGAAAGCTTCGACTGTTTGCAGCACCTCGGAATTAAAAACCAACGGACATCCCGTTGCCTGGGCCATAGCTTCGGCGGTAAGGTCATCCGTGGTCGGTCCCAGGCCCCCTGTCACAATAGCGACATCGGCCCGTAACGCGGTCTCTTGAAACTGTTCGCTGAGTTTCGACAGCGTATCGCCCACGGTAACATGCCGATCCACGCGGCCGCCGGTTTTCTGCAGTACCTCCGCCAGCCAACTGGAGTTGGTGTCTGTCAGCGCACCGGTCAAGATCTCATCACCTGTGGCGATCAGCTCAATTTTCATTTATTAGGGCCCGGAGGAGTCAACGCCTTCCAGTCTCAGTGTTTGAATAAAGCAGCCGCCACCGCCTCCATCATCTCCATCCGTAGCCTGGTGCAGGGCTTTGGCGGCATTGACACGACCGCCCGTGGTCAATTTATTCGCCAGGGCGCCCACCGGATCAACATTATTTTTGATGATCGACACCACTTGGGCCGCGGATAATCCCGGCCGTTGGGATCTTACCAACGCCGCAATCCCCGCAACCATCGGCACCGCCATCGAGGTACCGTCCAGATAGGTATACCCCTTAATGTAAGTGCTGAGAATATTGACACCCGGAGCGGCCACATCGACGTTGTTTTTTCCAAAATTGGAAAAAGAGGCCAACGCATCAGTTGGACCGGTGGCGGCAACGGCAATCAGATTGGCGTTCGTATAACTGGAAGGATAATGCGGAATAATATCATTATCTCTGCCGTCATTGCCCGCCGAGGCACAGATGACGGGATTGGTTGTTTGATTCACGGCATCCTGTAATGTTTGTGAGGCCCCTTCGCCACCCAAGCTTAGATTGACCACATGAGCGCCCATCCTCTGGGCGTAAATTAATGCTTCCGCGAGGGCCGAAATGGGAAACCCGTCGTTCGGGCTACTAGCCGCCAATGGCATGATCCGCGACCGCCACGAGACGCCGGCCACGCCCCTGCCGTTATTACCCGCAGCGGCGGCAATTCCCGCGACATGCGTGCCATGGCCAACTAAGTCCCCAGGGTCATTGTTATTGGAAAAAAAGTCCCAGCCAACCACATCGTCCACGTACCCGTTGCCGTCATCATCAATACCATTGGGACGCCAGTTGGCGTAATTTCCGGCCCCCTGGAGTTCTTCGATGTTATACCAAAGATTGGGGGCAATATCGGGGTGAAATATTTCCACGCCGGTATCGATAATCGCCACGATTACATCGCGGCTGCCCTGGGTGATGTCCCAAGCAGCTACCGCTTTAATATCGGCGCCAGGGGTTCCCCCCAGCTGGCCGCTGTTGTGCAATCCCCACTGCAACGGAAAAAAGGGATCATTGGGTGTGGCCGTAGGCCATAAATAGTAGTTGGGTTCCACATATGCCACTCTGGGGTCGGACCTGATTTTCAGAATCATTGCCTCCATGTCCGTCTCTTCAGGTATTGAATAAAGATCGGCCTTTACCCCTTTGATTGGCTTAACATGCGCCATCCGGTCGCCTCCGGCCAAAGTGACGACAGCCGCCGCCCGAAAGCCCTCTTTAAATTTAATGATCACCTGACCGGGAACATAGTCTGTTTTTGCACGGGTTCCCACCTCATCCAGGGCAACAGATATATCCGTTAACCGGGCGATAACAGCGCCTGGGCTCGCCAACAACACGCCAAGAACGAGCCAAGAGAGTAACCGTTGCATAGCTTATCCTCCTCCTGTAGATTCAACCGGTCAATGAAACATCCTGCCCTGCCTGTGAGCACGGCTACCGGGTCTGCATAATAAAATTGGGCTCGACATAGACAACATCCGTCTCCATAGAGAGCGTCTCAATAACCTTCTCAACCGTATCGTTGTTCAATATCTTCACTTGATAGACCCCTGGTAGTGGTAACACTTTCATTTTCGACAGTTGATATTGAGTCAAGATAGCGCCGATCCGGGCCTCATCCAACTCCGGCTGGAATTTTACAATCACCTGTCCCGGTTCATAACTCTCCATGGGGCCGCGACCCGATTTGGAATCATCCCCCTTTTGTGGTGAACGATTTTCATCGTATTGCGGTTTTTCCCTTTCCGCGGGATTATCCGGTAAAGGCATTTTTTGAATCCCATCCACTCCCGAACGGTGTTCGGCAGCGCACCCGGAGCCAATTAAAACCGGCAGTGTTAAAACAGCGGCCAACAGTACATATGCTTTCATGGAAGCCCCTTTGCTTGGTCGATTCATCCCGAAAAATATTACACCCCTTTACGCCTATGACCCCGTTATTTGATGATTTCTCATCCGAATCCCATTTCCCACCAAATTTTATCCACCGTCGTATATAGTGATAGAAAAGAAGATCCGATGTTCAGCCGGTCAACCCACTTGCCATTGGTCCGGTTGGGTGGTTCTTTGTAGGGCATGGGCTAACGCTGTTAAAAATTGTGCCCGCGGGATCAATTCGGCGCCTAGAGAGCGCAGATGTTCCGATTCCACCTGACAGTCGATCAGCCCGATCCCCAGCTTTTGAAGAAGACGGCAAAGTTCAATTAACGCAACCTTGGAAGCGTCGGGGATGCGATGAAACATTGATTCGCCAAAAAACGCCTGCCCTAACGCCACGCCGTATATACCGCCCACCAATTGATCTTTTTGCCACACCTCAATGGAATGGGCATATCCCTTTTGGAAAAGATTTTCATAGGCCTGCACCATCTCCGGCCCGATCCAGGTTCCTTCAGGCCGGTTGGATGCGCATTCGCGCACAACCGATTCAAAAGCGATGTCACAGGTAAAGCGAAAACGGTTTTGGTTTAATTTGCGATGAAGCCGTCGTGAGATGTGCAGTTTCGATGGATAGAGCACAAGACGCGGGTCCGGCGACCACCAGAGAATAGGATCATCCGGTCCAAACCAAGGAAAGATTCCCATGGAATAAGCGTTTATCAGACGCTCTGGGGAAAGATCCCCCCCCACGGCCAGGAGCCCGTGCGCATGGGCCAATTCCGCAGACGGAAAGGTGGGGTCATCGGGGGTTAACTGAAAAATGGGCATGGTCGCACCTGACAGCGGCACCGTTATTCAAATCGGAAAGTGAGCTTCCCCTCCTTTTCATCCACAAAGACCACGCCACCTTTTTTCAAAGTCCCAAAAAGAATTTCGTCCGACAAGCGGTCTTTTAGCGACTCCTGGATCACACGGGCCAACGGTCTTGCACCATATTGAGGATCATAGCCCTTTTGGGCCAAAAAGAGACGCGCCGTCGGCGTTAACATCAAAGAGACCTTTTTGGCGGCCAACTGTTCATTGAGCTCGACCATAAATTTGTCCACAATCAGCTCCATGATTTCCGTATCCAGGGCTCCGAAAGTGATGATGCCGTCCAGGCGGTTACGAAATTCAGGGCTGAAAAGCTTATTGACCGCCTCCTCGCCCTTGCCTTGGGTCGCCCGGCGCCGGTCCCCAAAACCGATGGCATGGGTGTTCATCTCCCGCGATCCGGCATTGGAGGTCATCATGATGATCGTATTGCGGAAATCCGCTTTTCGTCCGCTGTTGTCTGTTAAGGTTGCGTGATCCATCACCTGTAAAAGAATATGAAAAAGATCGGGATGGGCCTTTTCGATCTCATCTAAAAGCAAGACCGTGTGGGGATTTTTGCGAATTCCGTCTGTGAGTAGTCCGCCCTGGTCAAAACCGACATAGCCGGGCGGGGCGCCGATCAGCCGGGCCACCGCGTGTTTTTCCATGTACTCGCTCATGTCGAAACGCATAAAGTGAACGTTGAGCAAGCGAGCGGTTTGACGGGCCGCCTCGGTTTTACCCACACCCGTGGGCCCGGTAAACAGAAAGGCCCCCACCGGTCGGCCCGGCGTACGCAAACCGGCCCGGGAACGCTTGATGGCCGTCACCAGCGCCGTGATGGCCGCATCCTGGCCAAAGACAACGCCTTTCAACCTTTTGTCCAGGTTCCGCAGTTGCTCCTCATCGTTTTTAGACAGGCTCACCGCCGGAATACGGGCCATCTTGGAGACAATCTGTTCGATATCCGACGGGTGGATCTTTTTACGGCGGCCCTTACCGTTGATGCGGATATAGGCCCCGGCTTCATCAATGACATCGATGGCTTTGTCAGGTAAAAAACGGTCGTTTACATACTTGGCCGACAATTCCACCGCCGCTTTCAAGGCGGCCTCGGTATAGCGTATTTGATGATGCGCCTCATACCGTTGGCGCAACCCTTTAAGAATTTTGACGCTCTCTATGATCGTGGGTTCCGGAATATCTAATTTTTCAAAGCGTCTTGAAAGGGCGCGGTCTTTCTCAAAATGGTTTTTATACTCTTCGTAGGTGGTGGAGCCGATACAGCGGATCTCGCCGGTTGCAAGGGCCGGTTTCAGCAAGTTCGAGGCGTCCATGGAGCCGCCGCTGGTGGCCCCCGCACCGACAATGGTATGAATCTCGTCAATAAACAAAATGGCCCGCTGCTTCCTGATCAAGGCGTCAATCACCCCTTTGAGCCGGACCTCAAAATCGCCCCGAAATTTGGTGCCCGCCAGTAAGGCGCCCATATCCAGTGCGTAAATCCGAAAATCGGTAAACATTGCGGGAATCTTCCCCTGGTGAATCCGGGCAGCCAATCCTTCGGCCATGGCGGTCTTCCCCACCCCCGGATCGCCCACAAAAACCGGGTTGTTTTTACGCCGGCGGCAAAGCACCTGGATGGTCCGTTCCAGTTCGATTTCACGGCCGATAAGCGGGTCCAGCTTGTCCTGGGCGGCCCGTGCTACCAATTCCATGGTATACTGCGCCAAAGGATCACCTTTTTTACGCCCGGTTTGGTCCTTTTGTGGACCCTCATCTTCACCGCTTTGCGGTTCCCGGCTAATTTCGTGGGAGATGAAATGTAAAATATCGAGCCTGCTGATGCCCTGGGCGGCCAACACATATTGCGCATGAGACTGTTTTTCCTCAAAAATCGCCGCCAGGATGTCGCCCACCTCCACGGCCTCTTTCTCAGCCGAACGCGCGTGGTTAACAGCCCGCTGTATCACCCGCTGAAATCCCAGTGTCTGCTGCAGCACATACTCCTGATCGTCAGGCACCTTTACTATCTTATTTTTGAAAAAGGCTTCCAGCTCCCGTTTTAGCTGCTCGACATCACCGCCGCAACGCTCGATCACCTCAATACCTTCGGTGCTAAAGAGAATCGCAAAGAGAATATGCTCAATACTCACATATTCATGACGCCGCTGTTTGGCCTCCCGGACAGCAACGGCTAATGTTTTGCCAAGATTCTTGCTAATCATCCCCGATCCTCTTCCATCACGCACTTTAAAGGAAACTCATGTTTTTGAGCCATGAGGTGAACGGTTTCCACCTTTGTTTCGGCCACTTCGCGGGGGTAGACGCCGCACATGCCCTTTCCTTCACGGTGCACTTTGAGCATGATCTGCTCGGCCTCTTGAACACTTTTACGAAAAACGACCATCAATACATGGACAACAAATTCCATGGTGGTATAGTCGTCGTTTATTAAATAGACACGAAATTGAGGGGGTTCCTCAAGCTCGTCATGAAGATCCGGTAATGTTTCGGTGTCGGCACCCGTGGTATCGTGACTCATACAGCACTCAAAAGCTGAACTCACATTTTCATCCCGGATTTTGCACGCCACGGATGGGTTCATTGGCAAGGCAGCAAGGGCGAAACTGTATTCTCATACCGCGAACCCTTGATAACGCAGCCAATGGATGCCGCCCGGGAGCGTCCGCCCGGATGAAATGTTACCAACTGTTATCAATGTCAAAACACCCAAATGGTGTTTGGGAAATAACCGTACACATATGGGTAACAAGCTGAAATATCAAATATAAATAATTTTCCGGTAAAATTTCATGCAAAATTCGGGTTCATCCAAATCGTCGCAGCGCTTCTTTCTCGGAATCGGCAACCGTCTTTTGCTGACCGCGGTCTTGAACCGTCTGAATCCTCCATTATAGTGTATAATGCAATGATAAACACGAATGGCGAGGTTGCCAAGGAGTGATAAAAGGATGCCATCGCTTTCTAAATTATAGGCGGATCAATTCGTTACCGCCCGTGGCATTTCTTATATTTTTTACCGCTTCCGCAGGGGCATGGCTCATTACGGCCCACCTTTTCAGTGCTCCGTCGGACCGGTTGCTTTTTAGGCGGGGGACCATCACCACCACCGGAAAAGGACATCTCCTGCTCTTTGGGCGCCTCCAAAGCGGCCAGATCTTGAGGTTTGGCCACCTCGATGCGAAACAGGACCCCCAACGTTTCTTCCTTGATCCTTTCAATCATTTCGGAAAAAAGATCAAACCCCTCTTTTTTATAGACAATCAGCGGATTTTGCTGGGCGTAGCCCCGCAGACCAATACCCTCTTTCAAATGATCCATGGAGAGCAAGTGATCCTTCCACTGGCCGTCTAAGGTTTGCAACATCACCATCCGTTCAATCTGACGAAAATCCTTTTCACCGATGGCCTTTTCCTGGGCATCATAGGCGGCATGGGCCTTCTCGTTGATCATTTCGGCCAAGCCGTCCCGATGAAGGCCGTCCAGGGTATCTTCATCGGGCTTTGAGAAGTGGATGCCAAACTGTTGAAACAGGGCCTGATCCAGCGCGCCGTAATCCCACTCTTCGGGAAAGACCTTCTCTTCAGCAAATTGATCGGCCAAATCCTCGGCCAATTCGGTAATCATCTCGCGGATGGTCTCTTTTAAATTGACACCCAATAAAATCTCCCGCCGTTGGCGGTAGATCACCTCCCGCTGCTGGTTCATTACATCGTCATACTCGATGAGCTGCTTGCGGATCTCAAAGTTATGCCCTTCCACTTTGGTTTGGGCATTCTCAATGGCACGGCTGATCAATCCATGCGCAATGGGTTCACCCTCTTCCATCCCCATTTTTTCCATGACCGAAGACATGCGCTCGCCGCCGAAAATACGCAACAGATCATCTTCCAGGGCCAGGTAAAAACGCGACGAACCGGGATCACCTTGACGGCCGGAACGTCCGCGCAACTGGTTGTCGATACGGCGGCTTTCGTGACGCTCGGTGCCCAAGATATGCAAACCACCCACATCCGTAACGCCTTCACCTAAAACGATATCGGTACCGCGCCCGGCCATGTTGGTGGAGATGGTCACCGATCCCGGCTGCCCGGCCATGGCGACAATTTGGGCCTCTTTTTGGTGGTTTTTAGCGTTCAGTACCTCATGCTTGACACCTCGCTTTTTAAGCTTTTTACTGAGCTGCTCGGAAACATCAATGGAGATGGTTCCCACCAAAACCGGCTGGCCCTTTTGGTGCAGTTCCACAATCTCGTCCAACACCGCCTCATATTTTTCCTGTTTGGTTTTGTAAATAACATCGGAAAAATCGGTTCGAATCATGGGCATATGGGTGGGGATAATGATCACATCCAGATCGTAAATCTTTTTAAACTCCGCCGCTTCGGTGTCGGCGGTACCGGTCATACCGGCGAGCTTTGCGTACATCCGAAAGTAATTTTGAAACGTGATGGTCGCCAAAGTTTGGTTTTCATTCTCAATCCTGACATTTTCCTTGGCTTCCAGCGCCTGGTGCAGCCCATCACTATAACGGCGGCCGGGCATCAGCCGTCCGGTAAACTCATCAACAATGATCACTTCACCCTGTTTGACGATGTAGTCGACATCCCGCTTAAACAGGGCATGTGCCTTTAACGCCTGGTTCACATGGTGGAGCAGCTCAATATATTTGGGATCGTAGAGATTATCCACCTGAAGCAGTTTTTCCGCCTGGGCCACGCCCTCTTCACCCAATTGCACCGCCCGCGCTTTTTCATCGATGGTGTAGTGGGTCTCTTTTTTCAGCCTGGGGATGATGTTGTTGACTTGGTAGTAAAGATGGGTCGATTTCTCCGCCGGCCCGGAAATAATCAACGGCGTTCGCGCCTCATCCACCAGGATGCTGTCCACTTCATCCACAATGGCATAGCTTAAATCCCGCTGAACCAAAGACTTTTTGTCAAACTTCATATTATCGCGCAGATAATCAAAGCCGAACTCATTGTTGGTACCGTAGGTGATATCGGCGCCATAGGCGGCTTTGCGTTCGCTGTCATCCATGCCATGAACAATAGTGCCCACCTCCAGACCCATAAAGCGGTAGACCTGACCCATCCACTCCGTATCACGCGTGGCCAGATAGTCATTGACCGTCACCACATGGACGCCTTTGCCCGAAAGCGCGTTAAGATAGGCGGGCAATGTGGCCACCAGGGTTTTGCCTTCGCCGGTCTTCATCTCGGAAATATCGCCCTGATGCAACACCACCCCGCCGATGAGCTGAACATCGTAGTGCCGCATAGTCAGTGTCCTGAGGGAGGCCTCCCGGACTGCGGCAAAGGCTTCGGGCAACAGATCTTCCAAACTCTCCCCCCGGTCAAGACGCTGCCGAAACTGAACGGTCACCCCTTTTAATGCGGCATCATCCAACGCCTGGAATTGGGGCTCCAGATCGTTTATCCGCACCACTAAGGGCTGGATCTTTTTGAGCTCCCGATCGTTCTTGCTGCCAAATACCCTTGTCAGCATGTTGGTGATCATAATGGCTGTCTTATTTACAGATAAAAGCGATAATCATTTTTAAAACGGCTGTATTGAGAGGCCGCGGGAAAATGTCAGTTTTTGTTCAGGTTCAAGGAATAGGAAACATGTAAACTAGCACATACCGCCGTTGACTGATATAACCTGCCCGGTAATATAGGAGGCGTCGTTGGAACAGAGAAAACGAACCACCTTGGCCACCTCCGCAGGCTCACCCACCCGGCCCATGGGTACCATCTCTTTCAGATTATCCAAAGGCACCTTTGCAATCATACCTGTATTGATAAAACCGGGCGCCACCACATTGACCCGCACCCCCACAGGCGCCACTTCGGCGGCCAAGGAGCGGCTGGCACCCACCAAACCGGCCTTGGCGGCCGAATAGTTGACCTGACCGCGGTTGGCCACCAGCCCCGCCACCGACGAGATTGTAATGATTGAACCATATTTTTGGCGCATCATCTTTTTGACCACCGGTTTGGTGACGTTGTAGAACCCGTTTAAAGCGGTTTCAATGACCGGCGTCCAGTTCTTTTCCGGCATCATCACAAAAAGTCCGTCTTTGGTAATTCCGGCATTGTTCACCAAAATATCCATCGACGGATGGTTTTTTAGTATCTCGTTTAACGCCGCCTGGGTTTGCGCCCCATCCCTCACATCAAATAGAGCCGCCTCAGCCCGACCGCCCTCTTTTTCAATTTGATCCACCAATTGTTGGGCTAATTGGGCGCTGCTGCGATAGTTGATCACCACCGCATACCCATCCCGAGCCAATTCCAGGGCGATGGCCCGTCCGATCCCTTTTCCCGCGCCGGTTACAACGGCGGCGCCTTTTGTTTTAACCGCGGTCATTAATAGCTCCCTTGGTTGGCTTTGCCGCGATCTGATTTAGAGGTTTCACCCGCTACGGACGCTTTCACCCCTAAAATTTAAATCGTTGCAATGCCTGGGGGTTCCAATTAAAATCAATGGATAATCGCAGAATATAACCCAAACCCGTAACCCTGTAAAGATACCAACGAATGCGTTTTTTGTTATTACTTTTCCTTGCCTATGCGGCCGGTTCCATCAATATGTCCCTTGGGGTGTCACGCCTGGCCGGAGCCCCTGATCCCCGCAACGCGTACAGCCGAAACCCGGGCACCATCAACGTCTATCGGCATGCCGGCCCTTGGTGGGCCTTGCTGGCGGTCGTTTTGGAGGCGGCTAAAGCGGCTACCGTCGCCTGGGCCGCCACCCAGTGGTTGCCCGCTCCGCAAATTCCCTGGGTCGGTTTCGTTTTGATCCTTGGCAACCGTTTTCCGGTCTTTCACGGGTTTTGCGGCGGCAAGGGCGTGGCCAATTATCTGGGTTTTGTGCTGTTGCTAAACCCGTTGGCGGCGATTGTGGGAATCGGTTTTTGGGCAGCGGGCATTTATTTCACCAAACAGCCCTTCATGGGTTCTTTTCTCTTGATAAGTGTATTAACCGCGGGTGTCATAATGGCTTTGGGAAATTCCTTTATCACCCTATCAGGCGCCCTGTTGACGTTCTTTTTGATCATCGGGCTTCACCATGAAAACATTTCCGGATTTTTATCTGACCGAAAGAAATTGCAATAACCCCATCGTCAACTATGCCTCCGCATTGCCCGCCAAACCGATCTTATCGGCCACCGCACGCATTCCCATGATTGTATCGGTGATCAGCTCGCCCAATTCCATCCCTAGCATATCGGCCCCATTTTGAATAATGGAGCGGTTTACCCCTGCAGCAAACCGTTTATTCTTCCACTTCTTTTTCACCGATTTGGCCGTAAGATCCAAAACACTTCTGGAAGGCCGCATCAGCGCTGTGGCCGTTATAAGGCCGGTTAACTCGTCCACTGCGTAGAGCACTCTTTCAAGATCGGTTTCAGGTTTCACATCTGTGCAAATGCCCCAACCGTGACTGACAACAGCGCGAATATAATCTTGGGGCCAATCCGCCTTTTGCAGAATCGCCTCGGTTTTTTGGCAATGCTGATCAGGGTATTTCTCATAATCCAGGTCATGTACCAGTCCCACAATCCCCCACATATCTTCATTGCCGCCCCGTTTTTGAGCCATATAACGCATCACGCCTTCAACGGCCAGGCCATGTTTAATCAGGCTTTCACTTTTATTGTAAGTTGTTAAAAGACGAAAGGCCTCTTCACGGGTGGGTGTATGCGTCATTTTACGAACCTCCATGGCCGTAAACAGCCGCAACGAACGATGAAAGTCTTTCTTTTTGTACATATTTGGTAAGACTTTTCATATAAATAAATCCCTTACGTTTACGCATATAACTTCAATCGACGCAATCATCGGCGCAGATCAGGTTTGGCTCAAACCCTCTAATTGCTGTTTCAGTTTTTGAACCTCTTCACTTTTGCCCAGTTTCTCCAAAGATTCCCATAACGCTTCAAACTGTTTTTGCAGTTCAGGTAAAACCTCTTCTTGAAACTGCTGTCGCCATTGTTCACTCGATTTATCCATTTTTTCGGCCAACCCTCGAAGCTCTTTTTCAAACTTTTTCACCGCGTCACTCTCGGTCGCCTTGTCCAGATCGTCTTTCAACCCTTCAAAAAAAGATTTCAAGGAGCCCAACCCGGCGCTCAACTCATCGGCCAATTCATGGAAATATGATAACGCGCGCTCAGATCCTTTCACCACCGCACCGTTTGTCAACACCTTGCCGCCTTCGCGAAACTGTTCCAGTACGATCGCCTGATGTCCCTCTTTTTCCGGATCCGGGTCCACATAAAAGCGTGTGTTTTCGGTCACACCGTCGCTTTTTTCCTGATTAATGGTCACAAATGCGGAACCTGGCTCGTTTTCGGCCTCTCCCGCAACCACCTTTGTGACAACCCCTACAGCCTCATTTTCACGCAGCACTCGGTCTCCCTTTTGGATTCCCGCCAGATCATCATATTGGACTTCCAGTCTGATGCCGCCATTCAGGCATCCTGATACGGTGAAAACGATCATCCCCAAAACCACCATCCATATGGTCTTTTGCATATCTTCCTCCATCAACAATCAGTCAAACGGTTGTCTTTTTGACACCGAAACCCGAATGATCATCAAGCTTACCTGCCGCTTGAGCTTTGCAGGAAACTGGATTATGCTTGATACAACTAAATATCGCAATGAGAAGATACCCCATGCAATTAACAGACCTTTTGCCCATTGAGAAGTGGATTGACTTTGAAAAAGAAATCGTGGCCAAATCGGGCATGGATGCCAATATTTTCGGTCCCGACGGGGTCCGTATAACCGACTTCAAAGCATGGGCCAACCGCCTCTGTCCGACCATCAAAGCCGAACCCAGGGGGCAAAGCTTCATTTGCGCCGTAGCCCACATGAATATCGCCACCATGGCCAAGAACCAAGGCCGCCCGGTGGTGGAAGAGTGCGATGCCGGGCTGGCTAAACTGGTGGTGCCCATCATTGTGGATGATCAATTTGTCGGAGCGGTGGGTGCTTGCGGGGCGCTTCTAGACGACGGTGAGGTGGATGACTTTATGATCAACAAAACCACCGGCATCAAGGAAGAGACCATAACCGAGGTAGTCGATGGAATACCGAATGTCACCTCCGGATCAATCAACGAATTGAAGGATTTTATCGTGACTAAAATCGATGCGATTGTGGAAGCATATCTTTCTACTATACCACGCCCTGATCCAACATGGCATTGACTACCTTCATAAATCCCGCGATATTGGCGCCGGCCACGTAGTTGCCTGCCATGTCGTACTCTTCGGCGGCGCCCAGACAGGTTTCATGGATATTCTTCATAATTCCCTTCAGGCGTTCATCCACCTCCTCGCGGCTCCAGGCCAGGCGCATGGAGTTCTGGCTCATCTCCAAACCCGATACCGCCACACCCCCGGCATTGGCTGCTTTGCCCGGCGCATACAAGATTTTCCTGTCCAGATAGATATCAATGGCATCGGGTGTGCTGGGCATGTTGGCGCCCTCGGCCACCACAAAGACACCGCTTTCCATCAGATGCCCGGCATCCTGACCGTTGATCTCGTTCTGGGTGGCACAGGGGAAGGCGCACCCTGCCTCATGGTTCCAAAGCGGGTTGTACCCCAGGGTGTCATCCACAGGTGTGTAGACCGCGTTAGGGTATTTTTCGACGTACGCTTTTATCCGGCCGCGGCGTACGTTTTTCAGTTTCATCACATAGTCCAGTTTCTCTCTGTCAATCCCCTCCTCGTCAAGAATATAGCCCGATGAGTCTGACAGGGTCACCACTTTGCCGCCCAACTCAACCAGTTTTTCCGTGGCGAACTGGGCCACATTCCCCGATCCTGACACCAGGCAAGTCTTGCCTTCCAGGGTATCCTGGCGTGTTTGGAGCATCTCCGCGGCAAAGTAGACGACACCGTAGCCGGTGGCTTCCGGTCGAATCAAGCTGCCGCCCCAGCCCAGGCTTTTACCGGTCAGAACGCCGGTAAACTCGTTGCGCAGTTTTTTGTACATACCGAACAGGTAGCCGATCTCCCGAGCGCCTACGCCGATGTCACCGGCGGGAACGTCGGTGTTGGGGCCGATATGACGTGACAGCTCCGCCATAAAATTCTGGCAAAAGCGCATCACTTCCGTATCGGATTTACCCTTGGGATCAAAGTCGGCGCCACCCTTACCACCGCCCATGGGCAAGGTGGTCAGAGCGTTTTTAAAGACCTGTTCAAAAGCGAGGAATTTTAAAATACTCAAAGTTACCGACGGATGGAACCGCAGCCCCCCTTTGTAGGGACCGATGGCGCTGTTCATCTCAACCCGAAATCCACGGTTGACCTGTACCTGCTCTTGGTCATCCACCCAGGGTACCCGAAACATAATCACCCGCTCCGGCTCGGTGATCCGTTCCATAATCGCCGCTTTACGAAATTCAGGGTAGCGATCAAGAACCGGCTGGACCGATTCCACCACCTCGGTCACTGCCTGATAGAACTCCTTTTCATACGGATCCCTTGCCTGAACAGCATTTAAAATATCCGACATATCGACTCCTTTTCATTTGAGTTTTATATGAAAAGTCCTACCCAATATGTACAAAAAGAAAGACTTTCATCGTTCGTTGTGGCTGCTTACGGCCATGGCGGGTAGTTGTAACCATCCTCAACCACCGTTTGTTTTGTGACCAGCAGGTAGCTTGGAAATTATTTACTCATCCAGAAATGAACCCATTTGGGCGGCTATTGCTGCATAGGCTTGAGTGACGGGTGAATCCGGATAGGTCTCTTGAAATGATAGCCCTAGATCGCCACATTTTACCATTTGGGGGTCCATGGGGACCCGCCCCAAGAAGTTCAAATCCATCTGCTTGGCCGTCCGTTCACCACCGCCCGATCCAAAAATGTCCACCGGCTCACTACAATGAGGGCAGACAAAACCGCTCATATTTTCAACGACCCCAAGGATCTCCATATCCACCCTGCGGCAAAAACTAATGGATTTACGCACATCGGCCAAAGCGACCTCCTGGGGCGTGGTAACCACCACCGCTTTGGCGTCGGGGATGGTCTGGGCAATGGTCAACGGCTCATCACCGGTTCCGGGGGGAGCGTCAATCAATAAAAAATCGAGATCCCCCCACTCCACATCGGCGATAAATTGCTGAATGGCCGAATACTTGATGGGCCCGCGCCAAATAATAGCTTCATCCTTACCGGGGGTCAGCGCTTCAACGGATATGGCGTGCAAGTGGTCATTGTAGGCCATGGGTTGCAATTTCCGGTTTTCGGATAGCTCCAAGACACCATCAAGTCCCAGCATCCGCGGGATATCAGGGCCGTGGAGATCCACATCCATGATCCCCACCTGGTATCCTTTTTGGGCCAGTGCAATGGCCAAATTGACCGTGGTACTGGTTTTGCCGACCCCGCCTTTTCCGCTCATGACTAAAAATTTATGTTTTATTTTAGACAACGATCCTTGTACCGCGGCGTTGCGCTCCGCCTGTGGATCAACCCTTGTTTTCGCTTCGTCCATACTGTTGAAAATCTGGCTCATTCCCGTTCCCTGCTGTCAATTAACGGCCTCAACCGACTTTGACCCCAACGGCCGATCCGTATGTTGTCGATTGTGACCATCTAAGCGCTGTAAGCAGGTGGCTATCTATCCCATTCAATCATAAAGATCAAACCCTCTTTTTCAGTGTTCAACAACGCTGTTATTACCTTGGTAAAAGATAGTCATCATAACACTGTGAGACCTTTGCATAACACCCCTTTTGGCCCGATTTCGGCGTCCGGCGAAAAATGGTATCATCGAAATATTCAACATATTCATACCGTTACATTTTTCGCCCTCCTTGAACGTGAACAAAAATAGATGCCCTGCAAAGGTCCCGTCCTGTCCCGCCTCCGAAGGAGGCATCGATTATAGCCCTAGGTGTAAACCCGGGGTTATAGATACCCACACACCTCAAGCGCCGAAGGTGCGACAGGCTACTCACTCCCACAAATATTCAGAATCATATTCAATCATGTGCTTATCCAACATCTCTGTCAATTCAGCCTTAAACGTCTTTGTTTTGTGGCGCTCAATCTGATTTTCAATATAACTTCTGACCTTTTCGATTTGTGAGGCGCTTACGGAAAATCCACTGTATCCGGTTTGCCATGCGAACTTTCCCTGGCAAAACCGTTTTTCGTTAATCCACCTGGATGAATTGGCTTTTATTTTTCGCACCAGATCCGAGAGCGCCATGCTTGATTTTATTTTAACCGCAATATGGAGATGATCCTCCGTACCACCAATGGTTAATGGCTCGGCGCCTTCGTGGCGAATAATACCGCCAACATAGGCGTATAATCGTTTCCGATATTGATCGGTGATCATGGGATGACGTTCCTTGGTGCTGAATACAATGTGAGTCAACAAATTGGTGAGCGTGCTCGGCATGGCTTTCTATCACTCCTTCGGAGTTTACCTCAATAAATGATCCAGTTCCCCGGGTTGACACCCGGGGCTATATTCAATTGCCCCTTCGGGGCTTGAGACCTTTGCATAACACCCCTTTTGGTCCGATTTCGGCGTCCGGCGAAAAATGGTATCATCGAAATATTCAACATATTCATACCGTTACATTTTTCGCCCTCCTTGAACGTGAACAAAAATAGATCTCCTGCAAAGGTCTCTCCAGGCAACAACAGAACGGCAGGCCAAACAGGGGGAAATTCAACGAGCCGTCATTACGAAACTACCTGCGAGGCCGGACAGGGCAATATCGAAAAATGGGGCATGGATATACACAATCCGGTTTTTTGTGACGGCGATCCCGGCCCCTAAAATCGCGATGAAAGGAAAGGAAGGATGGTAGCGGAAAAGGAAGTTGGGGAACCTATGCTTGCTTTCCATAACCTGTGTTATATTATGTATGCAAAAGTTGAATCATAAATGGTAGTATGGCAAAAATCAAGGCCATTTTTTCACGCAAGCCCTGTTTCATGTATTGATATGCAGAAATAATTTCCGTATCTGGAAAAAGATATCGCAGAAAATATTTACGTTTATTAACACTGTTAGGGGGCCGATGCTTTGTACAAAGAACGCAATAAAATTGAACGGATGTATGGAAAACTGAAGTACTTCAGGAGGGTAGCAACCCGCTATGACAAACTGGCCTCGTCGTATTTGTCTTTTGTTCTCGTTGCAGCCATATATCTTTGGTTAAAATGATTCTCGACAGAACCTGGGATGCGTTTAACAAAAGCCAGAGACATCGTTTTGACAGCACACTGGATCAAATCCACGGCACAGCGCTGAAGATTTTACAAGAAATCGGCATCGCCCTTTACCCCACCCCCCGCATCCACGAGATACTGGCCGATTGCGGGATTCGTATTTCCGACGGCCGCGCCTTTTTCACCCCTTCCCAAATTGAAGCATGGCTGGAAAAGGCGCCGTCGCAGTTCACCCTTGAGGCGCGTAACCCCGAACACTCCGTCCGGATTGGCGGTGATCACAGTATCTGCTGCGCCGGATACGGCTGCGCCGCCATGATTGACCGTGACGGCACGCGACGCGAAGGCGCTTTAGACGACCTGATCCAGTTTGTGAAACTGGTCCATCAAAGCCCCCATCTGCACCTTAACGGCGGAATTCTCATTCAGCCCCTCGATGTTCCCATCGAGACCGGTTATTTAACGATGCCTTATACCACTCTTCTTTATAGCGACAAGCCGCCTATACTCCCGCCGGGCTCGGAAAAAGAGCTGACCGGCCTGATGGAGCTTTTAAGTATCGTTTACGGCGGTAAGGAAACATTTACGGCATCTTACAAAACCACCACCTTTATCAGCACAATCAGTCCGTTAAAAATCGATCCGATGGCCCTGGACTCCATGATCGTCAGTGCCCGCTACCGACAACCGATCCTTTTGTCGCCGTCCCCGGCCGCGGGAACCACCGGCCCCATCAATCCGGCCGGCAATTTGGCCTTGGCTACCGCCGAGACCCTGGCCGGGGTAGCCATTATTCAGATGCTGGCTCCGGGTCTACCCGTAGTGGCGGGGATGAACTGTATGGGGGCCGATTTACGCACCGGGAGTATCTCCATCGGCAGTCCGGCGGTGTCGTTGCAATTGCGTTATGCTGTCGCACTTTTAAAACGGTACGGGCTCCCATCAAGAGGCGGCGGCGCTTTGACCGACGCCAAGGTCGTCTCTCCGCAAAGCGGCTATGAGAGCATGTTGACCTTAATGACCGCCCTGCAACACAATGTTCACTTGGTGAGTCACAGCGCAGGTATTTTGGATAGCTTCGCCGGTATGTCCGTTGATAAATTTATGATGGATCTGGAACTGTTGGAGATGGCAAAATTTTCGCTGGGTGACGTTGAAATCAGATCCGATGCGGACTTCTCCTTTGACGCCATTCAACAGGCTAAAGATACCGGTCAATTCCTCACCACGATGGAAACCCTATCCCGTTGCCGGACCCATTCATGGAACCCGCGTATCGGCGTCAGGGGCGCACTTACCGCAAACGATTACAACCGCGCGCTTTTTAAAAATATCGATGATACCCTGTCCGCCATGTTGGCCCAATATCAGCAGCCCGCTTTGGCGCCGCAAACCATCACCGCCTTAGAAGATTACCTTCATCAAAACGGTTTGGATAGACAAACGCTGGCAAGAATCAAAGCTTCAGAATACCCTCCTGATTAGCCGCGTGAATACGCTCTGATTCATCCGGCACATGGATCACCGGCGCGATTTTTTTCAACTCGTCCAAAGGAATATGGCATTTGATCACATGCCGACCGGCGGCTTCCTGCTCGGCGGGCGGCTCATTATCACAAATGCCGCCCGGTTTTCGATGGCAACGGGTACAGAAGGGGCAGCCCCTGGGCGGCTTCATGGCGCTGGGCAGGTTGCCTTCCAGCACGATTTTACGCTTGGTCACTTCCGGATCGGCAATGGGTACCGCCGATAACAGCGCCTCGGTATAAGGGTGGTAGGGTGGTGAAAAGACCTCTTCCGTCGTCCCCCTTTCAAGAATATGACCGAGATACATCACGACGATACGGTCCGACAGGTAGCGCACCACACTCAGATCATGGCTGATGAACAGTAGTGTCGTTTTATTTTCGCGCTGGATATCCATTAATAATTCCGTTACGGCCGCCGCCACCGAGACATCCAGCGCCGAAACCGGTTCATCGGCAATGACCATGCTCGGATTTCCGGCAAAGGCCCGGGCGATACCGATGCGTTGCTTTTGCCCGCCCGACAGCTGCCGGGGTTTTCTAAAGTAAAAATCCCGAGGCAGTTTCACTGTATCCAGGAGGTTCATCACCTTATCGAAGATTTTCCCCTTATCCGTCTCGACCCCGAATTTTTTAATCACCCGCGATATCTGACTGCCGATAGTGTGGCTGGGATTCAACGTATCGAACGGATTTTGAAATACCATCTGGAGCGAGCTGATCTGTTTGGCGCTTCGAGCCCTGACCGAAATTTCCGATATGTCCTTGCCGTTATGGCGCACCGCCCCTTCGGTGCCCTGCTCCAAGCCCATGAGAACTTTGGCAAAGGTCGATTTACCGCAACCCGATTCCCCCACGATGGCTAGGGTTTCCCCTTCGCGGGCCGTAAAATTTAATTCCTCATTGGCTTTGACATAACGAACGCGCTTTCCGCTGATTAATGCCCTAAGCGAATTGTCGCGAACCTCATAGTACTTCTTCATGCCATCAACATTGAGAACGCGTTCCCCAAGCGCCATGGCCTCCTTGGCTTCACCGCCGGACGTATCGGGACGAAAATCGATCTCGTTATAGCGCAAACAGCGCACGCGATGGTCAGGCGCACTCCCTTCAACATGGGTCATCTTAAAATGGTCCTGATCACACAACTCCGGTTTATAGTGATCACAGCGGGGATGGTAATAGCAGCCGGCCGGACGCTCGAAGGGCAACGGCAACTGGCCTCGAATCGGTTTCAACGGGGCGGCGTTTTTATCCGCCGTCGGTAAGGGAATGCAGGCAAATAAACCGTGGGTATACGGATGTTTCGGCCAGGCAAAAAGCGAGTCAATAGCGCCCTCTTCCACCACTTCACCGGAATACATTACGAAAACCCGATCACAGGTTTCCAGAATCAATCCGAGGTTATGGGAGATATAGATCTGCGATGTCCCGAACTTATGGCTGATGTCGGCCACCAGCTTGACGATTCCGGCCTCAACGGTCACATCCAGCGCCGTTGTCGGTTCGTCCAGCAACAACAGCGACGGGTTGGATAAAAGCCCCATGGCAATGACCACCCGCTGCTGTTGCCCCCCCGACAGCTGGTGAGGATACGATTGCATGATGCGTTCCGGATCCGGCAATTTGACATCGGCCAGCATCTGCTGCGAACGCTCCCAGGCCTCAGCCCTGGAGATTTTCTCATGGGCCAGGGGCACCTCCATTAACTGGGTGCTGATTTTAAGGCTGGGATTCAGCGAAGCAAACGGCTCCTGATAGATCATGGCGATTTCCGACCCGCGGATCCGCCGCAACTCGTCATCGGAGAGCCTGGTTAAATCGCGCCCTTTAAATGTGATCCCGCCGCTCTCAATTCCCCCATTGGCGCCCATATACTGCATGATCGCCATGGCCACGGTGGATTTACCACAGCCGGATTCGCCGACAATGCCGATGGTTTCACCCGGCTTTACGGTCATTGAAAAATCGACCACCGCGGGGACCTCTCCCGCTCTTGTGTAGTAGGAGACACAAAGGTCTTTGCAGACAAGAACGGGGTCCTGGTTATCATTCATTTGTTTGATTTCCCTTATTTCATCAATGAACAGCATCAGCACTTTCGTCAGCATCTTCGCCGGCAAGCAATGTTTACGATCGTGTGCTAATCACGCAACGAGATTTCCCGCAGCCCATCCGCCAGTAAATTAAAACCAAGAATCAATGAAGATATGGCAATACAGGGAAAAAGCGTCATGTGTGGAAACGCCATCGCCATCTGCCGTGTCTCATTGACCATGCCGCCCCAATCCGGGTCCGGCGGCGGCAGACCTAAGCCAAGAAAGCCAAGAACACCGATGGTGATAATCACATATCCCAGCCGCAGGCAAGCATCTACGATCAATGGTCCCCGCGCATTGGGTAAAATCTCCACCAGCATCACCCGCCAGTCCGATTCGCCCCGGGTCTGGGCCGCGGCCACGTAATCACGGTTGCGTAGATCCAGCACCAGACCGCGGACGATACGCATGATCCCCGGTGAAGATGCAAAGGTAATCGCAATGATAATGTTACTCCCGGACGCCCCGATGGTGGCGATGATAATGATGTACAGCACCAGTACCGGAAAGGAGAGAATAATGTCGGCAACGCGGGATAGAACATCATCCACCCAGCCGCCGCGATAACCGGCCGCCAGGCCCATGAGAATTCCGACCAGATAAGCTGAAATGGTAGCCAAAGGCGCATAGATCAACACTGTACGGCTTCCCCAGATCACCCGTGACAGGATATCCCGCCCGATATGATCGGTTCCGAGCCAGAACGTACCGCCCTGGGCGGCCGCCATCCCCGGTTTAGCGAATGGCTGGATGGATGAGTTGGGATCAAAGGGGGCCAGCACCGGCGCCAACATCGCAACCACCACCCAGAATATCACGAGAAAGGCCCCCACCATGCCGACCCAACTCTCCCGCAGCAGGGCAAACGATTTCAATGCGCGCAGCAAAGCCGCGCCATATCCCGCTTCGGGCATTTCGGTCGTTGTCGTCGTCATGAAACGTCGCCTCCTTAGCTGAAACGAATGCGGGGGTTTAAGAACGTGTAACCGATATCGGCCACTGTTTGCGTGGTCACCGCTACGCAAACCGCCACCATGGCGCACGCCTCGAGAAGTGCGATATCGTTATTTAATGAGGCTTCGAGAATCAAAGCACCGAATCCCTTATAGGCAAAAAAGAATTCAACAACAATAACCCCGGATAACAGCCAGTTTATTTGCAGCATGATCACCGTAAAAGGTGCAATCAAGGCATTCCGCAGGGCATGCTTCACGATTACGGTCCGATACGGCAAGCCTTTTAACACCGCCGTGCGAATATATTGGGAGGTCATCACTTCAGCCATGGACGCCCGGGTCATGCGGGCCACATAACCGAAGTCATAGACGATCAAAACCAGCGCCGGAAGAATCAACTGCTTAAACTCGAAACCGTTCGCCATACTGCTGGTACCCGGCAGCCATTTCAGACCGAATACGAAAAGGGCGGAGAAAAATACGGCACTGGCAAATTCCGGTACCGAAGTTGTCAGAATACCAAAAACCGATATGGTCCGATCAAGCTTGGATCCCTCCTTCATTCCCGACAGAACACCAAGGATCAATGAGAGCGGAATCATGATGGCAAACGTCCAAAACCCCAAAATCGCCGTATTCCATAATCGCGGGAACATCACGTCGGCCACCGGACCTTTGAAGCGAATGGACTGTCCCAAATCACCGCTGGCGAAGTTGCCCAACCATTTCACGTATCGCAGCATCACGGGCTGATTGTACCCATGCCGTTCCCGCCATAACTCTTTTTGTTCTTCATTGGCGAATTGGCCCAGCACCCGGGCGGCCGGATCACCGGTGAGATCAGTTTCCAGCAGAAAAAAAAGGATCAGCGAAACGACGATCATGGTAAAAACCATGAACCCGAATCGCTTCGCCGCCAAGGTGACCATCGTGTCGCCTCCTGAGAAATAGATTTTGTCCTGTCAAGATTCTCGCGGGGCGCCGAGGATGACGCCCCACGGTTACATCGCCGACCAAAGGGGGTTAGGCCAGGGAAACCTTGTGGAATCGATAGTAGCGGGTGGGATGCATCTCAAAGCCGACCACATTATCGCGAATGGCGGTAAATACCGCCCGGAAAAAAGGCTGCACCATGACGGCGTCGTCCTGGAGAATCTTCTCCACCTTCTCCATCTTGGCCCGGCGGCTCTCCACATCCAGGGTCGCTTCCGCTTCGGTCAGGGCTGCGTCAAACTGGGGATTGGCATAGCTGGATTCGTTCCAGGGAACCCCGGTGCGGTAGGCCAGGCCCAATACCATGACAGCAAGCGGCCGATGGGTCCAGGAGGTGAGACTTAACGGGGCCTTGGTCCAGACATCCCAATATTGGGCCTGGGGCATCACATTCATTTTGATATTGATCCCGGCTTTGGCGGCGTCTTCCTTGAGAACAGCCACGGAATCCTGCTCCCAGACGCCTTCGGCATTGCCCACATTACAGGTCAATTCGATACCGTCCGGGTAGCCGGCCTCGGCCAGCAGTTTCCTGGCGCCTTCGATATCCTGCCTGACAGGCGGCAGGGCGAAGTACTCGGGGTGAATGGCGGCCACATGATGGTGTTCGGCAACAATGCCCAGGCCGCGGTGGGAAATATCGAGCTGCCTTTGGGCGTCACACGTTTTTTGCACCGCCTTGCGTACGCGAATATCGTCAAATGGTTTTTCGGTGACCTTCATGCGGATCACCCCGGTCTGGGTCGAGGGTATCTCCACCACCTTGATTCCGGGGATATTCCTGGCTGCTTCGAGAGTGGTCAGGTCCAGATTATAGATGCCGTCAACCTGTTGGGAAGCAAGGGCCGCCAGATAGGCGCCGGCATCTTCCCCCAGATCGATAAACCTAATTTCATCGAGAAAGACCTCGCCGCCCCAGTAGGGTGCATTCCGTTTTTTCAGGACACACAGTTCACCGACTTTAAATTCGGCCAATTCATAAGGCCCGGTGCCCACCGGATTTTTAGACAAATCGCCTCCATCTTTCTCAAAATCGCGATGCACGATGGCCGTGGGATAGTTATAGAGGTTTTCCGGAAGGGAGAGTACGGGGACATTTAGGGTAAGCTGAACGGTATGGTCATCTACCTTCTTCACCGCACCCTTGGTCATGCGTTTGATCACATTGCCCTTGTCATCCTTTTCACCTGAATCTTCAAGCATAGCATCGAACAGCCCCAGATTGGACGATCCGGTTTTGGGGTCAAGCCAACGAGTAAAATTAAAGACCACGTCGTCGGCAGTAAAATCATCTCCGTTGGACCACTTGACATCTTTACGCAGATAGAATTTCCAGGTTTTCAGGTCATCGGAGGCTTCCCACTTTTCCGCCAAACCGGGTCGAGTGATATTATCGGGTCCTGTTTCCACCAAATATTCCACAATATGCCGGGCGACAATTGACTTTTGGGTCCACGAGTAGGTGGCCGGATCGGCCATTTCCTGAACCTGCATACCAAATTTTAAAACCCCGCCTTTTTTCTGTTCGGCGGCATGGGCTGCAGGCGCCATATTCGCCAACATCTTTTCACCCAGCACCGACCCTACCATGCTGTAAGCGGCCGCCGCAGACATACCCAATAAAGTGGACGTCCGTAAAAATTCACGTCGGTTGATTTTTCCTTTTTTCAAGTCATGCACCAGGTCTTGGATTAGGGGATGTCGTTTCCGGGCCATTGAAACCTCCTTGTATTCTGATGGATCATCGGTAGGGGCCGTCGGAAGAAAGGGATCAGCACCTAACAGCCGCATGGGATGATCATTGGTCGGTAGTTTACTGATTGAGATTCAACCATCTGATATCAAAATTAAATATGGTTGTCAAACCGGGGCAGGCCTATTTGAACGTCTTTTATCGCTTTTGTTCATCTTCTTAGATGGCAATTTCCGATAGTTTGTCTGTCACACTCTGGAGATTTGCCCGTTCTAACGCATAGTGCAGCAGTTCAATATCAGCACGAAAAGCAATTCCACCCTTTCCGCTCTTTTCAATTAATTCAGAGAATTTGGAATAAAGATGGTTTCTTCCGCTGGTATCTTTTTTGAGTTTGTTAGTGAATTCTCAACCGCCTAAAGGCGGTGGCTTCGGCGGCGAGGTTCGATCGGCCGGATGAAATCCGGCCATCGCAGCCGCCATAAAAGACCGTCGCTTTTAAGCGACGGTAGTTTATGAAAGAAAACGCAAAACCTTCGACTTCAGTCGGAGGATATCCGCTTTCGGCCCTACGGGCCTGCTAAAGCCTTCGCCGAGAGGCGAGGGTTTTTCTCCCATTCCCCGAATGGGACAATAAAATCCCGGTCTGAGGCTATGTTGTTGCCTGCACGGTTATCATTCAGATCTGAATAATGTGACATATACCAGGAATTACACGCCAGCCAGAGTGAAATAAAAGGAGAAAAATAATCAATGGCTGATTTTTCTATCCACTTTTTATAATCAGTCGGCATCCATTGCCTCAATAACTCGTGTCTAAATTCATGATTAAGATTTTCTTTACTGCTGTTTGCGCGTTTAATAATAATTTCCGCTGCTGTTTCATTGGTAACAGCAAACAGCAGCTTGTTCTGCACTTCGGCAAAAAACATTTGTGTTGCTTTATCTGTGGTATCGTAATCGCTGCTAAGTGCAAACAGATCACGTATTTTTTGATAAAAGCGTTTTTCAGAAGCACGAATATCGCGAATGCGCGCCAACATCTCATCAAAATAATCCGGTCTGCCATCAGGGTTTTTCAGGCGTTCATCATCCATAACAAACCCTTTGACCATATAGTGCTGCAAATGACGATTTGCCCATTGCCGAAATTGCATGCCGCGAACACCGCTAACCCTGAAACCAACAGCCAGAATCATTGGAAGGGAATAGTGAGCAACCGAATAATTTTTACCATCTGTGGCAGTTAGTAAGAAATCCTTACATACTGAATTTTGATCTAACTCTTTTTCTTTCAGTATGTTACTTATATGCATAGTTATATTTGGACGGGAGGTGGCAAAAAGCTCTGCCAACTGTTTCTGGGTGAGCCAGACATTACCATCCCTGGCATAGAGAACCACAGAGGCTTTGCCATCACCTGTTTTGTAAATGATGATGTTCTGCTTATCCATTAATCATTAATCCTCCGCCCAAAACGACAGTTTTTCGCTTTTCGCCCACTCTATGAAGGCTTCGGCAATTCCGTCCTGCAATTCACCATCGTGACTGTGGAGGTCATGGTCAACAATCAGATGGCCGTTTTTATCCAGTTTGAACTGCCCGTTGCCGTTTTTAACGTAGATATAATCGCCGGAAGAGTTTAAATGCAACACGTTGGCCTCACCGTCCCCGGCTATCAGGTTCAGGGTTCTGGCAACCCTGACTGTTTTTTCGTCAAAGTCGATTCCAAAGACTTTTAAAACATGCTGCTTATCATCATCCGGTATCTCTTCATTTGTAAACAGGTGCCCTGTCAGTTTGAAAATGGTATGTACAGGAAACCCGCAACTGCCGGAGGCGGTATCAATCATATATTCACCGCATTTGGGATTAAGCATTTGAACGCACATATCAATCACATGGCGAGGAGTAAAGTATTGCCCTTTTTCGCCTTTGGCAGATTTATTGACCAGGTACTCAAAGGCTTCATCCACAACAAGCAGATTGGAATTGGAATTAAATGGCGTACGGCAAAGCGCACATTGATCTGAACCGTGGCAATGGTGTTGGTTCCCAGGGCGATCACCTCCAACGACTCGCCATAGGCCTCTTTTAAGTATGTTGGTCAGTGTCGCGCCAATACCACTACCGTGGCCGTCAATGACACACACTCTTTTTCTTTTACCCATGGGCCACCCTCGCTTATAAAGCGGTTGTCACACCGCCAAGGGTTTTTCCACTCACTTATTACCACTTTGCCGAGAACTGATCAAATTTCAATTAGTTCTTGAATTAATATGCCGTCTGGCATAAAAAGGGTCTCATTAGTGCGGGCACGAAGCCCGGCCGTAATCCAGTTAATTCAACCTAAAACCGTAAGCACCGGGTTTCACGGAGATGCCCATGGGTTACGGTTTTTTCGTTTTGCAGCATCCGGAGATGACAAGCAGGTCATGAATGCCACTTCAACAATAATCATTAGACGGTTTTCTGAATAACAAGGCGCCGGTTCGATGCATGTTGCCGAAGGTATTTTGTCCGGGCCGGTTTTACTCTCCGCCGCAACCGCGGCGGCTATTGGAACCGGGGTCGGGTTAAAAAAAATGGATGTGGAACGGATCGCCCGTACCGGGATGCTGGCCGCAGCTTTTTTTGTGACGTCACTCATCCATGTACCCATCGGACCTTCCAACATCCATTTGATTTTAAACGGCATCGTCGGGCTATTGCTGGGTTGGACCGCTTTTCCCGCCATTTTGATTGCACTGGTATTGCAGGCCCTTTTTTTTCAATACGGCGGAATATCTACTTTGGGCGTTAACACCCTCATCATGGCATTGCCGGCGGTTACCTGCGGAATACTCCTGGGCCGCTTCACGATGTCACCTTCGGTTTGGGGTTTTGTGGCGGCATTTCTCACGGGCGCACTTGCAGTCTTGTTGGCCGGATTATTAACCGCCGTGGCATTGATTTTTACCGAAGCGGGCTTTTGGGCGGCGGCAACCTTGGTTTTGACGGCTCACATTCCGGTGATGGTTATCGAGGGGATTATTACGGCTTTTGCTGTTTCATTTTTGCGCAAAGTGGCGCCGGAAATGTTGCACCGCTGATTGATTTTACATGACACGTTGGCTGATCCCGGATTTTGCACGCCACGGATGGGTTCATTGGCAAGGCCGCAAGGGCGAAGCTGTATTCTCATACCGCGAACCCTTGATAACACAGCCAATGGACGCAGCCCGGGAGCCTCCGTCCGGATGAAATGTTACCAACTGTTATCAATGTCAAAACACCGAAACGGTGTTCAGGAAATAACCGTAAGCATATGGTAACAAGCTGAAATATCAAATATAAATGATTTACTGGTAAAATTTCATGCAAAATTCGGGATGATAATTTCTCACGTAAGAGGTGGCTCTATGACGACATTGCAACCGATCATCATCCGCATCACCGCCGCGATCCCGCTTTTCTGCGGGATCTGGGCGGGAATCGCTCCGTCCGCCCACGCCCATCGGATCACCGTGTTTGCCTGGGTCGAAGGCGATCGTGTTCATACGGAAAGCAAGTTTGCCGGCGGCAAACCGGTTTCCGGTGGGAAAATCGTTGTTTTGGACAGTACGGGTCAACAACTATTGGCCGGCACGACCGATACGAAAGGACAATTTTCCTTTACCGCGCCCCAACAGCCGCCGTTTACCATCGAGTCGCATGCCGGGGCCGGTCATAAGGGTCATTGGATGGTTACAGCCGAGGACATGAAGGATCATGCCTTGCACTCCCATGCAACGATCCCTGCTCCGCCGAAGACTGCTTCGACAGATTCCCCTGAAGTACAAACCCTTACCGCCCAAGACATTGAGGCGATTGTAGCCAAAACGCTCGACCAAAAATTGGCCCCGATCCATAAGGCCATCGTGCGCCAAGAACAGATGGAAAAGAATAGCGTTAGGGATATCTTTGCCGGACTCGGCTATATTTTAGGATTGGTTGGCGTCGGCGCCTATGCCCACTATCGCAAAAGGAGCACTGCCTCAAAATAGGACCGGTGTTACCACAACGTTTCCTAACGGTGAGCAGGAGCCCCCTTTTTGCGCGCCACCTGTTTCAAAATCCAATCGACCCAAGGGGTAAACCCATCGCCGGACTTGGCGGAAAGCGGCCAGACCGGCATATCCGGATGCACCTGATGAATATTGGCGATAGCGAGGTTGGGATCGTAATCAAGATGCGGCAGCAAATCGATTTTATTTAGCAGCGCTGCGTTGCACTCTCTGAACATCAACGGATATTTGATCGGTTTGTCTTCGCCTTCAGTGACACTTAAAATCACGACCCGGGCATCCTCGCCAATATCAAATTCGGCCGGACAAACCAGGTTGCCGATATTTTCTACAATCAATACATCCACACCATCGAGATCCATCTGTCGGACGGCAGTATCGATTAGATGGGCAGCGAGGTGGCAATCACCGCCAAAGGCATCGGTGTTGATCTGCACCACAGGCGCGCCGGTCACCGCAAGCTGATCCGCATCGTAAGCAGAACAGATATCACCCACAATCACGCCGCAACGCAGATGTTCTGACAAGCGCCGGATGGTCCGAACCAGGGTTGTGGTTTTACCCGAACCCGGTGCACTCATCACATTTAGCACAAATACGCCGTGGGCGCTGAAATGACGGCGGTTGGCTTCGGCCGTTTGGGTGTTGGCATCCAGTACCCGCCGCGCCACACTGATTTTACGGGCGTCCCCTTTTTCATGCGAATTGACAGGTGGATGGTGATGGCCTTTATGGTGGCAAATAATCTTATTTACTTGAAACAGATTCATTTTCGTTCTCATTGGGTTCGATTTCAATAGCGTCAATATCCAGCTCACGGCCGGCGAGTACTGTGATAGCGCCGCTCTTGCATTTGGGACAGCTAAACACCGGTTGGTCCAATTCCCACAGGTTTTCACACTGATCACAGCGGGCGCTGACCGGTACTTCCATAATATCGAGTTCGGCGCCGGCTACAAGGCTCTCTTTGCCGGCCGCTTCAAGGCAAAAACGCAAACTGGAAGGCGCCACGGCGGAAAGCTTACCCACTTTCAATGTAATCCTGGTCACCTTGGAACCGGCCATATCCGGCGGGATGGATGCTTCAACAATGCGGATAATCTCTGTTGCGATACCCATTTCATGCATGTAGAAATTCTCCCGTACTGCATTGACTCCCGCCGATCATTGTAACCGTGCCTGTTCAACCAAAGCCTGCTCGATATTCCCCGTTTGCCGGTAGAGGTCAATCAACGCATGGGCCGGCGTACGCTGCGTTTCCAACATCTGCCGTAACGGTTCCAAACGTTCCGCCTCCCGGGAATCATCTAAGGCCGCTTGGGCGGCAGCCACAAGCTCGGTGCTCATGGCTCGGATAGCGGGATCGTCGAAGCCTATTGCAGCCGACCGCTGGTGCAAATTTCCATCGGGAACAACCGCCCGTCCGTAAAGAGTGTCTTCCAAAATCAGCCCTTTAAGCAAAAGCCCAAGGCCGGCATAAAGGCCAAAATCAGGACTGCTGTCAAAGGCTTTAAATTCGATGCGACCGTTTTCGGCCGGGACCCGCGCCTTCTGGGTCAATGAGGGCGCACTGTCAATCATGTGGGCAAGATCATCCATAAAGACCATGGCCGCCGGCCGCTGGCCGGTGCGTACATAGGTTCGTACGGACAGGCCGTTCCACACCTTGCCGTTATAAAACGGCGAATTAAATGAAAAGGGAACAAGATACGGGCTGTAATACGTCAGCTTTTTTGCCGCATCAATTGCATCCTCAGTGGACAACCCCTCGGCCGACAGGCTGATATCCGGCCCCTGGGTCAACATGTGAATATGCGCCGTCCCTGCTTCGGGCGACTCACCACGCATCTTTTGTTCAAACATGTTTAACGGCGGGTCCGGAATATACTCGGTTTGGTACGGGTTGAAACTGACAGCGGTGGGGCGGAAGCCTTTTTTGCTCAGCTCTGCTTTAAGGAGCTGATAACTTTGGGTTAATTCCGCCACCGCAGTGTTGATATCATCACAAATGGTGGTGCGGATTTCGATGCCTTTGGGGGGACAATCCAGCACCTTCCCTTCCAAATCGTAACGTTCAAACCCCTCAATGTACCACCGCTTGTGCTTGATCCCTGCATCACCGATCCGCAATTGTGGATAATCCGACGGATATACCGGGAGGGTTTCGACAACAGCCTCCAGTTCGGAAAACGCCGTGTTGGTAAAATCAGCAAACGCCCCGTCACTGTTGATCAGTGCAATTTCATGCTCCAGGCCATAGCGAAATTTCACGGTTTATTGTCCTGTTCTATGCCAGCGGTTAAAAACATAGGGTGAGCCGGCGGTTAAAAACATAGGGTGATCATATATAAAAAAAATGACTTGATCGAGTTTTTTTCAAAACTGGTGATGGTAAAGTTCCCTACACCACGGCCAGCGCCATCTGCCGGACATACCCAAATCCACCGCCTACATGTGTATGGTCTCCATTTGAAGCCACATTGCGGCTCTTCAAATCACTTCACGTCCGATGGATGCGCATTTCTCTTTTTACAGGCCGGAAAATGATCCATCCGGCCGATTTTTGGCGCAATTCGCCACAACGGAATCTCCAATGGATAAACATCTGCAACATCAGACGTTTTACAGGCCCATCATCCTTGGCAAAATCCCCTGACCGGCCAAAGCTTCCTGCTCACTGCCGCCTATCCGTATGGCAGCGGTTGCAGCATGGCAATTCTCCTCCTGGCCCCCACCAATAACTCCAAGGATGGATGGTTTTTTGTCAGCCGGATAATCAAACAGCGTGAGCGGTAAACCACCCGGCCCGGTAAGTGGATCAGGAAAAATCGAATCGCCTTCATCCGCCTGGGCTGAAAACGCTTTCCCAAGGCCAACTGTTTCATCATTGCGTTGAGATTCAACGCCAATATCATGATCCACCACCAGGCCGCATTGACACCAAAATCTCCCGAAGGCAGGGTGCCGCCTGCCAGATCCTCTTTCATCACCGCATGGGCCTGTTCACTCTTACCGCATCTTTGATGATGCCAATCAATGAGCGCTTCTCCGTTCCAGTCCATATGGGTGACGATGCCATGCACCTTATACCTTATGCCCTTTCCCTCCACTGTCGCAAACGGAAGGCGCAACTGTTGCTCCATGCCCGGAAACGACCGTTGCTCCGCCACCACTTCACGTTTGGCCAAATAGCGGTACCCAGGGCCGCTCTTGCTGTGACCGATGGCATTGGGTACAAAACAGACCTCCGCCCACTCAACCCCGGTGGCTCGCTTTACGCCAGGCACAACCTTGTATAGCGGCTTCCATTCAGACGCTTCCACCTCGGCCACCGCCTGCCTGAACGGTGGGGTCACATCGCAGCCGATGGCAAACTCGATCTTCCCAAAGCGGCTGTCGGCGGCCGTCTCGCAGTACCTTACCAGGTCGTGCTGATATCCCGCCGTATCAGAACGCAAACGAACCTTTTTGATGCCTTCCGGCAAACAGGCCAACGCCTCTTTGAGCACACGCAACGGTTCATAGCCGGCCGGCACATTGCCGTCGCGAAATTCCGTGTGCAATACCATCTCTTTTTCGGCCCACCAGGTGTTTAACGGCTGATAGCTCTTGTACCCCTTATAGCAAAACAACGCCTCGGCCTTGTGGGTGGCAACCAGTGTGGCATCCATATCCAGGGTGGCTGTGGCACAGGCTTGCTGCCGATGTAAAAACCCCGCCAAATCCTTGTTGATACCCACAAAACCGCGTAAATGCGCATTGGCCTCCGGAATGAACGCCTTGCCCGCTTGCCGTTCCTCCACCTGCTTTTCATCGTGAAATTGGGCCAGATAACGGAATACCGAAGATGGCGATGGTACCGTTCGCGTTCGCTCCTTGCGCCGCAAGCCATGCATCTCCACCTTTTTTAAAACCTCACAAAAACCGTCGTCGGCTTCCAGTACCTTGATGTCGTCCACGCAATCGCCACCGGCAAGATGTAACAGCACCAGCGCCATCACCATCTGGTTGTCCGTCCATCCCTGGCCCCCGGCGCGCACTTTCAGATGCGTATGGATCGATTTGCTGATGCCGATTTTATGCGCCAAATCGAGATACACTGGCAATCCACCCAACGCCGTCATGCCCGATGCTTTTTTCCCGGTTTCGTACTTGAAGGGAAGTACGCCTTGTGCCATAATGCTTTCACCTCGTTGATGATAGTTTTCTTTTATTGAACCATACTATCCGCTTGATGGCTCAAGCACAACGAGGTTTTTTACTTTTTTGATGGTGGATCAGGGACATACATAGGGCTTCCTGAATAACATATAATCACTTGATAAATTTACATTATTATGCTATTTTCGTCCTTAGAAGTGAAAGCGAAACATAGCCATAAGGCACCAAACCCTTGCACTTTATCGGCAGGTCTCAT